>BNJS01002749.1_pt1 | contig 63299 bp, 110 predicted proteins | sample 8540461 | NCBI WGS metagenome assembly BNJS01 (sample SAMD00202454, study PRJDB9452) | human saliva metagenome | isolation source: human saliva | place: Japan
AGATAATCCAACAAGTGGAAAGATTTTATTTGAAGGAGAAGATATCCAAGAAAAAGGAGATAGTTATCATCGTAAACATCATATTTCCTTAGTATTCCAAAAGTATAATTTAATTGATTATTTAACGCCTTTAGAAAAATATTCGTTTAGTCAATCCTACAGCTACAAAAAGAAATTTTTATTACAATTAGGATTAGAAGAAAGTCATGTGAATCGTAATGTTTTAAAGTATCAGGAGGACAACAACAAAGGTTGCGATTGCTCGTGCGTTGGTTTCAGAGGCTCAATTATTTTAGCGGATGAACCAACAGGAAATTTAGATGAACATAACAGCGGGTGAAATTATAGATGTACTAAAATCACTGGCAAAGAGAAAGAAATAAATGTGTCATTGTTGTCACACATAGTAAAAGAAGTAGCAAATGCTGCAGATACGATATTAGAATTGCGTGAAACAAAACTTCACGCAGTGAAATAAAGTAGAGGGAGATAGAATAGGATGAAAAATGCATTTGCTTATATTTCAAGAAAAATCTTTAAATCATTCTGTATTATTTGCTGTGGTACTATCCATGGCGACATTAGGGTATGATTGGATTATCTATGAAAGATGCAACGAATCAAGCTTCACAAAAGAAGTATTTAAAATATTACAAATAGTTTTCAATGGAAATTAATCGTCGTGAATCACAAGGAGACACCACGTGGCGGAGGAAATATTAAAGGAGAAGATATATATCTCGAATCTCCAGATATCGAAGGAACAGTCAAACGACTAATAGCTGTAGCTGATTTAGCAGATTACGATATTATTGAAACAAAAGAAACTCAAGGAGTGTTAACACTGATCGTATTAAGAAATTTAAGCGTGCGGTTATGTTAATCAGGGGTTAATGATTCTGCGAAAGATAAAATAAATTTGTTTCTGGAGCCTATCAATTGGTAGAAGGAAGTCCATTAGTAGAATCAGATATAAAAATTTTCATGCATAAAGATTTAGCTGAAAAATCACTTAAAAAGTAGGCGATAAAATTACATTAAAATCAAATATTTATGATGCTGATAATGAAAAAGGTGCAAAATGAAACGGTAGAAGTTGAAATTAAAGGTCTGTTTGATGGTCATAATAAAACGAGAGTTACAGCAGCACAAGAATTATATGAAAATACTTTAGTAACCGATATTCATACAGCTGCTAAAGTATATGGAAATACTGAAGATACAGCAGTATATCAAGATGCGACATTCTTTGTAAAAGGAAATAAAAATCTTGATACAGTCATTAAAGATTTTGGAAATGTAGGATTAATTGGAAATCTTATAATTTAGTAAAAGTTCTTCTAACTTCCCAGCCCTACAACAATCAATTTCTGGGATGTATTCTAATCGCAAAATAAATTATTTATGGATCGATTGCATTTGCAGGAATTAGCAGCATTATTACTATTCTTATGGATGAATGCTCGTCAAAGAGAAATTGGTGTTCTATTATCAATTGGCTTATCGAAATGAAAATATTTGGACAATTTGTATGGGAGTTATTGTTCTGTAGTTTGCCAGCCTTTTATCGGTGCAAACAGGAGTTGCTATTTTGACAGGAAAAACAGTTGAAATCAATTACTTGCACAAGTGTTACTCAAGTATTGCAAAACAAATGGGCAAACAAAAGCAGCCTCAACGGGTTTAGGTGGCGAGCAGAAGTAGATGATTTACAATAAGACATTAACTTCGTGAGATAATGCATTCAACCAACAAATGTACTATATGTAGTTGGATTTATGATTGTGGTATTAGGATTGCATTAACGATTGCCAGTGTGAAAAACATTTAATAAAAATCCTAAAGAATTATTAATGGATGTTGAATAAGGGGTCAAATTTTTGGGAGAAGATAATAAACCTCTAGAAAAAATGAAATAGATGGATAAAGTGGGCAGACAAAGAACACAACAAGATCTCTAAGTCTGCTCATTTTTATGAAATGACAAGGACAGAAATAAGAAAAATCATTTATAATAAGAATGAGAGGGATGAAGCTAGAGAACTTTTAATGGTCGAAGATGAAGCACCGATTCGTGAAGAGTCTGTGATTATTTAAGTGAATGGAATTATGAAATGATTGCTGCAAGTGATGGACAAGAAGGATGGAATTATTTGATTTAAATGAAGTGCATTTAGCTGCTATTAGATATTCAATTGCCGAAAAAGAATGGATTAGAAGTGCTAGAGTATATACGAGAAAAGTTCAATACCTGCTTTAATGCTAACCGCTTTTAGCGATGAAGAATACCAATTAAAAGCTTTATGTCAATTGAGATGGCTGTATTGAAAAGCCATTTCTACCTGTTTTGAGCAAGAATTGATGCTTTAATGGAAACGGTATTATCCAGACAGAAGTGCTTTACTTATCAAAATACGAGTGTGAATTGTCTAGTTATACAGCACTCTTTCTGGTGAAAAAGTAGATATGAATGCGAAAAGAAATTGAAAATTTTAAAATGTAGTCGATCATGAAGGCGCAGTAGTAGGTACAACAGATTGGATCAAGTTTGAAGGAAACGATGAAATTCCTTTTCAGTCGTGATTGATGTCTATATGAAGGAATTACGTAAAAATTAGCATTGGATTGTATGTACAATTCGTAATGTGGGATATAAATTGGAGAGACTATAGAAATCATTAAAATTATTTCCAAAAAATTTTAGCGACAACTTTTTATTTTAAGTATGTTAGTCATCGGCATTCATATTTCGATTTATTTTTATTTTCCTAAGACTTATCTTGAAACGAAACAACAGGAGCTAAGTATAAAAAGCAGACCAAATTTCGTCCAATTTAAACTTTAAAAAGAAGAAAGTCAAATTATGGATTTTGTGAACCTGTATTCGAAAGGCGATGACATTACTTTGATGGCAGGAGCTGAAATATGGATCTAATGAATTTTGAAATTAGTCGAGGAATACTGAGCTGATCCAAGTTATACCAATTCTTTAGTCATTGAAGAGCGACAAATTCAAACGAAAACTGGAGAAAAATTTAAACTTACAATTTATTACAACGACTGATTTACAAAAAGAAGCTATTTCTTTGTTGGAAATTTTTACCATATACTTTGTTAGTATCCTAGTGATGTCACTGATGATAGCTTGATTTATGCGAAAATATTAACGAAACAAGTTCAACAGATGAAAACGATGGTAAAAATGAAACAATTAGATCGTCATGCTTTGTTAGAAGTTCAGTCGACTGATGAGATTGGTGAATTAAAATCACAAATTAATCAATTGTATATTAATTTATTACAAGTGATTGATGATGTAGAAGAAAAGAATGAAACGATTCTTCAATTAGAAAAATCAAATACGAATTTTTCCGTGGACGTTCGCATGATTTAAAAACCCCTTTTAGCGAGTTTTAAAAATTATTTTTAGAAAATATGAAATATCATGTTGGAAAATATAAAAATCGTGATTATTATATTAATGAATGTATTCAAATTGTCGATGGATTGACTGGAAAAGTAGTGGAACTACTGCAAGAATCTAAGGAAGCTCTAGGAGAAAAAGCAAAATGGATTTCTTTAGAAGAAGTAATTCAAACCGTTTCTAAGGAATACCAGTGGATAGCGATTAAACGGAACTTAACAATTCATAATCATATTGTTTCAAAGCAACTATTAATTGGGCAGGAAGCTTTTAAAAATGAGTACTATCCAATATTCTTAGTAATGCGTATCAATATGCTAAAAAGGTTCTGTCATTCGAATCGTTTCGGATGAAAAATTGTTTAATCGTTCAAAATGAAGTGAATGATGCCGTAGAAGAAATGAATGACTTATTAGAAGGAAAATCAAAAGAAAACAGGAATTGGTTTATTAGTTGTTCAAAATTTATTAGAACATTATGGGTTTAGTTATCAGCTAGAAAAGGGTGACAAGCAAGTAACGGTTATGATAGAGTTTCCAAAAAATATGGAGTGAAAGAAGAGGTACATTTCCAAATATACGGAAGTGTACTTCTTTTTATGAGATTAGTTGCGTTTTCCCTAAAAGAGTTAGTAAACTATTTTTATGAGAAAAGTAGGTGAGAGAATGAAAACGAGTTATGCAGTAGTGGATTTAGAAACAACGGGTCCTAAATTTGAAGAAGGTGGAAGAATTTTTCAATTTGGTTGTACCATTATTGAACAGGGGGAAATTGTCACTCAAGTAGATTTTTATATATTAATCCAGAGACAACGATTCCTTATGATATTCAACAATTAACAGGAGTAAATAAAAAGAAGTTCGACAAGCACCTTATTTTGATGAAATTTCCTCAACTATTTTTCAATTATTAGAAGGAAAAACATTTGTAGCACATAATATTAATTTTGATTATTCTTATTTAGTAGAAAGTTTTAGAGAATTAGCTGGAATAGAATGGAGTGCTCCTTGTATAGATACTGTTCAATTAGCACAAATTTGTTATCCAACGATTGAAAGTTATCGGCTACAAGATTTAACACAATTTTTAAACATTTTCCATCAACAAATACATTCAGCCGGAAGCGATGCGTATGCAACGGCTCAATTATTTTTAAACTGTATAGAGGAATTAGAACAATTACCTGCTTCTACATTACAACAAATGAGTTTATTTGCCGATAGTTTAATGGCAGAAACGGGTCAAGTAATTCATGAGTGTTATCAGAATACGTCATTAGTCTTGAATAAAAAAGAGTTTATCTTTACAGATGGCTTTGCATTAAATCCGATTGTTGAAAAAGAAGAACACGATGAACAGACACAAAAATGGAATGCATTAGAACTTTATCATCAATTAGTGGAGAAAAAGGTGATTGAATATCAACCCTTACAAGTTCAATTAATTGAATTTATGTTAGAAAGATTGAATTATGGTCATTCTATCAGTTGGATAGAAGCGGAACCTGGAGTAGGTAAAACTTTGGCATACTTATTAGTGACTTTACAAATTTGTTCACAAAACCAGCCCATTTGGATAGCAACTTCTACGATTTTATTACAACAACAATTAATCGAACAGGAAATTAAACCTTTAGAGGAAGCTCTAGGCATCTCTATTCCAATCGCAAGTATAAAAGGTCAGGAACATTATATTTCTTTGTCAGGGTTGAAGGAGGTGGTTGATTCGTTTGAGCAATACCAAAATCAAAAAAGGTGCGTTAACTATTATTGGATTATTAAACTGGTTAGTCTCATACAACTACTGGAGATTTATCTGAATGTAATTCCTTATTTTACCATCGTGAAATCTGGGAGATGATTACAAGAAAAGAAAGATCATTCTCGAAGATGGATTTCTATCGTAGAGCAATACGACATGCAAGAAATGCTAAAATCGTGATTACAAACCAAGCATTTTTAGTTCAATATTTAAAACAAGCTCCCTCAAAGGGACCATTTTGATAAACCAATTGTGATTATGGATGAAGTACAACAATTGGAGCATGTTTTTAGAAAGTCAAGAACAAAAATTATTGGAATTTGATGCATTATGGCAACTACAAATGGAGTGGAACGAATATCATTTAGAAAGTTATTTAGAAATGTCGAGTACTCAAGAACATCAATCCAGACAAATCAATCGTCGATTACTTGAGATTTGTGACTTATATGAAGAATGGATGCAAATGATTCGAAAAGAAAGTTATCCTACTTCTGTGATATTGCTATCTGCAGAAGAATGGGAGAAGAGTATCCATCATCAAACATTAGCAGCGGTAAAAGCAGCTTGTATTGATTTATTAAAACGAACATTTGATTTTAAAGGCAATGATGAACTGGTTCAAAAACTCATGCTTGTTTACAAAAATGGTACAAGAAATGGTTCTTTTATTAAAACAAGAAGAGGGATATGTAGCCGTTTCTTATGTGTTGAAAAAAGGGCAATATAGTTTACAGCTAGAGAGTATGAAATCAGCTTTAAAAGTCTGGAGAGAAGTTCAACCATATATCCATCAATTTATAGGTATTTCTGCAACTATTCCAATCTTCACGCCACTATTTCATTCAATCGTAAAACAAGAAGATGGATTATTTTTACCAAAAACGTATCAAAATTTTGAACACACTGTATTTATTCCGATAGATTTACCGACTCCTTCCATCATTGTGACACCTGAAAGAGTGGAATTATTAGCGAGACAATTACTAGATATTTATCAAAGAAAACAAGGCAGATGTTTAGTATTGGTTCATTCCATTGAAATGCTAGAGGAATTAGAGCAAGTGTTATTAGAACATCCAGATATTCCGTTATTAGTCCAACGCACTAATCAGTCGAGCAGAAAGGTTCAGCGAAAATTTCAACAACAAGAATCTGTCTTATTATTAGGCGTGTATAGTTTTTGGGAGGGCTTTGATAGTGGAGAGGTATCCATTGATCAATTAATTATTCCAAAATTACCTTTCCCAAATCCAACACAATTACAGCAAAGAGTGATTGCGGAAGAGATGAAATTACAAAATCGTCATTATTTCCAAGATTATGCTTTGGAAAAAATGTTGCAACAATTTTATCAAGGATTAGGAGAATGAATCGTCCTCATCAAGAGAAGGCAGAAATATGGATTTTTAGATACACGTTCTATCAGTTCTCCTTATGCAAATCGAGTGATGCAATGTATTCCAAAATCGAGCAAAGGTTTATTCTCAAACTTTTAGAAAATTAATTCATAAAACAATCAAAGAAAATGGCAGTCTATAAGGCTGTCATTTTTGTATTCAAGTAACTTTTTCAGAAATCTAATGAAAAAGTTTAAAAATGAACAATATTTAGTTTAAAAATCTTATAAATAAGAGTATAATAGAGGTTAATGAGTGTATCGTTTTCACACTGATTAAAAAGCAAGTTCCTATTACATTTAATAAGGAGAATGAGGATGAAAGTATTATTTATCGCTGCAGAAGCATCCCCTTTTTGTAAAAATTGGCGGACTAGGAGATGTGATTGGTTCACTTCCAAAAAGCATTACAAGCTGAGGGAGTAGAAGCTAGAGTGGTGTTACCTTTATATTCTAGTATTAATCGTGAAAAATTTCCTTTAGAATATAAAAAAATATTTTGTGCAATACGGTTGGAGACATGCCTATTGTGGAATTTTTGAATGTCAAATTGATGGAATTACTTATTATTTTATTGATAATGAACAATATTTCAATCGCTCGTCTGTTTATGGTCAAGACGATGATGGTGAACGTTTTGCATTCTTTTTCTAAAGCTGCTTTTAGAAATTTTTACCGCATATTGATTACCAACCAGATATCATTAATGCAAATGATTGGCATACAGCATTATCGATTATTTATTTAGATGAATTCAAGTCAAGAGGTTTGGAATTTTATCAAAAACATGAAATCAGTCATTTCGATTCATAATATTGAATTTCAAGGAAAATTTAATCCTTACGAAATGGGCAATTTATTTGGATTAGATAATAAATATTTTGATGCTTTTAATTTATAATGGTGATTTGAATTTGTTAAAAGGAGCCATTCAATTAGCAAACCGTGTGAATACAGTGAGTCAAACGTATGCAAAAGAAATTTTAAATCCATATTTTTCATATGGATTGGATAAAAATTTTGCAAGTGGAACAAGGAAAATTAGTGGGAATCGTGAATGGACTAGACACAAATGTATTTAATCCAGAAACGGATTCGCATCTTGAAAAGAAAATTATTCATTATCAAGCATATCTGGAAAAGTAGAAAATAAATTAGCCTTTTCAACGACAAATGGCTTTAGAAGAGAATCCCTCACAAGATGATGGTGGGAATGGTTACGAGATTAACCCATCAAAAAGGAATTGATTTAGTATTAGATGTAGCAGATCAATTGTTAGATTTAGGAATTCAATTAGTGATTTTAGGAACAGGCGATTTTCATTATGAATCGGCTTTACGTTCCTTAGAATATCGTAGACATGATGCTGTTCGAAGTTTAATTATGTTTTCAAGTGAAATGTCTTCAAAAGTGTATGCTTCGTGTGATGCATTTTTAATGCCATCTAAGACGGAACCATGTGGATTATCACAATTAATCTCGATGCGTTATGGAACAGTTCCAATTGTTCATCGTGTAGGTGGATTATATGACACTGTTCAGCCATTTGATGGGGTTCATGGAACAGGATTTACTTTTTGAAAGCTTTAACTCAGGTGATTTATATGATGCAGTAAGACGTACAAAAGAAGTCTATGATTATCAAAAAGAAAAATTGGGCTTCGATTGTATCTCAAGCAATGAGTAAAGATGTTAGTTGGAATCAATCTGCGAAGCAATATGTTTCGTTATATCAATCAATTTTTATAAAAAGGATAAAGGTGATTTATTGTGAATTCATTAAATTTTTCAGGAACGTATGGAACAAACATTACAAATTCAATTTGGCGTAACGATCGATCATGCCAGTAAACGTCAAGTATACGAAGCAATGATGAGAAGCGTTCGTGAGATATTATCTCAAAAAATTCGGATACGAACAAGAATTAAAAAAACGTAGAGTGAAACGTGCGTATTATATGTCCATGGAATTTCTAGTTGGAAGAACGTTAAGAAATAATTTATTTAACTTAGGAATCGAAAAAGAAATTGAATCTTATTTGAACCAACATCACATTTCTTTAGATGAAATTTATCAAATTGAACTCGATCCAGGTCTTGAAATGGTGGTTTAGGGTCGTCTAGCTTGTTATTTAGATGCATTAACAAGTCAAGATTATCCAGTAACAGGATTTTTCTATTCTTTATGAATATGGAATTTTCAAACAAGTCATTAATAATGGATGGCAACAAGAGTTTCCAGACCACTGGTTAGATTTAGGGAAATATGGCTTAGTTTATCGTAGTGATGAAGAAGTAGAAGTTCGTTTCTACGGAAATATTAAAGAAGAAATGACATCAGAAGGATTCCGTGTGACTCATGAAAATTATACGGCTATTCAAGCTGAACCTTATGATTTATTAATATCAGGATATGACACAGATACAGTTAATACACTACGATTATGGGAAGCAAAAGCCAAAACTGGATTTAATATGAAATTATTTGAACGTGGAGAATATTCTCGTTCTTCAGAAGCAGAAGCGATTGCGTCTTCAATTTCTAAATTATTATATCCTGCAGATAGCACAAGAGAAGGAAAAGAATTACGTATTAAACAACAATATTTCTTCATTAGTGCATCTCTACAACAATTAGTGAAAAAAATCATTACCATGAATTTGGAACGTTAGAGAATTTCCATGAATACGCAGCACTTCATATTAATGATACGCATCCTGCGATGGCTGTAGCTGAATTTATGAGATTATTAATTGATGAATATCATTATTCTTGGGAAAAAAATCATGGGATATCACTACAAAAACATTTGCTTATACAAATCATACGATTATGTCTGAAGCATTAGAAAAATGGGCAGTGGACTTGTTCCAACCAATTCTTCCAAGAATTTACTCTATTATTGAAGAAATAAATCGTCGCTTCTGTCAATGGGTCATTGATATGGGCTATGAAATGACATTGCCAGAAACTGCGATTATTTATGATGGCATGATTAAGATGGCGAACTTATCAATCGTTGGTAGTCACTATGTCAACGGTGTATCGAAATTGCATAGTGATATTTTAGTCGATTCTACATTTCGTTCATTTTATGCTTTGTATCCGGATAAATTTGGCAATGTGACTAATGGGATTGCCCATAGAAGATGGTTAGGACAAGCCAATCCTGAATTAACGAATTATTTAGAATCTTTTAATTGGAATTGATTTTGTCAAAGATTTATCGAAGATTTCTAAATTATTAGACTATCAAGATGATGAGAAAAGTTTTACATGCATTAAAAAATATTAAACATCAGAAGAAACAACAATTGGCAGCTTATATTCAAGAAACATTAGGAATTACGGTAAATCCAAATTCTATTTTTTGATGTACAAGTGAAGAGACTTCATGAATATAAACGTCAATTATTAAATGCTTTGCATATTGTTTATTTATATCAAGCCATTAAATATCAAGGATTAAGACCAACTCCAAGAACCTTTATTTTTTTGCAGCAAAAGCTTCGTCAGGTTATGATATGGCGAAAAATATTATTAAATTTATCCATTCAATCTCACAATTAATTGAGAGTGACGAATTAGTAAGAGAATATATTAAAGTAGTTTTTCATTCCAGATTATAAAGTAAGTCTTGCAGAAATTATTTTACCTGCAGCAGATGTGAGTGAACAAATTTCTCAAGCTGGTAAAGAGGCAAGTGGTACTGGTAATATGAAACTGATGTTAAATGGAGCCATTACACTAGGAACATTAGACGGAGCTAATGTTGAAATTCTTGAAGCTGTTGGAGAAGAAAATATTGTAATTTTTGGATTAGAAACAGAGGAAGTCAATCAATTAGTTGCAGAAGGGTATAAACCTTGGGAATGGTATAATCGTTCTGAAAGAGTGAAGCAAACACTTGATTTCATCTCGTACGATGACTGTTGGTGGTATGAACTTTAATTTCTTAGTAGATTATTTATTGAATCACTGATCCGTTTATGTGTTTAGCTGATTTTTGAATCGTATATTCATGCGCAACAACAAATTGAAGCTGCATATAATAATGAAAAACAATGGCAAAAGATGAGTTTAGTAAATACTGCAAAAGCGGGTATTTTTCTCAGTGATCGTTCCGTAAAAAGAATATGCAGATAGAATTTGGCATATTAAACAAGTGAAATAAAAAAAGTAAAACTTTTTGAGGCGACAAATGTCGTCTCTTTTTTTATGAAAAATTAAAAGATAAGGCTTGACAAAAGGTTAAAAAGGTTATTTTATAAAACGTAATATTTACGATTTATGAAGGAGATATCAATGAAACCTACTAGAAAACAAATTTGGCTGGCTGGATTAGCGAGTGTTTTTAGCTGATTAGTACAGCAGCTTGTGGAGTAACACAAAAACCATTCAAAACAACAAGCAGAAGAAACGACTGTTTCTAATGCTCAAATGACAAAATTTGAAAAACTTGCAGAAGAAATTAAAAATAATAAACCAAAAACAATCGTTGGAGAAGTATTTGAAAATGGCTATTTAAAAAAACACGGAGATCATTATCATTTTGTATACGGAACTCCACCAGCAGATGCTATTTATGAACAAAAAAACTTCTACTACGAAAAACTATTAGCTCTACAGATGATGGATATGTATTCAATCCAAATGATATTGTAGAAGAAAACGAAATGGGATATGTAGTGCGTCACGTGATCACTTCCATTTTATTTATAAAAATAAAGCGCAACAGACGCTTGCTACAACAATGGCTACAAATTCAGTAGCGCATGAACATCATGAAGAAGTTGAAGATGGATATGTATTTGATAAAAAAAGATATCGTTGAAGAAAATGAATTGGGATATGTTGTACGTCATGGAGACCATTTACATTTTATTTATAAAGATAAACAAGGAAATCCAGTAGTAACTGCTGAACATCATGAACACCACAATCATGACGGCGATGATGGAGATAAAGTTGAACACGTTGGTGAACATGACGACCATGACGGAGAAAAAGAAGATCACGAAGGTGGGCATCACAACCATGATAACGATGGGTTTGTTTTTCAAAAAGAAGATATTATAGCCGAAACTGAATCAGGGTATATCGTTCGCCACGGAGATCATACTCACTTTGTTTATAAACATAAAAATGAAACCCTAAATTTAAATCATCACTCCCCATCATAACGACGACAAACATGAACACCACGACCATGAAGCAGAGAAACACGAAAATGAAGCAACTTCAGATGATTATGTTTCTCCGATTCCAAACGAAAAAGATTTAACAGAAAAATCTCCAGAAGTTCAAAAATATTTAGATTATATTGCTTATGCGTATGGAGTTGAAAGAAATTCGATAAAAATTAGAAAAATGTATGATATAAAAACAGGAAAGTATATCGGAAAAGGATTCACTTTCCAAAATATGGAATTAGGACAAGATAAATCACATGTTCATCCTTGGAATATTCCACTACGTAATTTTGAAGTTCCAAGTTCAGATGAATCCATCGATCTAGAATTACGATTTACACAAGAAATTAGTTCCTTAGCAAAACGTATGGGAATTCCTTTAACAGCTATTCGAATTTTTAGGAGATAAATTTGAAGTACCACATGGAGACCATAGTCACTCTCTAAAAATTCAAAAATATTGAAGAGTGCTAAAAATATATTGCGAATAAATTGAAGGAAATAACTTCTAAATATGTTCCTGGAGATTTAGATACAAAAGCAGTTGAAAGTCAAATTGAAGCATTAGCGAGTAAAGCATCTGAAAAATATAAAAACACAACCTGTTGAATTAAGCCGTATCCTAACAAGTTTACGAGAAGTCAAAGAACGTTTAGATGAAAAAAAGGAAATTCAACACAAGGATATTTAGAGTTATTAAAAACAATTTGATGAAAAATATATTGAAAAAGCATCAACAGTAACAACACCAGAACTTTCTAAAGAAGAGAAGGCACTAAGCGCATTACACGAGAGTATCATTCGTACAATTAAAGATTTAGAGTTAACGGATTATAATGTCACAAAAGATGAATTAAGAGAAGTAGAGAATAAAGCAATCGAAGCAAAAAGATATGAAAGCTTTAGAAGCTGTAAGAGATTATGTTCAAGCAATAAAAAGATGCAAATGAGCGTATTGGTATTGAAGGAATGAAGTACTTATACTTCTTTACTCAACACGTTCATGATAAGCCTCTATCATTTGAATTAAGAGAAAAAGTTTCTGATTTAATTGCAAAATTTTTCAAAAAGTAAATTAAATTATGAAAAACACTTATTCAACAGAATCACTGATTAGTCCTTCGTTTTTTGCTACAAAAGAAATCAAAAAGCTCATGAAAATCCATCTGAAAAAGTGGATACAAGAGTTGGAGATAACTATAAAGCAATTGCAAAACCAGATGATGAAGAATCGATGAGTAAACTAGATGAGATGAAAGAATTTGCAGAAATGGCATTAGAACAAGCGGATAAAGATGATTCAGTTCCAACTTCTGATTTCAGAGAAGAATTGTCAGAAGAAGTGAAGAAAGATTTAGCAACTCCAAAATCAAAAACTACAGCTACAACTGAAAATAGTACAACTCCAAAAGCAGAAGAAGCAACTGCTAATGAAGCAAGTACTTCAGCTGAAGGTGCAAAAACCAGTGGTTACTGATAAAGCAGAGGAAAACTGCAACAACAGCATCACAACCTGCAACGTCAGTTAATGACTAACCACATGCTTAATTTGTCGATAAAACTGATAGCCAAACTACTTGTAGAAATACATATAGTGGTAATCAGAAAAGAACCGAATTTTTAAATTCGGTTCTTTTTATAAAACTAAAGAATCCATTATGGATTTTCTAGTTTAATAGCAGTATACTTGTAACAGTATTGCTAGAAGGAGCTTGAACAAATGGGTGTAATCATAAATGTTATTGCGATTGTGATTGGTACAATCATTGGATTATTCTTAAAACGAGGAATGTCTGAAAAGATGTCTTCTCATATTATGCAAGGTCTTGCATTAATCACGTTTATCATTGGATTAAAAGGAGCCTTAGTGGATCAAGATATGATTTTGTTAATTGTATCGATTTCACTAGGAGGATATCTTGGAGAAATGATGCAATTAGAAGAGAATATTCGAAAATTTGCAGAGTGGGTTCAAGATAAACTATCAAAAGAAGGTTCCAAAAATCAATTAGCAGAAGGATTTGTTTCAGCAGTCTTAATCTTTTGTGTTGGAGCAATGGCAGTAATGGGTTCGCTTGAAGCAGGATTGAGAAATAATCACGGTATTTTAATAACGAAAGCTTTAATTGATGGATTTGCTTCCATTATACTAACGACTACTAAAGGAGCAGGAGTTATGTTATCCGCATTAGCGATTCTTTTGTATGAAGGAGGAATAATGCTTCTTGCTCAATTTGTAGCACCGTATTTAAGTGAATCGATTGTCTATGCGATGTCTGCAGTGGGTTCTTTATTACTCGTAGCATTGGGATTAAATTTATTAGAATTAACAAAAATAAAAGTCATGAACTTTTTACCCTGCAATGTTTTTACCGATTGTGTTAATTCCATTCTTTAGTCTCATTCGTGGATAAGATAAAAATAAGAGAGTGAATAGGATACGAGATGTATTTCTATTCACTCTCTTTTGTATGAAAATTAAGCTAATTCAATTGCTCCAAAACTATTTGGTCCTACTACAATTCCGTGAGGAGTAGGGTAAAATTCACCTTTCTGGTAAAGACTATCTCCTGAATAGTTTGCAAGGAAATGAGCAGAATCATCTAAATTGATAATACATAGCAATTTGCCACGTTTATAAGCAATACAGCCATCTGTTACTTTAATGATGTCACAGTCTGCTTTAAAATCTTCTTGATGTTGATGTCTAAAGTTTGTTAATTCTTGATAGAATGCTAATACTTCATCATCTTTCTCATTGAATTTGAAAGGCATACGATTATATGGATCTCTAAAGCCATACATACCAATTTCATCTCCATAATAAATACAAGGAACACCTGGAAGAGTAAATTGAATAAAGGATGCGACAAAGAATCTTTCTTTTGCTAATTGATATTCACTAGCAGTCAATTTATAATCTGGTCGTTTTTCGACAGGGAATTCTTCTGGTTTTTCAAACGCTAAAATCGTTAAAATTCTTTCTGTATCATGACTCGATAATAAGTTCATTAAAACATCTAATGCAGGTTTTGGATAGTTCTCTAATAATTCTAATAAAGCTAGAGAAAACTGATGAGCATCTTTATGTTTAACGAAGCGAATGATCGCATCTCTCCATGGGTAATTCATCACACTATCAAATTGTTTTCCTAAGAAGTATCTTCTTCTTGTGTTGTAAGAGAATTTTGTCGTAGCATCTTCCCAAACTTCCCCTAATAAGAAGCAATCTGGATCTTCTTGTTTGGCAGATTTTCTTAATTGATCAATGAAACAATCTGAGAATTCGTCTGCTACATCAATTCGCCATCCGCTAATGCCCTAAACGTTGCCAATAAGGAATAACACCATTTTTAGCATTAAACATAAATTCTTGATATTCTTTATTTTTCTTTGATAACAGTTGGTAAATTCGTGAATCCCCACCATGATTGATACACATTTGGAAACTCATTAAACGTAAAACCATGGATAATAAGGAGAATCTTGAGATTGAAAAGGCTCCCACACTGTCATAATGTCCATAACGATTGAAATAAATACTATCTGCACCCTGTATGGCTAAATACTCCGTCTAATGTAATACGAATATCTTCTTCTTTAAAATCTTTTACATAAATCTTTAAAGTCTTGGACAGTTCCCTAAATAAGGGTCTACATTAAAGTAATCGAAAGTAGAGTAACGATGATTTTCAGGGCTTTCTACAATTGGATTTAAGTAAATACTATCAATCTTCAATTGTTTAAAGTAAGGTAATTCTTCATGAATTCCTTTTAAATTTCCCATAAAGAAATCTTGTGCACGATAATCTTCATGTGTAATAGAAGAATAAGGAATAGCATTCCAATCGTCATGTCGTACACGTACTTCTTCATTAGCAGCAGGGGTTGCTTGATAATGAGGACTCTTCTTGAAGCGATCTGGGAAAATTTGATACATAATGCTTCCTTTCATCCACTCTGGAGTTTGGAAATCCGCATCATATACCGTTAATTGCCATGAAGCATATGACTGTTCTTCCATTGTAAAGACAGCATTAAATTCATGTTTTTTTAAATAACCAATCGAGTCATCAAACGTAATTTCAAAAATCATAAAAATAAAGTCCGGTTTCTAACGCTGGAATTGTAACGGAATATTTTTCTAAATTGTTCTTTTTAACACATCGGTTGGTTCCAATGGAAAAATATTTTTTTGTTGAGTAAAATCATTAAATAAATTTAATGCAATTGTTTTAAAATAAAAATCTTGAGGGTACCCAAACTTCAAAAGTGAATGTCTTGAGAAGAAGAGACTGCACCTTTTGGATATTTATCTCGAAGAGGATTAAATTGAATCAAGAAATATCTTCCTTTCTTTTTATACAATATTAAATTAATTGTAGTATAAAATAATAAAAAGAAATAGTTTGATGCGAAAAATATTTTTTTCTTATATTCGGAAATGAAACGCTTTACTTTTTTGTGAAAAATGAAAAAAATATACGAAAAGTCACAACTTTATGCTATAATTAACCCATAAGTAAACGGAAATAAAATGAAATAGCGATTTTTATTAACAGCAAATGAAAACGCTTTTCGTTAAAAAGTAAAACGTATTGCTTTAAAAGAAGGGGGATTTATTTATGGATCGTTCATTAGATAAATATTTATTTCATGAGGGGAAAAATTTTTCGTACGTATGAATTTTTTAGGCTCATTTCTTGAAGGAGACCAATGTACCTTTTAGAGTTTGGGCGCCACATGCTCAAGCAGTTTTTGTGTCAGGAGATTTTTGCTGTTGGAATCCTACAGCTTATGAATTGACGAGAATAAATAATGAAGGTCTTTTTGAAGGGACTGTGCCAAATGTTCATCCTTATGATGCTTATAAATATGTTATAAAAGCTTCGGACGGACGAATGTTGTGGAAGTTCGACCCTTATGCAAGACATGCACAAACACGTCCAGAAACTGCTTCAAAAAGTGTATGAAAATCAAAATTATTTATGGAAAGATGAGGAGTGGATGAAACAAAGATCGATTCCATTTCAACAACCAATGAATATTTATGAGGTTCATTTAGGTTCATGGAAGCATGGAGAAAATGGAGAATTTCTTAGTTATCGTCAATTAGCAGATACTTTAATTCCATATGTGAAGCAAATGCATTATACGCATATCGAATTATTACCAATTACGGAATTTCCATATGATCCTTCTTGGGGCTATCAAGTGACAGGTTACTTTGCGGTTACTTCTCGATATGGAACGCCGGATGATTTTAAATACTTAATTGATAAAGCACATCAAAATGGAATTGGGGTGATTTTAGATTGGGTACCTGGACATTTTACAAAAAGATGAATATGGTTTATATGAATTTGATGGAGAATGTTGTTACATGAATACTCTGATGAACGTAAAAAGAACATAAGTCATGGGGAACACGAGTATTCGACTATGGACGTGGAGAAGTTTGTTCTTTCTTATTCTCTAGCGCTTGTTACTGGATTGAACAATTCCATTTAGACGGATTACGCGTAGATGCAGTAAGTTCTATGCTATTTTTAGATTATGACCGTCCACAGCATTTAGCTGCTAAAAATATTTATGGTGGAAATGAGAATTTAGAAGTATTGGATTTCTTTAAAACATTAAATTATTATGTTCAAGAAAATTATCCAGGCGTGATGATGATTGCAGAAGAATCAACAGCTTATCCAAAAAGTACTGCACCAATTCAAGACGGCGGACTTGGTTTCCACTTCAAATGGAATATGGGATGGATGAATGCAGTTTAGATTATATCGAAGAAAATCCAATTTATCGTCAATGGTCTCATAATAAATTAACTTTCTCTATGTGTTATGCATTTGTGGAAAACTTTATTTTATCGATTTCCCATGATGAAGTTGTGCATTTGAAAAAATCACTATTAGATAAATTTCCAGTTGGTTATGATGATAAAATTTTTCTAATTATAAAACATTTTTAGGATATATGTTTGCTCACCCAGGTAAAAAAATTAACCTTTATGGGAACAGAAATTCCTCAATTTATCGAATGGGATGAAAAATAAAGAATTAGATTGGATGTTATTAGATTTTTCCTTCTCATTATAATGCGCATCGATTCGCTCAAGAATTGAATCAGTATTATCGTAAAACACCAGCTCTTTTGGCAACAAGATGGAGGCTGGGAAGGATTTGAATGGCATGTGGTTGATGATGCATCTCATAATGTATTTGCTTTTTCAAGAAAAGCTGCTGATGGTCAAGAAGTGCTTGTGATTTTCTAATTTTTCTGGAGAAAATTGGGAACAATATTCAATCGGTTTCCGTGACGAAAGAAGCTATAAAATGGCATTGAATTCTGATGCTAAAAAATTTGGTGGTCAAGGAATTATTAATAGAAATTTAAAAACAAAACAACAACAATGTGGGGATTTCCATATACACTTCAAATTACGATACCAGCATTCTCAACAATGTATTTAGAAAAGAAATAAACTAATTTGGGGGATAAACAGATGGCAAGAAAGAAAGAAATGGTTGCAATGTTATTAGCAGGAGGCCAGGGAACTAGATTACAGGTCTTAACGCAAGATATGGCAAAACCTGCTGTGCCTTATGGTGGAAAGTATCGTATTATTGACTTTCCATTGTCCAATTGTGCAAATTCAGGAATTTCTACAGTTGGGGGTATTAACACAGTTTAAACCTTTGGAATTAAATTCCTATATGGGAAATGGACAACCATGGGACTTAGATAGAATGGATGGCGGGTTATCTATTCTCCCACCTTATACTGCTGGCAAAACTGGGGAATGGTATAAAGGAACGGCACACGCGATTTATCAAAATATTAAATATATCGAACAATATGAACCTGAATATGTGTTAATTTTACTCAGGGGATCATATTTATAAAATGAATTATAATAAGATGTTAGATTTCCATAAGGAAAAAGAGGCAGATTTAACGATCGCTCATATTAATGTTCCGATGGAAGAAGCTCATCGTTTTGGAATTTTAAATACAGATGAAGATTTGAGAATTGTAGAATTTTTTAGAAAAACCAAAAATCCAATTTCAACGAAAGCTTCAATGGGGATTTATATTTTTCAATTGGAGAGTTTTTACGTGAATACTTAGTTCGAGATGAAGCAAATCCAGAAAGTGAAAAAGATTTTGGAAAGAACATTATTCCCAATGTTACTTGAAGAAGAAAAAGAAAAATTTACGCATTCCCATTTGAAGGCTATTGGAAAGATGTAGGTACCATTGAAAGTTTATGGGAAGCGAATATGGATTTGATTAAAAGTCGTGAAGCTTTTGATATTGATGATACGACTTGGAGAATTTATTATCGACATGAAGGTAGACTTCCACAATATTTAGGAGAACATGCTGACGTTCAATCTTCAATGATTTCAGATGGGACTTTAGTCTTTGGACAAGTAAAAGATTCAATTATTTCTTCTGGAGTGGTCATTGCAGAAGAAGCTGTTGTAAAAGACAGTATTATTATGCAAAATGCAACAATTGAAAAAGGAGCAAGTGTCTATCACACAATTGTAGCCGAAGGAGCGGTGATTAAAGCAGGCGTATCAATCGGTCATGAAAAAATTGAATTAGGAAAAGATATGATTACGGTAATTGGACGCAATGAAGTCGTCACTGAACCGAAGAAAGCGGGAGGATGCTAAAATGATAAAAGCTTTTGCGATTTTATTTGCGGATAATTATAGGCAGGATGATTTACATGGACTAGTTCGTTCAAGAACTTTAGCTTCACTTCCAGTTGGTTCTAGATATCGTTTAGTAGACTTTATGTTATCGTCTTTAGTAAAAGCAGGAATTGATAATATTGGAATAGTAACAAACCATAATTATAAATCTTTAAGAGACCATGTAGGCTGGGGAAAAGATTGGGATTTAAATAGAAAAAAATAGTGGTTTAACATTAATTACAACCATTATCAAATTACTTATCTACACGAATTCCTCGAAACAAAATTGAAGCAATGGCCAATACGATGGTATATACTGAAGAGTTGAATGAAGAGTATTGTATTTTGGCGGATTCGAATATTATTGGAACGATAGATTTTAAAGAAATGTTTCAATATCACGTTGATACAGGCTCTGACATTACGGTAGCGTATCACTATCGTAAGCCTGAAATTGGAGAATCTCAAATCATTTTTGATAAAAGATTATAAAGTGTATGAAAGTTTGTATCATTTCAATGGTGGCAGAGAAAAATGTGCGACTCAAGTAAAAATTTATATTATGACAAAAGAATTGTTAAATGCCATTATTAAAAAGGGAATGACTTTAGGATGGGAAGATATTTTACGCGATTATGTTTCTAAAAAAATTTAGATACTTTAAATGTTTATGCATATGAAATTAAAGGATATTCAAAAAGTAATCAATAGCGTAAAAGATTATTTTGATTTTCAACCAAGATTTATTAAAAACCAGAAACATTGACAGCTGTATTTGATAGTGGAGTTGAAATTTTAACACGTGTACAAGATAGTGTACCGACTCATTATGGAGAACATTCTAAAGTGAAACGTTCGTTATTAGGGGATGGTTCTTATATTAATGGTACCGTTGAAAATAGTATTATTTTCCGTGATGTTATTATTGAAGAAGGAGCAGTCGTGAAAAATAGTATCATTATGGCGGATTCAGTAATTAAAAAGGTGGAAACTAAATTACGTTATAACGGATAAAAGTGTTGAAGTTCCAGAAGAAAAAGAATTATCAGGAACAAGTGAATGTCAAGTTATTGTAGAAAAAAATAAATGTGTCTAATGATTAGGATAGCTTCCGGTTTGGGAGCTATCTTTTTTTGCTTGTCGCTATAAAATACTGGTGCTTTTTACTGGCTTATCGTATAATAAATTTATCTGAATTTAAAAATTAGAAAAAGGTTGTGCATCCATGAGAAGACGTATGATGTTGCTTTTTGTCTGCACGTTTTTAGTGATTTTTGGAGCTGCTCGAATATTTTATTTAAGTCAATCAGAACGATTAAAGGCTAAAGATGTGGCAGTAGAAATTGCAGCGCAAAAAGTTCAATTTACGAAAATTACAGATTTTTATTGGTATAATACAGAAGAAACGTATTATTCTTTAGCTGGTACAACGGTAGAAGGACAACAATTATATGCGATTGTTTCTCCGGCTAAAAAAGAAGTAACGATACTGCAACAGGATGCGGTCATTAATGAACAAGAAGCGCGTCCATTACAAAGCAAGCGAAAAATACAGATAAAATTTTAGAAGCTAGATTAGGGATGATAAAAGATGAACCAGTATGGGAAGTTAATTATCGAACAAAAAATCAGCGGATTGGATATTATTATATTTCCGCCAGAAATGGACAGTGGATAAAAGATATTGAAAATATTTAAAGGTGGTTTGCTATGGTGAAAATATCAAAACGTGTTTCTAATATACTTCCCTCGGGAACGTTAGCAATGACACAAAAAGCAAGAGAATTAAAAGCAACAGGAAAAGATATTATTAGTTTATCAATTGGTGAGCCAGATTTTAATACGCCTGAAAAAATTACAAAAGCAGCAGTTGAAGCATTATTGAAACATGAAACCGATCATTACACGCCTACACTAGGATTAGATGAATTAAGACAAGCCATTTGTGATTTTCATTTAAGAAAAGATGACGTACAAATAACTAAACAACAAGTAGCTGTTTTTGCAGGTGCAAAATTTGCATTATATTCTGCATTTCAAACATTAATTGATCCAGAAGAAGAAGTATTAGTTCCGACTCCCTATTGGGTGAGTTATGCTGAACAAATTACATTAGCTCAAAGGTATTCCAGTTTTTGTTGAAACAAGTGAGAAGAATGATTTTAAGTTAACCGTAGATTTGTTAGAAAAAGCTTTTAACAGAAAAAAACAAAAAGTATTAATATTAAATTCTCCATCGAATCCAACAGGATTAACGTATTCTAGAGATGAATTACTCGAGATTAGTCAATGGGCATTAAATCATCAAGTGTTTGTCATTGCGGATGAAATTTACTACGAATTAGTACATGATGTGCCAAGTGTAAGTGTGGCTAGTCTATCTGAAGCAATCCAAAATAATACATTAGTTATTAATGGGTTATCAAAATCTGTAGCTATGACAGGTTGGAGATTAGGGTATGCCTTTGGTCCAATTGAAGTGATTCGTGCATTGAAATGATTTAACAAGTCATACAACAAGTAATCCAGCTGTTGTTCAATATGCTGCAATTCGTGCTTTTCAGGAAGATTTACAAGAAGATAAGGAAGCGATGCGCTGTCAATTCCAAAAGAGAATTGAATTATTCCATGGACTTATTCAGGAAATTCCTGGAATGTCATGCGTGAAACCAGGTGGAGCATTCTACTTGTTTGTCAATATTCAAGAAGCAATGAAGATAGTTGGAGTTGAAACTTCAGATGCATTTGCATTAAAAATTATTAGAGGAAGTTGGAGTGGCAACTGTATCAGGTGAAAAACTTCAGTTGTCCCTGGGCTATTTGCGATTAAGTTGTGCAAGAAGTGAAGAAGAGCTAACACAAAGCAGCTCAAAAGAATGAATCAATTGTAAGAAATTATTTGTAGAAAGAGGGATTATTTTTGAAAAAAATCAGAATGAACCAAGCAAAAGATTATGTTGGGCAAACAGTCCTAATTGGAGCTTGGGTAGCCAATAAACGTTCAAGTGGGAAAATTGCTTTCTTACAATTACGTGATGGAGCAGCTTATTTCCAAGGGATTGTTGTAAAAAGCGATGTTCCTGAAGAAGTATTTGAAATTGCTAAATCATTAACACAAGAAACAGCTGTTTATGTAACTGGGGTTGTACAAGAAGATACTCGTTCAAAATTAGGGTATGAATTATTAGTAACAGGATTAGAAGTGATTGGGGAAAGTCATGAATATCCAATTACTCCAAAAGAACACGGTACTGATTTCTTAATGGATCATCGTCATTTATGGTTACGTTCAAGCAAACAACATGCCATTATGCAAATTCGTAATGCCATTATTTATGCGTCATATGAATTCTTTCGATCAAAATGGATTTATTAAATTTGATAGCCCAATTTTTATCAGGAAATGCAGCGGAAAATACGACAGAATTATTTGAAACTGATTATTTTGGAGATCCTGCTTTCCTATCTCAATCAGGTCAATTATATTTAGAAGCTGGGGCAATGGCATTTGGACCTGTATTTGACTTTGGACCAGTATTCCGTGCTGAAAAATCAAAAACTCGCCGTCATTTAACAGAATTTTGGATGATGGATGCTGAATATCCATTTGTAACTCATGATGAATCATTAGATTTACAAGAAGCTTATGTAAAAGCATTAATTCAAGGAGTTTTAGATCGTGCCCCTCATGCTCTTGAAACATTAGAAAGAGATGTAGATTTATTGAAGAAATATGTGAGTGAACCATTCAAACGTATTTCTTATGATGAAGCGATTGACTTACTACAAGCTCATGAAGCAGATGAAGATACAGATTATGAACATTTAGAACATGGAGATGACTTTGGTTCACCACATGAAACTTGGATTTCAAACCATTTTGGAGTTCCAACATTCGTAATGAATTATCCTTCAGATATTAAAGCATTTTACATGAAGCCAGTTCCGGGAAATGAAAGCTGTACTATGTGCAGACTTATTAGCTCCAGAAGGATATGGAGAAATTATTGGTGGGTCTGAGCGTGAAGTGGACTATGATAAATTATATGAAAAAATTAAAGAGAATGGCTTAAATCCAGATGATTATGCATTCTACTTAGATTTAAGAAAATATGGTTCAGTTCCTCATGCTGGATTTGGACTAGGGTTAGAAAGAATGGTGACATTCGTTGCTGGAACGAAACATATTCGTGAAGCAATACCATTTCCACGTTTATTAAACCGTATTTTCCCATAAAATTAGATAATTTCAAACCGATTTTTAGAATTTCTAGAAATCGGTTTTTATGTCAGAAAAGAGGTGACAATTTTGGAACAAACATTTCAACAATTTTGGATGTATCAAGGCGGAACGACCGTTCCAAATCCATTCATCCGATATTATCAAAAATTGCAATTAACGGCGCAAGAATGCTTGATACTTTCTTGGTGGTTACAACAGTCGACTTCAGAATATTTTCCATTAAATGTAGAAGAAGTCTGTGATGCATTTTCGATTTCTGAAAATACTTTTATTTCAAAATCATTCAACATTTATTAGATCGACAAGTGGTATCCGTTACTCAAAAAGAAAATGAAGAAGGAAAAAGAGAAGAGTACTATAGTTTAGCACCATTATTTCAACAATTAGACATTTTACATCGACAAGAAGTTGCTAAAAAGAAGAAAAAGAAAAGCCAAATTTAATTTTTTGTAATCGAAAAAGAATTTGGAAGACCCATTAGTTCATATGAAATTCAAATGATTAAGAGTTGGATTGATAAAGATGAATATTCGTATGAGTTAATTTTAGCAGCTTTAAAAGAAGCTGTGTTGAATCAAGTGTTTACACTGAAATATATGGACAAAATTTTATTAACATGGCAAAGGAAAGGATTTAAAACGGTTCAACAAGTGATTCAAGAGAAGAATCGTACAAGAAATGGTAATTTCGCTTCCAAAGCTAAAGAAACAACTCCACTTCCTCAAGTTCCATTAGATAATTGGTTGGATTAATGGAGGAAGACAATGTTATCAAAAACAAAAACGATTGAAAGCGGTTCAAACCATGGGAGATTTATTTCAGATGCTCATTGTAGAGTTAAACCATCGCAATGCTTTTGAATTACTAATTGCAACGATTTTAAGTGCTCAAGCAACCGATGTAGGTGTGAATAAAGTAACGCCAAAATTATTTGAGAGATTTCCGACTCCTGCTCAACTAGCAGATGCGAGTGAAGAAGCAGTGATTGAATGTATTCAGTCAATAGGATTGTATCGCAGTAAAGCAAAAAATATTCGCCTTTGTGCGCAGCAATTAATGGAACGGTTTAATGGAGAAGTTCCTAAAACAAGAGAAGAATTAGTGAGTTTAGCGGGAGTTGGTAGAAAAACTGCCAATGTAGTGATGAGTGTTGCTTTTAATATTCCAGCGTTTGCGGTAGATACTCATGTTGAGAGAATTTCAAAACGTCTCCAAATTTGTAGACAAAAAGATACCGTGTTAGAAGTAGAAGAAACTCTATGTCGTAAAATTCCGAAAGAATTATGGTCGAGAGCGCATCATTGGATGATTTTCTTTGGAAGATATCACTGCATTGCTCGAAAACCAAAGTGTCATGAATGTCCCTTATTAGAAATGTGTGTGTTTGGTCAAAGAGAAGTGTAATGAATTGAACAATAAATTAATATGAATAATAAAACGTTAACAAAAATTCCCAACACCTTCCTTTTTATAGCTTGAAAATGTGATAATAACAATGTTTTTGAGATTTTTTAACTGACAATAAACCTTTAATGTGCTATACTTTAATTAGTAATATTGCAGATGTGTTGGATTTGGAAGGCCCGTGGGAAGAGGCGATAGAGATGGTACTTAAAGTGACCAAAAAAGTTCAAGGAATCGTTGAAACGGAACTTCGTAAAGGAACCACAAAATCTAGAATTGCACATATATTGGGTATATCATATGAAGAAGTTCTTGTTGTCATTAAACGAGTAAAAGATTCTATCCGCCCAGATGTAGGAGATCGAATTCATTTTACATTTAGAGATCAACAGATGTATGGTGTGATTTATAAGTTACTTTCCAATAGTGCAGTCGTGATTATTGATTGGAATTCTTCTACGACCGTGATGAAAGATATTTGTGAAGACCGCACCATCGTGAATTTTAAAGATATTATTGAATTTATACCAGATGATGCTAAGGCAGACTAATCTTGGATTAGTCTGTTTTTCTTTTAAAGAGGAGGTAAATGATGGAAAATACAATTGAATTTCCAAATCAAGAAGAATTTTATATCGAAAAAGCAAACCAATGTCAAAAAGAAGATGATTTAATTGGTGCTATCGATTGGTTCGAAAAAGGATATATTAAGACTCGTTCAAATCAATTATTGGAAAAATTATGGACTTTACTATGCCGTAGTCAAGATTGGAATGAAATGATTTGGCTCGTAGAAGAGTTTGAATTGAAGGAAGAAAAATATGTATCTGTTTATTTAGAAGCATTAATTCGTATGAATCGGTTCGAAGAAGTGGAAGCATATCTGAAACAGTCTGAACAGTTAGAGGTTCCATGGATAAACGCACTACAACTAAAAATGATGAATCAAAAATTGAAACAGGAACAAGAGAAAGTGCAGCAGTTACAAGGGATTGGAGAAGGTTACAAAATAAAGATAAGAATTTTTCTGTAGAAGAAATTCATTATATGACACAAGTGTTAATTGATTCTATATTGCCTCAAAAAGAATTTGTGATTCAGTTATTTTTACTTCATCCAAAGACACCAATGTTTGATAAAGCTATTTTATTAGACGAATGGTTTGGATTCTGGAACGTTTGAGGTGATTCAATTACTCTGGAATGGGGAAACAAAACTGATAGAACGAAATAAATTATTTTCAATTTCTAAATTACCATTGTATAAAGAAGAGTCAGAGTTGTTAAATGAGTTAATGAATCATTTTTCGATGGAAGAAGCTACGATATTCGCTCAAAAATGGATGCAAGATATCATTCGATTACATCCGTTTCAAAAGGAGTATATTTCTTCTTTTGAAAAAAATGGTTGGATTATTTTTCAGAAAGAGAAGATTTGATGCAAAAGTTTATTTTGTGATGATGCTACTTTTATCAAACAATACGAAGATTTTTCGAGAAAAATGGATGATGAAAATAAAATTGAAACATTTTTATTTTAAAAAAAGAAATGGAACGTATATAATGAAAATAAAAAGCTGTCTGATAATAGAAAAGGTTGGAGGTTTTTATGATGAAAAAGGAATCGTAAAATGGTTTAGCAATGAAAAAGGCTATGGTTTTATTTCTGTCACTGATACAGATGAAGATGTATTTGTTCACTTTACAGGGATTTTATCTGGAAGGATTTAAAACGTTAAAAAGAAGGACAAAAAGTAGAATTTGAAATTGCGCAAGGAGCTCATGGATTTCAAGCCACTAATGTGCGAGTAGAAGTTTCAAAATGATTCGAGTAAGAACTGATGCTGCTGTGAATGGTAATCCAGGAAAAGTTGGAATTGGAATTGAAATTTTGCATCAAAAACAACAATTTTTATTTAAGGAAAATGCTGACCAATTAATGGATAATCATCAAGCAGAATTATGGGCGATTTATCGTGCATTATTGATTCTTCAGAAAAAAAGAATGGCAAACATGAAAATCATTTTTTTGAATTCAGATTCGAAGTTTGCAATGATGGCGATTGAAAAAAATTATACAAAACAAATTGCTTATCAAGAGATTTTAAAAAAAGTGCAGGAAGAACGAAAAAAATTTCCTCAGCTATTTTTAGAATGGATTCCTGAAAAGGAAAACCGAGGAGCTGATCAATTAGCAAGACAAGCTTTACAACAAAACTTAGGAAGATAGGAAGTTTTAAAAATGGAAGAACATGTATTATATTTTAGTAGCTTATGTCCAGATACTAAACCTTTTGTAGAGGAGTTACAAAAACAAAATATTAGCTATCGTGAGGTAGATATCACTGCAAGTATGGCTAACTTAAAAGAATTTATTCGTTTAAGAGATGATAAACCACAATTTGAAGGTCGTAAACAATGGGGAATGGTTGGTGTTCCTTGTTTAGTGACAAAAAAACTGGTCAATATTTTTTTGAAATTGGTCAGTTAAATGGAACAAGTTGCGAGGCTGTACCAGTTGAGTAATCTGCCCATTATACTTTCAGGTTATTTTTTAGGGTTGAATCTTTTCTTATTCGTTTTAATGGGAATGGATAAAAGGGCTGCTCGACGAAACAAATGGCGAATACCCGAGAGAAGATTATTAACATTAGGACTGATTGGTGGCGGATTTGGTGGAATACTAGGGATGCTCCTTTTTCACCATAAAACTCACCGAATTTATTTTACCATTTGTTATGGAATCAACGTGTTTTGTTGGGGAATGGCTTTCCGATATTTTACGCAACAATTTTTAAGGGGAAGAGATGAAGCAACAAAAAGGAATATTATTTATGATTTGGATTGGACTTTAAGCGCTCTTTCCGGATTTGTAAATATTACAACATTATTATTATATGAAAAGCCTACGACTCATATGACGGGGAATGTTTCCGGGGTTTTAATCCATGCGATGTCAGGCGAAACAAGTCATGCACTTACATTACTACTGATTATTATTAGTTTCCTACTAGGCGGAGTTTGTTGCGGAATGATTTTTTTCTGAAAAAGTTTTTCCGATTTGCAAACCGATATGGCATTTTTGTTAATTGTATTAGGCTTGTTATTAGGAATCAGTTTCTGGTTACAGTTAGAAGCTTTATGGATTTATCAATTAGCTTTTACAGTTGGTGTTCAAAATGGTATGTTTATTTATTACCGTGGAATGATTGTAAGAACTTCTCATTTTACAGGATATTTAACAGATACAGGATTTGCGATTGGTAGATGTTTAAGAGGTCATCGTAAAGATAAAGTAAAAAAATAGTTTTTTATAGTTTAAGTATATTGTTCTTTTTATTTGAGGAACAATAGCATTTGAAATGGCAACTTGGTCTAAAGAATTATTACTATTTGTTATTAGTATTAGTTATGTACTTGTTGGTGGATATTATTTCTTATTTCGTCATTTATATGCATATTATCATTTGTTGGAGGAAGAAGCATGACAGATATTTTAGTTGTAGTGGATATGCAAAAAGATTTTGTTGATGGAGTTTTAGGAACAAAAGAAGCAGTAGCAATTGTGCCTAATGTAGCATCAACGATTCGAGAGTTTTCTGGTAAAGTGTTTTATACATTGGATACTCATCATGAAAATTATTTAGAAACAGAAGAAGGAAAAAAATTGCCAGTTGTTCACTGTGTCAAAGGAACTCCAGGTTGGCAATTAGATGCAACTGTACAAGAAGCTCTTTTAGAAAAAGAAGCTGTTGGAGTTGAAAAACCTACTTTTGGATCTACAGCATTAATGGAATTATTGAAGGAAGTTCCTTCCATTAGCTCCATTACATTTTTAGGTTTATGTACAGATATTTGTGTCATTAGTAATGTCTTATTAGCAAAAGCAAATTTCCCAGAAATCCCTATTAATGTAAGTTCAACTTCATGTGCAGGGGTTACCCCTCAAACGCATCAGCAAGCATTAGAAGCTATGAAAATGTGCCAAGTAAATGTAGTAGAATAAAGTGTAGGTGGAAAAATGGATTCTAAAGAAAAATTAAAAGAACTAAAATGTCCTGAATGCCATCATGTTAGTAGCCATTTTAATTGGTATTGTAATCGGGATTATCATTCAAGAATTAATCGGTGGAGTAGCAATTGGAATGCTTGGTGGATTTATAACACGATTAATTTATTTAAGAAAAATATAAGGATATTAATCCAAAATAAGGAGAAATCATTATGTCACAAGAATTTTTGAAAGCAGTGGAAAAATTTGAAAAATCAATTAATGAAGTTGAAAGTTTAATCTCAAGTGGAGAAGAAGTTGTTTTATTTATTGGACGTCCAACTTGTCCATATTGCCGTCGTTTTGCTCCAAAAATGAATGAAGCACGTCAAGCTTTTAAATAAACCAGCTATTTTTTTGTTAATAGTGAAGATGTTACACAACTAAATGAGATTCAATCATTCCGTCAAAAATATGGTATTCCAACAGTACCAGGTTTATTAGTAGCTAAAGGTGGAGACGTTCGAGTAGTTTGTGATTCATCGATTAGCGTGGAAGATATTATTGCATTCGTTAATCAATAAGACTATTTTAGTTTAAAAAGGAGAGGGACTTGTATGAACGAAATTAAATGTCCGCACTGTCAAAAGGTTTTTACAATTGATGAACATTCTTATGCAGATATTGTGAGTCAAGTTCGTAATCAAGAATTTACGCAAGAAATTCATCAACAATTAGAATTAGCAAAAAAACAATTTGAAACAGAACAACAATTAAAATCTCAACAAGCTCAATCTCATTTTGAAGAGAAATTAGCACACTATACACAACAAATTGCTTTATTAGAGCAAGAGCTAAAACAGGCTAGTCAACAAATGGAAGTTCAAGTTGAAAAAAAGAAAACATAAATTAGAAATGGAATTATCTAAGATTCAACAAGAACAAAGTCATTTCAAAAACAAGAATTGACACAGCAATATCAAGAAAAAATTACTCAGCAAGAACAACTCATTCAGTCTCTTCAAGCAAAAATTGATGTTCAAGAAACGAAAGAAGCCTTTGCGAGTTTCTGCAGTTATCTGCTGAAAAAAAGACCGTGTTATTGTGGACTTAGAAGCAAAAATCATTTGCAAGAAAAAAAGAACAAGAAGTTCAAGCGGCTGCTTTTAAAAGAAAAATATGAATTAGAATTACGTCAAAAAGACGAAACGATTGCCTTCTATAAAGATTTTTAAAGCAAAACAATCGACAAAAATGGTTGGTGAAAGTTTAGAACAACATTGTGAGATTCAGTTTAACCAGTTGAGAATGACGGCATTTTCAAGAGCTGAGTTCGGAAAAAGATAATGATGCTAAAACAGGAAGTAAGGGCGATTATATTTACCGAGAATATGATGATTTTGGAAATGAAATTTTATCCATTATGTTTGAAATGAAAATGAAAATGATCAAACAGCAACGAAAAAGAAAAATGAACATTTCTTTAAAAGAGTTGGATAAAGATCGACGTGAAAAATTGTGAATATGCGATTTTTAGTCTCTTTATTAGAAGCAGATAATGAACTATACAATAATGGAATTGTGGATGTCAGCTAGTGTATGAAAAGATGTATGTTGTAAGGCCTCAATTCTTTATTCCAATCATTACGCTATTAAGAAATGCAGCGTTAAATTCATTAAAATATAAACAAGAATTAGCGCAAATGAAAGAGCAACAATTAGATATTACGCATTTTGAAGAAGACTTGCTGTCATTCAAGAATGCATTTTCTAAAAATTATGAAAATGCGAGTAAGAAATTCAAAACTGCAAATTGATGAAATTGATAAAACAATTTCGCATTTACAAAAAACAAAAGATGCGTTGTTATCATCTGAAAACAATTTAAGATTAGCGAATAATAAAGCGAGTGATTTAACCGTTAAAAAGTTAGTCAAAAATAATGCAACAATGAAGCAAAGATTTGAAGAATTAGAATAGGAGAGTGGAATATGACAAAATTTATTGTAGAACCAGAATTTTGGGAATTATTTCCAGAAGGTCAAGTGAATGTTTTAGTATTAAAAGGGATTAATAATACTGTAGATGAAACGGAAGATCCTTATTTTGAAGGGATTTTAAAAAGAAGCTTGTCAAAAAGCTCAAGTTCATTTTACTGAAGAAGTATTTAGTGATAACACGGTGATTCAACAATGGAGACAAGCCTATTCTAAGTTTAAAACAAAAAAAGGAGCTCGTTCTTCTATTGAGGCTTTATTAAAACGTGTTTCTCAAGGACATACATTCCGTCTGATTACTCCATTAGTCGATATTTATAATAGTATCTCTATTGAATATGCTGTCCCATTAGGGGGAGAAGATTTAGACAAAATTCAAGGAGATTTACGATTAGGTAAAGCTAAAGGCGGAGAAAGTTTCTTCCCATTAGGTGCTGAGGAAGATGCTCCTGCATTAGAGGTGAAATTTGCCACTTTGATAATGATGGAGCTGTATGTCGTTGCTTGAACTGGAGAGAAGCCAAGAGAACAATGTTACAAGAAGAAACAACAAATGCAGTTCTTGTAATGGAATCTGTCACAAAAGATCAAGCTGAAAGAGCAACAATTGCAATGGAAGCATTAAAAAAACGTTGCGAAGAATACTTCAATGTAACAGGATTAAGTTCGATTGTAACGCCAGAAAATAGTGAAGTTGAATTATAATAGGAAAGTGGTAGAGCAATTGTTCTGCCACTTTTAGTTTTAAGCATTTGAAACGTCAAAAGACAAGGGTAAAAAATAATCCGTCCCCACTTTTGAGTGAGTAGGACGGATTAAATCTGTTATACGAGCCACCGTCTGTTTAACGGTTCTACATTAGAGTTGAGTTGGTAGCTCAGCTCTTTTTTTCTGTCTTTATTATAACATAATGTAGTCTAGATTATCATCAGATTTTGAAACGTCAAAGGAAGGGGTGGTACACTAAAAGAACAAAACGTTCGTTAGAATGAAAGGAGGAAACAAATGCAAAATTTTACATATCGATATGGATGCCTTTTTGCTTCAGTAGAACAAAATGGATCATCCACATTTAAGAGGAAAACCAATTATTGTGGGTGGAAAAAGTCAATCAGCGTGAGTAGTCGCAACTTGTTCTTATGAGGCAAGAGCTTTTGGAGTACGCTCGGCAATGCCCACAAGTAAGGCGATTCGATTATGCCCAAAGGCAATCATTGTTCCTCCAAATTTTGAACGATATCGAGAGTTGAGTTTACAAATTCGAGAAATATTTCATCGATATACTCCTTTAGTTGAACCGATGTCGATTGATGAAGCCTATTTAGATGTTACTAAGAATACGATGAATCAGTCTTCTGCTACAATGATTGCTCGAGAAATACAAGAAGCGATTTATAAAGAAGTAGGGTTAACTTGTTCAGTTGGAGTATCTTTTAATAAGTTTTTAGCCAAAATTGCTTCCGGGCAAAGAAAACCTGCAGGAATTACCGTGATTGATCAAGAATCATTTCCAGAATTTATTAAAACGTTGCCAGTAGAAAAGTTTTTGGGGTGGGACAAGCAACTGCAAAAAAATTACATCAGAAAAAATTATTTACTGGAGAAGATATTTTGAATTGTTCAAAAGAGTATTTAAACGGACATTTTGGAAAGCAAGGTGAAGCACTGTATCGACAAGTAAGAGGACAGTCCAATGATCAATTAACATTGTATCGTGAAAGAAAATCATACGGAAAAGAAGAAACGTTATTAGAGGATACAACTGATGAAGAAGTATTACAAAAAAATATTGAGCAATTCTCTGAACAGATATCAAAATGGTTAAAGAAAAATAAATTGGCAGCTAAAAACAATAACGATTAAATTAAAACAAAGTGATTTTTGAAACAAAAACAAGAAGTAAAACACTCGAAAACCTATGTCCAGAGTAAAGAAAAATTAGCTTTAGAAGCCTATCACTTATTGATGGAAGAGTATAATAATGAATCCATTCGTTTAATTGGACTCACTAGTTCTCAGTTTGAACAGACGCATCATTTATTTGAACAAGTAAAACTGTTTTAAAAATCAGTGATACAGTTTTTATTTTTCTGTATACAACACAGTTGTAAAAAGTGTTTTTATCTTTCTCTATCGTAAAAATCGATTTGTTAAAAATATTGCACAAAAACATAATGAATAAATGCTTTTGTTTATAAAGAATTACATGTAATTCGGTTCACAAAAAAATAATAAATAAAACTTGAGTTTAATTACTTGCATAACTAAATAAAACCATGGTAAATTAATAGATGAAAATAACGGAAATAATACAGAAACAAAAATCTGTTTCTATGTTTTTGTTATGAAGCACAATTTCTTAAAGAAAAGGGGAAACAAAAGTATGGCAACGAAGAAAAAATTCGATCTCGATTCACTTTTCACACCGAATAACACGAACTTTGAAATGGTTCAAGTGTTAGATCCAGAAGGAAAAGTTGTAAATCCAGATCTAGTACCAGATTTATCTGACGATGAATTAGTTGAATTAATGACAGATATGGTATGGTCACGTATTTTACATGAACGTTCAACAGCGTTAAACCGTCAAGGACGTTTAGGATTCTACGCTCCAACATTTGGTCAAGAAGCTTCACAATTAGCTTCTATCAAAGCAATTGATAAAGGAGACGTATTATTACCAGGTTACCGTGATGTACCTCAATTAGTAAAACATGGTTTACCATTATCACAAGCATTCTTATGGTCTCGTGGACATGTTGCAGGTAACATGTATCCAGAATCATTAAAAGCATTACCACCACAAATCATTATCGGTGCACAATATGTTCAAGCGGCAGGAGTTGCATTAGGATTACAAAAACGTGGCAAGAAAAATGTCGCTGTTACTTATACAGGAGACGGAGGCTCTTCACAAGGAGATTTTTATGAAGGAATCAACTTTGCTGGTGCATATAAATCACCTGCAATCTTCTTCATTCAAAACAATGGATGGGCAATTTCAACTCCTCGTGAATTACAAACAGCTGCTCCAACATTAGCACAAAAAGCTGTTGCTGCTGGTATTCCTGGTATCCAAGTAGATGGAATGGATCCATTAGCAGTGTACGCAGTTACTAAAAAAGCTCGTGACTATGCCGTTGCAGGAAATGGTCCAGTACTAATTGAAACAATCTGTTTCCGTTATGGTCCTCATACATTATCAGGGGATGACCCAACTCGTTACCAACCAGAAGGAATTCAAGACGAATGGGCTAAAAAGACCCATTAATTCGTTTCCGTAACTACTTAACGGCTAAAGGTTTATGGTCTGAAGAAAAAGAAAACGAAGTGATTGAAGCAACAAAAAGAAGAAATTAAAGAAGCAATTAAAGAAGCAGATAAACAACCAAAACAAAAAGTTTCATTCTTCTTGAAGACAATGTTTGAAGAACCAACAAATGTTATCCAAGAACAACTTGATTATTTTGAAGCAAAGGAGAATAAATAATTATGGCACAAATGACAATGATTCAAGCCATTACGGATGCATTGGCTTTAGAATTAAAACGTGATGAAAATGTCCTAATTTTCGGTGAAGACGTTGGTAAAAACGGAGGAGTTTTCCGTGCAACTCAAGGGCTTCAAGATGAATTTGGTGAAGACCGTGTATTCAATACTCCTTTAGCCGAATCAGGTATTGGTGGTTTAGCTATTGGTTTAGCATTAGAAGGATACCGTCCGATTCCAGAAATCCAATTCTTTGGATTCGTATTTGAAGTAATGGACAGTGTTGTAGCTCAAGCGGCACGTATTCGTTACCGTATGGGCGGAACTCGTCAAATGCCTATCGTATTCCGTGCGCCATTCGGTGGGGGAGTACATACACCAGAATTACACTCAGATAATTTAGAAGGTTTAGTAGCACAATCTCCAGGTTTGAAAGTGGTTATTCCGTCAAACCCATATGATGCAAAAGGATTATTAATTTCAGCGATTCGTGACAATGACCCAGTTGTATACTTAGAACATATGAAATTATACCGTTCATTCCGTGAGGAAGTTCCTGCAGAAAGCTATACAGTTCCATTAGGAAAAGCTGCTGTAACTCGTGAAGGTACAGATGTTTCTATTATTACTTACGGAGCTATGGTTCGTGAATCTGTTAAAGCAGCAGAAAACTTAGAAAAAGAAGGCATTTCTGTAGAAGTTATCGACTTACGTACAGTTTCTCCATTAGACTTAGATACAATTTTAGCTTCAGTTCAAAAAACTGGACGTGTAGTAGTCGTTCAAGAAGCTCAACGTCAAGCAGGTATCGGCGCAATGGTAATGTCTGAAATTTCAGAACGTGCAATTTTACATTTAGAAGCACCAATCGGTCGTGTTGCAGCTCCAGACACAGTTTTCCCATTTGGTCAAGCTGAAAATGACTGGTTACCAAACGCAAGTGATATCGAAACAAAAGTTCGCGAAACTTACAATTTTTTTAATTCGTAAAACGATTCACTAAAGAGCAAAAAGCCCTTCCAAGGTGATTTGCTCTTTAGAATATTTAAGTAAAAATTAAGAAGGGATGTACAAGCATGGCTTTCCAATTTAAAATGCCTGATATCGGTGAAGGTATCGCAGAAGGCGAAATCGTAAAAATCGACATTAAAGTCGGTGACACAATTCAAGAAGATGATATTTTATTCGAAGTACAAAATGACAAATCTGTAGAGGAAATTCCTTCTCCAGTAAGTGGTACAATCTTAGAAGTTAAAGTTCAAGAAGGAACGGTAGCACGTGTTGGGGACGTTATCGTTATCATCGATGATGGTTCTGGTCCAGCAGAAGCGGCAGCACCAGCAGCAGCTCCTGAGGCAGCACCAGCGGCTGTTGCAGCACCAGCGCAAGCGGCTCCAGCACAACCAACAGGAGTTCCAGCAGCAAGCAACCCAGATAAATTAGTATTAGCAATGCCTTCGGTGCGTCAATATGCACGTGAAAAAGGTATTGATATTACAGTAGTTGTTCCAACTGGTAAAGGTGGACGTGTAACTCGTGAAGATATCGACAACTTTGGTGGCTCACCAGTTGCATCAGCTGCTCCAGCAGCTAGTCCAGCAGTAGAAGCAGCAGTTGCTTCAGCACCAGCAGCACCAGTGGCTCCAGCAGAACCAGCTAAACCATTCGTAGGTTCAGCAGAACGTGAAGAACGTGTGAAATTAACTCCAATGCGTAAAGCAATTTCTAAAGCAATGGTTAATAGCAAACATACAGCTCCTCACGTAACATTACATGATCAAGTTGAAGTTTCTAAATTATGGGATCACCGTAAGAAATTCAAAGATGTTGCTGCAGCACAAGGTACTAAATTAACATTCTTACCATATGTTGTTAAAGCATTAGCAGTAGCAATGAAGAAATTCCCTGTATTAAATGCTTCAATTGATGATGCAACACAAGAAATTGTTTACAAAAACTACATCAATATCGGTATTGCAACTGATACAGATTTAGGATTATTCGTTCCAAATATTAAAGATGCAAATACTAAGAGCATGTTCGGAATTGCTGATGAAATTAATGCATTAGCAGCTAAAGCACATGAAGGTAAATTAACTGCCTCTGATATGGGACACGGAACAATTACAATTTCAAATATTGGTTCAGTAGGTGGTGGCTGGTTCACTCCAGTTATTAACTACCCTGAAGTAGCGATCTTAGGTGTAGGTACAATCGTTCGTGAACCAGTGATTAACGAAAACGATGAAATCGTAATCGGACGTAACATGAAATTATCATTAAGTTTCGACCACCGTATCGTGGACGGAGCTACTGCTCAAAAAGCTATGAACGAATTAAAACGTTTATTAGCTGATCCAGAATTATTATTAATGGAAGCTTAATTATAAATGAATCACTATTGAAAAATTTTTAAGAGGTGAAAAAGATGGTAGTAGGCGATTTCGCTATTGAACTAGATACAGTCGTAATTGGTGCCGGCCCTGGTGGGTATGTTGCTGCAATTGCTGCAGCTCAAGAAGGACAAAAAAAGTTGCGATTATTGAAAAAAAGAATATATTGGTGGTGTGTGTTTAAACGTTGGATGTATTCCATCTAAAGCATTAATTTCTGCAGGACACCATTATCAAGAAGCTCAACATTCTGAAGTTTTCGGAGTTACTGCAAAAAGAAGTCGTATTAGATTTTTGCTAAAAACTCAAGAATGGAAAGGTAATCAAGTTGTTAAAAATTAACTTCTGGTATTGAGTACTTATTAAAGAAAAAAATAAAGTGGAAATTATTCGTGGAGAAGCTTTCCTAGTTGATGACCACACATTACGTGTTGTGACAGAAGATTCTGCTCAAACTTACTCATTCAACCATGCAATTGTTGCAACTGGTAGCCGTCCAATTGAAATCAAAGGTTTCAAATTTGGTGGACGTGATTGATTCAACTGGTGGTTTAGGATTAAAAAGATGTTCCTAAAAAAAATTAGTTGTTATCGGTGGTGGAGTTATTGGTTCAGAATTAGGTGGAGCTTATGCTAACTTAGGTTCTGAAGTAACAATTTTAGAAGGTGCTCCAAGCATTCTTTCAATGTTCGATAAAGATATGGTGAAATTAGTAGAAGATGATTTCGCTAAAAAAGGTGTTAAAGTTATTACTTCTGCAATGGCTAAAGGAAGCTGTTGATAATGGAGATAGCGTAACTGTTAAATTCGAAGTTGAAGGAAAAGAACAATCAATCGTAGCAGATTATGTTATGGTTGCTGTAGGACGCCGTCCAAACACTGATGAATTAGGATTAGACGTTGTAGGTGTTGAAATGACTGAACGTGGTTTAGTGAAAGTAGACAACCAAGGACGTACAAATATTAAAAACATTTTCGCAATTGGAGATATCGTTCCGGGTGCAGCATTAGCGCATAAAGCAAGTTACGAAGGTAAAATTGCTGCTGAAGCAATCTCAGGTAAACCAGTTGCCGTTGATTACCGTGCAATGCCAGCTGTTGCCTTCACTCGATCCAGAATTAGCTTCTGTTGGTTATACTCAACAACAAGCTAAAGATGCAGGATTGAAAGTGAAAGCATCTAAATTCCCTCTAGGAGGAAATGGACGTGCGATTTCATTAAATGCAACGGAAGGATTCGTTCGTTTAATTACAACAAAAGAAGACAACGTAATCGTTGGTGCTCAAGTAGCAGGAGTAAATGCAAGTGACCTAATCGCAGAATTAGGGTTAGCGGTTGAAGCTGGTATGAATGCAGAAGATATCGCATTAACAATCCACTCACATCCATCATTAGCTGAAGTAATTATGGATACAGCTGAATTAGCATTAGGAATGCCAATTCATATTTAATAAAATTTTACGTTTGAAAGACCGAGGGTTCTCGGTCTTTTTGTGTTTATTTTTCTAGCTTAACTTTATAAGAGGTGTACTAAAAAAATAAAAGGAATTTTTCCTATTTAAGCAATAATTAGAACGAATAAACTCGTCTAAAAAGTTCATTTTGCTTGTAAATATATATTATTTTTGTTTAAAATATAGTAGATATAAGTAAAAAGTATTGAGAAATAAAAAGTCATTACGCACATTTTGTTTTCTTATAAGATTGTGTGCGATATTATTACTCGGAATATAGTTTGCGAGTTTTTATTTCTTAATCAGGAGAAACGATATAGAACGATATAGTATGAATCGTAAAATAATGGGGAGAATTAATGAAATTTCGAGATAAGCAATTAAAATACAGTATAAGAAAATTTAGCATTGGTGTTGCCAGCGTTGCAATCGGTGCCGTTTATTTATCTATGGGCGCACACGTAGCAAATGCGGGAGAGATTAAACCAAAATCAGAATTACAAAATGATGCAAATGGAAATGGAAATGGAAAACCAGATTCCGGTTCAGGCGAAACGGAAACAGGAACAAAAGAAGGAAATTCTACGTCTTCTAATACTAGAGGTCGCCGTGTAAGAAGAGAGCTTCCTGCTGGAGAAACTTCTGGTAATTCTACTGGAACTGAGACTCCTACTGGAGCTTCAACCGAGAATAACGAAGCAATAAATTCTGCTCTAACCGAACGTAAGGGGTCTACAGTACAACCAGATCAACCAGGGATAAATATACCAAAAGGAAATGATCCTGGAGCACATGATCCGAATGCTCACATAAGTTTCGATGATCCTGGTCATACTGCTACAGTTGAAGATATGTGGGATATTATCAAAAATATGCCGGATGACTTCCAAAATAATGAACGTTCATACTTGAGAAACATGGATACTCTGGGAAACGAGCTTCGTTTTGATAAGACTCCTGAGAATCCAGAAGGTGTGCCACTTAAACCAGGTGAAATCAGAGAAATCAGTAGCTTTGGTGGATGGACAGCTATTATGAAAAAAGATGGTGAAACTGGTAAGTTCGCTATCGGGATGAAAAATGAACAAGGCTATTTCACTGGTTGGTATAAAGATGAAAAAGGAAACCGCCAAGAAGGTGGGATGCTTGGTTCTAATGCCCTTGACCAAATCTATGTTCACGAGCAAGCATTAGACCGTCGCTTTAAGTATATGTTAATGCTTGCCAAAGGACGTACTATCGCCAATAAAGATGATAAAGCACAAGATGGCTCTACGTTTAATATAGTGACAGCAAATAGTAACGAGAATCAAGCTAATCTTGCTTCCTTACCTGTAAAAGAGAAGGAAGATATACTCCAACACGCACCAAATATTGAAGGGTTCAATGGGATAGAAAAAACTTTCAAAGCCTTTTCTACAAAATATGGAAGTCGCTTGAAAAATCGACTTTGTGACAGGTTATATCTCAGACTTTGAAGGGTCAAAAGGAACTTATCGTATCGTTGTTAAAGCGATTAAAAAGGATCAGACTGAAGAAACTGTCTATGACCACACTATCAACCGCATTGACGGAGTAGTAGAAAACGAAGAGCGTTACAGCCAAGGTGTGGATTTAAGTGGGTTTAATAGTACTATTAAAAAATTATTGAAAGATGAATACAATAAAAAAAGTCGATGCTCTTGCGATTGATAAATATAATAAAAACATATCCAGGGAAAGAAGACGAGATAATAAGAAACTAGAACCTTTAAGAGAAGAAGCAAGACAAGAACTTGCCAAAAAGGGAGACGTCATAGTTGAGTTGCCAGTAGATGAGGAGAAATTAAGAGAAAATAAAAAAATAAATTTAAAAGAAGCGCCTGACTTGACAGTTAATTATGCAACTGTAGCTAATAACTTTAATAATATATTAAAGAAAATATCAGATAGTGAGGTTCAAAAAGAAGTCTCCAACGTGGTTAAATGCTAAAGATAAAAAAATCTAGACGGAACAGTAAAAAGTAAAAGATCCAGATCGTGTCTATAAATTATTAAATTTTTATATTACCAACTGCGAAAAAAATTATTTATCATGCTGATACAGATCAATTAGAACTTCAAACAGATCCAGATAAAGTAAAAAAACATCGTGCAGAGTTAACTACTAGACTAGCAAATAAAAAAGCAGAATTAGAAACAGCTAATGAAGAGAAAAAAATTGAACTAAAGAAAGAAATCTCTGCCTTAGAATCAGCCATTAGATCCACAAATGACTATACTTACACGGAAGCAAGAAACGGTAGTAAAGAAGCGAAAATCCTTGGCTCATTCATGAAAGACAAAACAAAACCTGATACAAGTGAAGTATCAGAGGCTGAATATGGAAAATATCATACTAATGAACTTGCTGAGAAAGATGAAAAATATGGTCTTTCAAGATTCACGCACCTTTTTGTTGAAAAAAATAATGTCACACGTTCAAATGTGCTAGCTGATGATAAATTATCAGAAAAAATCGCTACTGCAATTGAAGGAGATCAGGACAAACTAGGTAAAGGTGGATATTTCTCAACAGGAGATATTCCATTAGGTAAAGACGTTGTATCCTATAAAGTGCAAGTGTTTGCGGAAAATGAAAAACGTGTTGGTGTTAATATGCAAAGTCCAAGACTTCAGTATAATCTACCTATCCTAGCCGATTTCTCAGTTATTCAAGATACGGTAGGACCGTCTAGAGAAGTAGCAAAACGAATTATTACTAAGTTAAAAGAGCAAGGTAAGATTACTGAAGACCAAGAGAAAAAAATAAGAGAAGAAATCGACAGGGGTAAAAAGACATCTGAACTAAGAACGGCTATGTCAGGAGATGTTAAAGTTAAGTATCAAACTGTCGGTGGGACTGTATTAACACTTAAAAAAATACTGTAAAAGGTCAAAAAGAAACAGATATAGGTAAAAAAAGATACAGACGGAACATATATTGCTCAAAAAGATCAATTATTAGGGTACAGATTATGATGTAACAGGTAAAAAAACTTGCTACTTTAACAGCAGCTGATGGTAAACGTTATAAATTGAAGAGAACATTAGCTGACAATTCTGTTGAAGATGGAAGATTAAGAACTTCTGCAAGTGATACAGGCAAGATGACTTCTATAGGAGCAAGAACAGTAACTTATGTATATGAGGAAGATACTACGCCACCAGCACCGGTGGAAGTAGATGCAAGCAGAACAGTTAAGAGAACAATTAAATATGTAAAAAGAAGATAATGTGAATGGAGCTATAATTAGAACGGTTCTTGAAGAACGAAAGAAAGAAAATACAGTCGAATTCACAGGAAAAGAAGTAACTGATACAGCGAATGATACGGTATCTTACAAGGATTGGACAAGCACAAATAGTAAATTCCCGAAAGTAGATACACCAGTACTAGAAGGTTATATCGCAGATATAGCAAGCGTAGGAGAAGAAGAGGCAACAGCACCATCTTCAACTGGTGATGTGACTAATATAACGAAAGAAGTTGTTTATACTAAACTAGGAAGTTGGGTACCGAACTTACCAAAAGGTGTAACACCACCAGAAGGTACAGATATGACACCAAAACCATATCCAAATAATCCAAACGATCCAACAAGACCAACAAACCCAGTATATCCTGAACCAGGAACACCAACGGATCCAAGTACACCGAAACCACCAGTGATTCCATATGTGCCAGGTTATACACCTAAGATCCCAACAGATCCAACAAACCCAGAGGATCCTAATACAAATCCGCTAGTACCAGTAAAACCGGTAGATCCAGCAGATCCGAAAAAAGGGTACAAAGTACCGAATGTACCGAACGATCCTAAAAAGAATTTTGTGATTGAGTACAAACCGAATCCACAAAAAATTCTTATCAAAGTTGTTAATGTCACAACTGGGAAAGAAGTAGAGTTATCTAATGAAAAGCTTGAATTTAATGGGGTTTCTGATCAAGTAGTAACACCAGAAGATAGGGAAAAAGTTGATAATAAAATTACATCTTTAAAACAACGAGGCTATATCGTATCAACGAAGAATCCTATATCAAAAACAACTAAGTATGATACGCAGGATGATTCAAACCAAAAAGAACCAACACAAGTTTACAAAATTGTAGTAAATGAGCCGATTTCAAAAGATAAAGAAATTGTACCAGTAACACGTACAATTAGATACGTTCAAATCGATGTTCAAGATGGAAAAGAAGTTAAAACAGAACTTAATACAGAAAAAATCAAAACAAAAGTAGATAAGGTTGAGTTTTCAAGAGATACAACTACAAGCTTAGCAACAGGTTTAACAAAAATTTAGGTGCTTTGGGATGCTGAAACAAAAGAGTTATTAAAAGTTGATACACCTGTATTAGATGGATACCTTGCAAATGTCGCTTCTGTAGAAAATAAATCTGTTTCACCTGATACAGAATCATATGAGGTGACAGTTGAATATAGAAAAATAGGGGCATGGGTACCAAATCTACCAGAAGGTGTAACACCACCGACAGGAACAGATATGACGCCAAAACCATATCCAAACGATCCAAAAGATCCAACGAAACCAACAAATCCAGTATATCCTGAACCAGGACAACCAATCACTCCAGGTACACCGGTAATTCCACACGTGCCAGGTTATACACCGGGTATTCCAACAGATCCAACACAACCAGTGGATCCTAAGACAAATCCGCTAGTACCATTAACACCGGTAGATCCAAACGATCCTAAAAAAGGATATAAGGTGCCAGAAATACCAACAACACCAGGTAAGGATACACCAATTAAGTATGAAGCAGATCCCACAAAAAAAGCTGTAGTAAAATATGTTAAGGTAGAAGGTGAAGGAGAAAAACACAGTTGCTTCATTAGAAATGAGACAGTATACTAATAATGGTTCTGACAGACTAGCAAATCTCAACAACAGACCCTAAACGAATAAGCTTGCAGACTTAGAAAAATCGTGGATATGAATGAGTAACTGACAGACTCATTAGAGACAGGTAGAAAATTCGATAAAGATAAAAGGATCATGAAACTGGAGATCCAACACGTATTCGAACTAAGAGTGACATGAAAAACTAGTACCATGTAACACCGCCAACAGATGATCAAACCATAAACCTGGAACACTGATCGATCCAGATGACCGGTAGATCCTAATACTCCAGTAGATCCAAAAGTACCAGTATGGACAGAGAAATTAATCAATAAACGTTGAAACGACTAAACGAAGTAACACGTACAATTAATTATGTTGACGAATCAGAGCTAAGCTAACAGATACGGATAACGGTAAAGAAACAAAAGAGCCAAAAACAGATAAAGTAACCTTTACACGTAGTATGCTAAGATTAATGTCGTAACTAGGAGAGAGTTGATCCTAATGTAGCATGGACAGCTACAGAAAATGACACAACATTCGATGCAGTAACATCACCAGTAGTGAAAAGGATACATCTTAAAAAGCTAATCAAGGCTCAGAAGATGGATCTGGTATCAGACAGATGGAACAAGAGTAGTAGCAAGTGAGAAAGCTTAACAGAAGCATCTGAAAATCAAAATGTGAATGTAGTGTATACTAAGTTAGGATCATGGGTACTTAGACTACCAGACAGGTGTAACACCACCAGAAGGAACGAATTTCGATCCAAAACCATATCCAAACAATCCAGACGATCCCAACAAACACCTGGAACACCAGTATATCCTGAACCAGGACAACGTCAAATCACACCTGGAACACCGAGTAATTCCATATGTACCAGGATACACACCAAAAATTGGAGACAAACACCAGTTACAACCAGTGATCCAAACCATCCAGAAAATGGATACAAAGTACCACCAGTACCAGACAACACCTGAAACAATACACGAATTACGTATGTGAGCAGATCCCACAAAAGGCTGTAGTGAAAAGTAGTTCAATACAACAACAGGAAAAAGATGTAGACCCATTACCAGCTGAGAAAGTAAGTATGATAATGGGAACAACTAGATGAAGCAAATTCCAGACTGATTCAGTAACAGCTAAGATAGCAGAATTAGAAAAACGTGGATATGTAGTCGAGAATAAAGAAGATCTTGAACTTTAGAAAATCAAAAATTTGATAACGAAAAAGATCCAACAGATGGAGATCCATCACAAAAGCATTCAACATTGAAAGTACATGAAAAAGTGGTAGAAGTAACAGAACCACCAACACCAAATACACCGGTGGATCCAAATGTACCAGTAGAGCCAGATAAACCTGTTGATCCCAACAGTACCAAAATGGCCAGCAGAAGGATTAAAAGAGTCAGATCTTAAAAAGAAGTAACACGTACAATAACTTACGTTAAGAAAGAAACTCCAAACGGAGAAGAAGTAGCAAGTGGAATAAAAATCAGTAACACAAACAGCCCACTTCACAAGAAAAGCAAGCTATAACGTAGTTACAGGAGCAATCACATACGGAAATTGGGAAAGTGTGGATAAAGAATTAGCAAAAGTAGACACACCTGAATTAACAGGCTATGTAGCAGACAAAGCTTCAGTAGATAAAGTGGATACAGATGCAGATTCAACAGGATTAGATCAAAAAGTAGTTTATACTAAGTTAGGAAGTTGGGTACCAAGATTACCAGAAGGTGTAAAACCACCAGAAGGAACAGATATGACACCAAAACCATATCCAAACAATCCAAAAGACCCAACAAAACCTGGAACACCAGTATATCCTGAACCAGGACAACCAATCACTCCAGGTACACCAGTGATTCCATATGTGTCAGGTTATACTCCGGTATTACCAAAAGACCCAACAAAACCAGTGAGTCCAGAAAACCCACTAGAACCGTTAACACCGGTAGATCCAACAGATCCTAAAAAAGGATACAAGGTACCAGATGTACCAACAAAGCCAGGTCAAGATACACCAATCGAGTATGTAAAAGAAGGTAAACAACGTGCGATTACTAACTTTGTTGATGGAAGTAACAATAATACTCCAATTGCTCCACCAGTTGTTGATGAAGGTGATTCAAATAAACCATTTACAAAAGATGGTGATGTAGCTAAGAAAATAGCTGAACTAAAAGCAAAAGGGTATGATATAGTTGAAAATAATTACCCACCTAAGGGTACATTCGATAACGATCCTAAGGTAGATCAATACTACACAGTAAAAGTAACACCACACGTTGAACCGGTGAAACCATTTGATCCAACTCAACCAGGAAATCCGGATAATCCAAAACCGGAACCAAATCAACCAATTGATCCTAAGAATCCAGATGGACCAAAATGGACGAAAGAGTTAATCAATAAACTAGAAACGAAGAAAGTTGTTACTCGTACAATTCAATATGTAGATGAAGATGGTAACCGTCTCACTTATACAAAAGAGGGTAAAAACACAACATTACCAGTTATTGATACAGTAACATTTACTCGTGAAGCGAAGATTAACGTGGTAACAGGAGAGGTAACTTATAGTGAATGGAAAGCTGTTGACGGAGATAATACTTTTGATAAAGTAACGTCACCAATAGTACCAGGTTATATCCTAAAAGATTCTACTCAAAAAGAAGTAGCTGAGAAAACTGGTGTATCTGAAACTACTAAAGATGAAATCATCCAAGTAGTTTATAAGAAACTTGGTTCATGGATTCCTAAATTACCAGAAGGTGTAACACCGCCAGAAGGAACGGATATGACACCAAAACCATATCCAAATGATCCGTCAGATCCAACGAAACCAGGAACAGATAAGCCAAAAGTACCGGATATTCCAGGATATACTCCAATGATTCCAACAGATCCAACAAAACCAGTGGATCCTAATACGAACCCATTGAAGCCGTTAGATCCAAGTCCAAACGGAGGCTATGAAGTACCAAATATTCCAACAGATCCTTCTAAGGATATTCCAATCACGTATGTGAAAGAGGGAGACCAAAAAGTGATTATCAACTTTGTAGATAAAGATGGTAACCTCTTGCAGACTCTATCATAGCAACGGGTGAATCAGGAAAGAAATTCTCAACAGACAATTTAGTAAATGCTACAATTTCTAAGTTGGAAAAAGAAGGATATAAGAAAACTAGTGGAAACTATCCAGAAGAAAATGATAGAATATTTGATAAAGATTCTAAGGTTGATCAAGTATACAATATAGTATTTAATCCAAATTCAGAAAAACCTCAAAATGAACATGGAAAACCGGATCCTAAACCTGACTCAGAAACTCCTAAACAAAAAGCAGTCATTAAGTTTGTAGTTGTAGGAGAAGATGGAAAAGAGCGTGAAATAGAATCTTATAGAATTTCAGCTACAGGTAAGTCGGGAGATACAATTCCTACAAATGCCTTTGATGAAACATTGAAGACATTAACGGGAGATCCAACAACAAATGGTGATTACGAATTAGTAGGAGAAAATCCACTAAAAGATAAACCAACATTTGATAATACGAAAGACGAAGAAGGCAAAGATCCATCACAAGTCTTTACTGTGAAATTGCGTCAAATCAACGTTCTTCCACCAACACCAAGAATTGTGGAACGTCCAGGAGGAAGTACTGTAGAAGTTGGAGTACCAAACAAAGATGCTGATACTTTATTTATCAGTACACAGAAAAAGGTAAGACTTCCACTGATCCCTAAGAAGGAAATCATCACGAAGAAAAGATGAAAATGGTGATTGGAGTAGTTGAAAAGAAACCAGAAGGTGTAGAGATAACGGTAAATCCAAAAACAGGAGTTGTATCTATTCCAAGTAAAGAAATTCAACCAGAAAACAAATGTGGATACACAAACGAAAACATAAGTATAAATTAAGTAAAATTGTTTCAGTTATGCCGAATATTTTTGACATGAAAGAATTTAATGGAATTACAGTATGGGTGGATGAGAGTGGCAACGAATTAAGACCACAAAAAGAAGGTATTCATACGAAAGAAGATATTAAAGGTCATGAATCAAAATTTGTTGGTTATGAATGGAAAGAAAGTGTTCTTGAGGGTAATAAGATTACTCATATCTTCAAGAAAGTTTCTAAATCAACACCAGGTACACCAGAAAAACCAACACCAGAAAGTAATCATATTACAATCTGGGTGGATGAAAATGGTAAGCCATTGAAACCAGAAAAACCTGGAACTCATGAACCAGGAAATGTTCCTGGATATCGATTGATTACAACTGTAACAAAAGATGGTGTCACAATTCATAAATTTGAAAAGATACCAACAGAAGTTCCAAACAATCCAACTCCAGAAACACCGAATACTCCTAAACCGGAAGAACCAAATACACCGACATCAGTTACAACTACAAAAGTTGAATTACCAAAAACAGGTACAGCCTCATTAAGTGGCATCTTCACGGCGGAAGTAGCAGCAATCTTAGCAGGATTAGGAATTTTAATTCCAGGTGTTAAGAAGAAAGAAACTGAAGAGTAATTCATGAGTTACAAAAAGAGGTCAGACGAAAGTCTGGCTTCTTTTTACGTGCGAAAAGAAAAATTTTACACTTCGGTTGAAAAACATTATCAACACGTGGGAAGAAGCAAAAATGTTAAGATTTTTTTATGTCCAACTCCTGGGGTGAAGTACTAGTATGAAGTGCCCTCAAAAAAGTTAGACTTTTGATGTCCAACTTTTTGGAACAGCACAGTAGCAGTTTTTTATTTAAATAGCAATTTTTTAAAAATAAAAAAATATTTTTTTGTCCTTTTTCGTATATATAAGTGAAGTGTAATTTCTAGTGAAAAGTCACTGGAAGATGCTTTCAAAAAAATAGAGAGAGGACGAAAGAACATGAAAGAACGAATTGAAGGGGCAAGACCAATGATGGATTTAATGGCAAAGAAGATTTTTAGCAATACAGCAATTACTGCGCAGTTTATACGAGACATATTTGATTTATCAGTTGAAAGTGTAAAAATTTTAGAAAGTACACAAATTCATGAATTTTATTTGGATGAGTTTCTTATTCGACTCATATTGACGTGTTGGCAGAGCTAGACGATCACACACAAATTATTATTGAAATTCAAGTAGCCTTACAAATTGACTTTATTAAGCGATTATGTTTATATTTATGTGAACAGATTTCTAAAAATATGAATATGCATAAAATGGATGGCACACAAACCTATCATCTTGCAAAAGAAATGATACCAGTATACGCCATTGCGATTACACAGGAACGATATTTTTGAGGATGATCGCATGTATCATTCTTTTAGCTTAAGAGATGATGAATCCTACGAAGAATTAAAAAGTACATTTTAAAGGAATCAAAGAAAAGCGTAACTTAATGCGTATGGCATTTTTTAGAATTAGATAAATATAATCCAACTAAAATAAAAACAATATAAAAAGTTCGATGGATTGAGTTTTTGGTAATAAACCTTATACACAAAATCCAGAGGCAATACTTGAAACAGCAGATACGATTATGAATCGAACTGGCTGGACGGAGGAGGAACGAACGATGTATGATGATCGAACAAGAAAGCTAGATGGTTATTATGCGCATTTGGAGTATGTGGCAGAAGAAAAACAACTAGCAAAAGATGGAAGGAATCGAAGAAGGAATAGAAAAAGGAATAGAAAAAGGAATAGAAAAAGGAATAGAAAAGGGAATAGAAAAAGGTAGAATAGAAGGAAGAGCAGAAGGTGCTATCATAACCATTGTCGGATTAATTAAAGATGGAATTCTTACAATCGAAAAATGGAGCTAAGAGATTAAATATATCAGAATCGGAATTAACTGCGTACTTATCGTAGGAGGAACAAAAGATGTATGATGATCGAACAAGAAAGCTAGATGGCTACTATGCACATTTAGAGTATGTGGCAGAAGAAAAACAACTAGCAAAGATGGAAGGAATCGAAGAAGGAATAGAAAAAGGAATAGAAAAGGGAATAGAAAAAGGTAGAATAGAAGGAAGAGCAGAAGGTGCTATCACAACCATTGTCGGATTAATTAAAGATGGAATTCTTACAATCGAAAATGGAGCTAAGAGATTAAATATATCAGAATCGGAATTAACTGCGTACTTATCGTAGAGATTAAAAAGTTGTTACACCTTATCAGTTGATGAGGAGTAACAACTTTTTGCCTATTTGTAAGAAAATAAACTGCTGGCTGCTTCACAAATAATAAGAATTTTGGTGGTTCTACAAATTCTTTTTGGTTAAAAATGGGTATGACTTGCATATTATATCTGATAGGTATAGAATAGAGAGAAATTTTTAAAGAAGGGAAGATGGGATGGAGACGTGATAGATCAGAAGTTTAATAAAACAGAGTTAAGAATGAATATTTTTCATATTGCATGGCCTGTTTTTATTGAAGTGTTATTAAGCTCTTTATTTGGAATGGTCGATATGATGATGGTAGGTCGTATTCCAGAACATGCGGCTCAAGCAGTTTCTGCTGTTGGGATGACGAATCAACCTGTATTTTTAGGATTAAGTTTTGTTCAAGCGTTGAATGTAGGTGGTACAGCTATTATTGCTCGTTATTATGGAGCAAAAAAATATAAAAATATTAGCTTAGTTTTAAAACACGTGATGTTGCTGGCAATGTTAGGATTTGTGCTCCCTATTTCATTGGTAATGATTTTACTAGCTCCTTATGTATTATCCTTTTTAGGAGCCGATTCTTCAGTTATTGAAGTAGGGTCAGCTTATTTTCGTGTCATTATGCTAGGGTTTATTTTCCAATCATTTTCGTTTACGATGACAGCAGCTTTACGTGGAATTGGAGAAACAAAAATTCCGATGCATAATAATGTTATCGCCAATAGTTTAAATGTCCTTGGAAATGCTGTGTTAATTTATGGTTTATTTGGCTTCCCAGTGCTTGGAGTAACTGGAGCTGCTATTTCAACAGCACTAAGTAATGTCATTGCGATGTCGTTAAACTTACGGTATGTGTTGTCTAAGAAAAGTGTTTTATATTTAGATTTTAAAGAAAAATTTGAATTTCGTTTTGAAATGATGAAAGATTTAATTCGAATTGGCTTGCCGACTGCTTTAGAACAATTAGCATTAAGAGTTGGAATTATTTCATTTTTAAATATCGTTTCGGGATTAGGGACTAATGTATATGCAGCTCATCAAATTTCGTTAAATATTTTAAATCTAACGTATTCACCTGCTCAAGCTTTTGGGATAACGGCTTCTACTTTGATGGGGCAATCTCTTGGAGCAAAAAATGAACAATTGGCAAGAATGTATACTAGAAAGTGTCAACGAATTGGTTTTGTTATTGCCATCGGGATGTCACTATTTATCTTTTTCGGTTCGCAAACTTTAGCAGAATTTTATTCCACAGAGCCTGAAATTATTCGAAATACCATGATTGCCTTAACGATTGTGGCATTCGTTCAACCGTTCCAAAGTCATCAATTAATTACTTCTGGTGCATTAAGAGGAGCAGGGGATACTGTTTGGCCATTGATTGCCATTTTTGTAGGGTCAATTCTTATCCGTGTTAGTTTAGGATATATTTTTGTAACCATCATTGGTTTAGGTTTAGCAGGAGCTTGGTATGCAGTATTTATTGACCAATTTATTCGTTGGCTCATTATTCTATTTAGATTTAAATCAGGAAAATGGAAAAAAATATACGTATTTCTCTAGATTAGGAGAGGAAAGGATATGCCTTTTTATTTTTATTAAAAAGGTGTATACTAAGTGGTGTACTTTTTTTGAGGAGGGACTTATTTGGCAAATTATAGTTATCCATTAGACTTAGATTGGACTCACCAAGAAATGTTTACAGTTATCGCATTATGGAATGCAGTAGAAGATGCTTATGAACGTGGAATTGAAACAGAAGAATTTATCAAACGATATAAAGATTTCAAAACGATTGTAAAAAGTATTGTGAAGAAAAAAAGACTTGGTAAAGAATTTGAATCGGTTTCTGGATATAGTTTATATCGTGTCGTTCAAATGAGTAAAAATACTTCAAAAAGAATTAAAATGGAACAGTAGAAAGGATGTTAGTTATGGATTTATTTGCAACACATTTATTAGTCAATGATTGGATTATGGAGGCTGGAAACAAAATTCGTCATAGCTTTGGTGAATCAATTACAGTGGATACAAAATCTAGTCGTAATGACTTAGTAACAAATGTCGATAAAGAAATCGAACAATTTTTAATTGCAAAAATTCGTGAACAATTCCCAACACATAAAATTATGGGAGAAGAAGGATTCGGTGACGAATTAACTTCAATGGACGGATATGTATGGTTAATTGACCCAATCGATGGCACTTTAAACTTTGTAAAACGTCAAGAAGATTTTGGGATTATGGTTGCTTTATATAAAGATGGAGTTGGTTTATTAGGTTACATTTATGATGTCATGCGTGATCGCTTTGTTTATGGTATTAAAGATTACGGTGCTTATTGCAATGGTCGTCGTTTATCCAAACCAGAAGTTCATAGTATCGGTGATAGCTCGATTAACGTAAATGGATTTATGTTATTAGAAGCAAATGAAAAAGAAGCAGCTATGATTCGTAAAGCAATGGTAACTCGTACTTATGGAGCTTCTTCAATTGAACATATCCAAGTAGTATTAGGAAAATCTGTTGCTTATGTATCAACATTATTAGCACCATGGGATATTGCTGCTGGTATGGTAATTGCAAAAGAATTAGATTTACACTATAGTACAGTAGACGGAAAAGAAGTAGACTTCTTAGTACCAAATAAAAAGACTACAGGAGTTATCTGTTCGAAAGAAATTGCAGAAGAAATTATTGCAGCATTTAAATAACAATACTAGAGTCGTAAGATTTTACGACTCTTTTTTATAAGGAGAATTTATGAATATTGCAGTTTATTGTGCCGCTAGTCAGAGTAATGGTTCAACTTTCGATGAAAGAGCAGAAGAACTAGGAAAGTGGATGGCGCAGAAGAATCACACCCTTGTTTACGGTGGAGGAAATACTGGTTTAATGGGGGTGGTTGCAACCTCAGTTATGAAATCGGGTGGAGAAGTTATTGGTGTCATGCCACAATTTTTTGTAGAGCGAGAAATTGCTAAAAAAGATATTACAAAACTTCATATTGTTGAAACGATGTCAGAACGTAAAAATAAAATGATTGAATTAAGTGAAGCGTATATTGCACTTCCTGGAGGTCCAGGAACACTAGAAGAAATTGCAGAAGTCGTTTCATGGGTAAGAGTCGGTCAAACGAATGGAATCTGTATTTTTTATAATATGGAAGGCTATTATGACCATTTAGAGGCTTTTTTCAATCATATGGTGACGACAAATCTACTAAGTCAGGAAGATAGAAAGCAGATTTATTTTGTAAAGTCGTTAGAAGAAATTGAAAAGTTAATCGAAAACTATGAAAAGCGTTAGAGGAGAGTCTGACGCTTTTTAATATTTGGTTAAAATCAAAGAATTTTCAATTTTTTGAACAGTTCTGAGAGTATAATAGTGAGAAAAGGAATATTTTTGAGGTGAGGAGGATATTCAATGAAACGTAAATCTGTTATTTATATATTGTTATTAGTTGTCTGTATCTTTGCGGTTTATCATTTTACTCAAAAACAATAGAAATGAGCTTTTCTGAATTGGGCTCTCATATTCGAAATATAAAAATTGGAGTATAAAAAGTGAGAGGATTTGGAAACGATAGATTTGATATTTATTCCTTTTCTTTAGAAGGTGAAGTTAACTTTAATGACGATGTTAGTAATCTTGAAGGGATTTATCAAAAAGAATTTAGAAATATATTAAATACAGAAAGTAAAAAGAATGAAGCATTAAAAAGAAAAAAACAAAATCAAATAGAAAAATTTATTAGTGGAGAAACGTTTTGTTCATAAATTTATTAACCTAAAAGGCACTAAAAAAATTGTATTTGTATGATTCAGTATTAAAAAGGATATTTTTTTCATACTAACCATTTGATTTTGTCGTATAATCATTCATGTGATTGTAAAATGATTAAATGAAGGAGAATTTATAGTGAGATATATCCTTTTGTTACGTGGAATTAATGTTGGTGGTAAGAATAAAGTAGCAATGAGTGAATTGAAAGCATTATTAGAAAGGTTAAATTTTCAAAAATGTTCATTCCTATATTAATAGTGGGAATTTATTTTTTTAGTAGTACTGATTCATATGATACTTGTATTTGCAAAATCAAAGATTTGCTAGAAAGTCATTATGAGTTTTTAATTCCCTTTTTGCATTACTGACGAAAGAAGAATATTTAAAAAGAAAAAGAAAAGCTTACCAGAGTGGTGGAATGAAAAGTTGGCAAGAAGAGATGTATTATTCATTTCATATCAGTTAGATAAAAAGTTCTATACTAGATTTTCTTAGCCAAGTAAACTTTCATAATGAGATTGTCCATATAGGAAATCATGCTGTGTTTTTGGGGAAAATTCGATGAAGTAGAGTATTTAAAGACAACTTATCATAAACAGTTAATAAAGCAAGAATTTTTATAAAAAGATTACGATTCGAAATGGAAACACGTTTGAAAAATAGCTCAAATTCTAGAAGCTGAAAAATAGTTCTAATTTTCATAGCAATTGGCATAAACGCTAGTTTTTGTTATAATTAGAAAGTGAGTTTAAAAGCAGGAGGATGGCAATGGAAATTGAAAAGACAACTCAGATGAATTTGTTGTTAGAATTTTTATGGCAAACTTTTGACTGAAAAAAACAACTAGGATATATGGAATTATATTACGGGGAAGATTATTCTCTTGGAGAAATTGTAGAAGAATTCGAGGTTAGTCGACAAGCCGTATATGATAATATTCGACGATCTGCTCAATTATTAGAAGATTATGAACAAGAATTACATTTAGTGAATGATTTTTTATAAAAAGACAAGCTATCTGATGATGGAATTGAACAGCATATCAAAGAACATTATCTCAAAACGATCATCAATTGCAACAATTGATGACAGACTTACAAGAAATGAATAAATAGCCTGATTGAGGAGTGAGAAAATGGCATTTGAAGGATTATCAGATCGCTTGCAAAATGCGATGGGTTCGGTAACAAAAAAAGGAAAAATTACCGAAGCTGATTTAAAACAAATGATGCGTGAAGTTCGTTTAGCGTTATTAGAAGCAGACGTGAACTTCAAAGTTGTAAAAGATTTTGTACGAAAAGTAAATGAACGTGCATTAGGTTCTAATGTATTAGAAGCCTTATCTCCAGCACAACAAGTTGTAAAAATTGTTAATGAAGAATTAACAGAATTAATGGGGGAGAACAAGCTCCATTCCACTTTTCGCCAAAACCACCTACTGTTGTGATGATGGTCGGTTTACAAGGGGCAGGTAAAACAACAACTGCTGGTAAATTAGCTTCATTTTTAGCTAAACATGAAAACAAACGTCCATTATTAGTAGCAGCCGATGTTTATCGTCCTGCCGCTATTGATCAATTACAAACGCTAGGAAAAACAATTAAATTATCCAGTATTTTCATTAGGAACAGATGTTAATCCTGTTGAGATTGCAAAACAAGCAATTGAACGAGCAACGATTGAAGGTCGTGACTTAGTTATTATCGATACGGCAGGTCGTTTACATATCGATGAAGCTTTAATGGAAGAATTACAAAATATTAAAGCTGTTGCGAATCCAAATGAAATCTTATTAGTGGTCGATGCAATGACAGGGCAAGATGCCGTGAATGTTGCTGAAACATTTAATGAACGTTTAGATATTACAGGGGTTATTTTAACAAAATTAGATGGGGACACCTGTGGTGGTGCAGCTCTGTCAATTCGTTCTGTAACAGGAAAACCAATTAAATTCTCTGGCATGGAGAAAAAAATTAGAAGATTTCGAAATTTTTATCCTGAACGTATGGCTTCTCGTATTCTTGGTATGGGCGATATCATGACTTTTAATTGAAAAAAAGCTCAACAAGATTTTGATGAAGCAAAAGCTCAAGAAAATGGCAGATAAAAATTAAAGCTAATACATTTGACTTTAATGATTTTTATCGACCAATTAGATCAAGTGAATAAAAATGGGACCACTGGAAGATATCTTAAAAATGATTCCAGGGTTAAATAAAATTCCAGGATTAAATGATTTAAAAAGTGGATCCAAAAGATACAGCACGTATGAAAGCTATTGTCTTATCAATGACGCCAGCAGAACGTGAAAATCCAGATATTTTATCACAAGCAAGACGTAAAAGAATTGCAGCAGGTTCAGCTCGTCCATTAGCAGAAGTAAAACCGTTTGATTAAAACAATTTAATGAGTCTAAAAATGATGAATCAAATGTCAAATGGAAATATGCAAGCAATGGAATCGATGATGGGACAATTAGGCATGGGTGGAGGCCGTAATAAATTAGGTCAAATTGCAATGCAACAATATGCTCGTCGTCAAAAACAAAAATAAATTGAAAAATTAAAGAAAAAAACGTTAATCAATAGAAGGAGAGTTTGCAATGTCAAAACAAGTATTATCTCATTAATGGTTCATTAAGAAAAAGAATCTTTTAACCAAACTATTATTGATTATGTACAAGAAAAATTAGTTGAAAAAGGCTATCAAACAAAACAAATAAGTTTTAAAGATGTACCATTTTTCAGTCAAGATATTGAATTCCCAGCTCCTGCTATTGTAGAAGAGTATCGTTTAGATTTTGAAGCATCTCAAGCTATTTGGATTGTATCTCCTGAATATAACGGAAGTTTACCAGGAAGTTTAAAAAAATGGTTTTAGACTGGATGTCTCGTTCATTAGATATTACTTCTTATGCACCTCCTGCTTATATTGATAGCAAATTAATTGCATTCAGTAGTGCAGCAGGACATTCTAGTGGAGCAAAATGTTTTTACGTGCTTTAACAGAATTAGCTACTAAAATGCGTATGAATCCACTAGAAAAAACAGTAGGACTTCATATCGGAGCAGGATTCCAAACAGGTGTTTTAACTCTAACAGATGAAGATAAATCTGAATTAGATAAACAAGTGGAATTATTAGTGGAAGCATTAGAAAAATAATGATTGAATAAATAGAAACGACCAGGCTTTTGTCTGGTCTTTTTTCTTTGTACTTGAAATAGTTTTTAGTGGCTTTTTATAAATGAAATATGGTAAGATAATTGGCTATGGATTTTTAGTGAAATGGATAGCAATAATATGAAAGGATGTAACATGAATGAATCATGAAAAATGGCATGTATTGCCAGCAGTAATTGCGACAGCCATTATGAGTTTCTGCGGTGTATTAATTGAAACGGCAATGAATGTGACATTTCCGACATTAATGCAAGAGTTTCAGACAACTTCATCTGGAATTCAATGGGTTACAACAGGTTATTTATTAGCCATTGCTATTGTTGTGCCTATTTCTGCGTATTTAGTACGTAATTTTACAACAAGACAATTATTTTTTTAGCTTCGAATTTAATTTTTATTATAGGAGTTTTAATCAATTGTATTTCTCCAAATTTAATCATGCTATTATTTGGAAGATTTTTACAAAGGGGTTGGTACTGGAATTGCGTTACCATTAATGTTCCATATTGTATTAACTCAAGTACCGATTGAACAGCATGGTACAGTCATTGGATTAGGTTCTATGACAACTGCCTTAGCACCACCTATTGGACCAACTTTTGGTGGATTAGTTTCAGCTGCTTTAGGATGGAGATTTATTTATTGGATTTTAATTCCATGTTTGGTCATTTCTTTAGTGATTGGTTTATGGGCAATTCCAAAAGAAAAAAGTATTCAAAAATCACCATTTAATCTACTAGCATTTTTCTTCTTAGCGAATTGTTTAGCTAGTTTATTAATGGCAATTGAACATTTATCTCTTGTATGGCTATTAAGTGCAGTAGTAACGGGTGGATTATTTGAATACTTCAATCGTAAAAATGCTTTATTATCTTTTGCACCATTTAAAAATCATACCTTTAATGGAATAGTTATATGTAGTGTTAGCTTTCAAGCAACGGTATTAGGTTTGTCATTTGTTTATCCGAATTATTTACAATTAGGTTTAAATCAAAGTGTGACAACTGCGGGGCTATTTATGTTCCCTGGGGCAACAATGGTTGCTTTATTGGCTCCTGTTTCAGGTAAATGGTTTGATGTTAAAGGACCGTTGAAACCTTTATTAACTGGTTTAATTTTTGGCAAGTATTGGTGGAGTATTGATTAGTTTCTTCTTTGAGCATTTAGCGATTCTTCCATTATTAGCATTGAATATTATTTTAATGAGTGGAAATGGATTTGTGATGGGGAGTAATGTAACATTTTGTTTAATGCAATTAGACAAGGATGTTCAAGCGGATGGAAATAGTATCGTCAATACGTTACAGCAGTTTACTGGGGCTATTTCTACAACAGTTGTTGCAAGAATTTTTTTCTGCAAATATGGATCGATTACCATTTGCTGGAAAATATAGTTTAATGTTTATAACAAGTTTAATTTTTATTAGCTTTTAGTAATCTTTGTTGTTCAATATAAGAAGACAAGAAAGCCTAGTGAAATAGGATAACGGACTAATCCTGTTAGTGAGAATGTACTTCATCCATACGTGGGTCTTTTCTTTTCCTCTATCTCCTCTAAACTAAGTAAATAAATCTAAGATTTGGAGGAAAATATGAACAGACAACTAAAAACAATTTCAAACATATCAGGCAGTTAACATCGGCTACGCTAGGGTATCCACCGAGGAGCAAGAATTGGGGCTTTTTGGTTCAGAAAGAAAATCTGAAAGCCTGCGACCCTGATCTTTGTCGAGAAGGAATCTGGCGGCAAGGACAATCGGACGGAATTTCGAAAAGCTATCAAACTAGCAAAAAGCCTGTCGAAACAGGACAAAGAAGTCACCCTCACTGTCTATAAACTCGATCGCCTGACTCTGTAAAATGAATACCTTGCTGGAGCTAATCGAGGATCTCAATGAATGCAATATCCGTCTGATCAGCCTCAAGGAGCAGATTGAGACCGACTCGTTGACTGGCAAGCTCCTCTGCCTCATCCTCGGCTATGTGGCAGAAATGGAGCTAGATGCCATTCGAGACCGTACCCGAGACGGACTTAGAAAAAGCTAGGGAAAAAGGCGTTAAACTGGGGCGAAAAACCGATTAGTGAAAAACAGGAAAAAGAAGTAATTGCTCTTTTATCAGCGAGGTGAAAAGGTTGAAACGATCCTTCAAATGTGTCAAATTTCCAAAACAACCCTTTATAATGTGCTAAAAAGCATGAAATTTCACGAAATCGTTTGACATTTGGGCAAAAAGAATATAATGAAAGCGTACAAAAACGACCCTTTTATAAACATTGGTCGTTGTAGCGATTTTAAATATGAAGAAAGCTGATTTATCAAGGTTTTGAAGACTTTGATAGGTCGGCTTTTTTCGTATTTTCGAAAGTCAATTTAAGGGTGGTTTTCTTGACACTCCAAAAGCCGAGAGGACCTGTGTTATCTCGATTTAAAGGAGATTATTTTTCATATATGGAGGAAAAAAGATGAAAAAAATGCAAAAAGCAGGAATTGTAATGTTAAGCGTAGTAGTACTTGGTGGGGTAGCTCCAGCAGTAGCTCCGTCAGTGCTTAATTTGAATGGTGGGGTGGTTCACGCTGCTGAAGAAACTCACAAAGTAACGATCCACTACGATCTTTACGACGATCCAATGTTTCTATTGAAGAGTAGCAGTAGTAGCAAAGTAGTTGACGTTACTCCTAACCAACCATTGTCAGAGCATATCCCAGAAACATTGCCTGGTGGATATGTATTCGCTGATGCAGGAGCAAATAGTGGAGGCAGTGAAGGTGGACGCCTAAGCTCACGTAACGATCTTTTTGGTAACTGGACTGATATCTATGTCGGCTACAACCTAAAACTAAAAAAATCTAGAACTAACCCTAGCAACGCTGGTACTAACAATAATGAAAAACCTCACAAAGTAACGATCTTCTACTGTCCTTTCGACGGTTATCCAAGGGTGACTACCAAAAAAAGTAGTTGATGTTACTCCTAACCAACCATTGTCAGAGCATATCCCAGAAACATTGCCTGGTGGATATGTATTTGCTGATGCAATAGCAAATGGTGGAGGCAGTGAAGGTGGTGTATCCCTAAGCTCACGTAACGATCTTTTGGTAACGAGACTGCTTTTCTATGTCCACTACTTACCTAAAAACACTAACTCAGGTAACAATAATTCTAATGCTGAAGAAAACACAGTAGGTGTTTATTACCATTTCGAAGGAGAAAAGGAAACTGGAGGTAAGGTAAATATTGCAGAAAAATCCTAATGCTACCGTTGGAGACTACTATCCATTATCTAAGGATGGTGCTGATTTAGAATATATTACCGATAGCAAAACAATGTTTTGGGTATATAAAATATCAGCTGATGGCACCTATAAAAGTTGACAATAGAGGTAAGTTACTTTCTAAATATGCAAATTCAAATCTGTTAGGCGTATATACCAAACCAAAAAAATGCTGACGCAAACGCTGGTGCTAACAACAACGCTGGTACAGAAGTGAAACCAAACAATGACGGTAACACTAACGCTGGTGCTAACAACAACGCTGGCACAGAAGTGAAACCAAACAATGCTGAAGAAACTCACAAAAGTAACGATCTTCTACCGTACCTTCAGCGATCTAACGCATAAAGCGGATGGAGGTGGTAGCAAAGTAGTTGACGTTACTCCTAACCAACCATTGTCGATCATATCCCAGGAATATTGCCTGGTGGATATGTATTTTTGTTGCAGGTGCAAAATGTTGGTGGAGGCGGTGTTGGACCAGGTTCACTCCCAAGATCACGTAACGATCTTTTTGGTAACTGGGCTTATATCGATGCCAGATACTTCCTAAAACTAAAAATGCTGGCACAAATGCTGGTACTAACAACAATGCTGGCACAGAAGTGAAACCAAACAATGATGGTAAAACAACAGCTGCTTCAACTCCAAAGACTTCTAACCAATCAACACCGAATCAAAAGAGATGGCTGGTCAGGTTCATCTTATTATCAAAATGGTATGAAAGTTACTAGTAAAGTGGATTTTTGATAAGAACTATAATTCCTACTTTCTATCTAGACGCTTCTGGAAATTATGTCCAAAAATGCTTGGGTTGGAAACTACTACCTCAAATCAGGTGGTTACATGGCTAAGAGCGAATGGATTTATGACAATAACTATAAATCATACTATTACTTGACAGCAGAGGGTAGCTATGCGCGTAATGCTTTGGGCTGGAAGTTACTACCTCAAATCAGATGGTAAAATGGCTAAGAGCGAGTGATCTATGATAGTAGCTACAAATCTTACTATTACCCTAACATCAGAAGGAAGCTATGCTCGTAACACATGGGTAGGTGACTACTACCTCAAGTCAAATGGTAAGATGGCAGTCAACGAACGTACACCAGATGGCTATCAAGTAGATGGTTCAGGTAAGTGGATTCGTTAGAATTATAGCTTGTGAGAAATGGCTTATAACAAATAAATAGAAATAGAAAAACGCTCCCTAACACAGGAGAAAGCTCATCTATCGTAACTACCATAGGTGTAGGGGTTCTATCTCAACAACCATGCTAGGCATCTCAGCACGAGGTAAGCACAGCAGACATTAAAACTATTTTCTGTAATACTAGAATAAATCGCATAGAATTAATCTTTAAAAAGGTATATTCTGTGCGATTTTTGTTTAGAAAATTAGTTCGTATCGCTATTCCTATCGAGTAGTTTTAAAAAGTGAGTTTAAGCCCTACATATTACCAACTTACTACCAAATCATCAGGCGACTTACTCCATTTCTTGGAGCAGTTTTGATTTACAAAGGCTAGGATCTATTTGAATTTGTAAATAAAGAAAAAAATTAAATTCACAATCATCCATATAAATTAATTGTTCTAAAATTCTTGCCGACTGTTTCCTTAGACAAGAAAAAGAGATTCTAAATATGGTTCAGTATTCTTTTTGATATTAAAATTAAAGGGACTCGAAAAAGTAAAGCCCACTGAAAAAGTAAACTGTAGCAAAATTAAAAAAAGAAAAACGAATGATGGCTGTCTTACAAGGTGAAAAGATGGCGATTCATTCGTTTTTGATGTATAATCCCTATTCTTCATTTACTATTTGGGTGGACTACTTTACTTTTTCAGTGGGCTTGAAAAGTATCAGTCCCTTTTATTATTGCTTATTCAATTATTTTATGAATTATTTATTACTATTTTTCCCTAACTCGTAGGCTACCACTAGCATTTCTTTTAAAAGTCCAGACAGAAATATCATGGAAGTCTAAGCTATCTGAGTTTTTGGCTTTCTAGCGTCTTTTGTATGTCCAATAGTTTTTAGCGATAGGATTGATAGCTGTATCCCTTCGAAAATCTTCTTCTATTTTTCTTCGAAATAGAATTCTCTGATTTGGTTTTCGATAGCTAAAACATCTTTATCTTCCTCATATAGTCGTTAGAGATTCTTAATTTTTCCATTTTATTTCCCCTTTGCTTAATTATTGCAGCCCTGATGCTCTCTCTGAAGTAGGGAAGAGTCAAGAAAAATACAGCCTATAATATTGATAGACAGGCTGTATTGAATTTAAGTTGTAGATGATAATCTTTATTATTAATGTTTTAGACTGCCACTAGACTTATCTGGGGGTGCGTGTCTTTTAATTTGGTTTTTAGAAAGAAAAATCAAATGATTAATATTAATGAGCTCTAGAATTAAATGACAGTTTTACGTAGATAAAGAATTCAAAAAGAAATTTTTCTTTTTGAATTTAAAAAGATGAGCGTAATTTCCACTAACAATTTTAGTAGTTAAACTTCCTAGGGCAAGTTAGAATGCGTTTTCTTCCTTCTATGATATAATTTCAATATATTATAAAAATAATATATTGAAATTAAGGAGCTGATGATTTGAAAAAGGCAATGGTTATTATTAATCCTACCTCTGGAGGAGAACAAGCATTAAATTACAAAGAAAAATTAAAAATAAAGCAAAAGAATATTTTGAAGTTAGTTGAAACTCGAATTACTGAAAAAGCTTTTAGATGCAACTCATTTTTGCTGAAGAAGCTGCCAAAGAAAAAAATATGAGGCTGTGATTGTTTTCGGTGGAGATGGTACGGTGAATGAAGTTATTTCAGGAATTGCTGAAAAAGAATATATTCCAAAATTAGGGATTATCCCTGGAGGAACAGGTAATTTAATTACTAAATTAGTACAAATTGATCAAGATATCGATAAAGCAATTGAAAGGATTAGATTTTAATTTAACGAATAAAATTGATATTGGTAAAGCAAAACGATCATTTATTTTGGTTATATCTTTAGTGTAGGTTCATTACCAGAAGCAATTCATAATGTAGAAATTGAAGATAAAACAAAAATTTGGAATGTTTGCATATGCGATTAACACGGTAAAATCTGTTATTAGAGATGAAGTTTTTAATATTAAAGTTGAAACTGAAAAATGGCAACTATGAAGGAGACGCTAGTCAAGTATTAGTGTTATTATCGAACTATTTTTCTGATAAAAATATTTGATGAAAAACAAAGTAGGTTATGCAAATATTTTAATTTTAAAAGACACATCTATTTTCTCTAAATTATCCTTAATTCCTGATTTATTAAAAGGGATGTGGTAGAAAATGATAGTATTGAATATATTAAAGCAAAAACTATTAAAATTTCTTCTGATATTGAAAATCGAATCAGATATCGATGGAGATCAATCAGATGATTTACCAGTTGAAATTAAAAGTATTAGGAGATCATATTGAAATCTATTCATATCCAATTGAAGAAGAATAA
>BNJS01002323.1_pt1 | contig 63234 bp, 74 predicted proteins | sample 8540461 | NCBI WGS metagenome assembly BNJS01 (sample SAMD00202454, study PRJDB9452) | human saliva metagenome | isolation source: human saliva | place: Japan
AGGGTAACTTAAAGTTCTATCTATATGACTTATATGTCAGCCAGACAGTTGGGATTCTATGATCAATACAGTTAGGAAAGGTGTTTTTATGTTTAGCAAGGTTTCGCTTTTTATGCAAACTATCATTGGTATTGTAATAATTCTCTTTGTGTCATCAGAATGTTTTGCAACACAATACAAGAGAGATATACTTACAGACTCTATACAGCAAGTCGTAGATAGCAATGTGACCGTAGAGGTTAATGCGGACAATGTACATATAAATACATCTTATGCTTCAAACATAGAGAAGGAATTGAGTTGTAAAAATGAAGTCGAAGCAATGAAAACTTCATTAATGACACATAGTCTAAAAACTGATATGACGTGGTGGAGCCTTCCATGGCTTGCAACAGGTATAGCTTTACGACACGAACGGAAACAAATAAAAAGTATACGACAGAAATTTCAGTACGATTTTCGTAATGAAACGGATGACTATCTACAATATTCTCCCCTCCTACTATCTACGGGTTTGAAGATTGCAGGAGTTGAAGGACGTAGCAACTGGAGCAGATATTTAGTTAGTGCGACTGCATCTTATGCAGTTATGGCTTTGCTGGTGAATAGTATAAAAATATTCTGTGCGTGAGCAACGTCCCGACGGCTCTTCTTATAATTCTTTTCCTTCAGGGCATACAGCTACAGCTTTTGCTGCTGCAACAATATTACACAAAGAGTATGGACTGACGCGAAGTCCGTGGTATAGTATCGGTGGTTATCTTCTTGCAACAGCCACAGGTTGTATGCGTGTTTTGAATAATAGACATTGGGTTAGCGATACCTTTATGGGGGCTGGTATTGGTATATTATCTACGGAGTTGGGGTATACGATTGGTGATTTAGTTTTCAAACAAAAAGGTTTACAACGTCCTAATCTTAAGAATACAGTGTTCTTCAGTAATCAACCCTCTTTTTTTAGTGTACAAATAGGAGTAGGTTTGGGAGAACAGAAATTTAATGTGATGAAAGGAAGTGAAGTCTTAAAGGAGGACTTTGAGAGGTATAGGATAAGAACATTGAAATTATCTCGTGCCTTATCAGTAGGAAGCGAAGGGGCTTTCTTTTTTAATCAGCACATTGGAGTTGGAGGTAGATTGCGTGTCGTTTCATGTAATGTCAAAAAATGGTCTGATCTTGCACAATATTCGATATATGACTTGAAGACGTCTTTACCACGGGTTAAAGAAGTCGTTGATGATTATTCACTAACAGTAGAATCCAATCATATGGCAGAGTTCTCTGCTTCTGGTGGATTATATCTAAACATTCCTCTTTCCCGTTATTTGTCATTAGGTTCAAAACTTCTTCTTGGAAGGAGTTATGTACAAGGTGTGAAAATAACGGCTGATGTAAGTGGACATCAACGTGATCTTGACTTCTCAATCAAGCAGAATGGTGGAAAGGAAGAATTTGTTTGTAATGTGTTAGGTGATAAAGAAGATAATGGTAAGGCTTACGCTACTTCATGGGACTTTCTTCGCATTTCAGCTAATAATGCTTTTACCATTGGAACAGGCTTTTCTTTTAACTATGCCTATAAGTCCCTTATGGTATGGCGTTTATTTCTTGATTATGACTTTTTGTTGTCGTACTTATTTTACGCATTATGACCCTTTTGCTTTTCTAAAGGATGCTGCACGTAATGTAAGTTTCGAGGGGAGCTCTGTTCTTAGCCCTGATAGATATGTGTTGCCTCATGTTAAGTCTTTGAAACGAAACATGTCGCAGTTTATATTAGGGGCTGCTTTTTTCAATATCATTTTGATACTCGACCCATAGGAAGATTTTTTTATTACTCCTGTGTTACTAATGATAGTGAATTATTTTTCATGAAAAAGAAATATTTCTTTTTCACGAGAGAAAATATTTCTTTTCATGAAGAAAAAGATTTATTATCGTGAAAGTAAATTGTTGATAATTGTAAATGCTTTCTTTTATTTACTCTCCTTTGGATGTTATATAGTGTGTTATACGATGTCAAAAAGTGCTTTGTTTTTATTTGCTAAAAGGAAACAAAACAATAATAAGAACTATGAGCATTAGGGTATAATGCTCCGGTTTGGGTATAATGTGGACCACAAAAAACTATTATACAAACTTCTTATCAGTCTTTTAACAGTAATTGTGTTGGAAATAAGTTGATAATGTGTAAATTTGTAACCGATAAACTTAAATATCATAACCAAAACGCACTATAAATGAAAAAGAACAAATTATTGATTTTAGTTGTTGCACTTATGGCAACACTATCACTTACTGCTTGTCTGAATGATGATTATGAAGAGCAGGCAAAACGAAACCTCCCAACTGCTGCAGAACTGAAGGCTGCAAGCCATACTATTCAAGGTCTTTATCATGGTAAACTATCCAGATATGGTCTAAACGAACGGGAACAGATTGAAAGGCAGGATTCTGTCAGTACTACTTGGGAAATCAAAGATGATACAACACTCATCATCAAAAATATCCCAACTAAGATGTTGACAGCAAGCTATCATTGATACTAACTTAAAACAGGCGGTTGAGGCATTGCCAAATCAGGAGATTAAGTGTGCTATTGGCGTATTCAGTGTGAAGCCAATCCTCTTCTATATTGCCCCTTATCGTTTGGAATTAGGGCAAGATTACTTATGGTGGTAAAACCCATGATGTTGCTATCGATTTCCTTTTCAAAGCAGATTATACCTATGGTGGTTATGATACTGACCGCAAGGTGCTTGGCGCTCGCCTTTTAGAGGCAGGAATGGTTGTAGATGGTGTCTTCGACAAGTCTGTTAGTAAGGGTGCAGATAGCTTCTATCTTGCTTCTGAACCAAGAGTATAAGTTTTTTAAAAACAGTATAAGCAAAAGTCCGGGATTTTTCTTTTCAGAGATTCTCGGACTTTTGTTTTTCTATAATAGTTTAATCTTTAATGTTAAAATAATGATAATTTATAGGGTTTGTAACTTTATCGTACAATTTTATTTTATATTTTTGAAAAATAAATCTGATTTTTAACTAAAAACAAAACTTTTATGAAGAAGAAAACTATTTTTACTATTTTGTTTGCGTTGTTAAGTATGACAACTTCTTTTGCGCAAAAAGTATCTGTTCCAGAACCAGAGTTTGCAGACCAAACTTTTTTGCTTACTTCTAACACAGAGTATGTGAAATTGCTACATGAATCTGGTGTTGTCAAGACAAAAGCGGGTGCATCGTTGTATCTTGTTGGTATTGGAAAGATAAAGACACGTATTACTTTGAGTGGTCCTACTTCATCTGTAACAGTACCTGCTGGTAAGGATGTTTTGCCTTATTATTAAGGCTGCGAATAATTCAACCGATCCAGAGTCTTTTATCAATATCTTCCCATTTGAGGTAAAGGGAAAGGAGCGTAGAGCACAATTGGCTGAAGCTGGAACGTTGTCTGCAACTAAAACAAACTCTCTTGGACAAATATCTTTTTCAGGCTAAGAAGTACGGACAGAGTTCTTACTATATTGTTATAGAAGGTTTGAAGCCAGGTGAGTATGGTATCTCTTTGGGGAGATCCCATGATAAGCGTAATGGGAAGAACGATATGAAGATTACGACTTTTAGTGTGAAGTAACGTTATCTCTTATTCTTCCTATCGGTTTATTAGATGCTAAGCAGTTTTTGGACAATTATTCTATAGTTCAATTATAATAAGCATAGATGTCTAATTACTAATTTAGGTTTTTATCATAGTGAGAGTCTGTGTCAATATCTTTATATTAAAGTATTGGCACAGTTTCTTTTTGTGCCTTAAAACTCTGCCTGAAGTCAATTTGACAACTCTTTCTGCCATTCTGTCAGTCTATATCTGTTGGCACATCATTTGTCTAATTATTGGCGAATGACGCTGTCAGTAGCGGCTGAAGACGATATTAGTCAGATGATACTACGACGGACAAGCGTCAATAACTGAATACGAATAATAATAAAATAAAGATATACAATTATGGGAAAGATTATTGGAATTGACTTAGGAACAACAAACTCTTGTGTTGCTGTATTTGAAGGTAATGAGCCAGTGGTAATCGCTAACAGTGAGGGTAAGCGTACTACACCTTCTATCGTGGGCTTCGTTGAAGGCGGCGAGCGTAAGGTGGGTGACCCAGCTAAGCGTCAGGCTATCACAAACCCAGAGAAGACGATTTACTCTATTAAGCGTTTCATGGGTGAGACCTACGACCAGTGTAAGAAAGAGGCTGAGCGTGTTCCATTCAAGGTTGTTAATGAGGGTGGCTATCCACGTGTACAGATTGACGACCGCAAATATACTCCACAGGAGATTTCTGCAATGATTCTGCAGAAGATGAAGAAGACTGCTGAGGACTACCTCGGCCAAGAAGTAACTGATGCAGTTATCACTGTACCTGCTTACTTCTCTGACTCACAGCGTCAGGCTACTAAGGAGGCTGGTCAGATTGCAGGTCTTAACGTACAGCGTATCGTGAACGAGCCTACTGCTGCAGCACTTGCTTATGGTGTTGACAAGGCTAATAAGGATATGAAGATTGCTGTATTCGACCTTGGTGGTGGTACATTCGATATCTCTATCCTTGAGTTTGGTGGTGGTGTGTTCGAAGTACTTTCTACGAATGGTGATACTCACCTTGGTGGTGACGACTTCGACCAGGTAATCATCGATTGGCTCGCTGACGGCTTTAAGTCTGAGGAGGGTATCGACTTGAGAAAGGACCCAATGGCTATGCAGCGTTTGAAGGAGGCTGCTGAGAAGGCTAAGATTGAGTTGTCAAGCTCTTCTTCTACAGAGATTAACTTGCCTTACATCACAGCTGAGGGCGGTGTTCCAAAGCACTTGGTAAAGACTTTGACTCGTTCACAGTTTGAGCAGTTGGCACATAGCCTTATCCAGGCTTGTCTCGTTCCATGCCAGAATGCTATCCGCGATGCTAAGTTGCAGACATCAGATATCGATGAGGTTATCCTAGTAGGTGGTTCAAGCCGTATTCCTGCAGTGCAGACATTGGTTAAGAACTATTTCGGTAAGGAGCCTTCAAAGGGTGTAAACCCAGACGAGGTGGTTGCTGTTGGTGCAGCTATTCAGGGTGCTATCCTTAATAAGGAGAGTGGTGTAGGCGACATCGTATTGCTCGACGTTACTCCATTGACCCTCGGTATTGAGACTATGGGTGGTGTGATGACAAAGCTTATCGATGCTAACTCTACTATCCCTTGCAAGAAGAGCGAGGTGTTCTCTACCGCAGCCGATAACCAGACAGAGGTTACTATCCACGTTCTTCAAGGTGAGCGTCAATGGCAGCACAGAACAAGTCTATCGGTCAGTTTAACTTGACAGGTATTGCACCAGCTCGCCGTGGTGTTCCACAGATTGAGGTAACATTCGACATCGACGCTAACGGTATCCTTAACGTATCTGCTAAGGACAAGGCAACAGGTAAGGAGCAGAGCATCCGCATCGAGGCTTCAAGTGGTTTGAGCGAGGACGAAATCAACCGTATGAAGGCTGAGGCTGAGCAGAACGCAGCAGCCGACAAGGCAGAGCGTGAGGAAGATTGACAAACTGAACCAAGCTGACTCAATGATCTTCACCACCGAGAACTTCTTGAAGGACAACGGTGACAAGATTCCAGCCGACCAGAAGTCAGGTATCGAGTCTGCTCTCCAGCAGCTCCGTGACGCTCACAAGTCAGCTGACGTTGCAGCTATCGATACAGCTATCAACAACCTCAACACCGTTATGCAGGCAGCATCACAACAGATGTATAGCCAAGCAGGGTGCACAGGCGGGTCCTCAGCCAGGCGCAGACGCTGGTCAGCAGGAGCAGCCAAAGCAGGATGACACCATCCAAGATGCAGACTTTGAGGAAGTGAAATAAGGACAGATAGACAACAATAAGAACATCTATATAAATAGCGTGTAACCCAACAAGTTACACGCTATTTTATTTTATTAATCCTTGTTTATTTGTTTGCTTATTCGAGTTTTTATTATAAATTTGCCACAGGTTTGGCACGAGTCAAATTAGTAGATAAAATCGCTACAGTTAAACAAGGAGGTAGATAATGCCGAAAGCAAAATTCGAAATATTAAGGAAATGCAAGGTCTGCGGCAGTGTGTTTACTGCAAAGACCATAGAGTCTTGGTATTGCTCTCCAAAATGCTCCAAGATTGCATGGAAGCGAAAGAAAGACGAGGAAAAGCGTCGGAGTAAACTTGAAGCTATTGCCGGAGGGGTTGCTGATGATGCAGATTATATTTCCGTAATGGAAGCTACGGCAATATATGGATTGAAAAAGGCTACCTTGTACCGACTTGTACGGTCTCGCAAACTACCATCTATCAACATAGGGCTTCACATGACTAAAATAAAACGAAGTGATATTGAGCAGATGTTCCCAGAGTTCAAGCGCAAGAGATTATCAAGCAGGAGCCCAAGCTCTATTCACTAGAGCCTAAGGACTGCTATACGATTGGTGAAATTGCCAGGAAGTATCATGTTGATGAATCCACCGTAGCTTCTCATATTCGCAAAAAGTTCCATTCCCTACCCGACAGATAGGAAATTACGTGTATGCACCTAAATCGAAATCGACAAACTCTATCAAAGCCTATGAAAAAGACCATACACCATACTAAGGTTGTTGTGAAACTCCGTAAATCGGAGTATGATAAAGGTTGGCAGCTTACTATCAGAAGCTTATCCAGTGCTTGAACCTGGGGCTACGAAGCCCAAGCGTGTTCGGAAATCTACCTTCCGAACCATAACCACACCCATCTGGGATAAATCAAAGAAGACTCGCTACGAGGGCTACATTCCGAAGCGTGACATCAATGGGATAATCCAGTGTAGGGTCTGCCTTGGATCGGGGAATCGTGCATCTATGCCGACAACATTCGTAAACTCAGACAACATGAGTACGACACGCTATCACGCTCACTGCCGATGAAAAGGATGCAAAGGCAAGGCGGAACGCTCACAGCAGGACTTTATTGCCTACTTCAAGGAGATTACATATACTCATCATCCAAAGTCATCTGATTCCATTATCGTCAACTGGCGAAGAGTTGGGGAACTCCTAAGCATTTTCATGTCAGGTAAACCTCTTCCTTTCGCCAACATCACGACGAAGTTACTTGAAGATTTGAAGTTATTCTTTTTGACGGCTCCTCAAGGCGGTGGTAAGGGCGGAACTATTTCTAGAACACGGCATCCACTTACTTTTTCCATTGTGAAAGCAGGCTTGAAGCAAGCATTTGTTGATGAATATTTGACAGTGGATATTAGCGATCGAGTGAAGGGCATCCCCTCACAGGAGAGCCGTCGTGTGGCACTCACCACGGAAGAAGTGAATAAGCTGATAGAAACTCCTGCGAAGACGATGTCTTGCGTAGAGCTTTCCTCTTTTCCGTTCTTACAGGTATGCGGCATTGTGATATTCAACAACTGAAATGGAAACAGCTGGAGCATGTCGGTGATTCGTGGCGCATAAATTTCACGCAACAGAAAACGAAAAGGTGTGGAATATATGCCTATCTCCAAATCAGGCATACAGAGTTATGTGGAGAACGCCGGGATTCTGACAATCTTGTTTTTGAGGGTCTTACCGACCCTTCATGGATTAACCGTCCCTTGAAGAAATGGATAGCAGCCGCAGGTATTACCAAACATATTACTTTCCATTGTGCTCGTCATACCAACGCAACGCTGCTGTTGGCCAACGGCACAGACATCTATACTGTTAGCAAGATGCTGGGACATACCAATGTGCGTACCACATGATCTATGCGAAAGTGATTGATGAGAAGAAAGAGCAAGCAGCTAATGCGATAAAGCTGAACCTTAACCCAATAAAGCAATCAAACGATGGAGAATAAAACTAAACTGGCGGCAGAAAGCTTGCAAAACATAAACGCAAGTATGGCAAAGTTCATTAACGGCAACTTATTGACCTTTGATGAAGCATGGGAATTTTTAGTAGCGTATCGTTCGTACATAGATACACCCTCTCTCGTTAACAATGCCGAGGAGTTAGCGCATCAGAACATTGATTGCTTGTATAGCAGTGCGCAAGAACTACTCTTAGCCTCTGCAACTACAATGCAGATTTTTGAGGACTCGGAAGAGACTCTCTCAAATTGACTTCAAAACTATCTGTAACCAGCACCTGCAACCTTTTGACAAGGCTTGGCGGTCGGTTAGTGATGAAGCCAACAAGTTATGGCGAGAATCTTCAGCTATTAGTAACCGACTCGACTATGGATTATAGCGACCCCAAATTTCAGGCCCTTGATAAAGAGTGTGATGCTCTACGTGCCAACTATAATACCAAGAAAAAGGAATACGAAGAACTGTATGCCGCTTATAAAGCAGAATTGGAAAGGATAGCAGGATTGAATTATTTCGACATTGCCCTTATCAACATAATAGCAATAAGACTGCATTGTATGGCGGAGAATATCATACGCGATATAGACAGGATTAAAAAGGGAGGTAGTGTATGACGCAGTACTTACAAGATACAGTAGAGGCCATTGGGATAGACTTGGTTAATCCTGGAATTTGTCATTTCGTTTGGAAGGCTTGTGATGATGTTGTGTTTGAGCATATAAGAAGTTCTGATTTCATTGCCTTCATTAATCTCCACAAGAAAGCCCCAATACCCATAATAAAAGATAGACGGGCCGGGAAGATGTGCCATGTTCTGTATGAGCTTTCACTATGCCATTCAATCCCAGGACTTACGAATCAATGGATTGAACACATGTTAGTCGCGTTGGGTATAGATAATGAAACTTATCAACATCATCACCTTATCAAGCCCAATTCGTTAGGAACATCTAAATCGAATAAAAAATTTGCAGAACGCATTCAGGAGGCTATAAAGTTGGCAGACATCATCAACTTATGATAATCTTGTACCAATAATTACAGCCAGTTACCGACTTTAAGTTCTTTTAATATTTAAGCAATCCGCATAATGCTGATTTATAGCATTATACGGATTGCTGATTTTTAGTAAGTTACCAACCGTTACCTATCCCCACCAGCTTTTTACGAGAACTTTGCAGTCAGAAAATCAAATCCAATTATTATGACTGAAAATAAAATCTCATTTGATGCCATGCCGGAAATGTTGGCAACTATCGCAAAAAGACTGGAGGTCATTGAGACCAAGGTTGATCATCTGTCTCAGCCCCAATCTCATGAGGAGAAAGATGTTTGGTTCAATGTTCATGGACTTCGGGATTATCTCCCAAGCCACCCTGCAGAACAAACAATCTATGGGTGGACGAGTTCCCACTTTATTCCCTTCCACAAGCAAGGCAAAAGCATCTCCTTTCTCAAATCAGAAATTGACGAGTGGCTATGCCAAGGGAAGAAGAAGTCTCTGCTGGATTTGCAGCATGAGGCCGAAGAGTTTGTAAATAGGAAACATAAAAGAGTCTGAGCTATGGGAAATAGTAGTTTTACACGTTCCGCATTGGATCCATCAAGTATTATCGAAGCAGCCTGTAAAATGGCAACGTCTTCACATGAGGAAACAACCATGAGTAAGTCGTTGTCTTCTTTCCCCTTGGAGATCTTCCCACAACAGATTCAGAATATCATTCTCACTTATCTGCGGCATGAAGGCTTCAACAGTGATTTCCTGTGCGGATCATTCTTCACGGTCTTTGCCGCATCTATGGGTAACCTTTATGAAGCACGCTTTACAACAACCATGCGTGTTTCACCTATTATCTATGTGGTGCTTATAGGGCCACCAAGCTCAGGGAAGACTCCTCCTTTGCGTGAAGCAGAGAAGCCACTCCAGAATGCCGATCGTGAGTCTGATATTGAATATCACCGCCTTATGCAGGAGTACAACAGCCAGATGAATATGTCGAAAAATGAACGAATGGTGCAAGGATTGCCAGAGAATCCCGACAAACCCATCCATAAAGAACTTCTTGTTATCGACTCTACTATTGAAAAGCTCTTCGGCATCCTTAGTGAGAACCCTCATGGTATTCTGATGTTTGTGAACGAACTTAATAAGCTTGTAAGTAACCTCAACCGTTACGGTAAAGGCTCTGACGAAGCTTATTGGATTGAATTCTTCGATGGAAACCAAGTGAAATACGAGCGTAAGAGCACGAGTGACTATATTAACATTTTCCGTCCGTATGTTTCTGTTGTGGGTGGAACCCAACCGGGGCTTCTCATAAAAAAATGTTTGGCGGTGACAAAGAGCAAGTGGCTTTTACCAGCCGTTTCTTAAAATCTTCCCGGACATTACAAGCATGCCAAAATGGGGGACGCGAACCGATGCCTGTAGGTGTTGAAGAGGAATGGGCGGCAATCATTTCGGAAGTGCTGCACACGCACTGCGAGTACTGATGCAAATGGTGAGATCGTATTCCGCAGATACTCCATTTTTCTAAAAATGCAATGAATGTGCTCTTCAAAGTGGGAAGAACATATCTGTTCTGAATGGGAAAATACAGACGACTATATGCAAGGCGTGTGTGAAGGCTCAAAACCTACATTGTGCGATTTTGTCTTATCATTCATGTTATGCGACTTGTCTGCAAAAGAAACTAATGATGATGTTATCAATGAAGATATTGCTAAATCGGCTTGCTTACTTGCTGACTATTTTTCTTGAAATGGATAAACGTGTTCACAACATCATCAGAGCCGTGCCAGTTGATGTAGCTCACCAGCAGCTCTTTGACTCTCTCCCAGATAGTTTCACCACCTCTGAGGGCTGTTGCCAAAGGCAACGCTCTCGGACTATCCGAGCGTACAGTGAAGCGTTTTTCTGAGTAATGGCCAGAACAGTTACCTGAAGAAAGACCGGCACGGTATCTATTCGAAAATGGAATAATAACTATGTGGCACTATCGACACTATGGCATTTTTCATCACCTTCTGTTCAAATCAAAGTGTCATCATGCCAAAATGCCACACACTATCAGAAGACTTATGAGCGACAATAGATTTATACTACAACCATACAAAGGCAGGACAACAAGGTACGAGTGTCCATCATGCCATCGTTCACGATGCTTCACTCGCTATATTGATACCGAAGGCAAAATAAGTTTCCCAGACACTGTTGGCAGATGCGACCATGAGAACAACTGTGGCTACCACTATACTCCTAAGCAGTATTTCCACGACAATCCGGAAGCAAAGAGGCTCCTTTTCGACAATGGGCAAAATGCCAAAGTGCCAATAGTGCCACACATTGAGAAACCTAAAGCAGATCCTTATTTCTTTGATCCGTATCTAATGACCCGAACAGAGCGAGACTATAGTCATAATCATCTTGCCCTGTTTTTGGCTAAGCTATTCGGGATGAATCGTATAGCTGACCAGATGAAGTTGTTCCATGCAGGCACAACAAAGTCAGGTGCTGTTGCTTATTGGCAAGTGGACATCGAAGGACGAATAAGATTGTAAAGTCATGGTTTATGATGCAGAAACAGGACATCGTTCCAGCGATCCACAGCAGCATGTCAACTGGCTTCATTCATTGATGAAAAATAGACAAGGCTTGCATTCAGCAATGCTTCTTTGGTGAACATCTTATTTCAATGGTTGAGAATAAGGACAAAACCGATAGCTATAGTAGAGAGCGAAAAACAGCCATCATTGCATCAATGTTTATGCCTCAGTTCATCTGGATAGCCACTGGCGGAAAAGATGGCATGTTCAGTCGGGCTGATTATATGTGCTCAAAGCGACACAAAGTTATTCTTTTTCCGGATCTGGGTATGCTCGATAATTGGCACCAGAAGAGTATCGCTCTAATCCGACATGGCATAGATGCCAATGTATATGACTATCTCGAACGGAATGCCACTGATGAGGATAAAGTGGCAGGACTGGACATCGCAGATTTCCTTCTACGGCAAATGCCCAACCTGAAAGTACCATCTGCAAAAGCTGATGAAGGAGTGATGCCTTCTCCGTCCCCAAAGTCCCCACTTTCATCTAACAAAAAGGAGGAAATGAAGAATCTTATACAAAAGAACATAGGCGTATTACCGAAGAAAGATGGCATGGGCACAATCCAACATGCCACAAGTGCGACTTCTCCCATGAAGGTATCAATGGGACGTATTGTAATCAACTTAAAAGGTATGTAGAATATGGCAAAGGTGATTGCGGAAAATGATATTGCCATCTTTTCTTTCCCTGTGGTTATTATTCGATGGCTTTCAGCCCCCGAAGCCCCTGACCATAGAGTGACCCTCTCTCTGGACTCTCCCGCTTAGAGGCTTTTGCCCCTAAGAACCCAGTCAGGGCATGCTGCCTCAACACTCCCGCTCCGCTTACATTTTCCAACACCATCATTCGTTGTCCCGAAAGATACTATCGGAAAATTTGCGCGGTTGGTTTTTGTCTGTCTCCGCGAAGCAGAAGAACAGAGAAAAACACGAGCACTTTAGTTAAAAATTAGCTTTTTCAAGCTGATTTTTTCACTAAAGTCAAAGTGCCGGACGCTACCCTGGACCCGCCTCAGGATGCTATCCCGAGACCCCTGCGAAGGACCGTCCGTCCTCTCGACACCCAACCAAGGGCTGTCTCGCCCCTATGGAACCCGACGGGGAGTGACTCTCTCCCTCGACCTACCACTTAGGTTGCGCCTAAGAATGCTTGTGTAAGTCGAACATCCCCAGCATGTTCGAACATCGCTGGAAACGCAGACAAGAACTGGCGAAGCCAACTGTTTGAGGATATTCCCCTGAAAACTTCATTAAATATAAATAATATGCCAAGAGAATCAAAGAAAGGAGCATGTAGCAGCCATACATCCAGCCAAAGGCAAACTGTCTGCAGCATGCACGCAGAGACTATAAAAGAAGGTTGTCTGCCCACTTACATCAATCCCCATCTTACTTCACAAAATCGAACCATCTATGAAGATGAGATGATTAAAGGACGAAAGTCAATATACCCCCTGATGAAGAAAGCTGAAGTGGAGTATTCTGAGAAGACCGGACAGAAATGTCAGGCTTCATTCGCACCCTTCGCGAAGCAGTATTGGTGGTGAAAGCTGATGTTACTAACAAACAAATTTTGAAGTTTAAGGAAGATTCTGAGAAAGAAACAGGTTGGAGATGTATCGGCCTTTGGCTTCACTTGGATGAGGGTTATGTTCACTCAAAAATATATTGAGGGCGATACCAACTTCAAACAGAATGTGCATGTTCATTGTTTGTATGACTGTGTTGATCATGCAACAGGCAAAGCCATAAGAAGTGGGCGTGACAAACTATCTCACATGCAAGACATCCTTGCCAATGCTACTGGTATGGAACGAGGTTATTATGCTTGGGAGACTGGTCGTAAGCATAGAAAATCGGCTGAAGAACGAGCCTTCAAACAGGAGGAGCGAGCAGAAAGGATGGATAAGGTACTGGCAGAGAAACAAAGCGAGATAAACGATTTGGTTAAGGCGACGACTATACCAGAAGAAGATATGGAGTGCTACCATTGATAAGTACTCTTTTACAAAGTGGATGATAAGGAAAGAAGCCTCTGACAATTAATGACCTGTTCATCAATACCCAGAATGCCATAGATGAAGAGTTGGCAAAGCCCATTCCTATTTTTGGACAGAAGGAATGGCGTGAGAATCTCCTGAAGGAAATTAGGCAAATACTACGTGAGCTACAGAAGAAATTAAAAGCTATTGGCAATCTTCAAAACAGAGTATTGCCAAGGTCAAGCAGAGCATGTATAAGGATGCCAAGCAAAAAGGTCGCTGATGCCATCCTGACCAAAAAGGAGAATGAGAGACTGAAGAAGGAAAACAGAAGCCTTGACAAGAATGCTGTCGCAAATGAGCAGTCCAAGACAAAAGAAGCAATTCGTCAGCGTGATGAACAAAAGACAAGGGCTGATAAGGCTGAATGACAGTTAGGCAATGCCAGTAAGTTAGTCGAAGAAAATAGTAAGCTACGACTCAGAATTTTGAAGGATGGGATGCTCGGAACGTATAGTTTGAATTCGCAGAAAGCTACTAATGACTATAATTGAAAAGGACCAATGCGGACAGATTCACGGTCGAGCAAAAGGAAACGATTGACGCAGTTCTGAATTATGAGCAGACAACCGATGCCCAGAAAAATCATACGGCAGAAACCTTGTCAAGGCTGCTCGCATCCTCTTAGAGAATTCCGAGAAATGGGTGAACATCCCAAAGGAAGTTGACCAGATAGCGGAAGGCACATGGCAACATGTCAATGTAAAACTTCGCGATGATGCGGTAGATGCCATAGTCGCTCAGTACAGAGAATCCAAGTGCCCAACATTTCACCCTACCTCAATACAATGCTATACTGGCATATATACAGGATTCAGGCAAATCCAAATCAGAGGCTCTGAATGAACTTTTGAATATCGCCGAAGGACGTATCAACGCCATTGATGCTTTGGAAAGAACATACTCTGGATGACCTCAATAAAAATTAAAAACGGAGAACAGATTGGTCTTTCTGGAGGAATCTCATATTAGAGCCACTCATTTCTGAGCAAAAGTTGCTAAAAACGCAATCTTTGCTCTGAATTTTGTATCTTTTTCGTGAAATCACGCTTTTAATCGTTTTTATGATTACCTTTTGCAGCATAGAGCTATAAATAGACAAGAATATGGCAAACATCAATAGAATAAAAAGTCGTTTTTAGTAGAAAAGCAGAAAACAAAATAAATGGCTAGCGGAACAGTTAGGTAAAGACCGAGCAACGGTATCAAAATGGTAAATCAACATCGCCCAAACCATCATTAGAGACCCTGATAGATGTCGCTAAAGTCTTGGGCGTTGATGTCCATAACTTATAGTTCCGACCGATGAACAGAAAGTTATAATGACAATAAAACCACAATTGACAGAAGAAAATGGATAAAGCAAAAAACATTCTATCCTTAAACGCCAATGAAGCGTTTGATTTCTTTATGAAGGCAGAACGCTACTATACGTTTGAACTTCCTGAATACTTCGATTTTTCAGCCGGTACTGGATTTTTGTTAAAGAACGCGTTGGTAGTGCAGATTATGATGCCAGTATAGCATCTGATCCTTGTGATACTGCGGGCGTAAATCTAGACATCTTATTAAACAAGGACGGAAAGTATGCAATCCGTCCTTTGGCTATTGTAAATCCATATCTATATTATTTTTTGGTTCGTGACACAACTCTCGAGCACAACTGGTCAATTATTCAATCTTGTTTTAACAAGTTTAATAATCCTCATATATCTGCGTGTGCTATTCCAGTAATTCCAGCCGAGAAAGAATCTTTCATAGTTCAAATCCACAATATTGAACTGGTGGAATTCGATGGAGCAACGGTCTGTTGAGTTGTCGTTAGAATACCGATATATGTTTGTCTCTGATATTACTAATTGCTATGGTAGTATCAATCCTCTGGACATAGACCGTGCATTGACCATGAAAGGGACAAAGTCTGCCTCTTCTGAACGGCATGGACTCGCTGCTCAAATCGTTGGCTATCTTCAGGCTTTCCAAGGCGGCCGTAATGTTGGTATACCTCAAGGTAGCGAGATCTTTAATTTACTAGCAGAGATTATTCTCGGTTATGCAGATTTACTCCTTGCAGAAGAAATTGATAAAGATGCTGAAATAACTCACTCATACGAAGTACTCCGCTATCGTGATGACTACCGCATCTTTAGTGATGATAAGGATGAACTGGAGCGCATATCTTACATACTTCAGAGGATTCTGAGAGACTTAAACTTTCAGATGAATAGCAAGAAGACTATGGTAAGCGATAGCATTATTACCGATTCTATCAAACAAGATAAGCAGTTTTATATCTTCAATACTCCGATATACAAGCGTCGTCGTATATTCAAAATTGAAAAGGATATGGATGGTAATGATAATATAGTGTCGTCTATTGAGAAAGACTGTGATTTCAACGGTCTCCAAAAAAATCTTCTTTTTATCCTGCTTTTCGGTCGTAAATATCCCAATAGCGGTCAGATTCGAACACAATTGAGATGAGTTTGATGCTCGTTTAACCAAAATTATTGACACAAACAAGGATACTCAAAGTACTTTTGTTTGGGAAGACGTTGATTTAGGTGATAATTATGTCACGAAGTCAGGTGATTTAAAGAACAATGCTAATTATGAATCGGATGGAAACGTATTCGGCAATCTGAAGACTCGTCACTATCGTCCGATTCGTGAGAGCATCTCGTCAATCGGCAGCAATAGCGACACAAATCGCTATTGAGAATATAACGGCAGCGCATTATGCTTTGCGGGTGATAAGTCGTCTTGTTAACACCTTTGAAGATGATGATTCGGAAAAGAAAGACATCATTTGCAAGGTCTGTAGCAAGTTACGAAACCAACATAATACAACTTATCTCGAAGTTTGGCTTCAAAAATATGACTTATAATTCGGATAGGTTAAAAGATGAGTTTTCAGTATTCACAACCTCTTTTTGTCGCCTGAGTTGTGGGTGAGAATGTGCAGTTATGGAATAACTCATGGCTTAATTCAGAGTTATCTGATGACTTGCCTCGTAGAGAGTATGTAACAAGGAAAAACTTGATAGCTTGGCTCCTGTCATTACCTTTAGGGAGACCAGAGCGTATTATGATAGTTTTCCAACGGAATTATAAGATTTTTAAATAATAATTAACTAAAGTGGATAGATATTATGTACGTTAATAATAATCCTTCAGTTGGTGATACCTTACAAGTTCGTATTACAGCCAAACAGTCTTATGGTGTCTTTGTCAGAATGCCTAATGGTAGAGATGGGTTAATTAGATTAAACGATATTTCTTGGCAAAATCAAGCTAAAAATACTAGGTCAATTATCTGTTGGCGAAGTTTTTATGGCGAAAAGTCATAAAAAGAACTACCAGATGGGAAACTGAACCTAAGCAGGAGAGAATTACTTCCCAATCCAAGGACTTTAGAAGTCGGAACTATAATTTCTGGAGTTGTTGAATCAACTAGGGATTTTGGCTTGATTGTACATCTTGGAGATTTTACTGCTCTCGCTTTAAGGCAAGGTTTGTATAATATACCATATAATGAAGGTGATGATATTACATCTATAGTAGTTGAAAAATGTTTATGACGAAGAGAAACATCGTTATAAGATTTTACTTAGCTTAACGCCTATATATGACAATTTTGCAAAAAATCATGAAGAAGGCGAGCATATCCTATGTAAATACATCAAGACTATTCATAATGAAAATGCAATTTCTGTATTGGCTTCCTATGACAATATTCTATTTCTAGTTCCATTAAAGAGACTTGCAGAACCCTTTAAAACAAAGTTAACAGAAGATTCTTTAGTAGAAGGGACTGAGTTGGAACTGGAATACATAAAATATAATGAACGTCTTCATACTGTTGTATTGGATATGAGACCAATAGAACAAGAAAAGAAAAAAGCTCATGAAGACTGGCTAAAGTCTCAGTTGGAAAGGGGAAGTATATGCGCAGCTACTGTTATTAGAGTTGATGATAAAGGAGCTCTCGTAAATATTACCGATACTGAAGTTTCTCTTTTCATTCCAAGAGAAGAATTGTCCCCCAATAAAATTATACGTGCAACAGACGAAGTCTTTGTCGGAGAACAAATACAAATTGTTTATCTGGGTGAAATCAATGGCAAAATGTCCTTTACTCGGAAGTATTTAGTGGAAGATAAATATGACGAAAAGCTTTATGACCTATCTTTGGAGGAATTACTAAAGACAATGGATATAAATACATATAGGTTCGTGGGAAAGGTTATTTCAATTCATGGTTCCTATTTCATGTCTAATCTAATGTCTGTAGCTAAGGAGGGAAGCGAAGATAACGGTAAATTGCTTATTGATCCAGTTAATGGAAAGAATTTGATTGTGGTTATTGACAATCGCTTGAGAAATTTCGTAGAAGAAGGTAATTTTTATGAAGTAGATATAACCTTGGCATCTAAGGAGTACCGCTTAAAACAAGGAACTCCTTATATGTTTAGTGTCATGTCTAACAATATTTTGAGAAGGGATAATCCATATAAGGATTCTGTAATATTATCTTTTAAGAAACAGACGAGTCCTAGTTCTAACACTTCCCTAGCGAATCTTCTCGAAGAAGTGGGACAAAACCTTTATACAAGTAAAAAACGTATGTTCTTTGAACTCCTTCAAAATGCAGACGATGCGGCCTCATTGAGGGAGTAAAAGATAAAACTTCAGTTGACGATGGCTCGTTTTAACCCATGATGGCTATTCTTTATAATACGATGTTTGATTCTATCATTTTCAGCTGCTAAAAAGTACCAAGAGCGCAAGTAAAAGAAAACAGGGTTATAAAGGTATAGGTTTTAAATCTGTGTTTACGAATTCGACTACAGTGTCTATCAAGAGCGGTGGCTATACATTCTCTTTTGATAAGCATTTATCTGAATATTCGAATTTTAAGAGTTTCTATTTCACGTTAATGATATTGTAGACTGATCAGGAAAACAAATGAATTCCTTCATAAATATGAAAAGGAATATAGAGAATTTAATGGTGTAAAGGATATTCCGTGGCAACTTTTACCTATTTGGTCTGATGATTTAAAACCCTATTGAAAGTTCTATATTTAACAAAACGAAAATATCAAGTATAGCTCTCAAAATGGATTTTGATACTTTGGCTGAATATAGTGAGGCTGTAAAGGAAGTCTTTGATGAACCACGTTTATGCTAGTTCCTTAGAAAATACTCATCGAGTTCAACTTATTAATGGAAATGAATGTCTATATACAGAAAAATGTTAACAGAGAGAAAAAGCATCGTTTCGTTAGTAAATTTTCTCATACCGATTTGAAAAATTATAGCATATACCATTTGATAACATCATTGTAAACGATGACGCTTTTTCAGAAGCTGGTGTCCATATAAAAGAGTGAAAGAACTAATAAACGTGGAGAAAGAGAACTTCTGTCAATAAGATCGATCCTGATGGGAATTCTCTAGGCTAAGTGATCTGGAATACCAGATAGAATTGCTTCCTAACCACAGAAACTACTATTCTTTTCTGCTTTGAGTTTGATACACGGACATATTCGCACAATAGAGAAGATGAATTGTCTATGCTTATTTGCCAATGAATGTCTTTATTTTGCATGAGACAGTTTAAATTTCATTTTTATGTAAATGTGATCATTCCAAAAGTCAGACTCGTGAAGGTGTACAAAGGATAATCCATGGAATCTATTTTTTCTATTCAATTGGTAAGTCTATCAAAATGGTAGAAAGTGTTGTCAGCTGATGAACCTGATATTTGAAAATTACCATCCGTGAATTTGTTTTCACTAGTCAGGATACTAGCATGCCTGTTGATTCATAGGGTATAAAGAAACCCTGCAAAAGACACTTTAATTATAAATGATGAGGAATGAAAAGGTAAAATTGATCCATCGATTGACACCCTGGACTTTCTGAGCATAGGGAAATGATATTCTATAAAACTGCTGGGATTAATAAAAGATTACCGATATGGAAATTAATTCGGATATTCTACCAAGGACTGTTCGATGACTAGGTTATGTGGATACCGTATTATCTTATCTCGTACATATACAAATGTGAATAATTGGATAGTTACATCTTCACCGGATGAATGAGTTTATTCGTGGATTTCAAATAGACGATTTCTCATTTCGGTTCAATTAAAACTCTTTTAAATATGGTGACATGGAAGCTGATCTGAGTCAGCTTTGCAAAATAAGACGATTTTGATAGAGAGAGAAATAACCCCAATCAAAAATATTCTTATCCAGTTAGGTTTTTCTTGTTCTGACGATATCTCAGGAAGAGTATGTCCTTTCGGAACATATAAAACAAGATGAAAACTCTTTTTGCATATATTTTCAGTTCTTGATATCTCTGGTCTTTCATTCTCCTTCAACGACTGTTATCATTCGGAAAATATTGCGGAAATTTGGACGAAATAGGTCGTAAGCATTAAGAAAGTGGGCTATAAGAATTGGTCAAGAGGATTTTACTCCATTGTCATTGTTATTTAAATATAAACCCTTAATTGCCCTTCATGGTTGTCCTCTTTTATGCTATTAAAAGAAGAAAATACACAACAGCTTGACAAATATTTAATTGAGTCTTCTGCTATCTATTCTGAAATCGTTGAACCAAAGATAGATACTCTTGTAAGCAATACTGATGTTACTTTAATATATAATGTTTTCCTGTCAACATTGGAACCAGTCCCTCACTACTACAAATTAATGAGTATGACTGCAATTCCGCAAAAGAGTTTACTCTTTTTGAAGTTGAGCAATCAGATGGATACGCTTACTATGACATGAGTACATTAAAGGGGATTAAAAGCTTTTAATCTTGTTAGTACTGCTACTTACGATACTAATTCTTATGAATCTAGACCTTTAAAATGGCAGCATCAAACGACACTATGGTTGGATATCATGCGTTCTATATGACTATAGATGGTATCAAATTAAGTGAGATTACATTAAAGGATGATGTTTTACATTATCGGTTAATAACAATCAATATGTTTTCATTGTTCAAGATATTACCTGTATATTCTAATTCGTCTACTTTAAGCTCTTGTGTTACTAAATTTAGAGATATAGTATCTGTTGATAAAATATTTGGGCAAAAAGAAGCCACTCCTGTTGATGTTAGGAAATAAACTATATAATTATTTGATAAATTATACAGGGCTATTCAGTGTTGAACAATATTGTTTAATGATGTATAGGAGAAGCTGCTATCTTACTTTTGATAATACTTTTACGTCCTTATGATAAGGTACACACAGAGTTGTTTACACGTATTATGATCGTTGTATGGAACTTAATGTTGGAACCATATTGGGAGATTTTTATAAAAAGAATCAACAGTCATATATCCATGTGGAAAACTAAATGGAACTTACATAGACTGCGATGAACTAACGTTGCAACTGAAAGGGTCCTATTTTTATTAAAGTATGGGCTAATACCGATGATAGAAAAAGTTTTTGCTTGATTTGAGCGTTCATAATATTCAAAGTAAAAGAAATGGAAAGGAGGAAATCTTTTAGGGATGGCAAGAAGGAAAAATATATGGAATTTGACAGATTCTCATAGTAATCGGATCTTTCATAAGTTGGGTTAAAGAAACTTTCTCCCTTCCCATTGTTAATGATAATCAAGTTGAGATTCTAAATGATTTATTTAGAATATTACGAATTTCTACATCCCTACTACGAAGATGACTTTTCTCAATCATCAGAATGGGGAAATGAACTTATCTAAAGTGGAAGTCTAATGTGACGAGTTCAATTTTGCTGTTGATGGAAAACTCCCGCATAGGAGTTATTATGATAATACTTATCTTTTAAAGGCAAAACGGGTGAGTTTACATATTTTTCAAACATCACATCGGTTCTATATATACATCGATCGAGAAAACTGCCTCTAATTCTAGCAGATGCTCTATTCTTCGGTAGTATATCCTTTCAAAGACTGGAATAAGATATTTTTAGTCTCTGCAGATTTGGTAAAGGAAAAGGATGAAATTACTAGCAGAACTCCAACAAAAATAGAAGAACTTCGACATAATCAAAGTTCAGATGTGGAAGTTGAGGGCCATGGTAAATTTACGGAAAAAGAGATTCTACCGACGAAACCTCAAGGTATGCGAAAATTAATCGGAAAGCTAGAATAGCTGCAAAAGAATACCTTGATAACTTGTCTGATTATGATTGCGAAGGCTGGGATCCGAATGATGATACTCATTTGATACAGAATGTTGTGAAATATAAAGGAAAACTCTATAACACTTGCTGTAACAAGCTCGCAATGTAGAAAGTTATATTTGCATCCGCGTGTTTTTGCTGAATTAATGTGTAATCCAGACAATCTGCTTCTTAACTATGGGATAGATAAGAGATCCATCCACTTTCTTTTGAAGATGTGTTTATGGATAACCCTGATGTGAATCTGATATTTGATACAGATGTTATTAGCCCAGGTGAGATTGCTGAATTAGCAAATAGATACATGGGATCAAAGCGAACCTGTTTCGTTATTGAGAATCCCAAATATTCGCATCGGAAACAATTCAGTCTTTTTGGACTTAATGAGAAGAAAAAGATGGTTGGGTCAGCGTTAATCTTTCTGATAGTGATATTTTTAATTTTTGATAAATTATGTATTATACAAGAGAACAGCATAGACGGTTTCTAGATAAGGAACTTGAAGCAATTAGTGAGAATTATATACGGGTTTTGAATACTAAAGCCACTGCTTTGTTAACAGAGAATGAGGTTTATGTAGCTCAGTTTATGAAAGTAGATCTCGAAAAAGATACAGATAGCGAAGATAACTTCGTGGGTTCTGGACAAGTTGTGTTAAAATTAAAAAAAGATAAAGGAATTCCTAGGAAGAATGAATATTTTACAGCAATTCTTCTAGATGGTGATAAATGTCTTCCACGTAATTGGGGAGGTCTTTCGTGGGCAGAATTACGCAGATATCAGATTGAGTTTTCTGAGGTTCATTGCGTTTGGCAGGGCAAGACAGATGATAATGGTTTTTTGCTGTGTGGCTTTAACGGAATGTCAATGGACATGGCTAAATATTTAAAAGAGAATCAACTTGCAGGGTGTGTAATCGTTCTTGGCCCTCAAGCCCCCATGGAGTATTATCAAAATCTTATCTCCATTGTATCCAATTCACCTAGTGAGGTTTCTGCCTCTCAAATTCTAGACTTTGATGATGAAGTTAGCACTCATTTGCCAGTACCTATTGGTGACGTAGAACCGTCTGAGTTCATTGGCGAAAAGATAAGAGAAATTAATGAAATTATTGTACAAGGCCCTCCTGGTACAGGAAAAACATACATGATGGCAAGTATAATAAGTCAGTTGTTAGACGCCCAAAAGAGTGTCTTGGTTACAGCTTTTGACGAATCGTAGCTTTGATGTGAGTTAGCATGAAGGATGAAGCTTTGATACACATGCGCGATCATAAGGATATAATGAAAACGAAAGTGTCTTCTGGATGAAATGATGCTTATGTAGAATATCGTTTTCATTGAAAAGCAAGGATATTGTCAGTGTAAAGGGAAAACTAACCCTTACAACTTTCTATACAGCTAGTTCTTGGGCAAAGGATTCCATTAATGTAAATCCTCCTTTCGACTACTTAGTTATAATGGACGAAGCAAGTCAGGCTTTATTCGCTATGATTGCTTCTTGTAAAAATCTTTTAGGGGAAAAAGTTGTATGGATTGGGCGATCAAAATCAATTGCCTCAATTATTTCTCTAAACGAAGACACTATGATTAGAAATGACTATAATATGCTTTGCAAAATGGTTTCAATACCCTTTGCGATAAGTTTTGATTTTCCATATTATTTTGCTTACTAAGACATATCGATTACTGCCAAACTCGGCTGCTCTAACTAGTATTTTTATGAGTGAACCCTCATTTCTGTAAACAATGAGTCGCACTATAGAGTCTAGATCTGCCTATATTAATAAAAGGGTGGCACTAGCATTCGACTGCTATCGATGCCTATAGGTGAGCGGATGAAGAGTGGACAATATGTAATAGATTTGGTGTCGGAGATTTTGGCTGAAAACAAAAAGGTTTCTATCGCTGTCCTCGCGTAAATTTTGAGATCTTCAGTACGTATGTTGCAAAATTGTTTTATTTCGAAGTTCGGAGCTAAGGACAATGTCTTAATTGATACAGTCGAGACGTGGTCTAAGCAGTATGACTTGCATGATTATTGTATTTATTATATTCCTAATGTATTGACCCAAATGTCATTGAATAAATCTTTATTTAATGTTGCTACGAGTCGAGCTACATGCAACACAATAATTATTGCAGACCATAGTATATACCAGGCTGTATGTGACACGTGTTAAAATCATATTTGGAAACGTTGTGTCTTTGCCAATCGAGACTCTTTCCGCATCAGTTCATGTGAAGATTTGACTATTATTGATAAACAAACGACGAAAGCCGATGGTCTAAGGTCGAAGCATTGATTTGTCAAAAATTCCAAAGGAAAAAGGTAGAAATTAAAACCAGACAAAACAAATATTTATATTATTGACACCAATGTATTTGTCGATTGCCCAGATATAATCTCTAAGGTAGATAAACAATATCAAGTAGTTCTTCTGCTAAGGTTATAGATGAACTAGACAAATTAAAAATTACATTGAAACCAGCAGGTCAAAAGCGGTACAAGAAGCAATAAGGAATATCAATAGTTGCTATGATCAAAGAAATCTTAAAATGGAACTAGCTGATATTACTTTGTTGCCCCGAGATTTTAATCCAAAGTCACCAGATAATCAGATTTTGTCGGTCGGATTAAAAATAAAGACTGATATGACAAACTCGAGTTATTCTTACATCTGATAATGGATTGCACCTGAAGTCGTGATTGGGACTGACTACAATCTCTTTTGAAGGAATTTCTAAGAAAAACCATAATTTCTTGAGAGTTTAAAGTAACTCACACTTGAAAAATGTATAAAGCCAACATGAATATAAAGGTGCTTGTTCTTGTTTGTCTTGCAGGTCTTATACTCATCTTGCAACAACATGAGAATCCGTTCTGCCTTTAAAGACAAACCGATTGTTGAAGTCACACCTGATTCCATCTTTATAACTTCTACCTCAGATAGTTCTTATAGCGTTTCTATGTCCATCCAAGATGAAAATGTTGTGTCTCAGCAAGGCTCTCAGAAGTACATCAATGGCGATTCTACGATTTAGTCAGAAAATGCCGGAATAAGAATGATTTAGCTCTCTATGCATTAGAACACCAAAATACAATTCCTGTTAATTATTAAAAATTGATGAAGAGATAGACACAATTGCTAATTATAAAATTGCTCCTTTTTTTGAGGATGAGACATCATTTTCCATTTCAGGTAATTGCGCTCCATTAGTGTCAAAGTTTTTCAAACCCATCAAACAAAGGTAAATCTAAAAAGATAGCTATTCAGAAAAGAAAAAGCACCTTAATTCTGACCAAATAGATATTCTTTTGGGTTGCAAAACCAATTGTCTCATAACAAAACAGTTGAATATATAACCACAGCACGATGCCTGTTGTTCATATTTCTGCCGAATAGGTATTCTAGAAGTCAAATCTTGAAGGAGATTACTATGTCTTATATGCCTGCATACATCTTCTTCTGAAATAGACAAATTCGTTGGAAATATAGTTTCAAATGATTTTTAGGCAATGTTCTAAGACTCCTTCGAGTTCGACGATCTGTTATGGCAATAATAATAGTGGGTACAAATATATCTGCCTTTATAGGAATTAAAGAGGATTGGAGCTACAAAGTCCAGCCTTTAGGTTGGGTGGCTGTTGATAACTCCGCCCCAAGTCAAAAGTAGCAGTGTCGGTTCTTCAATCCTTTTCCCTAATAGTATAAAGGCTATTCCCACCTTCAAATAAGCCACAGATTTTTGAACGAGATGTTTCTGTTATCCATTGATGGGAACGGATTAAGTTGTCATTGTACTTTTATGGTACATTTTGATGGAGATGCATCTGTAGCAACGGTTGCAGGACAGGAAGTTCAGCTAAAATGGCTCTCAAAAAGACGTTAAAAGAATCGACTTAACCAAACACACATCTCCATATACGCTTTACTTATGAATTACACTTGGAAGATAGGGATAATCGTACCCTGTCACGATATCGGATATACGCATAATAGCAGAAGTATGAGTTGAATATAAGAGCTGAGTTTGTGACGTTCCAATTCTCAAGATATTAATACTGATAACGATATAGATATTTTTAACCAAAAATGGTATATATCGTTATAACAGTAAAGAAAGGAAAAATATGACAACAGATGTGTTAGACATAAAATCGCTGATAGGCGAAACAACGGCCTACGACAAGAAGCAGATGCTTGAAGAACGTAAGCCAAAGAGTTGGTTGAAAAGCGTGAGTGCCTTTGCCAATGGCGAAGGTGGTGTTTTGATTTTCGGCATTGCTGACTGATGGAGAAGTCGTAGGCTTGCAAGAGTACCAGCATGATGCGGAAATTATCAGTGAGCAGATAAAAACAAAGATGAATCCAGTGCCGGAAGTGAATCTTTGGCTTTCATAAAACTGACGATGGAAAGGAACTGATTGTTCTCAAGGTAAGACCAGGGGACGAAACGCCCTATTTCTATTTTGCTGACGGCAATCGCACTGCATTTGTTAGAATCGGTAACGAGAGTGTGCCTGCCGATAGCATGATGCTAAAGCGTTTAGTATTGAAAGGGTACAAACGTAGTTTTTGACAGTATGCCTTCAGAATACAAATTCAACCAAATGGCTTTCACAAAGCTGAGATCCATCTGCTTCCAGCGTACTCAAAATGAGTTTCTGGACACCGACTATGAATCGTGGGGAATTACATCTGACGGTGTCCTCACCAATGCAGGTGCTCTATTGGCAGATGAGTGCCCAATTCACTACTCTCGTGTTTTTTGTACTCGTTGGAATGGGCTTGACAAAGCTGGTGGAGTTGTGGATGCCCTTGATGATGCTGAATACTCCGGAAGTCTTCTGATACTTCTTCGGGACATGGATGAGCTTTTATCAATCGAAACAACCACAAGGCATGGATGAAAACCAAGGATAAGCGAATCGAATGCCTGATTATCCGGATAGGGCTCTTCCGAAACATGTGCATAGTCTCATTCATCGTGACTACTCTGGAGTATGGAAGTGAAGTGCATGTGGATATTTATGACGATCGGATTGAAGTGTATTCTCCTGGAGGCATGTTTGACGGTACGCTGGTACAGAACTTAGACTTGATGAATGTTGAATCTAAGCGGCGTAATCCAGTAATCGCCGACATATTCAGCAGGTTGAATCTAATGGATCGCCGTGGGAGTGGCTTTAAGAAAATCATAGGGATTACAAGGGGTATGAAACATACACTCCAGACAAGAAGCCATCGTTCCGCTCCGATGCACATAATTTCTTTACCGTCCTGCCCAATCTAACTATGGACACGATGTAGAGTATGTTGAGGAGAACGGCAGAGAAGAGCTGTCGTCTGGCTTAGGAAACAACTGTCCCAAAGAAATGTCACTAAAGATGTCACTAAAAGATATGAGGCCATTCTCGCATTGGTTTCCTTTAACAGGGAAATGACAGTCGATGAGATTGCTGGTACCCTTAAAGTGAATAGGAGAACTATCTTACGTGATATAGATTATCTGCGTACTCATAAGAAGATTAAGAGAGTAGGAGGTAGAAAAAGATGGGCATTGGGAAAGCATTGATAGGGCAAGAGACTGGCAACTGAAGCCAGCAGTAAATGTCACTAAAAAGAGATGTCACTGAAAGAATGTCACTAAAGGGCATACTGCACAAAGAGTATGAGAATATCTTAAAAATCTGCCTCGTTTTGCTACGATAGTTTATAACTTACTGATATTCAATGTGAATTATTTTCGAGGAAGTGAAGTAAAGAAGATTATAAGTATATTACAACAAAAGAGAGGGATTCTAATACTTCTCTTTTTGTTTTATCCAACCTAAAACAATGAAAAAAGAGAATATCTTAAAGCAGGTAGTACTGCAAGAGTATGGAGAAAAAGAAGCACTCGAAACTTACTAAGAGTCAGTTATCACTTTCACCTGAGCTTTATTCTGAGGTGAAGAGTATGTACAAAGAATTAGGAGGAACACAGGAACATCCTCCTTTAACTTTTTGGTCCATGGGATATCTCAAACCCCTAAGTTTATAATAGAATTAGATGAAGAGAATCATTTCAATAGATATAGATATAAAACATTAAACTCTGCCATTTATCAAGAAATAAAAAGGTTTCCGTTTAGATGAATATATGTGTTTCTGTAAACTATACGAGTCTAGTTGCCGTAAGCATGGAGGATTTTGGAAAAATAATTCATCAGAGATGTTGTTTGTTAAAAAGTGATGATAATGGATGCTTAAAATGGAACTGGTAGCTCAAGATGGAGACAACGTGCCTTTTTATGATTTCCTAAGAGATATTACTGGAGTTATAAGCGGAATTCCTGTTATCCGTTTATCTATTTATCAAACATTTAAGTGTAAGAAAGTTCAAGATATTATAGAGTCCAAAGATAAAGCTATGATTTTAGATTTGGTAAGGACGACAGTCGATGAGTGGATGTAGGAATCACTTATGACATTACATTATATTGAAGAAGAATATCCTATGACCCTTTGAAGAATACAACCAATTATCCTATGACTACGAACATTGTGCTGGCACTCACTGCGAGTAAGCTTTCAAAGGAGTGTTTGCAGCCATACAGCCTACATGTTGCTCGAAATGAATACGAGAGAATATTATATGTTTTTTGGAATTCTTATGTTGAAATTTCTATAAATGTTTTATATACTACATTGAGTTTGAAAACTGTTTGCTGTCATTTTTTTAACATTTGCGGTATTTTTGTTGATTTATAAAGTGTTATAAGTCGTAAGTGGCTGATAGGAGTGACAGCAAAATAAAATAATCCGTGAAAAACTTGATAAGATACGCCTCAATGTCAATGTGTTGTCTGCTGACTTATAGCGTGAAAACGACTCGAGAGAATATAGGATGTCTGTATTTATTTTAATCGCAAAATATATTTGCTCATTTCTAATTTTTGTATGTTTGTATTTTAAATATTTAATCTATGGCAGAGAATAAGAATCAGCCAACTTTTTGGTTGGAAGTAGGAAGGAATACGTGGTAGACAACTTTGAAAATCTGCTTCGTTATTTGAGATTGTATAATTACAAGATTGACGAAGAAACTTCTGATAACGATTTTTGATAAAAGCTATTTATGTCTTGGGCAGGTTGTTACTGATCTGACTGGAGATATGGCTTTGTGTAACCTGAGTTCTAGTGCCTCAAACGTTTGGAATCAGAATGAATCACTTCATTTAAGAATGATAGCTACCTATCTGCTTGCATCTGACAAGAAACATCAACAGTGATCATAATGTTTTGCTTTTGTGTAGCTGACTATCTTCTTCTCAACAGCTACTGCGATAACAGTCCAGAGTCCTATCAGAAATACAATTACTTGCTTATGAAGCTGCAATAGGGCACCTGTCATGGTGATGCAGATTTTTCTTGGATGATTTGACAAAAGAGAATTTCACCCCACACATCCTTGCAACTAAGTTGTCACAGACACAATTTGGCAAAGGCTCCAGAATCACCCCTATTGGTATTATGAAGGCAGGGGGTCATGCGTATGGAAAAACAATCATATTGCTTTGGTAAATATGAATCTTTGCCAATATCAGAAAACCCAAGTGACTAAGCAGATAGAGGTAAACTCTTACCTTGATATTATGACCAAGAAGTATGAAAGGTCTAATACAGACGGAGTTCCCTGGATTATTTCAACTCTCTAGAGACTTGTATAATGAGCAACAAAAAGTCCAACCATCCCCTATTTGCAAACCAAAAGAATATATGCCTGAAGATGAGTTGATCGTTAAGGTTACATTTGTTGATGGTGATGTGCAGGCGGAAAGTATTGATCCTAAATATGAGAAAGTTAGGGTAAGGTTTTTATTACAAATAATGTTTTATCCCAAAAGAACATTGGTGGCAGGTGTTGAGAGTTGGTGATTATCTCAAGGTAAAGCGAATAGAGGAGATGGGCTACGTATTCAGCCTTGATGATTCCTTCGATAATTTCTATGAGACTCAAGGTAAGGCTGCTGTACACGATAGTTGCGATGCAGTATTCTTTGAGGAGTTTAATGGAGGAATAAGATGTATTACTAGGGATGGCCTTCTTGTCAATATCTTTGGTGAAAGCCTTTACAATGGATGAGAAAGGCCGATTAAGGTGCTTGTTAAAGGATGCAAGCGATAAAAACCATCACGTCGTTCTTAATGCTGAGTTCGCTTATGTAGATACGCCAGATGATGACTCTCTAATAGGTAAGGATTTTATTGATGATGCTCAGCAATGGCTGATAGAACAATTCATAGAATACTGTGAGCCAAGTGAGATTCCTACAAGTGATAAGACTGTTGGCTCTGTGATTTCTTCCAAGCAGTAAGTCTCCTGTCTCACATTTTGTTTATGAGTCTCAGCTGGTGACAGATACCCTATGAACGCTATAATCGTTTTGCTTGCAGCGCGAATGATTGCGTTTATGGCAGGAAACCAGTATGATTGTGCTTGGCTTTCACATGAGTTGAATTATCAGAATTCTATCATAAAATTCTCAATGGGAGAAAGTGTTAAAACCTTGTATCTTCCTGAAAATATTGAACTCAGCGGCGATAAGCGTATTAAAAGGGAATCAGACGTTATACAAAAGTTAGAATGCTATATTGATGAACGGTTTGAACCAGAAAGACAGAGAAATACTTTTTACGACAGAAGATATTGATTACCCTTGATCAGCTGATAAAGGCATCTAATACGTTGAACGGTAAGATTGAACTCAGCGAGATTAATAGAATCAAAAGGTCTATAGCATCCTTCCTTGGTGTGGGTGACGTCTATCAGAATATTTACAGAGACCTCACTTATTATGGAGAGGAAAGTGATACGTTAGAATTTAAGACGTCTGTAGTGTTTTCCCAAAATATGCGCCCGGACCTGTCCACTCAGAAATGGACAATCCTCAAGACTATCTGTGGTTTTCTTAATACAGTCTCAGGAGGAGAGTTGCTACTCGGTGTCAACGACAAAGGATATAGTAGTGACCTTCGACAGGACCTTGAGTGGTTGTATAAGAACCAGAAAATTACAGAAATGTCAATGGATAAGTATCGGTTGTTTGTCAAATATATGATAGACCATGCTTTTATGGATGAGGAGAATACTATTCGTGGCGGAGATATCACTGCAACCCGAATACGTCTCCTGATTGAGAAGAACGATGAAGGTATGGAATTACTGCGTATCCAGGTGCAGCCATACGAATATGGAATAATTTGCCTTGATGATAAACTGGAACGTCCTGAACATATAAAGGAAAGCTATTATCGTACGAGTGGGGCTACTATTCCTATGACTCGTGAAATCAAGAAGACGATTCTTGAAAAGAAGATACAATTCTCTGCAGACAGGGACATACGGATGATGCTTCTGTTACGGCAGGCATGTAAAGAACGTAAGCAGGTTATCCTTCGCGGTTACACTTCAAAGAGTGGAACCAAGGATAGAAATGTAGAGTATATCAGATTCTTACTAAGCAACAGGTTGCTATTACCTATGACATTGATAAAAAAGAAATAAGAGAATATAAGATATCACGTATTAGAAGCGTAGATATAACAGGACAGAACTGGAAGTATGCCCATAAGCATAGGAATCTAAGGATTGATATCTTTAATATTATGGAGAATCAGAAGAATGCACCAGTGAGGGTAAAACTGAAGCTGTCGAATTTGGCATATAATCTCTATTCGTGAAGAGTACCCTGCTTCTTTGGATGTACTGATGGATAATACTGAAGATGACAAGGAACTATACCCTATGATGCTCAAGACGGAGGTGTTCAGTCTTATGGGTATCGGTCGCTTCTATTTGGGATTAATTAAGGAGATTAAAGTCATAGAAGGAGAAGAACTTGTTCTATATGCCAAAGGATTAGTAAAAAGACTGGAGAATCTATAGTGAGAGCCTGCACATAATGTTCGAAATAAGTACGAAGGAGCATTATATAGTTTAGAATCTGTGATGCATAGTTTCACTGTTCGTAATAGCTATAGCTTTAATGAAATGATTAGGTGAAAGATATTATGCCTGTTCTCAATTTTACTCCACATGGGATAATCTAAATCAAAAATATATCAGATATATAGTATTTTAAGTGTTTCATTTTGGCTCTTTTGCGATGTAGGAAGTACATTTGTGACGATTTTGTAATACATTGGTTATTACAGTTCATGTACATCTTGTTATTTACGTAATCTGTGATTATTGATAGCATCAAAGCAATATGAAAGAAAACATCGTCATCAAGTATCGCCATACGGTACTTTTCTATCTCTTGGCAACCCTTATCCCATGGATATTCTGGTTTGCTACAAGTTATGTAAGTCATCATGTAGTTTATTCGAGAAGCACATGGGTAGCTCCATTGTTGGGATTAGGGACTTTTTCTTCCCAATGTTTCTGACCATTATTTTGGTTTTTCAGCATCAGGAACTGCGGAAGACTTTCTTGGGAGATTCTAAACTTGTCTTCTGATAAGTGGCAATATTATCTCATAGCTTGTCTTCTGATGCCAGCAAGTATCTTGTGTGCTATGGCGGTATCTCTGTTGTTCGGTTACAGTCCATCACAATTCGTTATTACAGGTCATTACACCTTCACTTCGGGTGTTTTTCCCAGTATGGTTCCTTCTTATCCTTGCACCTACGCTTTGAGGAACTTGCATGGCATGGTTATGGAACAGACTGTCTCCGTTCTCGAATGAGTCTTTTCAAAACATCTATGCTGTTTGCAGCTTATTGGGCTGTTTTGGCATTTTCCCTTGCAGTATTGAGGGTTATTATCACGCTAATGTGGTTAGTGAGGGCTGGCTTTATAGTCTGAACTTCATCGTTAGTATCTTTCCTTTTGTTATCTTGATGAATTGGCTTTATTATAAAACCAACCGAAATATCCTTGTTGCTATTATCTTTCACATTACGGCAGGTTATTTCAATGAAATATTTGCGACTCACCCCTGACAGCGAAGTGTATACAGACGGTATTACTGCTTATAGTGTCTGTTATCATTGTGGTTAAAGAACGCCGACTGTTCTTTAACCGAGCGTTGAGTAGAGTGGTACTCACCCTCAAGATATTTAAATCTTTGTCCCAAGGAAGAAACATAATCATTTAGGTATTAACTGCACACTGGCTGGCACTCGCAGAGGGTCAGCCAGTTTTTATGTTATTCAACCTGTATAATACTTGATGTAATCATGAAAAAGCTTATTTACTCTTTACTGTAAATCTCTTATCTACTACACGAAGTTTGAAAATTATTTGCTGTCATTTTTAACATTTTCCGCAGGTGGTTGTTTGTCAGTGTATTAGAATAGGTAGAAGGCTGACAGTAGTGACAGCAAAAATAAAAATAATCTGTGAAAAACTTGACAAGGGGTATCTCTGTGTTGTATCTTTTGCAAGCAGAAATAAGGAAGAACAACGACACGCTAAGCGTGATTTCACAAACTAATCGCATCTTCCTTTTTGAATTTATTTTTCTTAAATCATTCTATTTATGTGTACAGATTTTTCTAACATGCCCAAAGACTGGGCAGTGTGCTTTATGCACGATTGTATTCTCAAAGAACAGTGCCTACGTTATCATGCTGGTAAGGCACTTCCTATCGACCAACACTCAACTTTGACGGTTCTTCCTTCGGCTCGTTCTGGCAATAGCTGTAAGGCGTTTTACGCTATGGAGACAGAACGATTGGCGTGGGGATTCTCGCATCTTTTCGATGATGTGAAGCACAGTGACTACCGCCTTCTGCGTGGTACTATGGAGAGCCACTTTCGGAAGTCGCTTTGTTTATTATCGTTACCATCGAGGAATTAATAAACTGAGTGAGGGCGAACAGCAATGGGTTGACGAACTCTTCCAACGTTATGGCTATGCTGCCCCACGTGTTTATGATAACTACCAGACGTGCTGGAAATAATAGTTGTGCTTTCGGGAAGGAGTTAAAAAGTGAAAGGGAGTGATAGGAGTTAAGACATTAGCACGTTTTGTAAGAGAAAGAAAAGGTAGTCTTTACGTTACGGAGTTGAGATAGTAAGCTGTTATTGAGGTCTTGTTTCTGTGGTGCTAACGCTCCGCACATCATGTGTTGATGCTCCGCACGTGTGGTGCTGGTAGACAGGATAAGAGAAGACATAGTAACATGTTAACTTATTCTGTGTTCCAGTAGACATAATGACATAAGGTCAGAGGGAAAAGACATAGTAACATGTTAACTTATTCTGTGGTATACTTAATGACAGCCATAATGACATAAGGTCAGATGAGACATAATTTTTTTCTATATCTCTGTTTACTCCTTAAACCTTTAGGTTTCTCTGTACTGGTCCTATCCTTCGTTTCTCCGTGTTCTCTGTGTGAGCCAATACAGTAGCCATAATGCATAAGGTCAGACGGGGAAAGACATGTTAACTTATTCAGTGATAGCCATAATGCATAAAGTCAGATGAGAAAAAGACATGTTTTTTTCTATATCTCTGTTTACTCTTTAAACCTTTAGGTTTCTCTGTGTTGAGTTTTTCCTCCGTTCCTCTGTGATCTCTGTGTGAGAACTATGGCTTAGCCTTTTCACTCTTTCTCCTTCTTCGCAAGCAACTTGTTAACTCGTCAACTTGTAAACTTTAGAACTTTTACGACATGCAATACAAGAATCTTAAGAATATTAAAGCTGAAAATCAGCGTAAACGACAGTCGGAAAGACTTAAAAATGATATTACTCGTCGTCTGCTCAACTATCTTGAGCGGAAGTATGAAATGAGATTTAACACCGCCTTGGGGTGTACGGAAATCCGTAAGCTGGGGAGCAATGATGCTTTTTATACCTGCTGATGAGCGGGTTCGCAATACCATCGCTATCAAGGCGCGTCTCGATGGTATTGATGTGTGGGACAAAGACATCCGACGATATACGGAGTCGGGCTTTGTCAAGGTTTTTAATCCTGTGGACGACTTCCTCAATAGTTTGCGAGGACGATGGGACGGAAAGGATCATATTAAGACTTTGGCTGACTGTGTTCCTAATGAGAATGCACGGTGGACAGAATGGTTCCACACGTGGTTTCTGGCGATGGTGGCACAATGGATGGGGCTGGATGTCTCGCATGGTAACAGTGTGGCACCGCTGCTCATCTCCCGACAAGGGCTATCGGAAGTTCACCTTCTGCAAACGCCTTCTGCCCGAAGCGTTGCAGTGGGGATATAATGATAATCTTATTATGAGCGAGAAACAGAATACGCTGCTGCAATGACACAGTCGCTACTGATAAATATTGATGAGTTCAATGCCCTGTCGGCTAAGACGCAAGACGGTTTTTGAAGAATGTCATGCAGCTTGCAAACATCAAACTCCGTCAGCCTTATCGTCAGCAACAGCTTACGTTACCACGTGTTGCCTCTTTCATTGCTACGGCAAACGTTTCGGATGTCTTTAGCGATCCCAGTGGTTGCCGTCGTTTTTATAGCAGTCACGCTGACTGCTCCTATCCGATTGCCCGATCACATAGACTATGAGCAGCTCTATGCACAGGCTGTTGCCGAATTAGATAGTGGTAGACGATATTGGTTTGATGAGGCTGACACCCAAGAGATTATGGAGAATAACCAGCATTATCAGCAACGCACTCCTGCCGAAGCCCTCTTTTTGGATTGTTTCTCTATCCCAAAGGACTTGTCCAAGGGTGCCTACATAACTGCAGCCTCTATCTTCAGCCTACTTCGTCAGCGGTATGGCAGTCAACTGAACCTGACAAGCCTTTCCCATTTCGGTCGTGTCCTTGCCAATATTCCGAACCTCCATAGTAAACATTCTTCGCATGGTACAGAGTATTTGGTCGCAGTACGTAGTAACACCGGTCTGTCTGCCTCTCCCATCTTAAACCGTTAGTTGCCATCCGAATAAACTTTCAAAGTTGCTGTCACTACTGTCACTCCTTGATGCGTTATAAGTCGTTTATAATCTGCTGGTTGCGTGAAGTGTTAAAAGTGATAGCAACTAAAAACAAAACTATGTTAGGTCTATTGATGTTTAAAACATAAATCGTATTCTTTATAAAAAAGCCTCGTCATTATTCTTTATATAATTTTTTTTGCTACCTTTGTAAGACACTATCAAAAAGTGGTGACTAAGAACCTGCTTATAGGGAAGAACATAAAGAGCACGGTAAGAAATCAGTTCGATTTTAATTCATAAATAGTATGATAACCGACTTTGAAGAGTATATCCGACAGAGCGAGCCGCATAAACGTGAAAAAGGTTATGCGTGGCAGACTGCTATTGGCTTGCAGGCTGTTGATGGCTTGAAGACTTCTGATTATTTGCGTGAAACTGCTCGCCAGCATATTGAGGGTGACATCACGATTGAGGAGGTGAAGCAGCTCGTCAATAGCTATTATGAGTCAAAGACTGCTCGTAAGGGGGCGGGAATAGGACGGAAGAGGCTGATAAAGTTTCGGCTCGTATTACTGAATTGCTATCTGAGCAGAGCTTTACGTTCTCGCCATTGGAATATATTTCAATTCATCGTCGTTTGTTTGAAAGGCATCTATGAGCATGCAGGAAGATAAGAGATTATAACATTACGAAAAAGGAATGGGTGTTGAATGGAGAAACGGTACTATATGCTGGTGCTGATAGTATCCGTGAGGAAACTGGATTACGACTTTGCTCATGAAAAAGAATACGATTATACGCATCATGATATAGCAGAAGCTGTGAGCCATATCTCACAATTTGTTTCTGACCTTTGGCAAATTCATCCGTTCGGGGAGGGCAATACTCGTACAACGGCAGTTTTTACTATTAAGTATCTGAGTACATTTGGTTTCGACATCAGTAACGAAACCTTTGCAAACTATTCGTGGTATTTTTCGTAACGCATTGGTCTCGAGCCAACTACAACAATATGCCTAAAAGGCGTCTTTGCTACAACACAATACCTTGAAGCATTCTTTCGCAATTTGATATTAGGTGAGCAGAATGAACTAAAGAACAGACTTCTACATATAGAAGCACCAAAGCATTTGGTTCAAAGTGCCATTCTGGAAGTTCCAAAGAGCCATAATGACACTTTGGATTGCACTTTGGAAGAAGTAGCACTTATAAAGTTTGTCAAGGAGAAACCACAAGCAACGCAAAAGGAAATTGCTGTGCATATAGGTAAGTCTGGGCGAGACCGTAAAGACGTATGACAACGCGTTTGTCAGAACGTGGCATTATTGAACGCAAGAATGGTAAGCGCAATGGCTGTTAGGGAGATAAAAATAATATAACGAACAACTAAATTCCCATTTATGGAAGCGCGTAAAGAACAACATAAAAAATCTATTCGTTTTTTCAACGATCGTGAAGTGAGGGCGGTATGGGACGACGAACACAGTAAGTGGTGGTTCTCTGTGCTGGACATCATTGCTGCGATTAACGAGCAAGATGATTACCAAAAGACGAGGAATTATTGGAAGTATCTCAAAACCAAACTAAGAAAGAAAACAGTCAGTTGGTTAGTGCTACTAACCAACTGAAGCTAAAAAGCCTCTGACGGGAAGTCTTATAAGACAGATACGTTTGATGCAGAGGGTGTAACCCTTTTGGCAAAAGCATATCAACAATACCAAGGCAACAAGCTTTTCTGACTGGTTTCCTCTATAGTGATAACACTATTGACGGACAGAGCAAGAAAAAGGCTTATCAGCTTTTTTTGAAAGTGGCATCTTGCAAACTGGCAGAACAGAAGTGTAAAGTGTCTGCAACAAATACACGCTTATCTCTTTGGAGGACTGTATGACTTTGCTGGACAAATCCGAACTAAGAATATATCCAAAGGAGGTTTTCACTTTTTCGCTAATTATATGCACTTCCCTGCAACGCTGCAAACAATAGAACAATGCCAGAAACAACTTTTTGATGAGATTATGGACAAATATGTGGAAATGAAAAATTCGTGCCAATGAGCACCATGTGAACTCGTTCGCAAATGGTCGAGTGCAGCCGAATTTATGCAACGTAGCCATCCTTTTTATGGAGGGTAATGGTCGCAGCACTCGCATTTGGCTAGACCTCATGCTGAAACGTTCTCTCAAACGATGTGTAGATTGGAGCCAAATAAACAAAAACGACTATTTGGCAGCTATGCGTGAGAGCGTGTCAGACAATACACACATCAAGGCATTAGTAAAGCCCCGCATTAACCGCTAAGATTGATGACCGAGAAATGTTTATGAAATGTATAGATTATTCATATTATTACGAACAAAATGATTAAATTCTATATCAATGATTATCCTTTCATATTACTAGAAACATACAAACTTTTTGGAGTAAAAATTCTTTATCAAGTATGTAAAACTATTTTTAGATTATAAATATTGATATTCCCATTATGATAAAAAGTATAAAATTAAAAGAAAGAAAAATCATGCTATAAAAGGCGAAACTATATTGGACACAAAACAATAAGAATGTAGTTCTTATACGGTCTAAATGGAACTGGTAAAAGTACTATTGCTTTCCTATTTACATTCGTTTCAGAATGTTCTAATTTTAGTGATTGCTCTATAAATCCTAATTTAGATATGCAGATAGAGGAAATTCTTGTATACAATAAGCAATTTATTGAAGAAACCTTTTTACACTGAGAACAATATTAAAGGTATCTTTACTATCCAAAGAAAATAAAGAGGCTAAAACTAAGATTGATTCTGCAAATAAATTTTTAGAACAACTATATAAACAGCAAAAAGGAAGCTGAAGAGAAAAAGAAAAAAGAAGACGAACAATGGAACAAAAAGTAGAAGGGTTTCAAAATAAAATCTGGGAAAATCAAAAGACAATATTCTGGAGGAGATAGAGTTCTACAATATTGTCTTCAAGGGGTCCAAAAGTAGCAAAGAGAATCTATTTAATCATCTATTGAATATGAAAAAGCCTACGATAGAACCGACAAAGACCATTGAAGAACTAAAAGAATGAAGTAAACAATTTAAATAAACAAGATGCTGTAGAAATTCCAAGAATTCCTTTAATGGTTTTCAATGGTGAACCAATAGAGAAATATACAATATTTGGAGAAGTTATTACAGGAAATAAGGGAAGCAAAAGTATCTGAGTTAATTGATAACTTAGCTAATGCAGATTGGGTGAAAGATGGATTATCATATTTAAATTTAAATACAAATCAATGCCCCTTTTGCCAACAAGGAATAACAAGTAAGATTATAGAAGACCTAAAAGGTTACTTTGATAAAACATACAATGACATATTACAAAAATCTAACAGATTTAAAAAGATAAGTATAAGGAAGAGGTTGAAAACACTCAGAAGATTGATACTTTTTGATAACATTTCTATCCTCAATCGTTTTAAGAAAGACTATGAAATTGCATTTAATAAATTTATGAATGTGATTAGAACATAACCTTTTTGAGGATGGAAGAAAAATGTAAATCTCCTGGAACAAAAGTTGTAATTGAATCTCATCAAGAACTATTAGACAGGCTAAATGAGGATCATATCTAATGCAAATAAGATTATAGAAGAATATAATACAAAAATTACAGAATAAGCAACAAAGAGATAGACCATATCAAGGATACTTTCTGGGAGATACAAAGATTCAAATATGATCAGACTGTTTCTTTGTACACCACCACTTTGAATTCTCATAAACAAGCGATTAATGAAATCGAACATGAGTATAAAGAATATACTACTCAAATACAGGAGCAAAAGGAATAATTACTTCTGAGCAGAAAAATGTAATCAATATTGATGAAGCAATAGAGAATATAAATGCTCTTTTGCTAGACTTAGGAATTACCGATTTTAAGATTATCAAACACGAAGAAGAAGGATTATATCGCATAACGAGAGGAGATCAAACAGAAGAGGAAATTTTTAAATCCCTAAGTGAAGGAGAAAAAATGATAATAAGCTTTCTTTATTTTACCGAACAATGTAAAGGTCGTAAATTAGCTAATGACGCTATAAAAACGGATTATTGTAATAGATGATCCTGTTTCTAGTCTTTCTCATATCCATGTCTTTAATGTAGGAAGACTTATTAAAGAAAGATTTTATCCAACTTTTCAAAGGAACAATGATGGGGATTAGATATTAGAACCCGTTGCGGAACAGGTGTTATATTAACACATAGCCTTTACTTCTTCTATGAAATGACGGAAATGAATAGAGAGAGAGACATGCTTCCCAAACTTTAATAAGGTTATATAAAGATCGTCAAAGGAAGCCATATAAAAATCGATGAGCTACGAAGAAATTCAAAGTGACTATCAGGCATATTGGTCTATCATCAAGAATAGAGATTCTGCACCTGCTCTTATTGCAAATTGCATGAGAAATATTATTGAGTATAATTTCGTTGAGAAGAGAGATCTCAAATAATACATTCAATTCAGAAAAAAATTAAAAGATATTAGATTTCAAGCTTTTTAATCGATATATAAATAGAGAATCTCATTCTCTTTGGACAGAATATATATGACTTTAAGGAATTTAATTATGATAATTTTCTAGAAGCATTTAGGGCTATTATTTGAAATAGAAGGATATGAAACGCATTATAAGAAAATGATGAAATAAAAAGTTAAGAAGTAACATTTAAGATGGTTTCTAATCGATATTACTTAAATTGAGGAATCTTTATTTGTATCGTGTAAATATAAGTTATTGATAATCAATTATTGGTGTCCGATAAAACTCGTTCATATCTTTTTTTAATTCAGAATAATACGGGCTGATTGTTTTGTACATTCAGCCCTTCTTATTCCTTTTGTAGTTGCAAAAATAAAACAATGAAATAAGATGAACAAAAGTACACATTTTATCGGACAGCCGCTATATGTTCAACTGTTAAACTACTTTTTAATCGTGATAAAATTCTCTCTCTGAGCCAAGCTCAGGAGGTGAACACTATATAAAGAAGTTTGATGCATGGCATCATCTTGTTGTCATGCTTTATGCCGTAATGCTGCGTTTAGACTCTCTGCGTGAGATAAAAGCCTCCCTCTTTGCTAATGTTAATCGCTTTTAATCATCTTGGTTTAAAAGCATTTTCCCTTGTCGAAAGTACCTTATCAGATGCAAATAAACGCCGAGATTCCGAGATATTCGGTTCAATCTATATGAACTTATATGAGAAATACCGCCATGAGCTTTACTCGGACAGCCAGAAATTGTGGACAGCCCAAATGGCTGAAGAATCTAAAAGATAATAGATTCTACGACAATAAGTCTGTTTTTCTAACCTGGTCTTTAAAGGAGTAGGACGTAATCCCAAAACTGGTAAGAAAAAGGGTGGAATAAAAGTACATACAGAGATATTTGCCAATGAGAATGTTCCAAGCGATATCAAGTTCACATCTGCAGCTAGTCATGATCAGTTTGCACTTATCCCAGAACGATACGCCAATGAGGAACTGATTGCTTTTGACCGAGCCTATATAAACTATGAAAAGTTCTCTGAACTGACGCAAAGAGGCGTTATATATGTAACTAAGATGAAAAATAATCTTAGCTTTGAAAGGATTGCTGATACAGATTACGAGATGACTACAGATTATGGAGCTGTACGTGTAGAAACCATTCTCTTCCATAAGCATACAAAGGAAAAAGATATTTACCATAAAGCAAGAAAAATCACATATCAGGATAAGACCAAGAAAGGGAAAATCAGATTAATATCTCTGCTGACCAATGATTTTCAGATGTCAGTAGAAGATATATATAGCTATCTATAAGAGACGATAGGCAAAATAGAAACCTTATTTAAACAAATAAAACAGAATTTCCCGCTAAGATACTTCTATGGAGAGAGTGCGAATGCTATAAAAATACAAATATGGATTACGCTTATAGCCAATCTGCTTATAACCCTAGTGAAGAACAAAAATAAAGAGACCTTGGAGCTTCTCTAGGCTTGTGCAATGATAAGAATTCTACTTATGAGTTATGTCTCAATACAAAGTTTCTTTGAGCAGCCACATAGAGACTGGGATAGATTGATTACCCAGGTAAAAGCCCCACCAGAAGAGTTGTCATTATTCTAGTGGGGGGCTTGGAATTTGAAATTAGAACTAATCATGCCTATTTCAGCAGGATTGAGAGAGGATATTGTAGTATATGGAGGTTTTATCGGACAGCAATAATCAATAGCAAATACTTTTTGAGGAAGAAAGCTATTCATACAGATAAAGCCCACAGTAACCAGGCAGTTCACTGCGATTTAGTAAAGATGTTAGCTTATGAAGCTATCTTACAACGCCAACTCAACGATATAATCAATATCGGTGGGGACGGTGTCGAAATTGAGGGTGATACCGTTGCCAGTCTTTGTGAAGTTAACACGCTTGTTGGTGCCAAAAACGGTGGCAGACTTGATTTTGTGGTTGCCAGTAGGGGATGAAGGCTGGAGTGCACAGTAGGATATGGATGCTAGAGTTTGTTACCACGCTGTGGCGCACGCTGAGTCATTGTGGGACCAACGATGCCTCCACGAGTGTCGTGAATGGTTTCACCATATTGGTTCAGATACCTAAGGCCTGAAAGGCGGTTGAGGGCAAGTTCAGGAAGGGCACCACCTGGCTCTGGACCAATGTTGAGGAGAGGTTGGCATTCTTTCCAGCAGCTGGCTAACATCTGAATCAACTCTTTTGGTGACTTGTAGAGGTATCGGTGATGTTGCAACCCCATGCTCGTTGATGGTCCGGCATGACTCCATGGCAGACGGCTGATCTCTGTCAGACAGTCAGCCTTATCTCACCCAGTAGGTCACGTTCAAAGATCTGAATATCCTCGCCAGAGAAAGGGAGTATGGTGATGATTGTTAGCTATGAGGCACTGTGGCTGTAGCTTATGAATCAAAAGCATACTGCTCTTCCAATCATGCCAATCAGAAAGGTTTGGCACGCATCGCCGTCGCTCCCACCAACCATCAGCAAATGCACCCACCTTTCCACATAGTTGGTGAGGTAACTCCTGTCAGCTGTGTGTTCATGACTTCCATAGTAGCTTGCCCAGTTAGCCAGCACTCACCCGGACGACCGTTCCAGTACTGTACACAGGATGGTCTTCGCGTCTGATCAAGGTGAGAATAATAAAGATGCAACCCGATACCATTTCGTTGACATCAAATGTTTCCTGGCTGATGTCACGTTTGAGAAAGGGTACCATCAACGGAATTATACGTGCGCTGGTAGCCGTCTTAAAGTGAAATCATCGTGGTGGCGTGGTCGTAATGGTGACCCAGCGGCAGTGGCTTTCGCAAGCATCTTTGCATCGAACTCAGAAGGATGAAAGTTTTAGCCAACTTAGGATGTTCCTTGTAGTTGATATCCCTGGTCATAATCCATTCGGTAGTACCCATCATTGGTAGAGTCCCCAATGCAGGAAGATACCAAACTTCTCGTCTTGGAACTGTTCGCGTCTTTAGATTCTCAGCCGTTGGATGATAGGTCTCTTGTGCCATACTCGACATAACGCCAGTGGTGTTGCGATTAAAAGTAGAGTCTTCTTGTTAAAGAATTTGTTGTTTAGTTTGAGTACAAAGATAAATAAAAACTACAGATGTACCACTTCGTAAAAGTGCCATTGAAACATGGGGTAGGAGTGATGTCATGAAAACTTAGTCTGTTAGTTGTTGTGTCGGTGGATCCAAAATATAAATATCTTCTACTCCAACCAGGAATGGTTCAGCGTTCAATATAACCAACATTACTAGACATAAAGGGATAATCGCCTCGTACTATGGCCATAACCGACAGTTCGTTTGCGACGTTGCGTATCGTGTACTGCATTACGGTTAATCTCGTCTTCACGTTCTACGCACTAGAAGGTCCGCATACCCGTTTCAAGACCGGTACCATGATATTATCAAAGAGATGATGACCTTGAATGTATAAGTAGGGTTGTTGAAGGTGTAGCACCTAAGGAACGCAGTTCGTCTTTTGAGTTTTAGATAGCTATCCTTTGCGTTCGGATTCTCCTTTTGCGAGTTGTCGTACAGCATCTGCACCTATGGCGCAGGCGTTGAATACTTTCAGTTGCACCTTGTAGAGAAGTACCAATCTCCACAACTCCGATTAAAGTCGGAGATCGACGATCGATGGATACCTTAGCGTAATGCCCAAAATACTCCAGACAAGAGGGGATGTATACTCTCACTGTATGGCTTTAGGAACTCTTCGAAGTTAAAAGATAGAATGGTCGTTGAGCGTTACTGCTACAGTCACATCATGTGGCTCGGTGCATAACATTGTAGGTTTTCAATGGCATAAGCATACGTATGGAAAACGTATGGGTTGTTGATTACTTCATCGGATAGTGGGGTAGTTCCTTGTAGTAGATAGTCATAATCAGCATCAACGCAAAAGCAATCATATTCTGCAATATTCTGCAAACGAGGTTCATCAGTACTGACCGCTTTCCTTGTTAAGGTTCAATCGCGAGGTAACATCACTTCAAAAATAGCGTTCCTCATTCTCAAACCCACTTAACACAGTGCGCCAAAAGAAGATATCATCCTACGCCTCTACGTATGCGATAATCTTTCTCCGCGCTCGCTTGCCACCATTCAGTCGGTTCGCAGCATCAATATATGCCGATGATGGGTTGTCGCTCAGTCTTTTTCCCATCGTACCCCTCCTTATGACAATCAGTTGTCAGTTATGTCCGTTACTTCTGTCACACGATCAATCCATCCGTTCATGATGACAGCCGGACTATGTGTCGTGAGGATAATCTGGACTATTCAGTTTAGTTCTAAGATAAGGTCAATCGGCCGTGCCACTCAATATGCAGACTCACTTCTGGCTCATCCATGAAGAGAACGTAATGCTCATTGTCCTCAACCAATACGGTCAGCAGGATAACCAAAATCTGCTTCGCCACTTGACAACTGATAGAGGCGAGGACTTCACCTAATGAAGAGAATTTTATCTCGTTCTCAGAACGGATAATCTTCTTACCAGTTTCCGTGAAGAGGTCGTCCAATATATCTTGAAAGCGTTTCTTAGGTTGAGAAATCTGCTGCGCCTTCTCTGCAGCATCTGCCTCACCACTTTGTGAGGTCTCGATAATACGGTTGCCGATGTTCCTTGATAGTCAAGATACTTACGTTGAAGTTGAAAAGCTGCCAGTCAAGTTCAGTAACAAGATCGACATTAATCTTGCTGATACTATCCGAGTTCATCAGTGGACGGTCGAACGAGCGGATAATGTCATAGCGTATCCAATGCATCATCAGGACTTACCTTTAGACGGACACCCTTTAATGAATGGCTGAGGAACTCACCTCCTTGCGACAGACTGCACCACTTAGTAAAGAATAGTACTCTTCCCGACACCATTGATACCCTCAGGGATATTCACGGTCTAATGTCCATCGGATATGTTTCTTTCCCGCTCCAAAGCGAGGTCAGTCTCAATTCTCTATGTAATCTGCGTATTTCTGCATACTCGTAGATATAGTGACAATCGTAGTGCAAATATAAGGAATTTTTGTTTTATGGCAATAAGAAAAGCCTTGATGCAATACAAATACCACGTTTTGTGGTATGCTAAATAACATAAAAGAGTGTATTTCATATATTGGAAAATGTCTGTACCTTTGCATCCGTAAGCAATTAGTAAAAAGTCAAAACTCAAAAGAATATAGGTAGTAAACAGACTCACAGAACTTATCGGTAATACCATGTTGGCATAATAATTCTCTGCAGAAAGGACTCAATACGCCTGTTCTTGCAAAGGTAGAGTATTTCAATCCCGGTGGCGGTGTGAAGGATCGTATAGCATTGGCTATGATAGAGGATGCCGAGGCTAAAGGACTCTTAAAGCCAGGAGCTACGATCATTGAGCCAACCAGTGGAAATACAGGCGTTGGCTTAGCTTTGGTGTCAGCAGTGAAGGGTTATAAGCTTATTCTCACTATGCCAGAGACCATGGTGTGGAACGTCGCAACCTTGTAAGGCTTACGGTGCTACTGTGAAGTTGACAAGTGGAAAGGATGGTATGAAGGGTGCTATCAAGGCTGCGGAGACTGAGAGATTCTATTTCCCAGGTAGTATTGTCCTTCAGCGGTTCGAGAATCAGGCTAATCCAGAGACGCCACTATCTTACTACTGGTCCTGAGATTTGGCGCGATACAGATGGTAAGGTTGATGTGTTTGTAGCTGGTGTAGGTACTGGTGGTACGGTGAGTGGTATTGGTCGCTACCTTAAGGAGCAGAACCCTGATGTGAAGGTTATTGCTGTTGAGCCAACTTCATCTCCTGTATTGAGTGGTGGCGAGAGTGGACCACATAAGATTCAGGGGTATTGGTGCAGGCTTTGTGCCAAACACTTACAATAATAAGTATGTTGATGAGATTTTCCAAGTAGAGAATGATCAAGCTATCCTTGCTGGTCGTCAGTTGGCGCAACAAGAAGGTTTGTTGGTTGGTATTTCTTCTGGTGCAGCTGCTTTTGCAGCTACTGAGATTGCTAAGCGTCCTGAGGAATGCAGGTGAGACCATCGTAACCTTGCTGCCAGATACAGGTGAGCGTTATCTCTCAACAGTGCTTTACGCCTTTGACGAGTATCCTCTTTAATAGTTTTCAAATTCTAAAATACTTTTCCAAAAGACTGCTTATGTCCTTAAGACATGGCAGTCTGTTTTTGTTTTTAGGTAGGAAGATAATGCTTTTATAGTTTTGATAAATACTATTTTGATGTGCGAAAATGTTTTATACAAAATGGGACTTTAACTCCTATTGATACTGTAAAAATAATGCTTTTAGCTCTCCTCTCCATAACCTTCAGATTATCAAATGATTGCAAACTTGTGAAAGAAAAGGTGCTAATTGGCTTCTTAAAGGGCGTTAGTAACACCTCAAAAGAGCATCTTTTGCAAGCCAAAGGGCGTTAATTCGAGATGCAGAAGGTGCTTGATTAAAAACGAGGTGGAAAAATTGTTACATTTAGACAAATCTCTTCTCCATTCTTTCCTTTTGGAAGTGGAGAAGAGGTTCCTTTATTATTTTTGTAAGAGGAAGATTGCTTCTTCAATCTCTTTTCGCAACTGTTCGTCTGTTGGTAAGAAAAGTCTTGTATTTTTGCAGCAAACAACTGTTCGTTACCTTTTAAGATAGAGTAGCGTGCGATGTCTTTTACTTGTTTCTGAGCATAAGACAATACCGATGGTTGGATTGTCGCCTTCCGTACGTTTTAATTCATCATACATACGTACATACATATCCATTTGTCCAACGTCCTGATGTGTGATCGTTCCTAATTTTAGGTCAATAAGCACGTAGCATTTGGGGAATAACATTGTATAGAATACTAAATCAATATGGTAATCTTGTGTGTCGGTCCTGACCCAGTTGATTTGTCTCCCCATAAGGCAAAAACCCTCGTCCTAACTCCATCATAAAGTCTTGTAGATGGCTGATAATTGCTGTTTCAAGGTCGGTTTCAGAGTAGGTACTATCTTGTTTGAAACCGAGAAACTCTGCAACAATAGGACTTTTTAGAAGTTCAAATTTGTTAGGTTTTTGGGCTTTGTTTTGTGGTTTTGGTTGAACATAATGACGTTCATAGTACTGTGTTGAGATGTTTCTGTCAAGTGTTCGGACGCTCCACATTTCCTTTGATGCTGCTTCAAGATACCATCGCATAGCAGTCTCGTCGTCTATGCGTAGAACCTTGAAAATATGTGTCCAAGTGAGATTTGGAAATCGCGATTTCCAAAATCTCCTAGTCATCAATAAGAAGATAAAAATCTACGAAAAGGAACGAAGGTACCTTGAACTAAAGCCTGTTTACCATAGGCATGGGTTAACTGTGTTGAGAGATTGTTGATAATCTCTTCGCCATATTCAGCACGTTCTTTACCACTTTGTTCTTCTTCAACAATACGTTTCCCTATGTTCCAATAGGTTTCTATCATTGATTTGTTGACAGCGGTGTAAGCCTGTTGACGCCCTTGTTCAATGATGCCACAGACATCACTGTATAAATTGGGTAATATTAATTTGTTGTTCATGTTTAGTCATTTATTATGTTATTCTTAATAGATTTTGTAGGTTTTATTGGTTATAAGGAAAAGAAGCTGATTGAACTTCTTTTCCTTATGTAGTATCTTCTCCTTCTGAGAGAGTAGCCCTTACCTTGTCAGACTAAGTCTTAGACTCACACCAAAGTCGTGGGTGGTTGTGGGATAGCTGCCTGACGAGGGTGGGGTGATTGATTTGTAAGTCGTAGTAGAGGCTGGCAGTAACTAAGCGGCTCAGGTGTGATCGCTCAAGAAAGAGAACTTGAAAGCAGTATTACCACTTGAAGCTGCTGATGTCAGCGATGCAATGTCACGTGTGAGCGATGCCTGCTGACGATAGCTCATGTCAAGGCGTAGGTTGAGTCACGGTTCAATCCGTTATTCTGACGAGGACGAACTGTTGTCTTGCTGTGAGAGTCTGATGTCTTTTCTTCTTACTCTTTGCCCACGTCGTAGTACCATTGTTGAAAAGATTGAAAGTCGTTGATTCTATAACCAATACCGATATACCCAGTCTTTTGATGAGGCTTCATTCAACTGTGCACTGGTCATCGAGGTGATAATACACGTGTCTGGCGATACTCCAAGCGTGCAGTGAGGTTGTTCTGAAGAGTTACATCAACACCTAACAGAGGCTGAGAAAGCCTCGTTGATTACTCACCTGTGAGATGTTATACATCGAACTTGGGATCGGGTTACCCGTAGCATGCATCGGTAATGAAACCGAGTCCGTTCATGTATTCCTGCCATGTACTATAGCTCTGATAAGAACCGATAGCAAAGATACTGCGGTAAGCATGATTGATGTTAACACTCTTGAAGAGCTGTTCAAAAAGAATGGCAAGCGTGAAAGACCACTGTAACGGATGAGACCAGTTAGGCAATAAACTGCGCAGAGAAGAGGAAGATGTTGAGTCCGTTTTCCACTCATGCTGGTGTGTGCATTGAGGCGTGGAATCACTAACATCTGCACTATGCTATTAACAGCACCTACTGCAGGAGTGAAGTGTCCGCCACCAAACGAAGCAGGGTAGGTTGCATTGTTATATTGTGCCTCGACACGATTGCGATAACTATCAAGTGACTGCACGAAACGATTAAACGTTGGACTATGATAGCCGTTGTTGGCATTGCCCTGACTTTCGAAGGCTAGTACCTAATGACAGGGTTGTCATGCGTGAGTGAACCGCTCTGTGTTAGTAGGCGTACCCGTGTACATATATTGGATGCTTCGTGAGGTTGTTTGCATTCGACTGGCAGTAAGGTCAATCTTAAAGTCCTTGAATGGTTCAAGTGTCATACGAATCTGTAAGTCTTCTGTGCGATTCGTTACAGCAGGTGTAGCCACACTGTCGTTCATAAGCAACCAATTGTTGTCACGTGCCTTACCGATATAATCGTCGTCAATAAGACCGAATGCGAAGTCAAGACCTGGTGATAAGGCTCCTGTACCACGTGTCTGTCCGAATGCATCACCCACCGTTGGCATAAAGCCAGGCAGTGCCATTGCATATTGATGCGATAGGAAATGCGCGAACGCACCATCATCAGTGCACGTGCCACCATTGTGCTGTCTTATACCAACCCTTGTATCGAGTGGTTCTTTTGGCGTTACGAGTAGCTTTCATGCGGATAGCAGAGTCTGTACGATTAAAGACTTTCCTGCGTATCACCTACCTTACGATATTTAATCTTGATAGCCTTTCCTCTTTCGTCCTTAGCTGAGATGATAAGGCGTTTGTATTCTTGCCATGTGAAACAAGGATGCAGAATCGGCATTGATAACAATTTCCTTTTTCAAAGCTCTTCTGGTTCTTAGGCGGTGCTTTCTTTGCTTGTCATCATCTTTGCCCTTTCTCCTTCCTTTTCTTTTCTTTCTTTTCTCTCTCAGCCTTCTTCTGTTCTGCTCAGCTTAGGACGAGATAGGGCAGTGCGGTTGAAAGCGTTCATTGAGTCTTTTTGAGGAAAGGAATATGGTTATAGAGTCGTTCAAAGTTGAAGCTACTGTTGATGTTCAAAGCACGGTTACTTGTGATGGTATTACCGAGCGAAGTACCATTATCAAGACTTGTTCCACGTACCCAAGTAGAAGATGCAGTATAGTTTGCATCAGCATTTACGAGTCAAGATGAGGTAACGATTGATGGAAGCTGATAAGAGAGTGTAAAGTTCTGTTGGTAATCAAGTGGAGTACCGAAGTGTTTTAATACTTGTCCATACCGAGTCTTTCCATGCCTGATAACGGTCGGCATGGGGTCTTTATTGATAGGGTGTAAGGCTCTTCAATCTCGGCGTGATAGCACTTTGGAAGTTCATGTGGAGATTACGTGTCAAGTCCCAACGTAGGGCAGTCACGATTCCAAAAGGAACTGTTCACTGAAGGTAAGTGGAGCAGACTGTTCTCTGTTGATTCCATATCACGCTCTTGTAGCTCGTAATAGTTACGCACCATTTCAGTGTTGAAGGTTGCGTTCTGTGGAGCCAGTTTAGCCCGAAGCGTTTGAGGATTTCAAACCATTTCGACCTTACCTGATAAGTTTCTTGAAAGGTTCCCAAGACTTATATACTGGTGTCCAGTTATGGTTCAATGCTCCACGCGAGTTGTCTTCTATTCTCATGAGACCGTTGTCTCACCTGATGTATGAGAATAAAGAGTGGCTATAAGAGAATGAGAAGTTGCGTGGTCGTATGGCATTGGGTGCTTCTTCGTCTGAATACCAACACGTACATTAGACAAAAGAGAAGTTCGTTGTCAGTCGTTTCGTAACTGCAATAGACTCGATGAGTCACGCTCTTGACGGTTAGCGAGTACCATCAGAGCATCCTTCATTCCATATCCGTGTCGAGAGGGTTATATTTAGGACGACTTTCGCTCTTGGTAACGCTGTAATATAATGGTGTGATACCTTTAGCCTTGTCAGGAAGAACTTTCCTAACTCAGGCTTGTGGTAACAGAAACATCCGTCTTGGACTCCTGCTGTCGCTCGTTAACACCCTGCCTAAACCACCAGCTCATCAGTGCAGTGGCTGGCATTAACATCCACAGTACCGAAGTCAGACAGCTGTAGGTTAAGCTGACCTCTTGCTGCCCATCCACCTTCGTTGTTAAACTCTCAGTAGACGTAGCTCATTCACCCATACCTCTCCACTCTTCTGACTGCTGGAAAGGTTGCGAACACCAATAATCATCGTCTTTACTTCACCAAGGGTTGGGTTACCATCACCGTTACTTTGTTAGCGGGATGATCGGTGTCGTGTAAGAGCACAGTTATAGCTGTTCCTGAACCGTGCCTGATTGCGTTGCTTCTTCACGGAGGTGAGGAGCTTCAATGGAATGTCACATGTTCTCCTCAGGCCACACAATACGATGTTCTTGAATCAGTGTTTCATGTCATAGTGACCTGGAGCATGACTATCTAAAAGGAATTTCATACTCGTAGTAGTTGTTCTTGTAGTCGGGCAAATCGGATGCACTGCCAACTGGTTATCCGTAAGATTAGTCGTGTCTGCATCAAAGGCGTTGGCGTGTACGAACATCTGTAAACGTTTGTACTGACGCAGGTCGAGGTTGTATTCTTATAGACAGCCTTTGACTCACCTGTTCCAAGATTGTTGACAACCATAGAAAGTGCCTGTTCGTTCTCCTCAACCATTGTGGCTGGTTAGGGTTCTTTCCACGTTCAATTCCTGGGCATTACATAGTTCACAGGGAGTTTTCTCGTAATTCTCTTCAAGGCTCACAGTGCTTACTGTCATTGTGCCCGAGTGCTTGCAGGTTGGTGAGGTTTTGCTGATACTGGCGCCACTTTCACCGCTTACAAGGTCAGAGGTACCAAAGCGGAGTACGATAGGCTTTGCAAAACCCGGTGAGAGACATACGCATGCAAGCGGATATCTGGTAAAACCGCTGATGCTACCACACGCTTCTGGAACTCCTCCAATGGAATACGGAACTGATACCAAGTGACAGGTTCAGAGCCACCCTTACGTAGTGGGCTGAGGCTACACGCTTGCCAACAATGAAGTTCTGACTCGACGACAAAGGTCTTGTGGACGAATACTAATATGGTATTGGTAGTATTTCGTCATTCGTTCAGCGTATGAGTCCTGATTGATATCCTCAGCATCGAGGCGTTGTTTTATACGAGTATCGTAACGCTCGTTATTGTTGTCATTGTCTGTTTGCCCTGTGGGTGTTGATGCGCCTGTCACGTTCAGGATAGAAAGCCTGTCTCGCATCAGTCAGAAGCCACGGAAATAGTGGTCAGTCGTCATTGGCAGGGTCTTGCCCATATCGAGTCGAGGCTGACCTGGTGTGCTGGAGTATTACTTTGGCTGGCAGGGATGCTGTCAGAAGCAAACTGCTTTGTTCTTCCTCATCAGTCAATCCGTGAAAGCCGACATCCTGCTTTTCGCACGACTACCCTTTGAGTTGCAGGCGTAGTAATCGTTACTTTGTGTTGGGATTTTACCCCATTGCGTGGTTGTCCATGGTGACATATCTACAGGCTGACATACCACTCTCTCGTAGAACTTTCTTACCGTCTTTCAGTGCGTCTTCCAGACTTACCTCACCAAGGTTGATGTCGAGTCTACCACCTACTGGATTTCGCATTTCGTGAGTCGGTTGGAGTAGATGAGATGGGTCGAAAACGTCCAGAACTCTATGTATTCAATATTAGCAGTCTGGAGAGTCGTGTAGTATCAACTTACGCATCATACCTCCCCATGTGTCAGTGAGGATTCCATGTGAGATGTCCGTTGATACGTCTATATTCAGATTGAAATTCTGCGTCCTGCTCAGAAGGATGAGCCCAGCGGGGTTTGAGAATGTTATTCAATGTAGAGGTAGAGCGGCTTGTAGTTTCGGTCAGATTTGGAGACAACTCAGCTGACTGAATCTCACGTACATGAAGTGAGTAGAGGAGCTGTTCAAGGTCCACTCTTGATGTGTCCTGGTGTCAATGAACTACCGACAAGAGTGAAGGTGGGTCCGATGCGTGGCACCATGCTATACAGACTTCGGTTGAAAAGCGCTGCGAAGGGTTGTCTTGTCTGAATACTCAGGAAAGTCTGAGTGGTACACTGGAGATAATCCAGAGGTTGAGCTGACTTACGTCGATAGTTGTCTTTTAACTCCTCAAAGTCATCAAGAATAAAGAAGCATTGTCCTGTGTTCCTTGCTCTGGCCTGCTAACTGCTGTGCGAACTCAGCAGAAGTAATGTAAGAAGGCTGTATTTACGTGTAGAATAGATCTTAGTGAGCATATTCGTAAACCACGACTCTCTTTCTTCCAGTTGATATTCAGTCTGATAATTGTTGTTGATGATTCAGAACCCATATTATTTTGTTGTCAACGGTTGTTCAGAGAGGTGCATGATGCCACCAATCTGGAAGTCCTTTGAAGTCATGCTCAGTTTACCAATCATCGTCTTGCTCCTGTTGATAAGCACTCTGGCTTTCTAATGATACATTGACAGCTGTACCTTGCATCAATGTACTCTGATTAAGTTGTCACCTCGTACTGCCTTAATCGCGCTATAGTCAGAGCCCTCATTCCAAGGATTACCGCCCGCAGTTACTATTACCGAACTCTGTGAACGTTGCCAAACCAGGGAGATAACATTTGCTGCTGAGCCACATTTGTGGTATGAACATCATATCAACGTCTGTAGCAGTAGTCTTCGTAAGTCATGAAGTTGCTCGAAAACGTATTTATTCGCAATAGCTGTATTAACCCTTATCTGTCAATATTTTCCGAAGTCCGTTGCGAAAGAGTTCAGCCATGAAACACACGTCCGTTGCTGATAGTATAACCCTCAACAATCAATAACCATTGGAATGGTTATTTATTGTTATCCAGTCAGTCAGCATTGAGAAGTTTGATGATGAGCGTTTGGTTCTTCTTGATTCTGGAATGTATGACGAATAGACACCTATCGTATCACTCTGATATTTCACGTCAGGAACTTATCGCGCTCAATGTTGGTAACGAGATATTACACGTTTTCATCATCAGGTCCCAGTTTCCTTGCTTGGGATTATTCTTTGGTGTTCTTCAATGACTTGACGAAGGCCTCATTGATGTTGGTATGGTCGTGGCAAACTCCGCCCACCTGATAGGTAACGCCACCATAGGTATATTCGCGAAGCAATCGCCAGTAGCAGTCAGACCGCTTTTCAGTGAGATATAATGAGCATTGTTGACCGTATATTCAGAACTATTGAGCAGTCGGGCATTTGCCAACTTTTCATTAATCGTTACCACCCTAAGACCTGCACCATCAAAGAATACTCGTCCTTGGTCTATGTTACGAGCAGCAGGGTAGGTCTGTGTAATAAGTAGTGTATTCTGTACAGTTCCCCACAGATCATTACAGCTAATCTTGTTTTCACCGGTCAGTCAGTGCAACGATGTTACGTGTCGTACTCATTGTTCCAGTCTTATTGTCACCCTCCGATTAATTACACACCGTCTTGGGGTTGAGCAATGACTGTTGCTGCGTCATGGTTGTCATGAAATATTGATAGGAAGTAGTGATTCTCTTCATAATCGGCAGCATCAATCTCAAATGGTGTATTGTGTTTACCCTACGTCGAACTAACGCTCTTGTTAGAACTCTTCTTTTGTGACAATGCTGATGTAACTTCCAGTTTGCAAACTGCATATCGGTGAATACCAGAGGGCTGATGCTCCTGTGCAGAGGGTATTTGAAGGAAGGTAACTGCCACCCTCGAGTTTGATAATCTCATCTTCCTTGCCTTCATATCTTAGTTTGAAGTTCTGTGTGTCCAAAGTCGAAGGTAGCATCAGTGTTGTAATTAAGGTTCATATTCTTATCACCTTACCTTACCATTCCGTTGACATTGATTTTCTCATCAAATCCATTGCCGTTGTCTTGTTACAGATAGGCAGTGATAGGTTATCAATGTTCTTGATGTTTGCACGAACTTCAATTCAGCCAATTGTGTCTTAATACGTACACCACAGGGCCGAATATCTTTCCATGAGACCCAATGAGAGTGCATATCAGTAAAGTCGAACTTATCCTTACCCTTTTCCCTAGTATCTCTTGGTTCTTACAGACAGTGGTAATCACTAAAGCTACCTTCTCGTCCACTTCCGATACTCCTCTGGCGTCATCATAGTTGGCATATCCACGTCCGTCTTACCAATCTTATAACAATGATATAATAGTCGACGAATCATTATCTCTGATCATCGCATATTCTCTGATCCGGATGAGGTCGATGGGGTTCTCCTTGGTCGTCGTATGTAATCAGGTTTGTGCACCTTCAACGATGTGAGGAGTCGAGAATAGTCTCCTCATCGATCTCCACTGTGGGTTTCACTGTTAGCCGTATCATTGGCGCTGCATAAATAGTTTGCAATTGGTGCAAAAGCCAAGTGCCAACGTCCCAACTCAACAGTCCGTGCTGCCAGTATGATAAAATGGATATGTAATACTTTCTTTCGAAGATAGTGATTCTATGCCTCCCAAGCCCCTCAGAATGTGTTGGAGTAAGTGGATAATTCTAACTGATGATAAGCCTGCTGTACAGCAAAGTGCAGTTGTAGGCAGTAATCACGCCCCTCCCTTTGAGGAGGGATAGGGGAAAGGCCGGCTGAAGTCCAGTTGGTTGGTTCGCTTTGCACCCAATCTTCAACGCCAACAACCTGCTCCACTGGTGGTCTGGTTGTTGTGAGGAGATACTCACAACAACCTTTTGCAGATGGGCAGAATGCATCGTCAATGCGCGGCGGCTTCGTCCTTGATAGCAGCGTTGGCGGTGATGGTGACTACTAACGTGTGGTTCGTCAATATTACCGCCGTCTTGTCCTTCAAGTCAACGATGATTACGTTGTCTTTGTGCAGTCGATACCCTTCACCGTCTTCAACATCCTTTATAAATCGCATTGCTGACATTACAAAGTTGCGGGTGTCGTGAGAGAAATCATACGGCGGTATTAGCACCGACCCCGAAACGGTAATCAATAATCTGATAGAAATGACGTTCTTGTGCTTAACTCCCTTAGAGCGTATAGTTATCGTCGTCACCTGTCATAATAACCTCGTGCTGTAGGTTTTTCACTGCGCTTTTACCTGTATAGCACTATAAGTATTGAGCGGAAATGTTCAATTACTTTAACCTACCGTAACTCGACAACAGCCAAACGGGTGTCCAGGTCAATATTCGCTGATGATCTTAATCTAATAAAATAATCCTTACCGTGGTGGTTTTGTATATACGAATTAATAACGTAATATAAAACAAATATTATTAAAGGCATAAATAAAAAAATAAGCTTGACCACCTGGCCTCCCTTACCCCTCCCAAAGGGAGGGGCCATCATGCTATAGCATCCTGTGTGAAGAAACCTTCCCGCCGAATTAAATAACGATGCTCATAAACTCGTCACTTTTGTATAGCTCACAAACTATACAAAATTTATCTCGGTAGTACTCCTCGGGGGAGGGTGAGGGGGCCAGTTGGTAACCCAGTTGGGGCCAGTTGGTGGCCAGTGTAGCTCAGTGTCGGTTCTTTTAATTACATAGTATGTTAAATACTTTTTGTGTTATACTTTCTTTAAATAAAACATTACTTTGTGAAATGAAACTAAACTATTGGTAAGAGAATATGAAAAGATTAGAGCAGCCGTCGTGAGCTGTAACATTAGTGTTTATAGTGTTCCAGGCATGACAGCAAAGTTTTGAAGTTACGGTATCGTTTACGCCGTCAGGGTGACAAGATAAACCATTGGAACATTATACGGTTGATAATGCTTAAAGTTGAAGATGGTGATGTGGCTATCTCGCTGCCAACTCGTAGCTGTCGAAATATGCGGAAAGATTTCATTGGGTATCAATACTGTAGATTCTTTTGATATTCACGGTTCAATCATGACTATCCGTACTAAGCAAATGGAACAACAACACCAATACCGTTGTGTTGTTACTCTTGGTTGGGATCAGGATCTGGTCAGTTATTCATTGTCTTGTTGAAGCCTGTCGCGCGGTCTTTCTTCCTGCTTTGGTCGGGTCGCTCGTACTGGTCACTCTGTGGTAATATTAGCCAGAAACGGGAAGCTTTGTCGTATTCTCTCGGTAGAAATTCATCGCCGTAGTTTATGTTGAGTTAGAAGAGGTGCCAACCTTGAGATATATTAAAAAAACAAATGACGACTACTTTGCACATTGGCTTTACGTATTTGCAGTACCAACGTTGCTGCTTTGAACGATGGTCATGGCGTTCATGACTCATAAGGTGTGTCATTCACAATCCTTTTACCAAACATATCACTCAACCCTGCACTCACACTTTGGTGCCCAGTAACGTACGTGCAGTATGCCTCCGGAATTTGCTATACAATGCAATTCCAGTCATTGATATGCTCAGGTAACGTGAGGAATATTATTACAACGGTTTAAAGGCTATTAGTCTTATTAGCCTTATTAGTCAATTAGGCTAGCAAGCCCAATAACCTCCCCTAATAATAGCAGCCACTCGTTGGTTGCCATTATCTTATATAATATATTGACGTACAATGGCTTTTTTTTTGTGCTGCAGTTAATATGGAACTTTCAACATATAAAGTGACGATAAATGACATGGAACCATCGTGGTTTTGCCTGCCTTCTTCTGTCTTTGTCATGAATAGTCTGATAGTATTATTAGGCTTCTTGCTTATTGTTGTGACGATAAAACTGTTGATCGTGCCATTCGCTAATATGTATTTGATATTGGTGTCCTGTTGGTGAGGTAGAAGTTAGACTGATAAACGTGTTCCGCTCAGTGATGTGAACTGTTGACTTGTGTTTGCCCCTTTCGTCTCGATTGTATACATTGTTAGAATGATGAATGGCAGTATTGTCAATACAGCCTGATAATATTGATAACATCAGCATGAAAACGATTGAAAAATAACAGTAATTAAATACTTATCAGCACTAGTGCGTTATATTGAGTCTGCCTGTACAAAGCGCAAGTATATTTAAAATAGTACGGAGGTTGACAGATATACTCCATCGAAAGCAGTTGGCTGTTCCTTCGTTGACTTCTGCACTAATGATATGAGGAAGAGGAAGATACGGATAGTATCATCCTGCTTTTAGGATATGCATCTTAGTTGGAGAATCTCTGCCCGATTGGATGGTGTCTCAGTCCGCTTTTGAGACCGTGCAAACAAGTGTGATGATTTGACGGATGATGCCTATCCTATCATTTCGCGAACGTCTCCATGTGCGCCTGCTTCTACGATGAGTTGTGTTACTGCTGTCACAACATTGGATAAGCTCGGGGCTGATTATGACTTAAGACAAACCTTTACTATGCCGATTGTATCGACGACTCACGCAAGTGCAATGGCGACACCTGTGTGTTATTAGTATGGACTATATATAACCTTCTTGGAATTTGTCGGGAATGGCACGTGCTGTACGTAACAAGTATCAAACAATGAAGAGTAACATCTATAACCTCTCTTTGCAGAGACATGACCACTTGGGCGAGGTTGGTGAGATGATAAAATCCTAATCTCTCCCCTTTGTTGGTTGATAGTAGAGACAATTACTTATCGTCTCTCTCATGGTTAAGTATGAAATTGTGGTGAATGGTTTCTACTGGCGAACGTCAACTACCAACTGATGCACAATTTACTTTTGACATACCTCTATCATGGAGTTCTCCATCGTATGATGAGTGGTGACAACCTCTATGTAGTCTATGTTTCTATCAGTTGGCTGCTAATGGTGGCTGATGGGCAAAGTGCAAGGTACTCGCCAGTATGAAACGCACTCTTCAGTCGTATCAGTCTGAATCTCGATTATGTGTTGCTGACGGTTCTGGTTTTGTCTTTATATAGTATCGGTATTCAAACCAGCTCTTGCGCGCTTGTCGGCGTCCTGATATCTATAGTGCCTATCTTGAAGCACAGCCAATGGCGGTGTGAGCGAACTTTGTGAGAACCAATGCGTGGTGCGGCTGGTGGCAACGTATGCAAAGGAACTGGTACCGGTGAAGTGTCAGCTCGTTGGCGGATTATCTCACCTTCTATTGGTCATCTGCTTTGTTTCTCTATTATTAATGGTGGACTCGGCAATGGACCAATACGCAATTCCATGAATTTGTGTGGCGTTGTGTCAATAGAGACTTATTCATTAATTAGCCCTATTAGCCTTAATATTATTAGCCTTATTATTGTATTAGCCAATTAGCCAATTAGCTAACCCTTTGAAAGAAAATTATGATACAAAACTTCTCATCATCTCCTCGAAGATGTCCTTGAAGATAAGTCTTTGTCGAGAACATAAGTCAATCGGTGTACATGGTCTGTCCGTTCCTGTATTGCGTCTGTCTACTGACATTAGTAGCAATCTTGTTGGCTTTCATTTGCCGAACAGTCTGTAAATACTATTCGTACCCCTCGTTCTTCGTCTGTGAGTAAAGCGTGCATAAATGATGGGTTGATGTGGTCATCGACTATCGGTGCTGCGCACAGCCTGATGTGTGTATGATGATAACAGCGATTGTTCTTGCTCGTCTTCCTAACCATGTTGTTCAGGTGGCTGACGCGAGTAACACCGTCTATCTTACCGTAGCAACGACGCGTCTGTGACTTTCATCTCGCCGTCGCTATCGCTTTACAAAAACCGGTGACTCGACGAGTCTTTGTCAGAAATCTTTCTGTATTGAAGATTCTTGCCTTTGTTACTGTGATTTGTATGGTGATTGTCCTTATTAATCGTAATTATTGACGCTGTTAGCGAGATTGAGCTACCTCTGCCATTCTTATGTTGATCTTTAAGATACGTTGGCAGCCTTGTTTATTTGGTGTTCATCTGTTGGTAACGAATGAACCACCAATGGTGATGTTGCCTTGTGGAGCTATTAGATGGGTGATTGTGATATCTTACTCCTTTGAAAATACGTCAGACGACCATACGATTTACCACCGTACCCTCTTACATTGAATTGATGGAATGTTCCAAAACTGGAAGGGGTGGATGATGTGGACATGTCAAGAAGATGATTTACTTCGATGTGCATGACATTCGTATTATGATGGACTCAAACAGCTAATTGATAGGGACTTGCTGGGCGGACGACCTAAAGGGTAGGTTGTGACTGCTCTCTTCCGTCATTACATGGGCATTACCTTGCTGCGTGGTCATCAATGCGAAGATGCCTCTCCTCGTACGTCAATTAGAGCAACGAGCAGAGTCCCTATGGAACTTTTCTTCCTACATCGAAGACTAGATTCTACGAGCATGCCGCGAACATCTCATTTTATGTCTACGCCTATGCCAGTTAACAGTCATCTGACCTGTAGTAAAGTTCTGTTTGGGTATTAAAGGAAGCCTCTTAAGTTTATTTTGTGTGTGTCACCCAGAGTACCCAGTGATGATTATTAAAACAATGACTGAAGCACCGTCATTTTGAAAACTGAAGAAAGATTTTAACTTTGTTAGAAGACTTATATAACCATTTATCTAAAAAGTTATCAATGTCTATACCACCTTCATCTCATTGCTCTATTATCCAACTCCATTACTATATACCTTCTCATCTCTCATCGCTCCATGTGCCTTATTATGTGAATTTTAGTTTATCACTTCATACTTAAGAAAAGAACAAAAAGTGAATTTGAGGCAGCTAAACCTCAACCTGTGTATTGCGGAGCATCAACGACATGTGCAGAGCTCGCACATATCGTGAAAACTTGTCCATTCTTTAATTTGGCAACATCCTAAAGTTGAATACAAGCAGGGGAGTTGGGTCTGGTATGTGTTGTAGCTACCTTGTTATGTGAGGCAGAAGTTATCTAACAATTGTGGCTTGATAGACGAATTCGTATCATTAAAAACAATAGTAAGTCTACCGTCTTGTTAACTAACTGACAAACCGTCGTTTGTCCTCTGATTTCATCTTTGGAGAAAGAACAGGTGGTGAAGTCGGATATAACCCCTCTAAAAGCAGTTCTTTATCAACGCAGACTTATATACCTTTTTCATTTTGCTGACTTCTTTCTGGGCTTGGTTTGTGTTTAAATCTATTTTGTATATTTACATTTGTTGGCTCACACTTTCTTCGTCATAGATCAGCATAACAGTCCATAATCTTGCGTTGGTTAATATTGATGTAATATGTTCCTTAACAAGAAAGTGTATTATTGTTATTAATATTCTTAACTTTAAATTGAATGAAACCAAATTGTTTAGAAAGCAGAGCTAGGCTCTTATTCTTGATACTACTCTTTTTCTTATAAATTTTGGTATTAATGATGTGTCTTGTATCTATTTCAAACCGAACCCGATTCTTTGGAAGTGAACTGTAATAAATCTGTTGTCAGTTTTTCAGGTAGCCACCCTTCCCTTTCCTGTTGCACAAGGTGTTTATGATTGGGCATAGCGACAATACCTCACCAAGTAAATACCGTATTGATTTGATCCGTTGTAGGATTTGGACAGAACTCTGCTTCTGAGATATCAGAAAACTGAAATGAATGGTGATCTTTACAGCAACCTCATTAACCAGAATGCAAAATGAATTATGTAAAGTTCCTTTTTCTTGGATAGCATCGGTAAATGCCTTTTATTTACCAGTTCTTATGTAAACCAATTTTCATTAACAACAATAATAATTGTTCGTCTTTATCGTTTTAGGTAAACTTTGTATTAAAAACAATGGTGAAGCTGTCTTCATTGTCCAGAACAATAAGATAATCGGTTAGGCAAAATATATATCAGTATAATGCAATATCTAATACTAAAATAGTTACTATATACTATTAAAACGAATGATATTTTATATTCATGTTTAATGACCAAAAGCACAAAACAAGACTATACTTACCAAATAATGATAAATATTGAATGGAAGATGGATGATAGACTTCTGTGTCTCCTCTTAATAGACTCCTCTATATCATCCCTGCTGCATAATTCCCAAGCTGCAGGATAATAACTGAACTTATTATTAATAGGTTTTTATTGGATGCTTTCCATTGTTGTTTATATTTGATTAATTCACTATTAGGCAGTCCAGGCTGTTGGTTGAGTGGCTGCTTTATCATAGCATATTGGAATAAGTGTTATTAGTGGAATTGTAAACAGTTCTATTTCTTTGTTCTTTCAAATATATTGTTTCTTGCAAATACAAAAGCAGAACTATTGGGGTCTTCGTGCCGGAATGATAGCCGATTCGCCTAGCTTGGTCTCAATGAAATATCTGGAAAAGGAAGAGCAGGTTATTAAAGCAGCATGTGGTGCCGTCTGGTGCGTAATAAATAGTTTATTCCATTAACATTTAATATGATTCTCAAATTACATACACTCATCTGCCATCGCTTTACCTCCGTGTGCCTTTACCTCAATCCTCTCACTCTGTGCTATGCTTTGGTTTGTCATTTCATATTTAAAATTATAATTTGTGTATTCTTTCTGTCAAACTACATACTCTTTTGTTTTTGTATCAATAGTCTCCTTTGTATAGTTCAAATTCAAAATTTCAATGGAAAATTGTTGTAATCCTTGAAGTGCTTCATCTATAATCAGCAATATGATATTGCTGGCGATAAAAACCAATTGACCAGATGATTCTTCACGTCTGGTCTGCCAATCCTATTACTGTTTAGAGCAGATACCTGTCTTCTTTGTAAGTGTGACAAACATGCATGCAGTAGTGCCTGTGGCTTTGGATGTCTCTTCAGTGTTCGCCATGGGTCGCAAACGCCGCAATTCGTCAGATATCTTCCGGTTTATCCATTGTTCGATGGTATACAGTCTTCCTTCTCTGATATGTTACTGACGGTGGTCGGTCGTGCCCTCGTGCTGAACAACCGTGATGCGTGTCTGTAATCCTCGGTAGATGTTCCACCACATCATCGTGAATCTTGTTGGCGCTTCGCGACTGTATCTGTTACCTTCGGTGTGATATCGGGCCTCTATACGGCGAATCGGTGGTATCTCAATCTTCTTGTCGTGGCTGACCTGATGCATTATCTCATTGTCCATGCCGGTTAACGTCGTGACCCTTTGACGGTCTTATAATCCTGACCGTTGGAAATGTGGTTTCGAGATTCTTCACGGCGGTGATGCCGGACGCGATCGCTGTTGGTGTTCTCTTCAGACGTCAAAACGTCGTATTCAGCGGTATTGATGGTGCGGTCATGGTTGGATCGGGTCTGGTTTGCCAGTGCCTTTGTTAAATCACAGTGCCTTGTCAGACATGTTCTCTATTTGGTGTGGTTTTGAGGTGGGTCTTCATTCTGGGGTGAGGGCCATGTGCAGGTGGTTTCTCAACTTTTCTTTGAACTGCCCAGCCTCTATATGATGTTGTTGTGTGTGATTTGTTTATTCTGAACCTGT
>BNJS01002096.1_pt1 | contig 63192 bp, 110 predicted proteins | sample 8540461 | NCBI WGS metagenome assembly BNJS01 (sample SAMD00202454, study PRJDB9452) | human saliva metagenome | isolation source: human saliva | place: Japan
CTCCTCCCTCCTCCCCTCCTCCCCCTCCTCCCTCCCTCCTCCTCCTCCTTCATGGGACCCAACATCGTGACCCAAGAGGTGAACCGCCCACCAGACTGATGCTAGCTCATGATGCTCCTCCGACGGAACCAACTGATCCAGGACTAATTACGCTGCCTGGGAGGCACACGCCACCTGGCCGGAGGCTGGGGCGATGACCACCGACCTCGGCTGGCGCATCCAGGACTGGCCGGGCCGGGCGCCCCGAGGAGTACGACCACTGGGACCTCGTCCGCTGGGACGACTGGCACCCTGACTCTGCGGCCCCCGCCGAACTTCCAGGATCGGCAGGACCAGCGGGAGGTTTCGACGACCTGCCCGCCACCGTCCCGGTTTTCACCGGCCGAACCGTCATCCTGACCAGCGAGGACGAGTCCGCCGCCCGGCACGCCCACGATGTCCTGCGGGGCTGGCGGTGCGGTTCGCCGCGGCAATGGGCCGCGACGTCGTCCCGCATCTCATCGACCTCGTTCCGAGGGCCACGGCTTCCCGAACGCCCCTACTACCTGGGTTGCGGCCTGAAGCACCGACGTCGGCGCCGACCTGAAAACCGCCTTCGAGGCCGCCCACGCCGACTCGCAGGGCGACGGGAACACCCGCCGTCACGTCGTTTTCGCCATGGACTCACCCGCGCGGTTCTCCCACCAGGCCGTGCAATACCCTCAACCAGCATCCCGCAGCTGCGCAACGCGCAGCTCATTCTCCACCACGACCTCACCGCCGCAGCCCCCGCCTCAACTGACCTGCGAGGTCACCTGTCCCGTCGTCGTCGACGTGCGGGACGACGAGGCACCGCGACCGGGAGTTGGGGTCGCATCGAGGCCGGGATCGACGCCCCACCGCCCGCCTCCCTGACCGCCAGGATCGCCGAGGCCCTGCCGCAACGCAGGATCATCAATCTCGGCTGGGCGATGTCAACCCCACCGATCCCGCCACCTGGTGGTGGCGAGGCTCGCGGCGCTGCTGTCGCCCGGATCGGCGCCGATGTCCACGACAACCCCATCGACCTGGTCATGGGCATAAACCCGGAGGGCCAGTCGCGCACCCACATGGTGATCGGCGGGACGCCGGGTTCCGGCAAGTCGGTGCTGCTGCACGTCATCATCACCAGTCTGGCCGCCCGCTACTCGCCCGACGAGGTGCAGTTCATCCTCATTGACGGCCGCGACGGCGCCGAGATGAAGTCGTACCGGCGGCTTCCCACGCCCGTGCGGTGGCGATCCACACCCCGCGGAACTCGCCGAGGGCATCATCCGCGACGTCCAGGCGGAGTTGGTCAGGCGCAACGGCCTGTTCGCCAGCAGGAACGTCCAGAACATCAACCAGCTTCCCAACGCCGCCCGTGGCGGGCTCGCGCGGCTCGTGGTGGTGATCGACGAATACCAGGCCACCTCGCAGGACCACCCGCGGCGACATCGAGAAGGTGTTGTGGGACATCGTCCCGCGGCCGGGCCGTCGGTATCCACCTGGTGCTGGCCTCGCAGCGTTTCCACGCCTCCGGGATGACCAACCGGGAGGCCCTGTTCGCCAATGTCGACACCCGCGTCTCCTTGCGGATGGCGCAGGACACCATCACCAACATCGCCGAGTTCGACCAGGCGGGTCGCCGCCTGATCCTCGAACACTCGCGAGAAAGCCGGCGATGTCGTGGTCAACACCAACCGGGCTGAGGCCCCGCACGTCGCGGGCCGGTGGGTTTCCTGCCCGGCGACGAACTCGACCCGCATCGTCGACGCACTCGCGGCACGGGGCGACGGACGGACCCCACTGGTGCTCGACGGCCAGCAGGCCCCGAGGCGGCGGAAACCCCGCCCTGAAGGGGGTTGGCGCGGATCCCCCGGGGCGAGGCGGTGACATCCTGGGCGACCCGGCCGGTGGCCGAGGGGGTCTCGGGGCGGCCAGCTGGCCCAGCCACGAGAACCCGGCCGCCTTCATCGCGGGCCGCACCCATGACCATCCACGGCACGGCCCACGCCGTCATCCGGCGCGCCGCGAAACAGAACGTCGCCGTGATCTGCGAACACCCGGAGGTGCTCGTCGGGGTGATGCAGACCGGCATCGCGACCGGTCGCGCACCACGCAACCCGCAGGATTCTCGCTCGTGGCTGCTCTCGAGGCTGCCTGCCCGCGCCGGCGACCCGTGGCGGGGTGCCCTCACCGACCAGTTGCAGCGGCTTCTCGCCTGCGACGGCCACGGCTTCCGCCAGGCCACGAACAGGGGCCCGGGTCGCGGAGTTGGTGGCCGAGGCCACCGCCCTGCTGGAGACGCGGGTCGCGATGGATGTCGACGCGCTGGCCGACGAGGACACCGTCGTGCTGGCGGCCGCCGGGCTGGAGCGGCTCCGCGAGTTCCAGAGCACAGAGGGTCGTTTGGCCTGGAACCGGCCGAGGCCACCATCGCGCTGAAACGCCTCACCGAGACAGGACCGGCGTGACGGCATCCACGTGCGTCTGCGCGACGACTTCGCGGGCGGCCTGGAACCCGGTGTGGCCGGACAAGCGGATGAACCAGTTCACCCACCGCTTCTACGGCCAGCTGTCGGAAACTGACCCCATGCCCTCCTGGGCGACCAGCAGGGGCATCGCGTTGACAGCGACGACCTGATCGCCGGACCGGCCCGGATGGGTTACGGCGACGCGACCGCGGGGGTGGCGATCAGGTTCCTGCCCTACGTCGCCGGTCCCGGTCTCGGTGGGGCGCTCACTAACCTCGAAGGAGTTGAACATGGACGAGCTGCGCGAACAGCTACGGATTTTTCTGCTCGGAACTGGAGGCCTTTCACGCAGCACCTGCGGCGAGGTCAACATCGCCCTGCGCGACGCGGAATCGGAACTGAGGGGGCTCTGGGAGGACCTTCCAGAGACGGTTCCAGGCCCGGTGGCGGCGCTGACGGGTCCGCTCGTCGACTTCGCCGAGAACGACGCACCCCGGTTCGTCGACTTCCTCGACGGCAAACGCATCCAGGTGGAAAAGGTACTTCAATGGCTGACCCTCGGTGGTGGCGGAGAAGCCCAGGGGCTACCGCGACTCCCTCATAGCCCAGCGTCTCGCGATCGCGGGCGCCTTCCACCACCTCACCGTCGCCTACGCGCAGCTGAAGAGCGTGGCGGGCGAGGGGCCAGGCAGTTCGAGGCGGAATGGGCCCGCGTCGCGCCGCGCTCGACACCTACGCGGAACGGATCTCGCCGCTGATCGAGCTCCTCGACTACCGCACTGACGTTCTGCGCGAACTGGATCGGGGCATGTCGTGACGGAACCGGCGGTGCTGGCCGGGAGACTGCGCGAGTTCCGGAGCGGGTGATAGCGGCCCGGGCCGGGCCGGGTTCCCCTGGCTGGAACTGCCTGGCTGGCGCAGCGGCGACCTCGGACGACGCCCCTGGTGTCCTGCGCGCCAACACCACCGGCTGCGGGCAACGCCGCCGGAGACCGCGGCCCGCCTGGAGCGCAAGGAGGAAGGCCCCTCGACGATGTCTCGGAGCGGGTGGCGGAGACCCGGAACGGCCGGAGGGGCGATGACCCGCCCCGGCGGGTCTCGAGGTCGTCGGTTTGATGGCACGCGTTGCGCGCGGCCCGGCTGGCGGCCGCTGAGGCCGAGCGGCGACGGATCGACGCCGAGCTGAGCGCACCGCGGGCGGAAACGCCGAGCACGGCTGCTGCGGCGCCGCGAACGGTGGTGGAGCTGGTCGGGACGTGCGCCGCCGCGGTGGAGGGCGTGCTGGAAGCTGACCGAGCGCGGGTCGCGCCCGGGCGGCCGCCGCCGAGGCTCGAACGCGACACCGCCGTGGCGCAGGAGGAACACGCCGAGGGGGCGGACACCTGGAGCGGGCCCGACGACTCCCGGCGGCTAGCGCGGATTCGGCGCTGTGGCAGCGCGGCAGGCGACGACATCAGCGGAGGATCACGCGGCCGCGGCGCGAGAACAGTTGCGGGTCCAGGAACGGGCGTCGGGCCCGTGTGGAACGGGAGTCGCGGCGGAAGCGTCGCTGGACGAGGTCGTCGAGATCCTGCGGAAATGGATCGGGGCATGTCGTGAACGCAGGGGACACCGGGCTGCGGCGGTGGCCGACGGGTTCCGCCGAGCCGAGGAGCTTGGGAGCCGGCAGCGACACCCGGGCCGACCGGTTCCGCGGCGAAAGGCTGGCACCTGTCCTGGAGGCCCTGGACCAGCAGCTGGCGGCCTCGGTTCCCAGCAGGAACGGATCGCTCGCCGCGAGGAGGACCAGCAACCTGGCGGCCGGCACCCGAGCGGGTCCGGAGTCGCTGCGGACTGCGACGAGGAAACCCGGCTGGCAGGCCGGCCGCGGAGCGGGCGTAAGCGGCCGCCGAGGCCGGTCTGGGGGCCGCGGACCGCTGCGATGAGCAGTGCGACCTGGCCCGTCGGCTACTCGAGGAGGCCGCCGCCTGCGGTGTGCGCATCCCGATGTCGCGGGAGGCGATGGCGGAGGTCGGATGATGCTGAACCGCGCCGTCGCCGTCGAGGCGGTCAAGTGGCGGGTGGGGGAGGTGGCCCTGCAGTGGCTCGAGGAACAACTCCAGATCAACGAGCCTCGAACCGCCCGAGGAGACTCACGAACACGGTGGACACTCGCTGTGAGGACGCCGTGCGGGCATCCGGGTCTGGTGGGCGAACCGCAGGAGACGGCGATGAGGTCACAGGCCCAACAGCCAGACGCACACCGGAACCAGCAGCGCCAGCCGCACGACGGTGCCTACGAGCCCCCGGCCCAGACGGGTGAACGAAACGGGGGAGATGCCCTGGATCAGCCAGGCGTCGCGAGTGCCCTGAACCGGGTCGGACCACCACGAGATGATCTCGTGGAGGGGAAACATCGGCGGCGAGGCGGACGACTCCTGGCCCTTGGCGTGGTCGACGACGAACCGCCAGCCCGGCCGGGGCCGGAACATACCGCGGATGCCGATGTCGGTGCCCTTGCTGACGGTGCCGCCGAAGATCGACCCGAGACAACGGGCAGGCCGCCCAGTCCGATCTTCTGGAGGAGCCGAAACCGAACAGGGCCACCAGGATCAGGGCAGGAAGGCCAGCGTCAGGTTGGTGACGCCCTGCGACGAGTCAGCCGCTGACCCTTGGTGAGCAGCAATCCGAGGGTGGCGGTTCACAGGAGCAGACGCACCGGCATCACACCCCACGCCCCAGAGATGTTGACAGGCCGCCGTCGCTGACGCTGCCACGCACGGAAAACAGGCCTGAACCACCTGAGGGGGTGGGTTGGTGGCGGGGCGGCGAGGCGGGGCTTTCCGGTGTGGAGTGGTTCTGCGGGAGCCGCTGCGCGGCGGTGGCGGCGGGTACGCCGAGGCCGGAGACCAGCGGCTGGCTGGACGCGCACTTGGCGCAGACGGTCGCGGAACCAAGGTAGTGGCCGCACCTGGAGCAGGTTCGAGACATCGGAACCTCCTCTTCGCCGAGTGGGGCGGGTCTCGCCCACTCGTATCTGACGGCCAGCGGAGGGTGTGACGAACGGAAAGCGAGGAAGAAATGAACAACGCTGTGTCGGTGGGGATCGGGGTGGCGCTGAGATGGGTGCTGCTGTACGGGCCTCTGCGTTTCTCACCCAGCTGTGGGCGGTACCCAGTACAGCCCGGGCAGGGCGGCGGCTGGCGGGAACTGACGCTGTGGGCGGTGGCTTTCGGCCCTGGTGACGACGGCGGCGTGCGTGGAACGCCGCCATCAACGGCACCCATGCCGTCGATCCCCGGGGCGGTGCGAAGGTGGCGGTCGCGGGGCACGTCGCAGGGTCGGCGGTGGCGGTGTGGTGGTTCACCACCAAGGGAGGTCCGCTGCGCGACTGGTGGTGGCGCCCGCGGTCGCAGCCGGCTTCGTGGTCGTGGGTGCACCTACTGGCGGCGAGACTACGAGGGGAGTGATGCGAAACCCTCACGCGGACGGATTACGTTCTCAAGGGTGAGGAGGAGCTCAGGAGATGTTGAGCGCCTGCTCGTACTGGCGCGCAGGTTTGCGGTTGACAGATAGAGAGCGGTGAGCCCGCCCTGTAGGGTCTTGCTCTGTCGGAAGCCGTAACGCGTGGCGTAGTAGTTCGCCAGCGCTCCTCCTCGAGCCTCCACGATCAAGAAATTTACAGCCGATTGTCTTTCGGCTTGAAATAGCGATCAAACACTGCAAGTATCAGCAGCTCTCCGAGTCCTTTCCCTGGAGGATTCATCCAGGCAGATTTTCCCAGAGCTGCGCGGGCAGGGAAGGCAAATTGTTGACGCGATTCGCGTTTTGTTTGAAACGGTCCGGTCCCGCTTCCCATGTCGCTTACTTTCACCGAATGCGCGGACAAGGTGAAATATCCGAGCACGTCGGAGGATTGTCGGTCGGACACAGAATCCAGACCTTGCACGCTCCCTCTGCGTGATACGGCGCAGCGTGGTCGTTGAGCCAGTCCGTCAACGCCGCTCCCCGTGGTCCGGCGTCGAAGTTCATGAACCAGTGGTCCTCGCCGAGGGGCTCGCAGACGTAACCCTGCTGCTCCAGCAGGGCGTCGACGGAGGTCACGACACCCGCTGAGACGGCGGATGGTCTCGACGAATGGCGTGGCTGACTCGATCGGCGCGTCGACCTCGGCGAGGGTCTCACAGATGCGGGAAACCAGGCTCAACGGAAGATCCAGCTGCCTGGGTGTGGCCGCTCTTCAGGAGAAATGCTCCACCGTCATCGGCGGAAGGTTTCCTCGCTTCGAGCCGGGCGTCGTCCCTCCCAAGCGGCGATCCAGACGGATTTCGTCATGGGTTTGATCCACGGGATCCGTGAAATGGGTGTTCCGGTGCTTTGTCCCAGACGGCATCGACGATCCGTTCGACGTATGGGCTCAGGGGCGTGGATCGACTTCCCGTTCGGTGAACTGGTCTGCCAGCTGTTCTTGGGTGAACTTTTTCACCGGCGTGGGCGCTGAGCAGTTCTCGACCACGGGCCCTTCTCCATGGCGTAGAAGGTCTCGGGGAACAGCTGTTCCTCCCGTGGGTGGCGTACCAGCCGTACACGTAGCTAGCACAGTTTTGCAGCTTCAGGGTGGGCAGTTCGCCGCCCGGTGCCCGGTTCAAGAGGGCAGCGGTGATGTCGAAAACGGAAACCTGTTCCACGTCGTGCCCCCTTTCTGTTTCGGCACGCTGGAGGCGATTCACACCTAGTGTAACTTGCCCCCACCTGCGATCGGTGCGGTGCGATGGGCGCCGATGTCTCGGATGTGGCTTTAGGAGCGGCGGCGTCGCCCTCCCAGTCGGCGAGCAGGGCCCTGGCTCTTTTCAGCCAGTTGCGTTCGCCGTCTTCGGTGATGCAGCGCCGCAGAAGTTTGATGGCCTCCGGCATGACGGAGCGGATGGTGTGCTGATGCTCGAACAGCAACTGCGCGATCCGTCTGCGCGTGCCGACCTCCAGGCTGGGTATGCCCAAGAGCACCGTCACCGCGATCTCCGGGTCGATGCTGAAGAGGGATGCGACGAGGCGCCGGGGCAGGCCCGCGTCGTCGGAATCCCCTGCCAGCTCGGTCAGTTCCTCGAGCAGGGACAGGGAGACCGGACGTGTCTTGATCAGCCGCGGGAGCTGCGCGAAGGCCAGCCGCGAAACCCCTTGTTCAAGGCTGCCTGCGAGCTCCAGGAGGGTTTCGTCGTCCACGCCGTCACGGGAAGCGAGACCTAGGATTGCTTCCTTGCGCAGCCGTTTCTCCTCCAGCTCGTCCAGGGCGATGATCCGCATCAGCTCGAGATCGTGGGGAGATGCCGACTCTGCTGCGCAGGATGGATGCCATGGCGCCGCGGCGGTGGCGTTCCTCCAACGTCAACAGGCTCAGCTGGAACAGCTGCGAGAGTTGGCGCCGCAGCACGTCCAGGAAGGTGTTCTGGGTGAACGGGACGATGGTCATCGAGTGGTTGGACCTCCAGTTCCTGGAGGAGCCTGAACAGGCGTGGGTCGAGGCAGATGACCGGCCCCGATCCTCCAGGAAGGTCTGAGGGTGGTCTGCAGGCACAGGATGAGGATCGCCTTCCTGCTCTACCGCTTCCGCAACTCGGTGTCCCAAGAGATCCCTCACCGAAACGTTCCAGGATCACGAACACCAGCACATCTGCCTCGGCGACGGTGCGTGTCGAGTTGCGTCGGAAGTCGGCACGTGGGATGGTTGAGATACGAAAACGGTCCCCGGACTGGTAGTGCCGGATCGCCTCCCATTGTGGTGACCAACTTTTTGAAGTCGTCGCTGATCAGCGAGGTGTCACCAGCGCCACAGAGCATCGCCCGAAACACGTCCCAAGACCATCTCCTGCTGCGCGTCGTCGGAAGACAGCACGGACGATGTGGGTCTTCCCGTTCTGAGACCATGAGCTCTGTTCGTCCGTCGCTGTACTGGCGTGAAGGTTGACATGGGATGTTCTGGCCCCACGGGTGGGGCCTGTGGTGCCTGCTGGCCCCCGCCTACGGGTGCTTCTCTGCCGGGGACGGGGGCTCCGATTCGCGCGGGTACTTGAAAGTGGGTGCAGGAGAATGACAAAGGGCCTCGTTTCGTATTCACAGTGTTAGGTCTCGTGGCGATCGTGGGAGCGCAGGCTGCCGAGCCGGGAGGCAAGAAGCCGGAGTCAGGAGGTGCGACGAGTGTGTCCGCACCATTCGCGGTGACCATTGAGGATGGCGGGCCACGATCTGGCCTGGGGATCGCTGATCAAGACCAATATTCCGCCACAGGGGACGAGTGGGAGGAACGGTAGTCTCGCTGAGAGGGAACAGGGTAGCGCTTTTAAAGTCCTCGGAAGCCAAGAAAATAACTGTTATTGACGAGTCGGGTCGTCGGGCCCTTCTATAGACATCAGTTCCGGATGTGATTCCCATTGCCGCGCGAGAAGACGGCGTCGTTCTGCTGTGCTCGGAGGAAGTCGCGGGCGGCTATGAGACAAAATTGAAGATCTTCAACGAGATCTGGAACCGGAGTATGAAGTCAGGCTGCTGGAGCCAGCGATCCGTGTTACTCTGGGTTCAACTACGATGAACCGTCGACCCTGATTGCCGCGGGGCGGATGCCGTGTGGGTCAGTTATCCATCGGAAGAGCTCGCTCACGCGGGGAAAGCGTTTGCTGGTGAAGTTCTCCATGGATGGAAAACCTTCCGGGTTCACTCCAATTGAAGGATGGATTTTGCACCCGGCGATTTCCCCGAATGGGAGATTGATTGCATTTGAGGGACATGCCCCCTGTGCTGTTCCATGTGTCGTCAGCTCGCTGCATGTGATTGATCTTGAGAGTATGCAGCAGCTGTGGTCCTCAACATATGCGCCCCCAGCGGCTCGACAGAACATGTCGGATTCCTTGGATTTCGAAATTGCGTTTATGAGATGGAAGAGTGATGACAATCTCTTGGTGCTGGGGCACACCTATTTCCGTGGTAATGGAACTGAAGGGTATGGCGATGCAAAGGATCAACACTGGAGGCGGAGCATCGCGCCTCGTGCCCAAACCCTGAGCGATGAGCTACTCGAATCGCAAGAACGCGAGGAAGTATCGTGGCTGGGGCCCGGCTGCAATGACGTGATCCGAATGCAGAGTGATCAGACTTTGGTGATCTCTCGGAACGGGGTTGAAACCAGAATCTCACCGGCCAGACTTGCGGTCGCCGTCGAGCGTCCTACGGAATGTCGATGAGTGGAGGATTGGCTATGAGCGAGGAAAACCAAGGAAGCTACGATCTCTTCATCTCCTATCGATCTGCGAAATCAGGTAGGCATGCAACGGCCCTGCGCAGAGCGCTGTATGCCTTCGACAAACGACACGCCAACGTCGGACTGCGAATCTTTCTGGACCGGATCTCCTTGAAGAATGGGCCGTTGTCAAAACATATCGAGGACGGGCTGAGGCGAAGCCGGTGTCTGGTTGTCTTGATCGATTTTCCACCACGCGTGAATCTCCTTGGGTTGACACGGAGATCACGACTTGGCTGAAAAATGGGGGATCCGCGGAGAAGCTCTTCCTGATCAAGACCGATCAAGTGGATCTGGCCTGGGATAAGGAGAAGAAAATTTCGAAGTCCGGAACAGCTGCCACCTGCCCTGTGTGGAGTCTTCAAGGACGAGCAGAAATTCACGGATTTTCTGGTGCCACCACGCCGGGTGAAGGACATAGATCTCGTACCGCTGTACAGCGCGATAACGGAGCAGGATCCCGATGGCCTCGAGGTGGATGAGAAACAGTACAGAGCCCGCCAGCGCGCGAGGTCTCGACTGTTTGTTGCGGTGCTTTGCACTCTGCTTGTCGGGGCCATAATCATGGCCATCATCGCTGCCCAGAACGCCATCCGTGCCAATGAGGCCTCCCGCCAGGCGCGGGCGGACGCCTTGGCGGCCGAAGCCCTCCTTACCCTGCCGGTTTCCTGCCGGAGCGGGCGATAGGCCATGGGAATACAAGCGGGAAAACTGAACGACAGCGCATCCATACGCTCGGCCCTGATCGAAATCGCTGCTGGGACGGGGCAGCTCGCTGGAACCATGTCCTTGACCAAGGAGACTAATGCCACGAGCCTCACGGGCCTGTCCTTCGATCCCGACGGGCGATACCTGACGGCCTCGGGGCCCGGGACCACGGAAGGACGAACCGTCGTGGCGACACGCGCTGAACATCTCGGGAGACCTGACGAGGTCCTTTGAGATCGAAGGAATATCCAAACCCCTGATTGAGATTCCTCGGGCAGAGCTACTCGGCCTGCACTGACACAAAGGCTGTGGAGATTGACTGGCACACCCATGACATCACAGCACTTGCAGAGGGAAAGGACCTTCATTGCACCTCCGATGTCACCGCGTCTGGCATGGCCATGATGTCAGTGATAGAAGGAGAGGATCCCGGGTACGGCAAACTGCACGTTCGCACCATGGAGGGCAAGAGGTACGAAATCAAGGGAAAGACGACCGCTGCTCCCCCAACTTCGCCCTATAGATTCGTGCGACTCTGAAGCGAGATAGAAGATATGGAACAGAGCCGGGTCGTTGTGGTAGGACCGGGAGGAGTGAGCCAAGAAGTAGAAGTACCGGGCAATCTGGTCAATGAGGATCCCACGGCGCTCACCTTCAAACTGAACGACGGCACCTATGCGGCGCTCAGCGTCAAGGACGAAAAACCCGTCTTGACCTCACTTTCGGTCCCTCAGGACGCGGAGTCGGTGACGAGCTGGGCCGAGTACAACGGAGAACTGCGCTGGTTCTGGGTTACCAGCGGAGGCGCTGTGGGCACGTCGCTCACTAGCGCCACTGTTACCTTGACCGCCGGCAAAGGAGTCCTCAGCGTTCATCATTTTGCAGGAGATGGGGCCTTGGTCATAACTGATCAGACGTTCTCCGAGGTTGCTGTTGACGCCGACGGCGTGCTGAGGAACACCGAGATCAAGCGCTCATGCCCGGACGTGTGGCAAGAAGTCAAGACCTGCGGTGGGAGTAGTCTCGCCATAGGCGATGAACACGTTTTTCATGCGTCGGTCGCGGGAACGGTTAGGGTGTCCTCAGAATAGGGAAAAGCCGAGCTCGTCGGGTGCAAGCTCGTGGAGCTCGGTTCCCCTGCGAGTGGTGGATCATAAAACCGTCATTACCCTAGGTGTTGTTTCGGGGCGTATGCGATATCAGCACATCCGAATCCTTCGAATCCTTTGTGACGGGACGCACTGATGGGACCATTTCGCGGTACTCCCTCGGTGATCCGCAACTCTCTTGGCGGCTCCAAATATGAATCAGAGTTCCTTGTTTCAGGGGACGGTTTCTCCCAGCTGCGGAATCCGGCCTTGGGACCGCTGGAAGTTTCTGTGGACGGGGTGAGCCACGAGATCAGGGAGAAGGATGGCGGTAGGTGGCTCCTGCCGCGCCCCGACGGTATGGGTGGGATCTTCATTGATGGAAATAAATGGGCTGTCAAATTGGGGAATGCGCCGAGTAAATTCTACGATACTCCCTCCGCCGACTACGCCTCCTATCGGCCCGGAGCGGGATTCGAAAATGATCGTTCCGCCGCGGAGGAGCAGCGGCTGGTGCGACATGCCCTCATATGTGATTGAAATTAAACCAGTCGACTGTATTACGGATGAGACCGTTGAGAAAGGACCGAAAATACTGGACTATCGGATTGGTCCTCGCTCGGCAGAATCGTTACCCACGATGCGGGAAGAATTGGTGTTACCACTTGGAATGTTGGGGATCCCGATGCCCGGCCGGTGACGCGATATTTCGATCTGCCCGGCCCGGCCCCCGACGCTGCCGCCGTGAGTCTTGACGGGTCACGTGGTCGTGGTCTCTGCCAATGGTTCTGAGGCCCAGGAATACAAGCTGGAGAGTGGCAAGTGGGTTTCCAGTGGGGAAGGGTACGCCCTCGGATATGGGGGTGCGTCGTTCGTTTCCTACAGCCCGGATTCCTCCCTGCTGCTGACCGCAACCAGCGATGGCAGATTCGAGGGCCTTCGACGTGGCAGCCGGAGGCGCCTGATGTCCGGTACGCCCTTCGAAGAACGCGCCGAAAAGCCTGCTTTCCAATACATGTCCGTCATGGAACGGCACGGGTATCTCGTCGTAACCTTCTCCTCGAGAGACGCTCTCGCGTCCTTGACCATCCCCACCTCGACCGATGTGCTGGTGAACCTGCTGTGCGGGGTCCGTAAGACCGAGGAGTGCGGCCTGCATGATCCATCACCCGGATACCGTGCGGCGGAACGAGGTTTCCCGTGAGTTCGTCTGAACCAGTGGGGCTGGCGGGCTTCCCGAGTGCTGGGAGAAAAACATGGTTGACGTCCGGGGCTCAGGGCGCGGCGTGGTGCGACCCGCCCGAGGACGTGCGGGAGGGTCCCCTCACCGGGACGGGGCGGGCCGCGCAATCAGACCTTACGACCTCTTCGTCGAGCTGTTTCCCACCCTCCCTTCGCGACTACGGCAGCGGCGGCTGCTCGCGAAGCGAGACGACCAGCGCAGACCGGGCGGAGTTCGACGCCGTCACCTCCGGGTGCGGGAACTCCTCACGAGAGCCTCGAAAGTGGCCGCCACCTTCGGTGAGTTGCTGGAGGAGATCCAAGACTCCGCCTCGGTGAAGCGGGTCGCCAAGGGACGGTCCCGTTCCGGGGGTGCGGGGGCGTCGGTCAGTCTCCTGGAAAACGATCCTAAAGAAAACGAGGCCTCGACGTCCTCGACGGCGACCTGACTCCAGCCACTGGCGCGGCGATGTTCAGCCCATTTCACATCGGAAACCGAACCCAACCGGGCAAGGGAACTCACCGCGCACATCCTCACTGCATGGGCCGACGACGCCGAGCGCATCGCGCCGCTGGGGAACGAGCTCAGGGCAGCCTGGGCTGCCACGGACCGCGGCGGCGATCCCTGTCGGCCAGCTGGAGATGATGAAGGTGAACCCCTCTTCCGGGATTTCGCCGCGGGAGAAGACGAAAACTGGCTGAGCTGCTGCCGCGGTGCGTATCGTCGACGAACACGCCCCGCACTCGCTGGAGTCGTGGCTGGAACTCCGGGACGAATCGATCCCGGATGAATGCCCACGACTCACCGCCCCGTTCAAAAGCCCGAAACCCCGCCCGCTCCAGCGCAGCCTCGTCGAACGGCTCTGCGACACGCTGCGACGAAACTCTGTGGCCGCCCAACCTGTGGAATCCCTCATCCGTGCGGAGATCGACCGCGCCGTCCGTCCGCTCGGACTGAGGAACCGGGATTCGCAGGGTTTGTTGGTGATAGCGGGCAGCATGTTTCGTTACCCGCTGGAGCTCGAACCGGGCACGATCGTGCACTCCGGGAAACCGAAACTGGTACGTGACCAAGGGGAACCACCGGCCGAGGACGACTTCAAGCATCCGCTTCATTCCTTCTACAGCGAGTTGAGAAGAAGATTCTTAAGGGGCCGCGACCCCGCGTTCCTGACCCACGAGGCCCGGGAGAAGGTCGACGATCCGCTGCCCAGCGTGGGAGCAGCACTGTGGGCCCGCCTGCACGACAACGAGGCTCGCGGAAACACAGAGGAACCCATCCTCAGCTTCCAACGCGCCGTCAGGACGTGGATCGCCGGGCTGCTCCAGTTCATCGAATCACCCCCCGCCCATGCCTAGCGAGACCTTCTGTCGGCCGGTCACCGGAGCGGACCGGCCGACATGGACCGAAATCGCGGAGGTCTTGACCGCGATGTGCAAGACACCCGGGGGACGCTCGGTGTTTCGCAGGTTCATGGCGGAGGTAACTGCCCGAAGCCGGGGAGACGACGCCGCGAAACGCCGTCCTGGCCGGAGGTTGAGAGCATGGCCCGGCGGATCTGGGAAGCACCACCCGGGTCCTTGCCTGAACGGCAGGAACGCTCCGTCCGCGACACCTCCGGTCTGGGACAGGCCTCCGACCACGGCTTCCCCGAGGCGTTCTGTTTCCGAGAGGTCTCCCGGATCGCCCGCAGGATGTCGCGGATGGCGGCCGAGCGAGCGGGAACCCATTCAGCTGGGGAGGGCAATGAAACTTTTGAGGGGGTGCGATGACCAGAATCACGCTGTCTGGACCGGTGGTGTGCTGTGGTTGGAACCTGAGAATCGCCGGCCGCCGACGTCACCAATGCGAACGGCCTCGATGGCCGTGGCCGGAGGGAGGGTGATCAGCGCCCCGGCCGCATCCAGGTTCGAACCGCCTGCCGCAGTGATCTTCGACCCTGACGAGGCCGCGGGGTGGCTACCCGGGGTTTACGGTGACGACGTGCTGAGGGCGGTCGCCGGGCATCGGGAGACGTTCGACGCCACCCCCGGGTGACCTGACGCTGCCCGTGATGAAACCCCTTGCACGCCCGCTGGTTGCATGCGATGCGCATCCCGAGGACACGACGAGGATCGACTGCCGGTGCTGGCTGAAGACATCGCGACCCTGATGGAGGAAGCCCGGACCGCCCTGCCCGAGACGGTTCCAGAGGATTGGGCGCCCTAATCCTCCGCGCCGCGCGTCACACCCGGATCGAACTGAGCTATCAGCGGTTCGCCTTGGCGTCCGGGGATTACCTGCTCGATGAGGGCCGGTCCTTCACCGGCACCGTGGACTGGATGCAGGTCCCGGCCCGAAGCGCCACCGGGGAGGAGAACGATATTGAGGTGGACATCGGGGGCGCGGAACTACTGGTTTGTGTGGCGGCCGGAATCGAACCCGTCGGGCAGTTGGGGGCGTTGTGCAAGTTCTCTGGCAACTCTTCCCTGCGCCGATGCGACTCCGGCTTGACGGGGAATACCACGCCGGGGTTGGCGCTGGCCCGTGATGACGTGGTCGAATCCGTCGATGTGGTGGCCTCGCCCGGGAGGACCTTCGATGGGTCGCCCGGTGAGGGAGCCTGAAGAGGCCCGTCGTCGACCGCGATCACGTGCGTCGCGTCATCGCGAACCGCTTGGGTGAAACCACGCCCGGTTCACTCGTCTGCGAGACCTGGAGGGGTTCCTGCGGGGAACACATACCCGGGTGAAGCAGGAAACCAGGAAAGGAAATGACATGGGATCCCAGTCCAGTCCCTGTTCCCGCACCGTCCTCCGGCCGGATCGTCGAAACCGACGTGATCGATTACGTGTCGCAGCGCGACGAGTTCGGGGAGGAGGTCTACGTTCCCCGCGACATCACCCTCAATGACGGATTTCTCATCGACGAACGCCGCGACTCTGGCCCGCTGAGCGTCCCTGCCCGACAACCGCATGTCGGGCAGCTCCTCGGCGGAAATCACCAAACATGCTCCGCGAAGCCGAGGAGGGCCGCGGGGGCAGGGATGTCGTGGTCAGCCCGGGTGGCGGGGTGACGGTGGTCGCTCTCGGTTCGGCACCGCGCACCTCCCGGCTGCCGCAGTGCCGGATGGCCGCCGTGAAACCTCTCATCCGCGCTCGGACGTTGACGAGATCCGATACCTCGACCCGCATAACGTCGAGAACTGGATCCCCGTCCACACCGATCTTCTCGACGGCTGGAAGTTTCGTCTCCAGCCCAAAGAGGGAGGCTACGTGTTTGTTTTCCTTGCCTTCCGTTCACCGCTGGACGCTGGCCAGTGGCGGCTCTGGGTGCTGCGTCCCGACAAGGACAACTGCTTCGGCCACAAGGGATCACATCGTGACGACCATGGTGGGGACCGAGAGGATCCCAGTGATCTGCAGGAAACCGGGTGCGGCACCCGCCCGAATCCCCTGGCCGAGGCCCGCGCCATGGCCAGCAAGTGGGCGGTCTACACGCAGTGCCTGATGCTGGGCCAGAAACCGGGTTTCAGTGAATGAACGGGAGGGAAAGCGAATGAGCGGAAGGGAAGAGGACATGGGCCACATGCCAGAGGTTCGTGTGGCGGACGTTCTCATCAACGGATTGGCCGTGGCTCGCCGCCTTCGACCCGGGAGCGGGCGGCGCCCTGATCGGCTTCGACGGGTCGCCCACATCCTCGTCGAGGACGACTTCGGAGCCTACGGGGCCACTTTCTGGGACATCTCGCGCGAGGTCTCGGATGCGGTCGGCCAGGGTGGAGGCGAACGGTTACGGCTGGTTCATCGGTACCGTGCACACCCACCCCTCCGGGGTGTGCGACCCGTCGGAACAGGACCGGATCACCATGGCCCAGGCCTTGGAGCTCAACCCGCACATCGAACAGTTGATGATCTGCGTGGTCACCAAGGGCAATCCCGCGCCACAGACGTCGCGATCCCGGGCGGGCACCGGATGTCGGTGCACGTGATCACGTCGCGTCGAGGGGGAACCCGAATGCCTCGCGCGCCCGACCGGTGGTCGTGCCGATTGCCCGGGTCCTTGAGGATGCCGGGATGCCCGTTCCTGGGGCGGTCACCGTCACCGACGTGCGGGCGGAGCGATTCGACGGGCTCGTGCCGGTGCTGGTCGTCGACGGGGCCGAGAAGATCGTCGTCGCCGTCCCGGAAACTGATGACGCCTGGCTTATGGGTTCTGACATTCTCGACGTCCCGCCGATCCTGATGAGCTTGCACGACGGGCGAGTCACGGCGGTGCCGGTGACCTGGGGGAGGGAAGAGTTGCATCCCGATGAGGAAGATGAACGAGGAACGCCGCCGAGTCGCGAAACCAGGACCCGAATCCGGGCAGGAGGGCACTCCCCTCGACCGGGTGGTGGAGCTCGTCGGTTCCATGGGGGAGCGTCGCGTCCTCGTCGCCGGGTGCGGTTCCGTCGGATCCCGCATCGCCGAGGACCTCGCGCGCTCCGGTGTCCGACAGTTCGTGCTGGTGGATCCCGACGAGGTGTCGCTTTGCCGAACATGGCCCGTAGCGTCTACGCCTGCGGCGGACGTCGGACGAGCGAAAGTCGCGGTGCTCGCCGAACGTCTGCGGGGGATCGCTCCCGAAACGGAGGTGTCCACGACGCGCCGGTTCCTGCGCGAGATCACTCCGGAGGACACTCCTCGACGGCGTCGACCTGGTGGTCCTGGCTACCGACGACATGACGGAACAGGCCGCGCTGGCCAAGGCCGCCTACGAGAAGAGGATCGTGCAGGTGGCGGCAGCCATGTACCGGAAGGCGGCGGCCGGTGAGGTCATGATCGCGGTGCCGGAGGCGAGAACCCCCTGCTGGGCCTGTGCCGTCGGAACCTCCGCGCTGTCCACGTCGGAGCGACCGGACACCAACTACGGGGTGGACGGGCGCCTCGTCGCCGAGTCCGGACTGGGAGCGTCCATCAATCTCGTCACCTCGGTGGCCTCCCCTGCTGGCGATTGGTCTCCCTCGCGGGCCCGGGCAGCCCGGCCGGTGCGGGGCTGGGCCGGATGCTGGCTGAGCAGGGTACTTGGCCTGATCTCCACCACCCCGGACTGGGGTTTCTTCCCGGACGTGTTCCACGACATGGCCCACCAGTTCCAGCCGCAGAGCGTCTGGCCGAAGGTGGAGTCGGTGAAGGGATGTCCCGTCTGTTCCAAGGAGGAGGTGGAGGACGTCCTGGAGGGCGAGGTCATGACCGTAGAGGAGCTTCTCAGAACCGTCGAGGAGGAGGTCGGTGCCGCCAGCTGAACTCCAGGCGGAAAGACGTTCGACGGTTCACCGTGTCCAGCGCGGAGGACCGTCGAATCATCATCACCGGCCTGGATCACTCCTACCCGGAACCGAAGCGTTCATCCAGCTCGTGGCGATGTCCAGGAATGAAATCCGAAACTCGTTCGAGGAGCTCTGGGGTTCGTTGGATGCATCGACACGGTGTCTTCCTGAGCTCGGTTGGACCTTTATGAACACCAATTGACGGACAGGATGCGGTCGGAACCGAACCGGGGTGGCGTAGGGTCGGGGTATGGACGCAACTGCCCGGTTTCGCCGTTCGGGTCGGGTCAGGCTGGTCCGGGCGGCCGAACGGGCCGAGACTTGGACCACCGACTCTCGGCAGTCCCATGAGCGTTGAACCCGGTGACATGATCGTCAGTTCCGGGGAACGCACCTGGAGCATCAGACCCGACTCCTTCGCTGCCACCTACGCGCAGGTCGAGGGGGAAGTGTACGAACGAACCGGCGAGGTGTGGGCGCGACGCGCAGAACCTGGGGAGCGGATGGCGACCCAGGAGGAGAGGACGTCGCGGGGAGGGCCAGTGGCGGGTCACCGACGATGACGGCAACTCGTGGTTCGTCCCAGAGGATGTCTTTACGGCGAACTACCGCCCTGCCCCCAAAACTGATTGAGCCGAGCCGTGACGAAGGAGGGGCCCGTGTCGAAACCGTGTGGTGGGCATCCGTAGAACCCGCGCTCAGTTCCCTGCGCTGAGCCGCCGGGCGTCGTTGGCCTGAATCAGTCCTCCTCGAATCCGAAGCGTTCGGCCAACTCGTCAGCGTAGGTGAACCACTCGTCCCGGTCGTCGGGGTCGCAGCAAGCGTAGTAAAGGGCGACGTGGTAGGACAGGTCCCCCAGTTCTTGATGCTCTGGTTGAATCGCCAGTGCGTCACGGAAGCTGATCGCTGCTTCTCGCAACAGTGAAACCTGCTCGGGATCCTTGGTGGGCAGCAACTGTGCCAGCCGTACTGCCGAAATCCCTAGATCCCACAAGGCCTGAAGATTCTTGGGCAGTCTCTCGGCAAGAAAACTGGCGATGATGAGGGACTCCCGATAAAGATTCAAGGCTTGTCCGGGATCACTGCTGTGAAGCATGCCGGCAACGTTGTTCAGGGAAACGGTAAGGTCGCGCTTGGCTTGGAGATTATCGGAGCGGGTCTCAACAAGACGGCGAGCGATCACGAGGGATTCCCGGTGGAGGTTCAGGGCCTGTCTGGGGTCGCGTGTTTTCTAACATATGGGCTACTCTGTAAAGAGTCGGCGAGATCGCGTTTAGCCTGTAGATTATCGGGCAGTTGTTTGGTGAGGTTGCGGGTGATGATGAGGGATTCCTGATAAAGCTTTTAGTGCCTGTTCATGATCGATGCTGCTCAACATGTCAGCAACATTGTGCAAGGGGATGGTGGAGGTCTCGTTGAGCTTGGATATTGCCGGGCAGTCGTTCGGCGAGGCGGCGAGCAGTGGTGAGAGCCTCTTGGTAGAGACTCAGGGCCTGTTCGGGATAGGGTGTCGCGCAGCATGTCGCCAACCCCGTTGAGGGATTTGGTGAGGTCTCGTAGGGCCAAGAGGTTGTCGGCTGGCTTCGGCAAGACCGCGACGGATTGTTAGGGACTCCCTGACAGAAGCCTCAGGGCCTGCCTGGATCGGTGTTTTTCAGCATGTAGGCGAAATTCTCCAGGGAAACAGTGAGGTCTCGCTGAGAGTGTGGATCACCAGACCGTGCCTCGAGTAGGCCGCGGGCGATATTTAGAGATTTTGTAAAGCCTCAAAGGATTGTTCATGATCACCGCTGCACAGCATGCTGGAGACATTGTTCAAGGAGAGACCGAGATCCCGCAGGATTTCGAGATCATTGGGTCGGGGCTTCGGCGATAGTGTGAGTGATGGCGAGGGACTCCCGATAGAGCTCTCAGGGCCTGCCTGGGATCACTGTGCTCCAGCGTATCAGCTACATTGTTCAGGGAGATGGTGAGGTCCCGCAGAGTCAAGAAATCGCCGGGTTGAGTTTTGTAAGATCGCGCCGGATGGCGAGGGATTCTCGATGAGAGACCAGAGCCTGTTCGATTGATGTTGCTCAGAATACAGCCATATTATCCAAGGAGACAGTAAGGTCCCTTCGCGTTCGAAGATCATTGGGCTGGTTCAGCGAGGTCGCGCAAAATTGTGAGAGATTCCTGATAAAGGGTCAGGGCCTGTTCGGGGTCGGTGTTGCGTACTATATCAGCAATATTGCTCAGGGAGATGGCACGCCCCGCTTGATCCGAAGATCGCCGGACCGAACTTTGGCCAGATCGCGCCTGATGCTGAGGGACCCGGTACTGTTTTAAGGCTCGTTCAGGATCGGTGCTGTGCGGCATGTCAGAAGTATTGTCCAGGGAGACCGCGAGGTTCTGTAAAATCCATGGATCATCGGGACCGTCTTTTGCAGATCTCGGATAGTATTGAGAGATTTCTTGTAGCTCTCCTGCTGGCTTTTATGAGGGTTCAACATTGTGGAGGAGTCGTGATAGAACGTGAGTTAAATAACGGGTTTGATATTGATGTTTGATAGCCGTCTGGCCGTTTTGCAGCATGGCGGATGCGGTATCGAGTACATATCTCAATGCAACGTGCCGGATGAAATCCGGGATCTGTTCGAGGAGTTCCGGTTTGCGGGTCAGGATGTCGGGTAGGGCGTCGGTGATGGAGTCGATCTCCCACAACTCCTGGTGCTTGTGTGAAATCTGTAGCGAGTTTCCGCTCTGTGGATGATGAAATCATTCACCAGATCGGTTCCTGGCGGGTTGTGGGTTTTGAGGTGGTGCGATGAGGCGGTGCATGCGGCCTGTTGTTCCGGGGTGGCGTCCTTCGGTGATCAGGTCGCGGCCTTCCAGGGTGCGGCGGATCCGGGTCCAGCGGCCCTTCAGGAACTGTGGTGTCGGTTCAAACACCTCCGGATTGGTCCGTTTGGTCAGTTCCTCCAGCCAGGGCCGAATGGTGTCAGGTGGCATGACGGCGGCTAGTCGAAGGACCTGCAGAGGAGCCGGGGAGTGTGTTCCAGATCGGTGAGCGACTGCTCGAGGATCACCGACAACAACTCCTCACGATGCTCAATCCGTGTCTTGCTGTCGTCGTCCAGCATGGTGTCACTTGCGGTCAGGTTCTGGGAACGCAGATGATCCAGGTAGTCGCGGACCGTGACCTCCGGGTGGGTGGACAGATACACCCCGGCCTGCTCGACCGCCTGGTGAAGCCGTCGAGCAGTTCCGCTAACTCTCGGCGGCTGCCCGGTCATCCTCGCTCCGAAAATCGGCACGATGACCCCCCATTGCTGGGTTGGAAAGCCCTGCAGCAAGGAAACGGATTCCTGATGCTCAACCCTTGGAGGTGGATCTGTTTCAGACGACTGGAGCCGGCGAAGTCCTTCCGTGCCGAGGCGGGTGGTGACCGCCACATGCATATCACTGTCCTGCGGTAACACACCCACCTGGGGATCGGTCAGCAGCGCCGGTTCGGACATCGTTGTCGAGGATCAGCAGCACATGCCCGTCGGCGGCGCGCGGCGCCGCAACCCATCAGCACATGCCTGCCTGTGAGTTCCGGATTGCCCGGACCTCGGGAAGTTGAAAGCCTGGTAGGTCTGAGGCGGAGTCGACCAGCAGGCAGCACTCCTGTGCCCTTCTGCGGGATCTGCCAGATGCCTCCCGCGCGTAGTGGCCCCGGTGCTGGTTTCGCAATGCCGGACCAGTTCGGTTTTACCTATGCTGCTGAGACCCCGTACAGCTGTCACCACGCCTATGGGCTGGTTGAGGGGATTCCAAGGCGTCGCCGAGTTGAGTGAGTTCTCGTGTGCGTCCCACGAATCGATGTGCCGCGCGTCAGGTTTCCGATGGCCGCGGTTTTTCTGCGGTGTTCCTGTTTCTGTTGGTACAGCTCGTCGCTCAACACTCGGACTCTGGGCTGCCAGTTCCTGGGACGGCTGCCATGGCCATGCGGGTGAACAGCTTCCGGAAGATCACGGGCCTGTATCTGGTGCATCCGGTCATGCCAGCGTTGGTGTTCCTCGTCGGGTTGGTCGTCCCCGGGCGGTGTCCTCCAGCAGCAGCGGTACCAGGCCGGAGTGGTCGTCAGGGGCCTGTTGGTTTGGTTTCTCAGTATTCCTGGAACTCCCACAAACAGAAGTCACCTCGAAGTAGGGTTTGGACACGACACCAGCAGCACCTGGCCTCGCGGATCGCGCGAGCCAGTGGGTTTCCAGTTCCTTCCCAGCCTCAGGTCGTCACGGTCGAAAGAACACCTCCCTTGTCGGGGTCGAAATGCACATCGAAGTCATCGCTGGCCGCATCCTCAGTGCCTCCACCAGCGTGTCACCCACTTCCCGGCGTCATCCCGGCGGGAGCAGCATTTGAACACCGAATACCTACGAGACGGTGGGGTTCTCAGGGGTGTGGGGCTCTCAGGGTTCGTTGGGGTGTCGACATGGCATCTTTCCAAGCTCGCTGAACAACCTTTCACGAACCTACTGGAGCGGACAGAACCGCCGACGGACCCGGATAGGTCAGCCCCACCCGCGGGTCGGGGACCTTTCTCACCAGGGCGCCAGAAGTGGCTTGACATCCGCCAGCCCGTTGCACGCTCACGTGCTGGCTCAACCAGCTTCCGGCGACCCCGACCCGGCTCAACCAGCTTCCGGGGATATGTCGACACGGGCGTCGGCCGGGCGGTTGCCAGTTCTATGTTTGCGCGGCCAGGATCCGGGGCAGGTGGCGCATGATCGCGATGTCGTAGTGCTGGACCTCCGGATCTCGTTCCAGGGTTTGGCCCATTCGTGATCCCCCGCGACCGTTGCGGCGTTCGTGAATGGCCCAGCGACGATTGCTCCAGCCGACCGAGTTCCCTCAGCGGCGCCTCGTCCAGCTGCGCCCCTTCCTCCTTCGTGGGCGACGCCATCGTCAGGCCCACCGCGGCGTGGGTCACCGCGCTGCCCGTTATAGCCGCCCGGTTTGCCGGCCTTGCTGAAATCGTCCAGGTTCTCCCACAGTTTCAGCGCCAGCGGCGAGCCCGTCGCGTTGTCCGTCTCCTCGCTGATCCTCTGGTAGGCCAGGTGCACCTGCGGGGCCAGCAGCTCCACCACGCTCCGGGTGAGCAGCGGGTCGTGGCCGGCGGGACGGCGGGGGTGAAACCGGCGCGGGCGGCCAGCACCGGCAGCCGCGACGCCAGCTCCAGGGCCGTCAACCAGGTGCCCGGAGTCCTGTCCCGGTCGAGCAGCGCAGGATTCGCGACGCCATCGCAGCCAGTTCCGGTGGAGCCAGCAGGATCGCCGACGGCTCCCCTCGCCCCACCGGGGGCCAGTTCCACCGATCCCGCCGCGAGGAGCTCCTCGGCAGGCGGCGAGCCCTCGTCAGCTGCCCCGCAGTCCTCCGGCTGCGCCTCCCAGACCGCCCGGCCGCCCGGGGAGTGGACGACTTCGGCGAGGATCGGCCCCTCGGGCCGGGTGGCCTCGGCGTCCGCGGTGCTCAGCCAGTGCGATGTCGTCCAGGATCAGCTGGGCCAGCTGCTGCGTCGGGGAGAACCGCGGGTCCAGGCCAGCACCGCCGACCTCCAGCGTGAACTGCGTCACGGAAGCTGCAGGCCAACGGATCCCGCCGGGTGATCATCGCGACCCGCGCCTCCCGCACCTCCCGGGCCACCGCGGCAGCGACGACGGGAGTCAGCATCTCGTCGGCGCAGGCGACGATCACCGCCGGCCCAGTGGGGGTGCCGCGTTTGGGGGAGGAGCGTCCCAGCCGGCCAGCAGCTCTCCGATCCGCCGCAGCACCGGTTCCGGACGCAGCGACCCCTGCGACCACGAGATCCGCGCCACCCGCTGCCCGCCCAGTCGGCCACGTCGCGGGCCCAGCCTCGTCGCGACCCACGCAGGTGACGACCATCGGCTGGCCCGGTTCGACCAGCCCGCCACCCGCTCCTCGGCGATGGTGGCGTTCAGCGGTCCGTCGCCGACGATCACCGGTGGCGGGCCGCCCGATCTGGCGTCGACGGCGACACGGCCGCCAGCACAACCCGGCGCCAGCCGCCTCCCGTGGGCGGCGACCCGCACCCGCGGATGCCCTCCCGCTGCCGCCGCGACCGCCTCGTCGCGGAAGACAACCTCGATCGCCGCGTCCCCCGGGGCGGCCAGCCGCTTAGTGAGCAGCCTCGCCGTGACGTCGTCGTGGACATCGGGGCCGATCCGCCGCGGCCCGGGTGTTGCAATGGCATCCTGAGGCATGGGACAAGTCTGGCACCCGCGTGGAAAGGCGTGACGTGGAGGAAGCGGGAAGGCGCGGCCGGGTGGTGCAGATCGTCGGCGACGGCGTGGACGGCGATTGGCTGACGTGGCGCTTGAACGACCCCGACCGCCCGGTCGGGGTGCATCGCGTCGAGGGGCTCCGGGAATCGGTCGCGGCGTTCCGCTCCGCCCTGCCCCGGGAACCGGACTCGGATAAGGGGAAGAGCCCCTGCGACCTGGAGTGGCTCGAGGCCTTCAAAACCGTGAGCCGGCAGGACGAACTGAAGAGGCTGGGGTTGTACGGCCCCCTGACCCGCCGCGACGACGAACTGGCGTTGATGCGGGCGTTGTCGCGGGCGCTGCTGCCCGGCGACCTGCGCCGCCAACTGATCGAAGCGGCCGCTGACGGGGAACGCGTGGAGGTGCGGGTGGCGCCCAGCCCGCCCGCCGCCATCGTGCCGTGGGGACCGCTGGTACTTGACGACGATGACATGCGGCTGCTGGATGTCGCAGACGTTTCCTGGATCGCCCCGATCCTGCCTGCGCGACATCGACGGACGTGCCCTGCGCCACCGCGACGGGCGGTCGGGCGCTGCACGTCGTCGATCCGAAAACCAGCAGGAAGGGTGCTGCCGGGGACGTTCGAGTCCTGCGGCCGCCACGGGCACGGCGCGGAACAGTTTTCCGCCGGTACAACGCCTTGAAAAGCTCCGCCCGCTCTTCGAACGGGGCCGGGAGGATCGCGCGACTGCTCGCGATCGGGCACTGCGCCACAGGACGAGGACGCCCGCCGACACCCGTTTTCTTCATAGCGACGGCGAGGCGAATAAGCTGCGGGCCCTCGCGCGCTGGTGCGGGAGGCCGGGAGGTGGCGAATACCGCCCGGTGGTCGGGGTGGTGGCGTGCGCGTCGGGCACCGACCTGACCCAACACGAACCCTTCGGACTCGGTACCGCGCTGCTGATCAACGGCGCCGAGGTGCTGCACGCGACCCTGTGGACGCTGCCCACCGACTACGCCATCGGGCTCGTGGACACCGGGGCCGTGGGGGCCTTCGAATGGTTGGCGCAGGCCGTCGACCACGCCCAGTCCGACGCCGACCCGGTGGCGTCGCTGGTGCGACCTGCAACGCAAGAAACTCGCCGCCTGGCGAGAGAAACCCGGCCTGGGATCCTCCCCGCTGCTGTGGGGTGCGTTGATCACCATGACGGCGCCCGCCGGACGCCGCCGGAACCCCGGTTCGGCGTCGATCCCGTAGTCCTCGGGCTACGTGACGGCCCGCTGGTGGATGAGTTGCTCAGCTTCAGCGCATAATCTGGAACCCATGGAACAGCAGGACCAACAGCCGGCGCCCGAGTCGGAGAAGAAGCGCAAACGCGCATCGAAACGCCCGAAGTCCCGCGCCCGGAAGATTCTGGCGAGGACCGGGCTGGCGATGCTCGTGTTGTTCCTCGTCGCGAGTCTGGCGGGGGTAGGCGCCTTGTACTTGTGGCTGACAACGAAGCTACCGGACCCGAACAGCGACTTCACCACCAACACCACCTTCATTTATTACAACGACGGGCAGGAGCAGCTTGGCTCTCTCGCCGTGCAGAACCGCATCACCCTCGACTACGACAAGATGCCGCAGGTGATGAAGAACGCCGTGGTGGCGGCCGAGAACTCCACCTTCTTCAGCGACCCGGGGTTCTCCATGCCGGGCATGCTCCGCGGACTGTGGACCATCGCCCGCGGCGGTGACGTGCAGGGCGGTTCCACCATCACCCAGCAGTACATCAAGATTCTCTACCTGAGTTCCGAGGCGCACCGCGGGCCGCAAGATCCAGGAGCTGATCCTCGCCATGAAGATGGGCCGGAGGTGCCCAAGGAGAAGATCCTGGAGGGCTACCTCAACACCATCTACTTTCGGCCGGGGCGCCTACGGCATCGAGGGCGGCCGCCAAGTCGTACTTCCTGAAGTCGGCCTCCGAACTCAGCCTTTCCGAGGCCGCGACCCTCGCCGCCATCCTCAACAACCCGGCAGGTCTCAACCCGTCCGCGGGCGAGAAGAGCAGGGAACGGCTCCTGGGTCGCTACCAGTACGTGCTCGACCAGATGCTGGAGAACAAATACATCAGCCGGGCGAGCACGATGCGGCCTATCCTGCTCTTCCCGAGTTCCCCGAGGTGCCGGTCTCCGACCGCTACGGCGGACCGAAGGGATTCCTCGTGTCCCAGGTGGAGCAGGAGCTGTCGAGCCTCGGTTTCAGCGACGCCGAGGTGCAGGGCGGCGGCCTGAAGGTGACCACCACCCTCGACAAGAACATGCGGGACGCCGCAGTCGCCACCGCGCAGAAGTACACGGAGGAAGCCGCATCAGCGCGAAACCCCCAGCAGGACGCATCCAAGCTGCACGTCGCGATCTCGTCCGGTCGACACCGCCACCGGTGGTGTCCTGGCGATGTACGGTGGCCCCGACTACACGAAGGACTCCCGCAACTGGTCGACGACGCCGCGTCCCGCCGCTTCCACGTTCAAGTCGTTCGCGACGGTCGCGGGGCTGCGCAACGGCTACTCCTTGACAGCACCCCCGGGCGCACCTTTCACCCCTGCGCGGTGACGGCGTCCCCGGTCCCCAACGAGTTCAATGAACAGTACGGTGACGTGACGCTGCGCAGGGCGGTTGCAGAATCCATCAACACGGCCTTCGTGGACATGACCGAGTCCATGAAGAACGGCGCTTCGCCCGTCATCCAGGCCGCCAACGACGCGGGTGCGCTGAGCGGGTGGGCTGGACGTCAACTAACCGCACTCGCCCGGGGCCGCCGAGGTGAGCCCGCTGAACGCGGCGAACGCCTACGCCACCCGCCGACCTGGGAAAGCGCAAGACGTCCCACTTCGTGGCGAAGGTGATGGATCGCAACGGCAACACCGTCTACGAGGCGAAGAAAGAGGGCACCCAGGCCATCGAGGAGAACGTCGCGGTCCAACGTCACCGACGCCCTGACCTCCGTGGTCGAGGAGGGCACCGGCACAGAAGGCGTCGCAGTTGGAAGCGGCCCGTCGTGGCAAGACCGGGACCAACGGTGTCGACGAGTCCATCACCTCGCTTGGTCTGTCGGCTACACCCGGCAGATCTCGACGGCCGTCATGCGTACGTCGCGGGCGACCCGGCAACGAGAAACCCTCGATGCCTACAAGAAAACCCGGGGACAAGACCTTCGGTTCCGGCCATCCGTTGACGACGTGGGTGGAGTACATGCAGACCGCCACCAAGGGACAGGAGGTCAAGCAGTTCGACAAAGGCCAAACCGGATCGAAGTCGTCCGCGCTGTCGCAGGTCCCCACGCGGAGCGCGCAACCCCACCAGCGCAACCCACCCAGAAGCGCGCAACCCACCCAGGAACCGTCGTATGGGCAGGCGGCCCACCTCCGATCCCACGGACGCGGGCCGTTCCACGCCCTCCACGCAGCCGACCCGGACCAAGTCGTCAGGCCCCACCTCCCAGCCGACCGGCGGCGGCAGAGCACGCAGCAACCGACGGGCGGCGAGGACAAACCGACCAACCCCCGGTGACGGCGTGAACGAGGCGCGTGGCCGGCAGAGCAGCGGTGGGTGACTCAGGCAGCGGTGACTGACGCGCCCCTGTGGAAACCTCCCGCTTCCTGCCCGCCCACGGCCGCGGAGCCTTTTAAGGTGTTCGTACGAAAATGCGCTGCTGGAGGGGCTCGGCGGGCCGGCCGGGCGTTACGCCCGGCGTTCGGGGCCTCTGGTTCGATCCGTTGCCGTGGTCGTTGTTGGTTGCCACGGTGCTGTTCGTGGTCTGTTCACTGCGGCAGATACCGTGCGTCCAGACCTCCGAGACCGTCCGGGTCAACGCGTTCATCGTGCTCTGCTACTCGGGATGTGCCGCTGGCGTGGAACAGCAGCGGGTTCGCGTTCGGCGCCCACCCGCCTCGACGGCGGGCAGATGCGGTATCCGCCGCTGCTCGGTTTGCTGCTTTTCGTCGTGATCGGGATCTCCGGTCCGTCGGGGCCCCTGTCGGCAAGTCGCTGGGGTGCAGGCCCAGCTCGACGGGTCGCAGGTGCTCTACGCCGTCTGCATGGTGCCGTTGTTCGCGTGTTTTCTGCTGTGGGTGCTGTGCCAGACCTTCATGAGCTGTGACTCGTGCGGCCGGTACCGCCCTGGGACGGCATGTGGTTGGCGGCCTCGCCCGTGGTCCTGGCCTCCCGGGCTGGTGTCGTGGGATCTGTTCGCGGTTTCACTGGCCGCCCTCGGGTGTTGTTGTTCTCCAAGGGGCGGCTGGTGTTGTCGGGTCGCTCGGGCTCGCGGTCTGCGCGGGTCTGATGTGCGATCGCGGTGGTGCTGGCCGTCGCCCCGGCCGTTGTGCTTCGGGGCCGGGCCGGGCAGGTGGGGAAATTCCTCGGAGCCGCGGCGGCCACCGTCGCCAGCGCGGTGCATCCGCCGTTGCTGATCTCTGAACTGGGAGGCCGTCGCCAGGTACTACCAGGGTGAGGCGACGAAGAACCTGTCCTACGGGTCGCCGTTCTACCTCGGGAAACTGTTCGGCTGGGAGGTGCGGGGCCGCGGGGTCGCTGGGACTGATGCTGACGGCGCTGCTGCTGGTGATCGTGGCGGGTTCGGCTCACCTGCGGGGACACCGGCCACGTGTCAGCACCCTCGTGGTGCTGTTCGTGTTCCCGACGGCGCTGTTCGGCGCCACCTACGCCCCCCAGACCGCGCTGTGGCTGCTGTTGGCACTACTGGTGGGGCGGCTCGGCCGCCTGGAGTGGGTGGCCTTCACCGTCACCACAGGTGATCTACTGGGCCGCGGTTTGGGGGTATCTGGGCGGGCAACTCAACTCGAACCCGAACATCTACTTCGCCACCATCATCCTGCGAATCGTCGTGGAGGTTCGATCTTCATCTCCTGCTCGCGCGACGCCGCCGACCCGGGCCACGATCCGCTGCGCACTGCAGGTCGCCGACCCGATCGGCGGTGTGCTGAACGAGGTCGGTAGGCTCATGATGCGTGCAGCACGCAACCCGAGAATCGAGCCGAAAATGGGCCGCAGTTTCCGGCTTGAGTTGCGCAACCGTGCGATCGGCGATGATGCCCTCAGTTCCAGACGAGTTCGTCGCAGGTGGTGGTGGTCTGGCGGGTGGTGACGGGGATTTCGTCGCCGACCTCGACCCCGGCGCTCGTGCCCCGACGAACACCATGGAGGCGTGCATGTGCGGGGTTCCGCGAAGGGGCGTTTGCGACCCGCGAGTGCTGAACGGCGACCTCGAGACCCCGGCGGCGTCCAGGACGCCCCTGCGCCAGGCTCACGCCCCGCTGCCGCAGCGACCGGGCCGGCGACGGCGCCGACAGCGCGATCCCGTGGGAGGTGCCGCCGCTGACGATCACCAGCCAGCCGTCCCGGGGGCACGCGACTGGTTGTAGCCATGGCGGGCACCGCAGGCAACGCGGTGCACGTCGAGGACGGTGGCGGTGGTTCTCAGGGCCTGCGGGCCCCCAGCCACAGCCGGGTTCCCATCCGCATCCGGGTCTGCACACCCAGCTGGGTGCGGAACCTGCAGTAGTCGTTCACGCCCGTGTGAAACCCACACCGCGCCCCGCTGATGGGCCACGGCCCCGAGTGCGAGCTGCTGGGCCTCCGAGCAGCTGCCTTCAACGGCAGGTGCATCGTCCAGCCCTCGAATCCCACGTTCCCGGCATCCACCGACGCGATCTCACTGCGGCGTGATGCCGTGCCTGCGCATCGACGTCATGAGTCTCCACCATCACCGCTCCCGGATGCGTGGTGCGCAACTCGTCGAGGTCGGTGAGGCGAGACGACGGTGATGACGCGGGGATCGTCGAGGCAGGGCCGTGGCAGCTCTCGTCGAAAGGGCCGCCACGGGTTCAGGACGATCACGTCGCGCGACCATCCCGCCTCCCTGACCGTCGCGACCTCGTGGGCGGTGCCGACCGCCAGGCAGTCGCTGTTGAGACGTTCGGCCTCGCGGGCCAGGACGTCCAGTCCGAGGCCGTAGCCGTTGCCCAGCGACGGGCGACCAGCCCTCGGAACTCCTCGTGGACGTGCGTTGACGTGGTCGCGCCAGCGCGGTGTCGATGGTCAGTGTGAGGGCTCATGTCACCGCCGCTTCAGGTACTGCTGGAAGGCGAAGTGGAGGAACGAGCTGATGGGTTTGTCCCATTCCCCGAGCAGTGGGCGACGGCCTCGCCTCCCGTGCCGGCCACCAGACTGGATGAGTCCCCAGCTCCGGGTCGTCGGCCGCCAGGCCCCTCGGTGATGCCGCGCAGGTCGTAGACGGTTCGCTCCGGCGTCGCGGGCGTCGCGCATCATGCGCCACTGGATGGCGTTGGAGCCGCGGACCTCGCGTTTCGCGGTGGTGGAGGCACCGTAGGAGTACCAGGCGTGGGTGCCGACGCGAATGAAGGTGGTGGCTGCCACCAGGTCGCCCTCGTGTTCGGCCAGGTAGACGCGCATCCGGTCGGGTTCCTCGGCGTTGAGGGCGTCCCACATGGTCTCGAAGTAGGGCAGCCCGCGGCCGGTGAAGTGGTCGCGTTCGGCGGTTTCCAGGTAGATGCGATGGAACCGGGCCAGGTCGGCGCGTTCCCCCCGGGTGACCGTCACGCCCAGCTTGTCGGCCTTCTTGATGTTGCGGCGCCACAGCTGGTTCATGCCCTTTAGCAGCTGCTCGTCGGTCAGCCGCGCCTTCGGCGTCGGTCAGGCGCAGCTGGTAGTTGAACTTCGGCTGCCCGGCGGCGAAGCCGTGACCCTCCGCCTGGGGCTGCCAGCCGAGATGATCCAGGGTTCGCAGCACGCGGGTGCCGGTCAGGGTGGTCTCGTCGGGGGTGGCTTGCGACAAGGCGGTGATCTCGGGGATCGGCGATGGCGGCTTCACGGTGGGCGCCAGCCAGCGGTGGTGCACCACGGTCGGGCCGATCCGCACGGCGAACGCCTTGTTGCGGCGGGCGTGGGCGACGAGCGCCTCCAGGTGGGCGTCGACGTCGGGGCGTTCCCAGTCGAGGACGGGGCCCTCCGGCAGGTAGGCCAGGTAGCGGGGCAGCTTTCGGCAGCTGCCGGTACAGGATGAGTCCCCACCCCGGTGAGGTGTCGCCGTCGAAGAAGCCGACGGATTCGGAACGCCACTCCGGTTTCGCTTCCCCCACGCGGGAAGCTGTAGGAAACTCGCCTGCCACGAGCCGCCACGAAGGCCAGGTGCTCGTCGGCGCTGATCGTCTTGACGGTGATGCTCACGACTACAACCTACCGGCTGTGGCGGTTACTGTTCGTGGTTCCCCCGAGGACGTGTGAGCGGGATGAGGTCTAGCCAGGGCTGAGGTCTCTGTCGTGTGGCCCGGCTCAACCAGTCATCAGTCGGGACTCTCCTGCGACGGCCCGATACGTCTCTAGTATCACACGAACGGCGGCCACCGTGGTGAGAAAACACGAAAGGCGCCAGGAAAACGTGCCACGATCGATGAGCAGCGTGTTCTGACGGTGAACCCCGATGGCGAAGATCGCGACCGCCAGGAGGGCTGCCGTGACGGTGCCGAGACAGGTGAGGCCGTTTTGATGGCGGCAGTGCTCGTAGCGGCGTTTGAAACCGAAGTCGAACAAGCGTGGCGAAGACGTTGCTCGGGCTCGGTTGGTACCTGCGGCGGCTGCTGCTGGAGCGGGGGTGCGGACTGGCCCATGGGTCCGCCCTGGGGAGGGGGAGGCGGCAGCCCTGTGGGACGTCGCTGGAGACCGCCTGCTGGCCCCGGGCGTCCGTGGCCTGCGGGATCCCAGACGTTTCCCGGTGGCTGCGACTGCTCCCAGACGTTTCCCCTGCTGGTCGCTCGCCGTACGGGTCGTGGGGGTACTGCGGACTGCTCGCGATGGTTCCTCTCCACACGGACGCACCTCGATCACCGACCACTCTTGCACATCCCCGCCCTGAGTGGATGGAGGGTGGGGCTGGGAGTCAGTCCGCCCCACTCGTCGCGGGATCTCTCAGGCCTTGATGTCCTCGAGTCTCTCGCCGATCCGCATGCCGTAGAAGGAGCGGTGGCAGAAGAAGACGGAGACGAGCAGGAACACCGCGGCCGTGACGTGGGAGCCAGCACACCCAGGCCCCGGCGGTGATCGCGGTGGCAGTTCGACGGCCAGCAGTCCGAACAGCGTCGAGAACTTGATCACCGGGTTGAGCGCCACCGAGGAGAGGTGTCCGTAGGGGTCGCCGACGGTGTCGCCCACGACGGTGGCGTCGTGCAGCGGCGTGTTTTTCGCATCGAGATCAACCTCGACGAGTTTCTTCGCGTTGTCCCAGGCGCCGCCGGCGTTCGCCATGAAGATGGCCTGGTAGAGCCCGAACAGCGCCATCGCGACGAGGAACCCGATGAACAGGTACGGTTCGGCGAAGGCGAACGCCAGGTGTGAAGAACACGCCCAGGAAGATGTTGAACATACCCTTCTGGGCGTACTGGGTGCAGATCTCGACCACCTTGTTGGAATCCTGGGCGGAGGCCTTCGTCTCGCCGTCGAGGTGCAGGTTCTGTTTGATGAACTCCACGGCCCGGTAGGCGCCCGTGGTGACGGCCTGCATGGAGGCGCCCGTGAACCAGTAGATCACCGCACCGCCCGGCAGCAGGCCCGAGGAACGGGCGTGCAGCGGACAGACTGACTGCCAGCGTTCTCGTGAGCTGTCGGTCAGGCCCATCATGATGGAGAAGATCATGGTGGTGGCCCCCACCACGGCGGTGCCGATCAGCACCGGTTTCGCCGTCGCCTTGAAGGTGTTGCCCTGCGCCGTCGTTGGCCCTCGAGGAAGCGCTTGGCGCGTTCGAAGTCGGGGCGGATGCCGTGGTCGCGTTCCAGCTCCTCCTCGATGCCGGGATCTCTCGATGGTGGACAGCTCGAACACCGACTGGGCGTTGTCGGTGACGGGACCGTAGGAGTCGACGGCGATCGTCACGGGCCCCATACCCAGGAAACCGAACGCGACCAGACCGAACGCGAACACCGCGGGGGCGATCATGAGCTGGTTCAGCCCCATGGTCGAGATGATGAAAGCTCAACCCCATCAATCCGGTGATCGCCAGCCCGATCCAGTAGCCGGAGAAGTTGCCGGCCACCAGGCCGGAGAGGATGTTCAGCGACGCCCCGCCCTGGTTGGAGGAGACCACGACCTCGCGGGTGTGGCGGGCGTTGGTGGAGGTGAACACCTTCACCAGCTCCGGGATCAGCGCCCCGGCCAGGGTGCCGCAGCTGACGATCAGCGACAGCTTCCACCACATCCCGTCGGGCAGGCCGACCGATCAGCGCCGCGGAGGTGCCGAAGGTGCACGCGATGCACAGCACCGAGGTCAGCCACACCAGCGACGTCAGGGGAGCCTCGAAATCCATCTCGGCGGCGTCGCGGTAGCGGGCGCGGGTGATGGCGGCGTTGACGAAGTAGGAGATCCCGGAGGCCACCACCATTACGGCGCGGATTACGAAGATCCACACCAGCAGCTGCACCTGCACCATCTGGTCCTGGACCCCGAGGAGGATGAAGGTGATCAGCGCCACACCGGTCACGCCGTAGGTCTCGAAACCGTCTGCCGAGGGGCCGACGGAGTCGCCGGCGTTGTCGCCCGTGCAGTCGGCGATCACGCCGGGGTTGCGGGCGTCGTCCTCCTTGATGTGGAAGACGATCTTCATCAGGTCGGCGCCGATGTCGGCGATCTTGGTGAAGATCCCGCCGGCGATGCGCAGCGCGGATGCGCCCAGCGATTCACCGATCGCGAAGCCGATGAAGCACGAGCCTGCGATCTCGCTGGGCAGGAACACCATGATGACCAGCATCATCGCCAGTTCGACGGAGATCAGCACCATGCCGATGCTCATCCCGGAGCGCAGCGGGATGTCGTGGCAGGGGTAGGGGCGCCCGGACATCGCGGCGTGCGCGGTGCGGGAGTTGGCCAGGGTGTTGACGCGGATGCCGTACCAGGCCACCGCGTAGCTGCCGCCCATGCCGATCAGCGAGAACAGGATCACCACGGCCGTCCTGCCCACCCCGAAATTGACGAGGAACAGGTAGTAGATGACGATGATGGCGGCGATGAAGGCTCACAGCAGCATCAGGAACCGGCCCTGCTGTTTCCAGGTAGGTCTTGCAGGTGGTGTAGATCAGCTCGAGACGTCCCGCATCGCCGACGTGCACGGGCATGCGGTTCAGCTGCGAATAGGTGATGATCCCGAACACCAGGCCGAGTGCGCGCACACGATCAGTCCGAGACCGAGCAGCACGCTGCCCGGCAGGCCGAGAGGGAAACGGAATCCGAGGTCGGGTAGCTGGAGGTTCGCCTCCCGCCGATGTGGCTGCCCGACTGGCCGCCACCGGAATCGCACGAGGTGAGACAGAGTACGCCGACCGCGGCTCCGAGCAGCCCGATGCCCTTCAGGGATTGCGCTGGGCGGGCCGTGGGTCCGTCGCGGCGCGGAGGGCTTTCTCTCTGGTGCTGTCACCGCTTCTCGCGGTAGCTCAGTCATGATGCTCCTAGCGATCATTTGCGTACTGGCCTCGTCGCCGTCTGTCCTGGGCACACTTTACGCCCTGCGGCTTTGCGGGCCGAGAAAGAGTGGCGATTTCGAGGGGAAGGTGTCACGAAACAGCGGCCCGGCCGGCGGTAAAACCGCAGGCCGGGCCGCCTGCACAGGCCTTCGGGTCTCGACGGTTTCCGCTGCCGCCGCAAGCGATGATCAGGGCTTTCGAGGGTCGTCTCAGCGGGCGCGGAGAGCCTCGAGGTCGGCGTCCTCGGGCAGGTTGCCGTGGACGATCGTCAGTTCCGTTCCGCCGTCGACGGCACGCATCCCTGAGGTCGACGAGGGTGGCCGGCGCCCCTTCGGACGCGTGCCACGAGAACCGGATCTGTTCCTTGGGGTGGAAGCTGCGGGTGATGCCGTAGGTGCCGTCATCGGCTTTCCACGACTCAGCCCTTGTTGCCGAGCTGCGCCGCCTCGCGCCGAGCAGTGTCTGCGCTCCGGCGGGGGTCATGAGGGCCTCCAGACGGCTTCCAACTGGTGGGAGCCACCCGGGTGACCGCTACGCCTCGGCGTTTCGCTACTGCCTCCGTGGTCTCCATGATGATGCCTTTCATCTCTTCGGGCGTCGCCTGTGGCGTCCGGTGCATCGTGCCTAGTAGCCCCCGGGCCGGACGGGAGGGATCGGGGAAAAGGCGACTTTTGGCCAGCGGGAGGGGCGGCCCGGCGAGCCCTTTACGCCGGCGGGCGGGGCCCCGAGGGCGGCGCGGTTCGCGTCGAAACGACGCTCGGTCCCCGGGAGATTTGATTTTTCCGAAAAGTTTTCCACAAGCAATTTGTGGGAAAGTGTGCTTTTCTGTGGATTGTTCACTTTTCGTTCAGGAAACGCAGTGCGGGTTCTGGTGGCGGTGTGCGCGGTGGAAGCGGTTTCCGGTTGGCCGGGATGGGATGATGAGAATCCTTGAAAGTGGTGTTGAGGAGGTGCGATGACCGGTTGGCGCGAATTCGATCCCGCCTCACGCAGGCGCTCGTCGAACTGCCCGACGAGTGCCTCGTCGTCAGCGGCAGGGGACGGCTGGGTGCAGGTTCCTCAGGGCGGGGACCCGGATGGCGGTGGAGGTCAGCAACGACCCCCGGGTGACGAAACCCCGCCTCAGGGACCGGCAGTGGCGGCTCGCCGACGAATGGGCTGGCTGTGGCGCCGCGACTTCGCCCGCGGGTCAACGGGAGGCGGCCGTGATCGTCGCGGAGACCGGGCACTGCTGCGCAACGTGTGGGGCTGGACCGGTCTCGATGGGTTCCGCTACGAGTCGTGGGTGGAGATCACGCGGAAGGTGTTCGGGTTCTTCCCGAGAAGCGAGGAACGGCGCATCCGGTGGCCGGGGCTGGGGTTGCCGGAACGCCTCCACCCCGACCGCATGGACGAATGACCCGGGTCGGTGTCTCTCACCGGGTCGCGTTTCACCAGCGCGGGCACGTCGTCGGGGGTGACGGGGACCCAGCCACCCCATGTCGGGTTGCACCACGACGACGCCCGGTTGCACGGGTAGCAGCAGCCCGTCGCGGTCAGCAGCACCGATTCGTCCAGCGCCCCGGCCTCCGCCAGCGCCCGGCTGAGGGTCTCCTGCGTCTCGGGTGCGCCTTTCGCGTTGCAGCGCGGCCCGCGGCACACCAGCACCCGCCGGGAAACGGGCGGGGTTGTCTCGCAGTCCGGGCTGGTGAGGAATCGCGCGGCCCCAGGCGGCGGGCCTGCGGGCAGGGCAGCTCCTCGGCAGCCCGCGAGGGGACGCCGGAACACCACAGCTCCAGCAGCGGCTCACGCGAATCGAGCCACCAGCGCGCCACACGCCGAGCTTTCACGACGCTGGCGTGTGTCGTCGCCGAAGGTGACGCCGCCGACCAGGTGTGTGCTCGGCCTGATCCGAGTCCGGCCAGCTCATCCAGCTGGTTCACCAGCGCCGGCCCTCGCCCTGCAGCACCGCCAACATCGGCAGCCCGCCTGGCGTACCTCCGCCAGCTCCGCCAGCGTGCCGCGTCGGACAGGGCGAGGGCGACGGCATGGCTCTCACCTGCGACTTCCAGTTCACGCGTCTGCGGTCATCCACCTCGGACGCGCTTGTCCCTGATGGTCTCGGCTGGCTGGAGTGCTGCGGCTCGCTGATCCCATGTGGGCCTGGCACGGAGGCGGTGGCGGCGGACCGACACGGGTGTTCGAGGACGCATGGAAGCTCTTCCAGTTGGGCCTTTTCGCGAGGCGCGTGGATGACGCCGTCGGCCGCATTCGGACCCGAGTTCATCTCCGCAGGTCGCGGACGCCTTCCCGGATCTCTCCCAGTGGCACACGCGCCCGTTAGGTCCCTCTCACCGCTGCGCGTCAAGTCCCGGACTGCGCACCGGTCTCTCGGCGCCCGGGCGCCACCGACGAGCGCACACCGTAGCAGTGTGGTGTGAGTGTTGCCTGCAAGCGCCTTCCCGGGTCGTCGGGCCGTCGTAATCCCGGTGCGGGTGGGTCCGATGGCACCAGGTTGTTCCCGTGACTCAAACTCCAGACCCAGTGCGCCTGCCGCCGCCCTGCGCGAACGACGCACCCTCCTGAGAAAGACTCAGTTGCCAGCATGGGACCGAATCCAGCCCTTCGCCACCGTCATCACCACCTTCGTGTTCAGCACCCACATCCCTCCGGGTCGCTGTTCGACCGGTGCGCGACATGTATCACGCCGGCGTTCATGCTGGCGCGTAGCGATGGCCGGGGCCGGGTGCTCATCGCGCTGCTGGCGCCGGTGCTGGGGCAGGGCACGGATCGCTCCGGGAGGCGTGGATGTTCCACCGCTGCGCTTGGCAGACGTGGGCGCTGGCGGCGGTCCCGGCGGCGTTGTGGTTCGTCGCGCCCGGGCAGCAGTGGCCTGTGGCTGGGCTTCGCGCGCGTCGATCGGGATCACAACATCGTTCCGAGGTGGCTAACGTCAACCACTACGCCGCTATCGACAGCGGGCTACCCCCGGCACCGTACGGCCGCGCTCCGCACGGCTCAGTATGGGATACCTCGGCGATCGCGATCCTGTTGCTGGATCGTCGCCGTCGCGTGGCCTGACATCGGCTCCCTGACGGGGTGCGCAACCCAACGCCGCCGTGCGTGTGGACGCGTGCCGTTCACCATTCCGTTGTTCGCGGCCACCGCGACCGGGCCGTGGCCTCCCGCCGCAGTGCGCCAGTCGCCGGTGCGCCCACCGCGACCATATAGTTCCGGTGATCCGCATCCACCGCGTCCTCCGCACACGACTCGATACCCTGCTGGCCTCCCGCGCTGTTCCGCGACGGCCTGGCAGTGTTCACTCTACGGTGCGGTGCGCTGGCGAAATCCGGTGTTCGGGTTCAGCACCGGCGAGGTGACTCGTCTCGGTAGTGCCAACGTGGTCGCGGGGCTCATGCGACTACCGTTCCGGGCACCTGGACGACCGGACCGCCGAAACGGGTGATCCTGATCTCGGCTGGCGCGCTGGCGGTTGTACGTCGCATCTTCCTGCTCCACGACCGGGGCCGGTGGTGTTCTGATCTCGATCGCCATGACCTTGTTCGTCGGCCCTCGCAGTCGGCGCGCCGCGGTCCTTCCTGGCGCTCTGATCCCCGGAGGGTCACCGGGTGAGGTGTTCGCTGTACGCGACGACCGGCCGGGCGGTGGTGCCCTTCCTGGCGTCGTCGCTGTGGCGCTGTCCTGTGGCTGATCGCCCGTCCCGGCGGGCGAGTCGGCGGTGCACTCGGCATCCTCGGATCGCAGCTGGGCTCGCCGGCTGGTCGTGATGATTCCTGCGCGAGGCCCAGCAGGCCGTGCACCGCGGATGACCGCGGCTTCCGGTTCAACCGGCACGAAACGCCTTCGGGTGCCTGCTGTTTCAGGTGGCCGCTCGTCTCGGACGGCATATCCGGTTCCGCAGGGGCGCAAAACGTCTAGCGGTTCATGGGGGTATGTCCGACTGGTTTGCCATCAACGAAGACCTGTGGGGCACCGTCGCGGGGTCGCGACCTCCGCTGTTCTACTTCTTCGACGGTTTCATCGACTCGGGACGCGTCGGTGCGACGCTGATCGAGGCCCTCCTGAAACACCCGAACCGCAGCTGCTCGGATCGTTCAGCATGGACCCGTCCACGACTACCGTGCCCGCTGTCCCGCCATGGTCTTCGACCGCGACCACTGGGCCTCGCTCGAGGAACCAGTGCTGAACCTGCACCTGGCGCGCGACGCTGAGGGAAATGCTGCACCGTGATGCGCGGTCCGAACCCGATCACCGCTGGCGACTGTTCGGTGACGGACTGGTCGGGCTGGTCCAGCGGCTCGAAGTCTCGATGCTGCTGACCGGTTACGGCATGCCCATGGCCTTCCCGCACACGCGCCCCACGCCCCTGGCGATACACACCACCGATCCGGAGCTGCGGCAGCAGAATCTGCTGGATCGACCGCCCTCGAGATCCCGGCGTCGTCTCTCCCACCTCGAATACCACCCGGTAGCTTCGGACCGCCCCACGGAGCCGCCGCCCACGTGCCCCACTCTCTACCTCGCCAACGCCCTTCCTTCCTGCTGCCACAGGCCGCGGTCACCATCCTTCACTGCCACGCGGAGGCGACAAAGCTGGCTGCCTCCACCGACGAATCCCGGCGGCGGCCGAGGCCAACCTGATGGCCATCGCAGGCCGACACCCGCGGCGACGAGACCGCCGCATGAGCTGTTGCACCAGCCTCGAGGAGCAGCACGACTGCTACACTCGAACCCACCGGCGAGGACCCGCCTCCGCCGACAGAGATAGCGGCGGCGGTGGAGCGTTTCCTCGCCCAGCGCGACGACGGTACAACCAGCCCCGCCCAAAGGGGAGTGAAGCCGGTCCTTGGCTGCGTGATTTAGGTGGCATGTTTTGCACGCGGTGTCATCCGTGACATATGTTTCGCGTATGGCAGGTGCAGGCAGTGAATCGTGGTTGGCGCTTTGAAGTGGAGCCGTCCGCAGCTCGACGAGCAAAACACTCGCTGCGCTGTCCGAGTTCGTGGATGGCTCCGGAAGAGAGCGCCCTGCGCGATCTTCTGCTCGCGCTCACCGGATCACTCGAATCCGGCGGCACCGTCGCCCTGCTCGACGTGGATACCGACTACACGCCCGCCTCGTCGCGCAACGCCTGCGGATGAGCCGAACTCACCACTGTACAAGCTCCTTTGATCTCCGGCAGATCCCGTCCCATCGTGTCGGTCGACCGCCGTGTTTCCGGCGTGATGTCAGTCACCTTTCGAGAAGCGTCGCCAAGAGGAGCGCCGCGCGCTCGCCGAACGTTTCGCCAGCGCCGAGGCCATTCGCCGCGGTGCCGTCGATGAGCTTGAGACAGAACTGTGACGTTCACCGCCGAGGAGTAACAGCGTGTCGTATGGTGTGTCCCGTGCAGCACTGATTCACGCTCGTGCCCATCTTCTGGAGGCTGCCCGCCGAACCTCGAGAGGTGGCCGGATCCTTCACGAGAACGCGATCACTGAGCAAAGATGGATGACGTCTGCAGCTGTCCAGGCTTTCGCAACCTGATCCCGTGAAATCGCGCCCTCGTCGGAGGCGGAGCCCGTGTGCGAATCGCATCATTGAGTGTTCCCGCGATCTCCGGCTGATGGAGGTTGCGCGCGCCAGCCAGTGGCGTGCCGGGGTGTGGTTCGATCCGGAGGCGTGCAGTGGTGGTGGCTGGGTGCTCGCGAGCGGCGGCACCGGATCACGAGGATTTCTAGCCAGCGGCTGGAACGGCAATGTGACACGGAACGAGGACGAAAGGCGTTGCTTCCAACGGACGAAGACGCCCGGATTACTGAAAACGCGACGACTGCGCTAGGGCCCTCACCGATTGGGAAACTCGCGGTGGCATTGGCCGTCGACTTGCTGGCGGGGGCGTTGCATCACGAGTGTCACCGCGTGGTGGTTCCGCATCCGACTGTTGACCGGTTCCGTTGGCTGGAGGTCGAACTGGAGTTCATCACCGGGGACGGTATCGAGGAGTTTGGTGCCGAGTTTCATCAACAACACCCGACAGGGAACGCATCTCGCTTTACGCTTCGCGGAACGGCGTCTCCTGATCAGCAAGCATCGCGCCCTGGAGCAGGAATGGGAATCGCCGGAATCTACCTGGCTGCGGAGTGTGAGAATCCGGACACTGTGCTCGTCAGATCGAACGGCTTCGTGACGCGCGCATCCCGGGAAACGCCGGTTACTGGATTCTGACCGTGTGGCCACGTGGCTCACCGCGTTCACCGCCGTCACATCGGCGACATGCCAGCGTGGACGGGAGGGCGGTCCGCTGTCCCCGTGCGGGTGTATTTCGTTCCTGACGGATCCCGACGCTCTTCCTGAGTGCGAGGAATGTGCTTGGCGGTGCGTCAATTTGTGCGGCGTGAGGATTGTGGCGGCGCTAAACGTTTCTTTACCCGGCATGTGCTCAGTGGTCGTGGCGCCGTCGAGCCAACGACGAGGTGTCGCAGCAGCGGGCCTGGGTGACCCTATGGTGTCGTGGATGCGCCGCCCCTGGTGAGCCGGGCGTTGATGATGATCGCCCGCGTCCTGGCGCGCACTCCACCACCCCGCCAGGCCCCGCGACAACAGGGCGTAGTTCTTTCTCGGCGCCGCGACGCCCGGACGGCCTCCATGATCCGGGAAGCTCGCAGGCGAGCAGGTCGGAGGGTGGCCTCGGCGAAGACGTTCGCGCGGCCCGACTCCCGTGCCTGCAGGCAGCACCACCCGCAGACCTGAAGCGACGGCCTCCCGGATGGCGGCGCGATCATGACGAGATTGTCGGGCACCACCCTCGGCTCCCGGGTTCTGAATCCCAGCCTCGTCTAGACTCCGCGGCAGCGGGCCGGAACGGTCGGGGCAGATCCGGCGGCGGCTCCGTCCGGAACACGTGATCACTGCGGCTACTGGCGTGGAATCCTAGTCGCGTGCAGGACGGATCCGTCTCCAGCAGGTCGGGCGTCGAAACCCGCTGCGCAGCACCTCAAATCAGAAATTCCTTTCGTAAGTACGAAACGGCACTGGTGCTGCAAAACCGGATTCTTCCGCTACCGTTGCGAAGCTGTGATACGCCCTAGTCAGCACCCAACCCAGGAGTCATCTTGCCCCTCACAACCGTCGCCGACCGTCTCGCGAGTCCATGTATGCCCCGCCAACTACAAACGCCTCAAACGCCTACAGGGTGTACGCCAGCGCCGAGAATCCCACCAGAGTCCCCGACATCCGGACCGACCAGACGCCGAACTGGCCGGTTTCCTGGCGGTCGCAGGCGAGGTGGCGGGCGAGGTGGCTCACCCCTTCCCCAACCAGTAGCCTGGCCGCCCCGCCCCTGAAGGCGATCTCCACCGAACTGGCGACCGGGAGGGCAAGACCGAGATGGCCGCCGGCTGGCCCCTGAGGCACCACCGTCCACGCTGACCACAACGACAACCTCGCGGCCCGCGACGCCGACTGGATGGGTCCCACCGCGGCCCGGACTGACCTCCGCGCTGCCGTGCCGACCAGACCTCACCGCCCGGCAGACCGCCCACGCCGCCGACATCACCCACTCCCCGGTGGTCAGCCGCCCTGACCTGCTCCACGACCGCCTCGCCGCCCGGCCCGGGGACCCCACCGGGGCCCACAAGAGGTGGTGCTCGTCGACGAGGCCGACGCGGTCCTGCTCGACGAGGCCCGCCGTGCCCCTGGTCCGCCGCCGACGCCGAACCACACCGCGACGAACACGCCCGGCTGCCGCCCACGTGCGGGCACCTTAGGCGGGCAGCGACCAGCGTCGTCGCGCCCGATCGTCGCGCACCGTCCACCACCGACGACGGGCTGCGCCGCGTCGAGGACGACCACCCCGACCGCGACTCGTTCGGCACCGACCTGAGTTCCCTCGTCCCGCTGAACTCATCACGCCCACGCCGCCCCTGGAACGCGACGTCGCACCACCCGTCGCCGACGACCGCGTCTGGCTCGTCAGTGGTCGCGGGGCGGACCGGCTGCAAACGCTGGCCCGACGGTTGCAGTCGCCGTCGAGGCGAAGGAGGCCCTCGATACCGCCCCGGACTCCAGGTCCCGACCAGTCCTCGTCATCGCGGAACTGGTCGGCGGCTACGAAAACTGTTTGCATGAGCGCGACTACGTGGGCCGCCGACGAGGAACTCGAACTCCGTACGGGCTGCGGTCGCGGTGATCCCGTCGCACCCGCCGTGCCGTCGCACCGACCAGTCCACCCGGCTCCACGCCACCTCCGAGCATCGCGACGCGGCCCTGGCGCACCTCGTCCGGGAATCCGGGAACGGGGCGACCCGGCGCTGGTCGCGACCCAGAGCGTGAGGGAATCGGAGCGATCGCGGACCTGCTGCGCGCGGCCCCGCGTCGAATGCGTGCCGCTGAACGCCCGCAACGCCACTGAGGAGGCCGCGATCATCCGGGCCGGTGGAGGCGGCAATCGGGTCACGGTCTCGACGCAGATGGCCGGGCGCACCGACGTGGTGCCTCACCCGAGGCCGTCGACGCGGCGGGCTGCCAGGGTCGGGCGTTTCAGCGCCCGGCTCGACGACCGCCCGCGGATCGCGCGCCGCACGCAGGGCGATCCGGGGAGTCGGTGTTCCCCGCCAGCCCCGAGGACCGCTCCCGTCACCGACAACGACCCCTTAACCATCCCGAACCCCGCACGTGGACGGCGGTGAGGTCGAAAAACGCCGCGCGAACCGTCGCGTCCTGGGGTCGTGGACCATGCGCAGCGGTTTCAGCGACGGCGACCAGCGCAACCCGAGGTGGCTGTCGTGGCGTACGGCGAACTGCCAGCCGGCCACCCACCCACTCGTCGAGGTGCGGAACGTAACCGAGGCCTGAGGCTTTCGACCGGCTCGCCGGTTAAACACGCGCGCCCGAGGGAGGTCGCGGAACTGGGTGAGCGCCCCAGGAGGACGAACCCGAGGAAGCGCGACTGGCGCTGGTCGCAGCCATCGACGCTGCCTGGAGCGCGCACCGGGCATGCCGGAGCTGCGCGAGGGCATCACCTGCGGCAAAAGGCCCGCGAGATCCGCTGACCAGAGTTCGAGAAGGAGATGGGGCGAAGCCACCAGGCTCTTCCGGAGCATCCTCGACGACGCCGTCGCCGCCTCCGAAGCCTCCGGTCGTCGACATGGCGGGATCTGGAATCGCTGGATCCCGCATCCCAAAGCGCCACTGGCTTACACTGTCACCGACAACGAACTTGGCGACGATTTCACCTGATGGACGCGCCTGCGCCGTCGCCTCGCGGTCGGTGAGCGTCGCCTGCTCGTAGTCGGTGGGCTCACCTGACTTGTGATCGTATGCTTGCGCCAGCGCCGGCGAATGACGGCTGAGCTGTGGCGTTTCCGTCGGGAACGCTGGCGGATGACGGAGGGCCAGCGGATGACGGGAGGCTGGCGTCGAAGCGGCGATCGCTATAGGAGTTTTGACGGCACCGTGTCGCGGCGCCTTGGCGGTCTCGATGGCGACGGACTCCCCACTAGGGTGGACGACAGCAGTTCTACCAAGGAGAGACCGTGAAGGGCATATCAGTACTTTCTCCGGTTCCGCCCACCATGCGCTGGCTGACGAGATCTGTGACCATCTTCAGAGGTTCCCCGAGCACGTGAAGATTCCTGTCAGCAACGACCGCCTCCAGCCCAGCTGCTCGACAACCGCGCCGACAACGCGACGCCCGCGAACGCAGCTCGTGCCCACCCAGCCCAGAGCAACTGATGGAGCTGTTGCAGATGGTCAACGCCGCACGCGGCGCGTCGGCGGCGCAGATCACGGCGGTGATCCCACCACGCCTACGCCCGATCCGACAAGAAGCGACGCCTCCCATCTCCTCGGGCCGGTCGCCGATCCCCTGGCAACCGCCGGCGTCCACCGCGCGACGATGAACCCACGCCCCGCAGGTCCACGGTTCCCTCTCCGTGCCGGTGGATCACCACGGCGCCCGCGTCATCGCCGACCACCAACCGCGCCGCGACCAGCAACCACGTCGTCGTCTCCCGGACCCGCACGCTAAACAGGCGATGCTGCTGGCGCGTCGTTCGCCGCCCGTGGCGGCCGGCAACAAAAAACGCCCTCGCCGACGACAAGGTGGTGATCTCGTCGATGGTCGGTACGTCGCGGGAAGCGCCATCGTCCTGACGACGAGATCGCCACCAGCGGGTCGATCATCGAGATCGTCCCCAAACCTGACTTTCGGCTGCGCCGAGGCTCCATCGCCTGCACCCATGGCCTGTTTACAGGCTCGGCGGTGGAGCGCTCACCCCGCCACCCACATCTCGAGGTGGTCTCCACCACCGTCCCCGCCTCGCGGAACTTCCCGCCTGGCGCTGAGCGTGGCGTCGCTGTTCGCGGAGGCCATCGCCCGCATCCACCAGCGGAAACTCGGTCTCGACATCACCAACGGGTCGATCCCGCCATGCCCAACTCCCCAGGACCTGAGGGCCTGTTCTGATTTCGATCAATTCAGCGACGCTGCCGGCGCGGATCACACCTCCCGCCGCCGACCATCACCCGTAAACGCATCATCAGTGCAGCCGGTGGCGGGTGCTGAAGATGCCGATCAGCCGACGGCGAAGAACGGGAACTGCAACAGCCGCGTCTGGTCGAGATGTTCGGCGTGGTGTAGTCGCCGGAGGGGTTGGACCAGCCCAGAAGGCGCCGATGGCTAGCAGACTCAGCGTGGCGCCCGTGAAGGAACCGGTGATGACCAGGCCATTTGCCGCGCCGAGGCGGTGCGGGGCGCAGGGTGCGATAATCCTGAATCCGATGCCATACCCGACCGCCCGCGACACGCGACCACCGTAAGAACAAGAGCCACCACGGAGCTCTACCGGCTACAGCAGCGCCGCCCATCCGAGCACACAATTCCCGATGACGGTAGAGTTAGACTGCTGCGACGCAGCGGTGACGGAGGTCAGCCAACCCAGCAGCGGCGAGAAACGATCACAGACGACTTGCGCCCGGCCCCCCGAGAGTCCCTCCGCCCGTTAAAATCCAGCGGATGCCCCAGATCATCGCGAACACGTTGACGCTGAAACCCTGGCGAAGTGCACCCAAACCCGAGCCGGTCGCGGATGCCGCCAGGCGTCGGCGATGCCGCGGGCAGCAGGTCGGAGACTCCTCCTCCTCGGCGGGACGGTCCGCCTGGGGGCACGTCGGAACCCAGAACGCGCTCATGACCCCAAGCATCGACCCCGGATGCGAGGGCATGCCCAGGAAGGCCCACACCCAGCCCTGCGCTGAACAGGGAAGCAGGAAGGTCGCGAGGCCACCTGCCCCATCCGCCCCATAAATCCCCGGCCAGCTGCGTCAGACCTCACCCGCGACGCAGCGAACCATCAGACGAGACGCAGCACCGAACCACACATGCAGTCGCCGCCAATCCCACAGGATGCGCGGCGAAGCACAGCGGAAGGGAATCTACGAAGGCCGCGATCACCTGCGCGGCGACCATCACCCCGAACCTGTGATCACACCACCCGCGACCCGTAGCGGTCCACCAGCACGCGCGGCGGGCAGCTGCGCCAGCCGCGTAGATCGCGAGTTGGCAGCATCCGGCGAGATGATGCACCGACGCTGGTGCCAAGAAATGGTTCGCCGTCTGGATCCCCAGGACCCCGAGGCTGGTGCGCTGCATGATCTCGCGACGCGGTAAGGCGAGCGATGCCGACGCCACACGATCGAGGCCAGCCGCCCGGTCGCGCGCCACCTCGTGCTCCTTCCCACGCGTCCGCGGTAAAGCGCAAGAGGCTCTCGGCGGCAGCGCTGAGCTCTATCGGGTCGTTTTGTTCCTCGCGACCCGGCTCAACCGGCGTAGTGGGAAGTTGGTTGAAACAGACCTGCGTTTCAGTCGGCTTGCGGGAGGGCCGTTCAGGCGATGCGAGGATCTCGGTGACGAAGACGAGGGTCGCGCTTGATGCCGGCCTGCGGGACGCCGTGGTCGCCGTAGCCGGAAGTTCGGCGGGGATGCACAGCGGGACCCGGGAAACCGACGCGTTGACCCACGAGCCGTCGTCCCAGCCGCCGCGGATCACCTCTCCGACGCCGACGCAGCGCGCGCTCGGCGGCCGGCCCCGGTCGTAGAGTTGCGAGGCTACCGTTCCGATCCCGGGACCGCCCGAGGTGGTGGGTCGAAGATGGTGTCGTTCGCACTTGACCTCTCGGTCGGTTCCGGCGTCGAGCAGCCGCACGTGAAGGCCTTCAGCTTCTTGGTGCCGGGAAGGCGAGGTCGGTTTTTGAACTTGGCGCCCCGCGCGGAGTGGCATTTTGGTCTTGCCTCATGTGCCAGTGAGCCCAGGCGGTCACCTGACGGCCGACCGTCGTCGTCGGTCGCCGCTGAGCCAGGCCTTCACCCAGCTCGGGGGTAGCGGGACTGGTCCCGCGGTCACGTCGCAGCTGGCCTTTGGTGCCGCGGGCCCGAACTCGGCAGCCCGCGAAGACGTTGGTCTTGACCCACCTCGTAGTGCGCTGTCCTTGCTCAGCGGTGTCGTGAGGGTTGTCGCGCGCAGCGGGCACGTAGCAGCCGACCACCCTCGGGGAGGTGGTTTCCAGGTTGTTCTGCCCGCGCAGGAACCGCTGAAGACTCCTAGCTTGCCGCGAGGCCACGGAACTCGGGTCCAGTGCTTCGGGTCGAGGTCCCGGTCGGCGCTGAAGATGTGGGTGAACTCGTGGAGGACGATTCGCGAGACAGGCGGCCACGATGTCGCCGAGATCGACGGCTTCCTTCCACTCTGGTGAAGCTCGAAGGTCAGGTAGCCGGGTTTCGTCATGCGACTTCAGTCGCCCCGTGCGAATCCACCGATGCTCGCGCGCGTTGCTGCCAGATGGTGCCGGGCCACCTTGGCGCTTTGAGATTGGCCGAGGAAGTCGGTAGCAGCGGCGTCGAGGGCCCGCTACCACACGACGCTCGAGTCTGGGTGCGTTCGCGTCGGTCCGCCGTTGCCGGGCTAGCGCTCACACCCGAAGTTGTCGGTCAGCCGCTGTGGTGATCTCGGAGATCGGGGCCTTTGTCGCCCGGCCAGGGATGGTGGTGCAGGGGGCGTGGATGCCGACCACCGACGGCCCCACCGGTAGCCTTTCTCTGCCCTTGGCGGCTGCCGATGCCATGAACAATTCTTGCGATGGGCCACCGCGGCGCGGTCAACCAGGATCACGAGCTGCGCATCGGCATCTCCTGCTGCTCTCGGGTACGGACTGGGAAAAGACTCTCAGGATTCTCAGGAAGTCAAATTCCAGGGGAGAGTCCGTGAACCCCGTGCACTCACTTTGCTCAGATTATGTGATATGGGCCGCTGACGGCAGGTGGACCGGGTGATGGATTTCCGGTCGGAGGGGGTTCCCGGGGCGTCTCGAGAACGGGTGCGGTGCCCGTTTCGTCCCCGGCGGTGGACTAGTCTTCGGCCATGTCGCTGTTTGAACTCCGCCGCACCGATCACCCTACGCCCGAGGTTGAGCGTGCCGCCATCGTGGCGGATCCGGTGTTCGGTAAGTTCTACGCCGACCACATGGCCGTCGCCGACTACACCGAGGGTCTCGGCTGGCGTGACGCCCGCATCATCCCGACGGGCCAGTGGCAGCTGCATCCCGCCGCCGCGGTGTTCCACTACGGGCAGGAAATCTTCGAGGGGCTGAAGGCCTACCGCCACGCCGACTCCTCGGTGTGGCTGTTCCGTCCCGAGAGGAACGCGCGGCGTTTCATCTCCTCTGCTGAACGCCTCGAAATGGCGCCCTTCCGCGAGGAGCTGTTCCTCGCATCCCTCGACGAACTGGTCGCGCTGGAGCAGGAGTGGGTGCCACAACCCGACGGTGAGCGCAGCCTGTAGCTGCGTCCTTCGAGATCGCCGACGAACCCTACCTCGGGGTGCGTGAGGCCAGAACTACCGCACGGCCTGACTCGCCTCGCCCGTCGGCGCCTACGATCGGCCCCGTGAAGCTGTGGGATCACCCCAACTCACACGCGGGCCGCTCCCGCTGGCACCGGCACCGCAGTGCGGCGGGAACTACGCCGCCAGCCTCGCCGCGCGCCAACGAGGCCGCCGCCGCACGGCTGCGGGCAGGTGCTCTACCTCGACGGCGCCGGAACACCGCTGGCTGGGGTGGGAACCATGAACTTCATGATGGTCACCGGGCGACGACCAGCTCGTCATCACCCGCACTCGGGTCGATCCTGGACGGCGTCACCCGCGACTCGCTGCTCACCCTCGCGCCCGAACACGGCCTCACCCCCGTCGAGCGGCCCATATCCATTGACGAGTTGCGTGACGGCGTCGCCTCGGGTCGGGTGGCCGAGACCTTCGCCTGCGGTACGGCGGCCGTCATCACCCCGATCGTCGGTTTTCGACTCCCTGAGCACGGCGCGCAGGCCGTCGGCAACGGGAGCTGGTCCGCGCACCCGCGAGTGCGCGCCCACCTCCGGACATCCAGTTTCGGCGCGCCGAGGACCCGGCACGGCTGGCTGCGCGCGTGGTCTGAGGTCTCGGCGGTGTTCCGGGCCGTCATCGGCACCCTCGGGTACGTCGTCCGCGACGGCCGGGTGCTGCTGGTGCACCGCCAGCGCGCCGGCGACGACCACCGGGGCAAGTGGAACGGCCTCGGCGGCAAGCTGGAACCGGAGAGATGCCGCCGCACCTGTCTGAGCGGGAACTCCCGGCGAGGAGGCGGGATCGACGCGACCTCCTGCGGCTGCGCGGAACCGTCGCACTGGCCGGGTTTCGTCCGGACGGCAGCGACTGGTTCGGGCTGGTTTTCCTCGTCGACGCCTTCTGACGGCGAACCCCCGAGGCGCGCAACGAGACGACGGCCCGTCGCGCTGGGTTCCCCTCGCCGGGCTCGGGGACCCGCCCGGGCGGGAGTGTAATCGCCACTTCCTGCCCCCGGTTTCTCGACGGCGGACCCCAGTTCCACGCCGTCATTCCTACCCGCGACGGGCGCAGGTGATCCCCGAGGTGGCGGTCACGCGCATCCTGAGGCCGGGCAGGGACCTCCGGCGCCCGGAACGATGTCCGGCGCGTCTCGAGGGGCTCTCAGCGGACAGACCTCGCAAACACGCCGGAGGAATTCGCTTGTCATGCTCTGGTCGGCGGAGCGCTCAGTCTTGTTTCCGGGGTCGTGAGTGCTCAGGCGCGTCTCTCTCCTCCTCCGCCGCGCGCGGCAGGTGCGCCACGAGAAGCGTGAACCGCCTAGTCAAAGCCTGTTCCGGTGGTTTTCGCCGGGAGGGTTTCGTCTCTTCCGTCCGCGGCGTATTTTCCGGACCCGGCTGAGGCCGCTCCAGTTTGCCTGATAGAAGTCTGTAGAATCTTTTAGGAAATTTTTCCTCCGAGGTGCTGGATCTCGGCGCGTCGCGCATGGATAGCAGATTCTCGTCCCACCGCGAAAGGTTAGTCGAGGAGCGCATGAGGGCGGCCACGGTTCCCACGGTCATGAATCAGGAAGGTCCGTGCGGTCCTGTGTTCCTGGTTTCGCCGGTCGCGGGGTCAACCGGCGTGGGAGCCGCTGCCCTGGCTGCGCGGTGACGGTTCGAGATCATCCCGGGACGAGGACCTGCGCTTGGAAAACCGCCGCGCGCAAGGGTGCGCGGCGGCGGGATCGGTCCGGGAGGTTCATGAGACCTACGGGGACGACGGCGGGTGATGTCTCCAAACCGATGGGGTTGTCCGGTACAGCAACCCCGCCCGGGTCGCTCGGAACGGCTAGCCGCGGCGCTGCGGCCGGGCTCCAAGGGGAACGGACCTCGACGCGACCGGCGACGCGTGGTGTTCCCGCCGACTCCGTCGCCCTCAGTTTCGGAAAGACACAGCGTCACACCGATCGACGCGGCACCGGAACCAGAAGGTTCTGCAAACGGAGGACGGAACCAGCGAAGAAGGGCCTGATCGCGACCCGTCCATCCGGAACCCGCGAGACTTCAGTAATCTCTCAGACAAAGGGATGTCGTGCGTTTGGACGCACTCTCTGAAAGTTGCGTATCCGGCGATCCGTCCGCTCGTCCTCCGGTCCGTTCGCGAACGGAAACTCCCGAGCAAAGCGCCCGTGACGGGCGAAATCGGCGACCTGCGTTGTCTGGTTCGACCGGGCGAAATGTAGAAGGAGACCGCAAGGCGTCACTGATCCCCGAGGGCGAGCTGAGAATCCTCGTGAAAAGTTTGAACTCGAGGGTTGCGCCGTGTTACGATGAAGGTGGTAGTCCGGGCAAGGACGCGTGCCGGGCGGGTGATCCGCAGCTTGGCATGACGTTCACGACAGAACAAACGTGCCTGGTACCGCAGGGTTTTCAGAGTGCTGCGGGCAACAGCGGCGAGCCGCCGATAACCTAAGGAAACCCTCATCTCGCGCGAAAACCAAATCAACTGGCGAGTCGAGGCGTTTTACGCAGACCACACAATCACAACTGTCTCGAAGCGTCTCTCCACCACGGTGTCTGGCCTCCCGCGGGAGAGCCTGGGCGCTCTCCGGCCTGCGAGCCGCCCGCGTCGTGGCCGCCCAGACGACCGGGGCCGATTTCCTGAGGACCACCGCGGAACAGCCAGCACCGTCTGCGCCTACCTCTGGGGCGGCACCGGCCCCGATGCCTCTCGACTGCTCCGCGGGTTGGTCTGATCCAGTGGTGCACTCAAGCCAGCTGCGACTTCCCCCGCACCTCGGAACTGCAGGATCAGGACCAGCAGCGTCACGACACTGCTGGCCGAGGAAAACAGCCATCATGTGCGGCGTTTTCGGTCACGTGGGTGTCTCCCGGTGGCGGTCGGCGTCCACACCTGCAGGCGCTTTTGCTTCGACCACCCGCTCCAGCAGCCTTCGACACCGAGCCGGGAACGCTGCGTGATGCTCTGGCGGTCTCGCAGGTCTGGGCTACCCGACCTGTCCGAGCACCATCAGCCTGACCGTCGACGGCGGCTACTGGGGATCCAGCAGCACTCACCCGTCGCCTTCAGGAAGTGCTCGGCACCACCGCCAGACGGCCCCGGTCTCGGGTCAGAGCGAATCACCGGAAGAGCGGGAATCCGACCTGACCGGCGGATGGGAATGGATGCCCGAAAGATTCTGCCCATGGATCGGAGGTGATCCGTGCGGTCCGGCAGAAAACTCGGTACCGAGGCGGGATGGCACTCATCCGGCACGAACTGCACCACCGCGCGCTCCGGGCGCACTTGGAACCTGTCGAGGGACGAAGCTCATCACGGAGATCCTCGAGCTGTGTCACGGCTCCTGAAAGCACCCAACAACAACGCGTTCTGACCGTGGGGCCGCCCGGGTCGTCGACGGAGGCTGACCCGGGATGATCGCCGCCGCCAGTCCATGGAAAGAGGCACGTCGTCTCGACCTCACAACAATCGTCGTGAGGACCGGCGCGTGCGAAAAGGTTCTGAACCGTCGGAGGTGCTGACCCGATCCGCCAAGGATCGACTAATGAGTTCAAGGAGTCAGAATCAATGAATACTGTACGGCCACAGATGTCCCGCAGGAACCTGCTGACGACCGCTGCGCTGGGTGTCCCCGCCTGGGGCTGCTGGGCGCGGCCAACCTTATCGGCGCCACGCCAGCCTCGGCTGCTGCTTCCGGACGTGACTTCCTCCAGACGGCCGAGGCCAAGCGGATGCCCCCTACATCCTGTGACGCCGGCCCCCAGCTCTTTCGATTGTTCCGGGCTGGTCCAGTGGTCGCTCGCCCAGCTGGGTATTTCATTCCCGCGTGTCTCCGGTGCCCAGTACGACGCCTGCAACGCGATCAGCCTCGAGCAGGCCTGGGCGACCCCGGGCGCGATCCTGCAATGGTTCGACGGGCAATATCGGTATCTCCTGTGGCGACAACAACACATCCTTCGAGGCTCGGTAGTACGAAACCGTGCCGGTTGGCTACTTCAACACCGGATCCCGGGTGGACCAACGGCGGCTGTTCCGGGCTCGACTACAGCGTGGCGGAAGCCAGCAGCCCCAGCGGCTCCGTGACCGTTGACGGCTACTGGGTACGCCGCCACGCCCGGCGCCTCCAGGAGGTGCTCGGCACCCACCGATGGGGTCATGTCTCGGGTCAGGCCGTAACCTGGCAGGCGTAAGAAACTGCGGGACTCACCAGCGGCACCAGGACTGGGTTTCTGACAGCCTGGCTACCGGGTCGACGGTCGCCCGAGGGCTCCCCAGCAGCGGCTGGGTCGATGCGCCGCGACGGCCTGATCGGCACGAGAACACCATCATGGCTCTCCGGGGACACTGCGGCGCGCCCCGAGGACGGGTGCTTCTCCGGATGGTCGACCCGCATCATGGACTGCAGAAGGAAAACTCAACAACGGCGCCTCTGATTGGCGCAAGCGTCCCTTTGTGGCGAAAGAACACGGGACCTCCGCCACGCGAACCCCACGGCTCGTGGCGGAGGTCTCTCGGAGGTCTGAGCTGATCTCAGGAGGCCGCCCGTGGAAACCCGTGCCAGCTCTGGTGTCTTCGTGCCCGTGCGGAGACACTGGAGTTCGAGGCGTTGTGATGGAGGACGAAATGAGTGAAGAGCAAAAGCGGCGAGACTCACGAGAGGTTGAGAACGACCCGACCCGGAGCGAGCCGTTCCCGAGGAGATCATTCCCGGGAGTACCGCGGGACAGAACGGACAACGAAAAGCCTCGATCGACGCCGCGCTCAGGTTCATGGCGGACGCCGCCTGCCGCCGCCGCCGTGATTCCGCCGATGCCGTGAAGGGCGAGGGCCTCGCCGACGAGCAGCGCGCCGAGTAATACGTCAAGACCCACCGGACGTCAGATCGGAGCGCGGTGGAGTTCCTGGAGCTGGCGGCAGTCGCCTGAACCGGTTCGTCGACGAAGATCCAACAAGGGTTTCCGCGAACTCAAGCGACAAAGGGCCGCGAGGTTTGGCGATAGCCGGGCCCGTGAACCGGAAACCGAGGAAAACCGAGCCCACGGGGCCCGAACCACGCGCGACACCCGAACCGGCGGGAACCTCGCGCGCGCACCCGGACCCGCGGAAACCAACAACGGTGAGGGTACGGCCGGGTACAGGCAACCCGGAACACAGTAGTGAGCTCGAAGTCCGGTTGAGCCGCCCTTCGGTCTCCGCGAGGCTCGGGTGTGTCGAAACCATGGCGGGAGTGCGGGCGACTGTGCTGAAAGCATGTCACAACCCTTCCGCTTCCTGCGCACGTAGAATCGCGGAAGAGGAACGACTCAGCATCGTCGCGGTGACGTCGAACGTCGAGCCTCGCGAGTCGTGCACAGGAAGGACACGTAATGCCGCTGTCCATCGGTCCCGGCTCAACTGGCTTTGCCGTGATGCGCTTTCCGCAAGGACAGGATTCCCCTCTGCACCGTCACACCATCAGCACCATGATCGGGAAGCTCGTCAAACAGGGTGGCACGACTGAGGGGCAGTGGTTCGGCGCTTCCCGGGCTGGTGGTCGAGAGACTGGATCGCGGATACCTCAGGCGCACCCTGGAGCCTCTCCCCGGTGGCGTCGTGCTGGTCTCGGGCACCAACGGCAAGACCACCACCACGAAAGGTGGTCACCGAACTGCTGCAGGCCGTCGGGTACAAGGTGTTCACCAACCGCACCGGATCGAACTTCTCCCGGGCGTGATCTCCGAGCTGCTGCCGCTGGTCACCTGGCGCGGCAGGCTCGACGCCGACATCGCCGTCCTGGAACTCCGACGAGGCCTGGGCCGTGCACTTCGTCCGCCAGGTCAAACCGCGCATGAGCCTGTTCCTGAACGTGATGCGCGACCAGCTCGACCGGTTCGGTGAGATCGACACCGCCGCCGAGATGCTCGCGAAGAACGCCGAGGCCGCCACCGAGGCGGGTGATCCTCAACCGCGACGACCCGCGCGTCTACCGCATCGAAAGGAACGCACCAGGGCGGAGGCCGTCTACTTCGGCACCACCGACGAACTGTTGGCGCTGATGCCCACCGACGACACCCTCAAGGGCGGCCAGGCCCCGGGCCAACCACGAGGCCCATGCCGACGTGCTGCTGACGGCCATCGACGGGCGACGCGCAACCTACGAGATCGACGGGGCCGAGCACGTCGTCGAGATGAGCCTGGGGCGGGCGTCTACAACCTCATCAACGCCGCCGCCGCCTTGACGCTGGTGCGGCGGATCGTCGGCGACGCGGGTGCCCACGCAGAAACTCTCTCGAGGCCCTCCGGTGAACGTGCGGCCGCGTTCGGGCGCGGTGAGACCATCACCTACAGGGCGTCCCGATGGAACTGGTGCTGGTGAAAAACCCAGTGGCTTCCGGTTGTCGCTGCTGTCCTTCGCCGACGGCAGGCGGACAACATGATCGCCATCAACGACAACTACGCCGATGGCCCTGACATCAGCTGGCTGTGGGACGTCGACTTCACCCCCTCGACTCCGTCGCCCTGGTCACCGGCACCCGCGCCGACGGGATGGCGCTGCGCCTGGCCTACGACGATGTCCCCGTCGGGGAGATCGAGGCCGACCTGCAGCGCGCCCTCGACCGTTTCGCCGCCCTCAGCCCGGGCAAGCCCGAAACGCATCTACACCACCTACCGCCGCGACGACGCTGCGGAAACTGATGTCGGGCTGGCGCTCGGCCGAGACCAGGAGGCAGCGGCATGATCCGCATCGTTCAGCTCTACCCGCGCGACGTGAACCTGTACGGCGACTGGGGCACGCGCGCGTGCTCCAGAAACGCCTCGAGTGGCGCGGAATCGACGCCGAGATCGTCGACCACAGACCCCGGCGACGGCACCGACCTCGGATCCGGGGACATCTTCCTCGGTGGCGGCGGTCAGGACGCCGGGCAGGACAAAATCCAAGAAGACCTCCAACGCCACATCGACGAACTGGGCCGCCTCGTCGAGGACGGCGCGCCCGATGCTGCTGATCTGCGGCATGTACCAGCTGCTAGGGCGCACCTTTCGTCACCGGCGAGGGAAGGTCATCACGAGGAGCGGGCATCCTGCCGCTCGACACCCGCGCGGCACCGACCGGCTGATCGGCAACGTCACCCTGGAATCCCCGAGTTCAGGGAGGTCGTCGGGTACGAGAACCATTCGGCCGCACCTACGTCGACGACGGCCACAAGCCTCTCGGAAGATGCTGCGGGGCGCAGGCAACGAGCGAGGACCAGCAGGGAGGGCTGCGGTACCACAACGTGATCGGCACCTACCTGCACGGTCGATCCTGCCCGCCAACCCGGTCGCGGACTTCCTGATCAGCCAAGGCCCTCGAACGCCGCGGCATGCCGGCCGGACCTGGCGTCGCTCGCTGACCGTCGACTGAGGTCGCCGCGAGCCCACCGCACCGCCAGAACCGCCCGCGATGAAACCCGGGACGAGGTGAAGCCGATTAGCGGGCCTTGCCCTGCCAGCAGGATCGCCCGGTCGGGTGGCGCGCCACTAATCGGGGCGCCGGGACGTGAGGAACCGGGGTTCGCGGGATGTCTTCGGTCATCGAGAATCGCCGCCGACGGGGCGATCTGCGAACATCATGGCGGTCAGGAAGCTGTCCTTTCGATGTTCGTGTACGGCCGTAGCCGTGCGAGGGGCGATAACCGGGCGATGGGGCCGAGGAGGTTCCGTTGGAGACCATCCCGAAGCTGAGCAGCGTCATCACCGGTGACCGCGAGGCAGGATGAATCGCTCCGGGGCCGCTGTCAGGGTGACCCGGAACGACAGAAGAGCAGGCCAGCAACCCCGCGAAATATCGGCAGCCACCGATTTCGCGGGTGTCCCACTTAGGCACAGGGAGCGTCGTCGGTGACGAGTGGCGCAACAGCGACGCCGCTCCCGCAGCGCGATGAAAATTAACCCCGCCCATCGAGGGGAGCATCGACTTGAGCAGGCGGCCATGGACAGCAGCAGAACGAGCAGGAGGTGCCGGTGCCGGCCGAGAAGAGAACCGCCGGCATTCCGTGGGGAGGAACGATCACCACCGGGGACGACGAGACCGGGAGAATGCTGGCGGGAGGCGTCTGGGCCGGAGCTCCCGGACGGCGACCCTCCGGGGCCGCGCTGAACAGAGATCGAGCGAAACCGAGGGGCCCCGAGCAGCTTGGTTCGTCAGGCAACGGCAGAGGACACCGACCGTGATGAACTCCTCCAAGGTCACATACAGCAGGGTCTCCCACCGATTCGTCCATGCCGTCTCCAAGTGATCGTGCTTACGGGGCGAGCGCTGATCGATGCGCTCCCCGGCAGCAATTTATTGCCTGACCGGGTCAGGGGCGCGGATCGTGGCGGGTCGGTCCGAAACTTTCAACCCGCAGGGGCCTCAAACGCGTATCCACCGGGCGGGGAACCCGGGAAAATCGGCACAGGGTTGAAGGTGACCCCCTCGCCTCTTGGTGTGGAGACACCGGAACGTGAAGCAAATCGTTTGCCGGGACGTGTGCGGACGTGCCGGAACAAATTGACTCCGTATTTCCGCGACAAAACTGAATGTCGGACAGTCATGTGCCCTGGCGGAGCGCACCGGTCAGTCGGTGACTTTGGAAGCCGCATTGCCGACTCGGCGAACAACGCAAGACGTTCAAAACGGATCGACAGGAGCGAATCAGTGTTTTCCTAGCCAGATTCCTCGCGGGTGATCGCACCCTCGGTTTCAGTTTTGCCCTATGAGCCGAACCCGTTCAACCGTTGAAACCGCGGCGGGACGCGATTCTCAATCTGATCGAGAAGTGTTTCTCGGAAAGTCTTCTTCCATCGCGTCACATCCGTCCCGCCTTTGGTGAAGTGCGCCCAAAATCCAAGAGACAGGATCAAAACAATGACCATGGAAAAACCCGGAATGTCGCGTCGGCATGCTGAGAACCGCAGCGTTGGTGTGCCCGCCATGGGCGCGCGGAGCGCAGTGAACCTGTTCGGCGCCCCAGCGGCGAAGGCAATCGACCTGGAGGTCGACGGCTGCTGGGGCTCCGCTACGACCTCCGCTCTCCAGGAGGTGCTCGGCACCCCCGTGGACGGAGATCGTCTCATAGAGACAGATCGTGGCGGTACAACCCACCCTGACGGTGGCTGGAGATGGGTTCCCGGAGGGAAATGTGCAGAGATTAACCGTGATCGCCGCACTGCAGAGCAGGATCGGCGCGAACTCTGACAGGCTGCTCGGGCGATCCACCATCCGGCTTACCCTACTGCAGCGGTGGGTCGGCGCGCCCGTGAGGCGGGTTCTTCGACAATCTCCCGCAGGGACGGGAGGCAACGAGCCTTCCAACGGCGTCTGTGAACTGCAGCTGCGACTGAAGGGGGACGATCTAGGCCTGTTGATGAAATCAACTACACCTCAGTGACGGTGATGCCGGGTGATGAGCCCTTGGTGTTCCCGATTGTTGTGCACCACGAAATTCTGAACCGCGATGACGAAAGAGGAGAAATGATGACCATCAGACGACCAGGATTCTCCCGCAGGAAACTGCTGAACACCATAACCGCCGTTGGTGGCTGCCGCCATGGGTTGCGCTGAGCACCGTGAACCTGTTTGGCACCCCGCCGCCAAGGCCGCCAGGCTGCGCATCGACGGCGTGTGAGGAACGGGAACCTCCTTTATTGCACAGAGGTTCCTCGGACGGGTCGTGTTCCCGGCGCCGGCGAGGGCTCAACCGAGGCGGGTGGATCCAGCAGCCAGGCCGCCTCGTGGACCGCGGTGAATCCCGGCGCACAGGGAGCGGGCACCGGGAATGGGTGCGACAAACGGGCGAACGGCTCGGCGACCATCGCCTTGATGCAGCGCTGGCTGGGCGCCGGCCGCGACGGCGATCCGGCCCCTCCGCCATCCGGGCCCTGCAAGCCCCGCTGCAGCAAGATCACCGACGGTGTCACGGACGACAGTTCCCCGACATCGCCGCGCTCGGGGACGAACTCAGCCGCTACCTCTGACCGTGACCGGCTCACTTCGTCGCCGTGGGCGACCGAGTGATCCGAAACCGTGCGAAAGGATTCAGAGACAATGACCGTTGAAAAACCCGGATTCTCGCGCAGGCGTCTGCTGACCACCGCCGCCGTGGGCGTGCCGCAGTGGGCCTGCTGGGGCGATGAACCTGTTCGGTGCCCCGCAGCGAAGGCGCAGACGGTGACCGTTGACGGCGGTGGGGAGGCGACGACGAGCGGGCTCTGGAAGTTTCCTCCCGCTACGTCACGTGTTCCACCACAACTCCCTCAAGCCTTACCCATCGTCTGCCAGCCGGCCTCCCGGGCGGCGGCGGGCCAGTCTGGGATCCGGATGGGACTGGGTCTCCGATGACGAGGCGGAGAACAACGGCGGGTCGCCCATCATTCGCATGATGCAGTGGTGGCTGAAAATGGGGGTTTCCTACGGCAACGACTACGACGACGGCATGATCGGCCCCTACACCATCAGTCCTTGCAGGTCACTACGGACGACCGCGGACGGGGTTCTGGACGGTCCCTCCGACCATTCCGCGCTCCCAGACCAGAGATCAACAAGTACGTCGGATGGAGCGGTTCCGCGCAGGCCGGGGAGGATGGCCGGTCCGGTCTCCTCGATGATCTCCGCCAGGCCTGCGCGTTCAAGCCAGATCAGCAGGGCGAAAAGAAATGACCATTGAAAACCCGGTTCTCGCGCAGGCGTCTGTTGACCACCGCCGCCGTGGGCGTGCCCGCAATGGGGCTGCTGGGGGCGATGTGAACCTGTTTAATGCCCCCGCCGCGAAAACCGCCCGCTGGCGACCGACGGCTACTGGGTTTCGACCACGAGGTGCTCAACAGCTCTACCGTCTCAACGTCGGTAGCTGGGTGCTGACCAGCCCGCGCCTAAATGAGCGACCTCGAACCCCAGGCTTTAACCGGCGGATGAGATGAGTGCTCGATGACGGTGCGGGGCTGCGACGTGATCGGCAATCTGCCAGAATGCTCCGCGTCTGCACTCGACGGCCTCATCGGCCCCACCACCATCAGGAGCCATGCAGGGCCGCTACGGGGTCTCGGGGACGGCGTCTGGACGAGGATCCCCAGCCATCATGAGCTAAGGCGGAACTCAGCACCGTCAGCAGATACTGACCTCTCCACCGGGAGAAAATGCCGCAGAATACGGATAGGGAAAAGCGGAACCCCGAGCCACGAGCAGGTTGCCTCAGCAGTGGATGATCCGGGGTGTGCCGGGGTTACGATGGTGCGCGGCGCAGCACCCGCGAGCCACCCGAAGGGCAACGTTCGGTAACCTTGGCCAGTGTCCTTGCCCTCGCCCGGCCCTGAATCGCGATCTGCGTCGTCTTTTCAATGGTGCCGTCGTGCTCGTCCGCACACGCCGACGACCCGCAGCTGCCGGTGCTGCTGAACGCCAGCCGGGAAGTCAGCTACCACGCCCTGCTGGCGGTGGAGGCCGCCGGGGCCGCTGGGCGACAGGACCGGCGCTGCGGGAGCTCATGACACCCGTCGCGGCGCGTCGGTTCCGAGCCGCGGCCTGCCTTCCCCTCGGTGAAGGACCGCAGGTCTTCGCCGCCGACTACGCCGCCCGGCGATCGGGGAGCGGCGACGCCTTCGCCGCCGGATCATCGACGAAGGCCATCACGGCGAACTTGCGGCGGCGCGCTGGCGGCGCCCTCCCAACCGGGAACGCGCCGGGCTGCTGATGCTGCCGACCCCGAGGCCGTCGCGGATCACACATGCCCAGGCTTGGGCGACACGGTGCCGAACCACAGCCGCCACGGCCAGCAACATCCCGATGCGCTGCCTGACGAGTTGCGCCGTCGTCGGGCCCCAGCGGATCGTCGCTCCGCGATCTGGTGGTGGAGTCGCGCCGCCGCCCGTCACAGCCGCCACACCGTCCGCGAGCTGGCGCTCCTGCAACCCGGCTCGGAGGCCTCGCGAGCTGCCGCCGCTGTTTCATTAAGCGTCGCCGGGACGCTGCTGGCCGCCACCCGGAAATGGCCCATCCTGGCAGCCACCCGACTGGGCGGGGACGGGGACGCGCTGCGCAACCCGGTGCGCCAGCACTTCCAGGAGTTGAACCACGGAACAACGGGCCTAATCACCGCGCCGAGCCGCGACGACGACCGCCGGTGGCCACTCCTGCGGGGCCTGCCGCCCGGGGAACGGGCCCTGGCCTTCAGCGACGCCTACGAGGGTGTCGAACTGCGCGACCGGGAATGGAGCGAGGAACTGCTCGACGCCCTGCCCCGGGAGCTGCGGGAGACCGAGGCCGGCCGGATGGCGGCGCTGCCCGCCAACGGGGCCAGGGGCGATCAACTGGGGCTGGCCGCCTGCACGGCCTCGGCGACATATCACCGTCGCCGAACCCTGCCTGAACTCCAGCGACGCCGACGAACGCGGGGCCGCCTGGCGTGCGATCCTCGCATCCGCGTTGCGCAGCCGCGACCCGCGGGAGGTGGTGGTCGCGTTCGCCCGCATCGAGGCCCTGGCAGGTGGAGACAGGACGGTGCGGAACGCGGCGACCTCGGCTCTCGCGAGTGGCCAGCAGCCCGGACCCTCGACCTGATCACATCGAACGCCTGGAAGAGGGTAGCGCGGGCATACTGACCGACGCCCGCGACACCTCCTCCGCCACCTGCGCAGACCTCAAGGGCGCGCTCCTGGCGGCTGCTGGTCCACCGGGCCCAGCAGGGCGAGCCAGGGCTCGAGGGAGCAGGTCGGAGCTGCTGACCCAGCTGCCCGGTGCCTGCGCCCGCCCCGGCGGTCCTGGCCGCGGCCGGAGTCTGGAAGGCGTGGGCGAGGAAACTGCTCCTGCCACCCATCACGGCCGCCGCCGCGAAACCTTAGCTGCGGGGTTCTCCGCAGACCCCCTCAGGTCAAGGCCGACCGGGGCGAGTACGACCCGGTCGAAATTAGACTGCCTGAAAGCCGTGCTGCTGGGCCGCGACCGCCGACCGACCTGCCGGAGATCACGCGGCATCCTGCGCCGGGCCATCAGGATCCCGACCCGCACCATCGACCGCGCGATCCTGGTGTGGCTGGCGCCCGTGCCGGACCACACGAGCGAACGCGGCTGGCGGGGCTGCTGAAACTCGATCCCTCGTTCGCGACCCTCGGAGACGTTCAAGCGGACATCTGCCGTCACCGGCCCGATCTGGCAACCATTTTTGTACCGAAAGATCCCGATCTCCGGGCGCCTGCGGCAAAACCCTACATCAGGGTCGCCCCGGACCCTTCGACGGGTGGCTGCCCGGTGCAAACGCCCTATCTCCCGAGCACTGGCGGGTTCGTCGACTGCGAGACCCGGGACCGGTAGCGGCGGCTGAGCCGCAGCGAGTGCTGGGCGGCAGCTGGCTAACGCGCCCGACGCGCTCCGGAACCGGACAGCACGGAGAGCCGCGATCCGGGAGGCGCAACTGACGGCGGCGTTCGCTCGCCCGCAGTGGAGTGGTCGGCGACGGATTTTCACTGACCGTGCTGGACACCGGCCTCGCCTCGCCGCGATGCTGGCCGCCACCCGCGTCGTCGGCGGGCTGCCGCCCGCCAGACCAGCAAAGGCGCTGATGGTGCGTCGCCACCGACCAGTGGCCGGAAGGTGAACGTCCGCAAACGGGCCGTACGCGGCAGGTGGCGCCTGCACCGCCCAGTGAGCCCGCCGAGATGCTGGTGGACACGAAGCGTGGAGCATCACCGTCCACCGTGACGTGCGACCAGCGGCGACCGCCGGGCTGATCGAACTCCTCGACGACGAATGGGCGTGGAGGCGCTGTCCGAGCGCGCGCGGCTGGCGGTCGCCGAGGCCGCCAGAATCGCGGCGGGCATCGATCCGGGCCGGATGTCGGCGGGGCACCGGAAGCCCAGTTCGAGATCTTGGCGAAGACCTCCACGCGGAACCAGGGCTGGTGGAGGCGCTGCCGAGTGGGTTTCTGGAGCCCGAGATCACCGGGCAGAGATCGTCGAACTGCTCTCCTCGGGAAATTCCCGTCCGGCGGGCTGCGCGAGTCCCGGGCGCTGAGCGGTGCGGGTTCGGGCTGCGCTGGGGCATGCTGCTGGTGGCGGTGTGCCAGGATTGCCGCGCAGCGGCGGCAGCGGACGAGCCGGACGACTCCGTGGAGAACTTCCCAACCAGCGCCTGCTGGAGGACGTGATCGCCGCCCTCCTGCCGGACGCCCGGGTCGGATGGAGCAGCGCGCCCGAGTTAGAAGGAACTGTGCGGCCGCAGCCGGCGTTCACACGGCACTGGCGGCAGCACTGGCGGGTGCTGCTGGCCGCCGCCGACTGGAACATGACCCGCTGACCGACCTGACCGGCGAACTCGCGCGCCGGGTCGTCGCCGATCCGCTGCGGGCCCGCGAAATCCTCGAACTCACCCGGCGGCAGACGCTCAAGGGAGCTGCACGAGGGCGCGGCTGTGCGGCGCCCTCGCCGTCGTCGCGGAGGAACTGCTGGCCGCGCGCGGCGACTTCGTCACCGGGAAGAGGAGGAGGAGGTGATCATGAAGACAGCCGTAACTTCCAT
>BNJS01002865.1_pt1 | contig 63040 bp, 94 predicted proteins | sample 8540461 | NCBI WGS metagenome assembly BNJS01 (sample SAMD00202454, study PRJDB9452) | human saliva metagenome | isolation source: human saliva | place: Japan
TAATAGGTGTTGATTTACAAGTCAGGTCTCCGTGAAATTATGCCTATGCTGTGACTGTTAAGAAGGTGACATAGTCCTTACAGGATTACCTTATTCTGGATCACTACAAAACCATCCTAAGCACCCGCTATCCAAGCTTTAGCAGGCATGAGTCAAAACAAAAATTTTAACTAGGATAATGAAAAAAAGTAACCATCTATAAGAAAAAAGGTTGGTTTGGATGTTGAACATATTCTTTGGAGCTGAAATATCGACCAAATGACATACAAAATTAGCAGAAATCATTTGAAAAAGTAACAGTCTTTGCCAAATTGTCACCTGACCAAAAAGCCCGCATCATTCTACAATTAAAAGAAATGGTCACCGTTAATTTATATGGGACAGTAATCATGCTCATAGAACAATTATGGAATTTCCGTTGATACAGTAAATATCGCAAAGATCAAGCGATGTTATCTTGCTGGACAAGGATACTCATGGTTCTTGACAGGCATCGTTGAGTCCGGAAGGTCCACCAATACATCAACATGACCGTTAGATTAAACTTTGAGACATCTTCTACTTGGTTCAAGTATTTACCACCATTTCTACCAATGACCAATCATTAAACCTAATCTACAATTATCTTGATGGCACTACCATTTTGATAATGTGGATCGAACTTCAAACAATTCATACATGGGAAGCAAAATCCACTACACGCGATTTATGGTTTGGATGGGCTCCAATCTCATCTGTCTTTGATATTTTGACCTTTATCTTCCTTTACTTTGTCATTGTTCCATTTGGTGTACAGGCTATCATTATGTTCATGGTTTCTGAATCTGCCTTCAGTTTGTATCCTAATCAAACAGGATGGTTCATTGAAAGATCTATGTGATGCTCAAACTATGGTTATCCATACGCTTCGTGCACGGCAAAAGTTCCTTTTGTACCAGCAAGCATGACACAGCTTGGTTATGTATCTTGCAAGCAACCTTGGTTGTCGCGAATTTTTCGTAACTAGTCTGCCTTAGTGGGACCGCTAGTAAATATTTTTCGTTTAGCTCCAGCTGGGACTTTCGCTGGCTTCTTGTTCCTAACCTGTATTATTTTCTTGTACATGTTTAGCGTCACATGAGTTATTAAGAAATGTTACATCGTGAAATATAAAAAGAATGGTTATAGTTCGGTTTTGTCAAGAAAGGAGATAGAAAAACTGGGAAAAGTTAAATAAAAATAGGTCCCATGAGTCCGATGTTTTTATGGTATAATAGAGATAAACTGATGAGTAGTACACAGTAGGGGTAGGTACACGATCGAAAAATTTATACTGCTCTCCAAAGTTGTACTAGCTGTCAAAAAGCTGAGCCCTGGCTCAAATGCCCACCAGTTAGGTTATAAAGGAACAAAACCTCTCGGTAAAGAGGAATTTCTAGAGAAGAATTATTAGATATTCTAACAAAAACAGACAATGGAATTGCGAGCATTGTATCATCAAAGAATCGCTACGCTAAAGCTCTTGGAGTTGATATCGAAGATTTGAGTGTCAATGAAGTACTCACCTTAATAATGGAAACACCACGCATCCTAAAAAGTCCAATTCTTGTTGACGAGAAACGTTTACAAGTTGGCTATAAAGAAGATGACATTCGTGCCTTCTTGCCACGCTCTGTCCGTAATGTAGAAAACGCTGAAGCACGTTTACGTGCTGCACTATAAAACATAAAGGCTGGGAGTGACTCCTAGCCTTATTTGATAGATAAATAAGGAAAAATAAATATGAAGAAGATAGTTATCGGTACAGTTGCGCTCCTATTTTTGCTAGCTGGCTGTGGACAGAAAAAAGAGTCTGCGGAACCTTCTAAAGATACAACGACAGAAGCTCTTCAATCAACTTTGCCTGTTCTAGAAAATGCCAATAACAATACAGTTGTAACAAAGACGCTTGTTCTACCTGCTGACGAAAATGGGGTTCAACAAACCCAGACCATTACCTATAAGGGCAAACAGTTCTTGACCTTAACGATTCAGCAAAAACGACAAGTTTCAGAAGACCTCAAGAACTTTATTGCAGAGCATGGATTAGAGGAAGCAAAAAGGCCTTGAAAGAAGGAGAAGGCAAGGATGAATCAGTCCAAGAAGCACGTAAAATTCCTGGATTTAACCTTGAAACTAATCTTTTAAGTGAAACCGAGATTGAAACAAAAACAAGTTATGATTTTCAAGTTCTAGACGTTAAAAAGGCAAGCGAAAGCGAATATTTAAAAAATGTGGGATTAGAAAATCTACTAAAAAACGAACCAGAAGAATATATTGAAAATCGAGTTGCAAGTGGCGCGACTGTCCAGTAAGGAAGTCACAGAAAATCAGCAAAATCAGGCTGTGTCATTTGTAGAATGGCTGAGAATGTGCTATAATAGTACTATTCTAAGGAAAGAGGGTGTTAGAATGGGATTTACTGAAGAAACCGTACGTTTTAAATTGGATGATTCCAATAAAAAAGAAATTAGTGAAACATTGACAGAAGTCTATGCTTCATTGAATGAGAAGGGGTATAACCCTATTAACCAAATTGTGGGCTATGTTCTCAGTGGAGACCCAGCCTACGTTCCTCGTTACAATAACGCAAGAAATCAAATCCGTAAATACGAACGCGATGAGATTGTTGAAGAATTGGTCCGCTACTACCTTAAGGGACAAGGAGTCGATCTATAACCAATGAGAATTATGGGGTTGGACGTTGGTTCCAAAACAGTAGGAGTAGCGATTAGCGATCCGTTAGGTTTACAGCACAAGGGACTCGAAATCATCCAAATCAATGAAGATCAGGGAGAGTTCGGCTTTTGAACGACTTAGGAATTGGTTGACACCTATAAGGTGGAGCGCTTTTGTTGTTGGTTTACCTAAAAATATGAACAATACCAGTGGACCTCGGTGGAAGCGAGTCAAGCCTATGGAGCAAAACTGGAAGAACTCTTTGGCTTTGCCAGTGGAGTACCAGGGATGAGCGCTCAACCACGGTTGTCGCTGAGCGCATGTTGATTGAGCAAGCAGACATTAGTCGCAATAAGCGTAAAAAGTTATTGATAAATTAGCGACTCAGTTGATTTTTGCAAAATTATTTAGATAGAAAAATTTTTAAGACAGAGGAGAAACTATGTCACACGATCACAACCATGATCACGAAGAACGTGAACTTATTACACTTGTAGATGAGCAAGGAAACGAAACTTTATTTGAAATCCTTTTGACTATTGACGGAAAAGAAGAATTTGGTAAAAACTATGTTCTTCTTGTACCAGTTAATGCAGAAGAAGATGAAAACGGTGAAGTTGAAATTCAAGCATACTCATTCATCGAAAATGAAGATGGAACTGAAGGTGAATTGCAACCAATCCCTGAAGATTCAGAAGATGAATGGAACATGATTGAAGAAGTCTTCAACAGCTTTATGGAGGAGTAAAAACATCCGGGGGATGTTTCTAGCCCTGCGCTAGAAAATAGAAACGCAGGTAGTCTGGTAGACTGTATCAGCCCAACTCCCAAAAACTAGAGAGAGTTGGAACATTCGGGGAACATTTTTACCCTTACGCTAAAAATAAAGACCGTAAGTAAGTCTGGGGGATGTTTTTAGCCCATACTAGAATTAAAATCTAGCTAGATTCTAGATAATTAAGTAAAAAGCGAAGAAATTCTTCGCTTTTTTATTAAGGATTAAGGAGATAAGCATGTTTGAAGTTGAAAAATGGCTTCATAGTCGGATTGGCTTGAATTTTAGATCAGGATTGGGACGGATGCAAAGAGCAGTAGATTTACTGGGGAACCCTGAACAAACCTATCCGATTATCCATGTGACAGGGACAAATGGCAAGGGGTCAACTATTGCTTTTATGAGGGAGCTTTTTGTTGCCCATGGGAAAACGGTTGGCACCTTTACTTCGCCCCACATTGTCAGCATCCATGACCGTATCTGTATTAATGGTGAGCCTATATCGGACACAGATTTTATTCGTTTAGCCGATAAAGTTAAAGCAATGGAGCAAAGACTTTTAGAAACCCACGATCAGCTATCTTTTTTTGAGTTGCTGACCTTGATTGCTTTGCTTTATTTTAAAGAGCAAGAAGTAGATTTGGTCCTACTGGAAGTTGGGATAGGTGGACTTCTTGATACCACTAATGTGGTGACAGGAGAAATTGCAATCATCACATCAATCGGCCTCGATCATCAGGAGACCTTAGGTAATAGCTTGGCAGAAATTGCTGAACAGAAAGCAGGAATTTTTAAGTCCCGGGAAAGTCAGCTGTGATTGCAAATTTAGCACGGAAGCTCAGACTCGTTTGTCAAAAAACTGCTACTAATTTGGGTGTAAGTCTCTACCAAGCTAATAAAGATTTTTCTTTCCAAAATGGGAACTTTTCTTCTTCTCTAGCTGACTTTAACAACCTAATATTGGGATTGGAGGGAGCATATCAGGAGGAAAATGCAGCTCTTGCCTTGCAGGCTTTTCTACTATTTATGGCACAAAGAGACGAGAAAGTAGATCAAGAAGCAGTACGTGCTGCCTTGCAAGCTACTAAATGGGCTGGAAGGCTAGAAGCTGTCACTGAGCACATCTATTTGGATGGGGCTCTACAATTTACCAGCTCTAGAGCGTTTTGGTTGAGTTTATCCAAGAGAAAAATCCAGCAAGGGTACCAGCCTCAAATCCTATTTGGTGCCCTAAAGCGGAAAGATTATAGTGGGATGCTTACTTATTTAACAGAGCATTTACCTGATGTAGCTCTCTATGTTACGAGTTTTGACTATCAGGGTTCCTTGGAAGAGCAAGACTTTGGAGATTATACAAGCATTGCTTCATATCGAGATTTTATAGATAATTTTGAAGCTTCTGCAGGAGAGAAAGACTTGCTATTTGTGACAGGATCTCTCTATTTTATATCTGAGGTTCGAGCTTGTTTCATGGCCTCAGAGTCATTTGATTGACCCTCCTATCTTTATTTGTTATAGTAAAGGTGTGGTGGCTCAGCAGGGTTATTCTGATTTTTAAGCCACTAAAAAGAAAGGAGACATCATGTCACTAAAAATTCACACTTTCTCTTGCTTCTTTGGCAAGTCTTAGTCTCTTAGTTGCATGTTCGCCAAAAGAGCAGGCAGCTCCTTCAACTCAAGCAAGTACTAGTACGGAGTAAGGACTGTCAGTCAGCAGAAACGACTGTTTCTAGTTCTACTGCTAGCTCAGTAACGAACATTGATGGGACCTATAAAGGGCAAGATGAGGGAGATAGCATTACTCTCGTTGTTACTGGTAATACTGGAACATGGACAGAAGTAGAAGCTGATGGTGATCAGGAAATTAAAAAGGTCACCTTCGAACCAGAAAGTCATAGAGTCTTTATTGGAGATGATATCAAGGTTTATGTAGCTGATGGCAATCAAATGATCATTGATGATATGGATCGCGAAATTTCTGATCGTATCGTTCTAAAAAAATAGACATCTTTTGTAAGGATTTGAATCTCGTTAACACGGATTCGGGTCCTTTTTTCTATAATCAATTTTTGGCATAAAAAATCCATACGATTAAGGTAGCTATTTTCTACCAAAAAAGTATGGAGGGATAGTTTTTATTAAAGGAACTGCTCTTGTAAAAAGTGAGCGACTCCGTCTTCTTCGTTGGTTAGTGGTAATTGCTCGTCTGCGAAAGAAAGTAGAGCGGGATTAGCATTTTTCATGGCATATCCTCTACCTGCAAAGGAGAGCATTTCTTGGTCATTGTGTTCGTCACCAAAGGCAATCAGGTTCTGTCTGTCTATATTCATGACATTTAGAAGGTATTCAAGGGCAAAGGCCTTGTGAACACCTTTTGTAGTACATTCAAGAATGTTCAAGGGACCGCCCCAAGTATTGATATTAAGCTGATGCTTGTAAAAGCTAGTCATCTCTTCTGCTAGTGCATATTTATCGTCTGCCCTAGTTTGTAATAAAATACAGTTAGGCCCCTTAGTCACTAAGTCAGACTTGAATTGATTTTCAGGTCGAAAGTTTTCAACACCAAACAATTTAGGATCTGCAATTTCCTTGTCTGGGGCTGTAATGTAAAACTTTTTTACGGTATTCACCTGCGATAAAGTCTGCCTCGATATCCTCTTTTCGTTTTACGATATCCAAGAGATATTTTTTGTCCACAGTAAGGCATTTTTCATGTTTCCAAGCCCTACCAGGTAGGTGAGTGAGCGAACCGTTGAAGTTAATCATAGGAGTCTCAAGTTCAAGTTGGTCATAAAAATCTTTGGCCATACGATATGGGCGACCGGTTGCGATAACCACATGGTGGCCTTTCTTAGAAATTTTTTTAATGGTTTCTTTTGTAAAAGTCAGAGAGTTTGCTTTCTCCATTAAGTAAAGTTCCGTCTAAAGTCAACGGCAATCATTTTTTTAGTCATAAAATCCTCCCGAATTTAGTTTCAGATAAGATGTTTCCTATTATATCAAAAAAAGCTGAAAGAAAAAGCTGACTATAAGCAAAAATAAGAAGAATCATATCCTCTAAGAATTTTTTTAAAAATAGGAAAAACAGCTTGAAAATGATGAATGATTGATGATATAATAGTCATATTGTTCGTAAAATGACAAAGGAGATTAAAAATGGACAAATTATTTAAACTAAAAGAGCACGGGACAGATGTCCGTACAGAGGTGCTTGCTGGTTTAACAACTTTCTTTGCAATGAGTTATATTCTCTTTGTAAACCCTCAAATGCTTTCGCAAACAGGAATGCCTGTTCAGGGTGTATTCTTGGCAACAATCATCGGTTCTGTAGTAGGAACTTTGATGATGGCTTTCTATGCTAACTTGCCATACGCACAAGCTCCAGGTATGGGACTTAATGCTTTCTTTACATTTACGGTTGTATTTGGTATGGGCTATAAATGGCAGGAAGCTTTAGGTATGGTCTTCATTTGTGGTATCATTTCTTTGATTATCACATTAACCAATGTTCGTAAAATGATCATTGAGTCTATTCCTGCAACTCTTCGTTCAGCAATTTCAGCTGGTATTGGTGTTTTCCTTGCCTATGTTGGTATTAAGAATGCTGGTCTCTTGAAATTCTCAATTGACCCAGGGACTTATACTGTAGCAGGTGAAGGAGCAGATAAGGCTCAAGCAGCGATTACTGCAAATGCAGCAGCTGTTCCAGGATTGGTAGATTTCAATACTCCAGCAGTATTGGTAGCTATTGCAGGTCTTGCAATTACAATCTTCTTTGTTGTCAAAGGTATTAAAGGTGGGATCATTCTTTCTATCTTAACAACGACAGTCCTTGCGATTGCGGTTGGTCTTGTTAATTTGTCAGGAATCGATTTTGCTAGCAACAATCTTTCAGCAGCAGTTAACGACCTAGGAACTTTGTTTGGTGCAGCCCTTGGTTCAGAAGGTTTGGGTTCTCTGATTTCAAATACTTCACGTTTACCTGAAACCTTGATGGCCATTCTTGCCTTCTCATTGACTGATATTTTTGATACAATTGGTACTCTTATCGGTACAGGTGAAAAAGTTGGGATCATCGCATCAAGTGGTGAGAACAATGAATCAGCTAAATTGGATAAGGCTCTATATTCTGACTTGGTGGCGACATCAGTTGGTGCCATTGCAGGTACTTCAAACGTTACAACTTATATTGAGTCAGCAGCAGGGATCGGTGCTGGTGGACGTACTGGATTGACAGCCTTAGTTGTTGCTATCTGTTTTGCTCTATCAAGCTTCTTTAGCCCACTTCTTGCCATTGTGCCTTCAGCTGCGACAGCACCAATTTTGATTATCGTCGGAATTATGATGCTCTCTAACTTGAAAAACATCCCTTGGGATGATATGTCAGAAGCTATTCCAGCCTTCTTCACATCTATCTTTATGGGATTCAGTTACTCCATTACACAAGGGATTGCCGTTGGTTTCTTAACTTATACTTTGGCGAAGATTGTTAAAGGTCAAGTTAAGGAAGTGCATGTCATGATTTGGATTTTAGATGCTCTGTTCATCTTGAACTACATTAGCATGGCTCTAAACTAAAGATAAAAACTTTAAAAAGAAGGAGGAATCTCCTCCTTTTTTATTACTAGAAATGTCGCAAAAGAAAACTTTTTGGTATAATGTTTACATGTACACAAAAAATGAAGATGAACTAATCGCTCTTGGACAAGAGTTGGGTAGTCTACTTGAAAAAAATGATGTATTGATTTTAACTGGTGAATTAGGTGCTGGAAAAACCACATTAACAAAAGGTCTAGCTAAAGGACTGAGGGATTCATCAAATGATCAAAAGTCCTACTTATACCATTGTTCGAGAATATGAAGGTCGCCTACCCTTGTATCACTTGGATGTTTATCGCATCGAAGGAGATGCAGATTCAATCGACCTTGATGAATTTCTTTTTGGTTCAGGTGTGACGGTTATTGAGTGGGGACACCTATTAGGCGAGGCTCTTCCAGCCGACTATCTGGAATTAGAAATTCTTAAAGACGGTGAGGGGCGCGAAGTTGTCTTTCATGCCCACGGTCAACGAGCGGCAGAACTCTTGCAGAGGTTGACAGATGGAGTATGATTTATTAATTCGTGAAGCAGAAGTTGAGGATGCTACAGAACTTATTGCACTTTTGGATCAGATTGGTCATGAGTCTAGTTTTACCAGTCTGGATGAAAATGGAATTGCAATGAGTGAATCTGAGATGCAGCGTTTTATTAACAAGCAGGCCCAGTCGGATAATCAGATTACTTTACTAGCTTATTTGAATGAAGAATTGGCAGGAGTGATCAATATAACGGCTGATCAACGTCCGCGAGTTCGAGCATATTGGGGATATCTTTTTGGGTATCAAAAAAGCCTATTGGGGAAATGGTCTCGGTAGTATCTTGATGGAAGAAGCTATTGAGTGGGCCCAATCGAGCGGAAGTATTCGACGCTTACAATTGACAGTTCAAAAACGAAATCTGGCAGCTGTTCATCTATATAAAAAGCTGGGCTTCATCATTGAAGGCCAGCAGGAACGTAACGCTTGTATAGAAGGAGGAGAGTTTCTTGATGTTTACCTGATGGGTCGACTGATAGACGAATAAATGTATGGCAAAAAAAATAATCGGAATGTTTTTAGGCTTTGTTCTTGTGACAGTGCTTGGTGTGGGAGCTTATGCCTATACTATCTACCAACAAAGTACACAGACTTTAGCCAAAACTTATAAACAAATCGGAGAAGAAACCAAGGTTATCGAGGCAACTGAACCATTGACAATCCTTCTTATGGGGGTAGATACGGGGAATGTTGAGCGTACAGACCCATGGGCAGGAAATAGTGATTCAATGATTTTGGTAACAGTGAATCCTAAAACCAAGAAAGTCGTTATGATGAGTTTGGAACGTGATATTCTGACACAAATCCAACAACCAGATGGTAGTGTTAGAGAAGCTAAACTCAACGCTGCCTATGCTGATGGTGGGGCAGAGCTTGCCATTTCGACCATTCAAAAAATGATGAATATCCATATCGACCGCTATGTGATGGTCAATATGCACGGTCTTCAAAGAATGGTTGATGCTGTCGGAGGTATCACAGTAAACAACACTCTAGGTTTTCCAATCTCTATCCAAGACCAGGAACCATTTAACACGATTTCTATCGGTGTTGGGGAACAAACCCTAAATGGTGACGAGGCGCTAGTGTATTCACGTATGCGCTATCAGGATCCAGAGGGAGACTACGGTCGTCAGAAACGTCAGCGCGAAGTCATCCAAAAGATTGTTGAAAAAATTCTTAGTTTGAATAGTGTTAGTCACTACCAAGAAATTTTGAAGGCTCTTAGCGATAACATGCAGACAAATATCGAGATTACGACAACAACGATTCCTCAGTTGATGGGCTACCAAGATTCCTTTAAGAATATTGAGTCTCAGCAATTGCGTGGAGAGGATGCAATGATTGATGGGACATCTTACCAAATCGTGACATCTGAGCATTTGTTAAAAATGCAAAATCTCTTACGCCGTTCATTGGATAAGCCAGAAGTTACCGAATTGGAGACAAATGTAGTCTTGTATGAAAATATTTATGGGCGTTTACCACAAACAACTGGTTCTGTTGCAGATCAGGAACAACAAGGCCAATAAGAACAAGAACAATAAGAAATGAATACTAAAATCGTAGGAATTTTTCCTGCGATTTTTTTCAAAGAAATCCGAATAGATAGGTAGGAGGAAAAAATGAAAGCGGAAATCATAGCTGTTGGAACAGAGATTCTAACAGGTCAAATTGTCAATACCAATGCTCAGTTTTTATCTGAAAAGTTGGCTGAAATCGGTGTTGATGTCTACTTCCAAACGGCTGTAGGAGATAATGAGGCTCGTCTCTTATCCTTGTTGGAGATTGCTAAGAATCGTAGCAATCTGGTTATCCTAACAGGAGGATTGGGACCGACAGAGGATGATTTGACCAAACAAACCTTGGCCCAAATTTTCTAGGGCGTGATTTAACTTTTGATGCTCAAGCGCAGGCTAAACTAGATGACTTTTTGCTCATCGACCGGACTATGCCCGAACTCCAAATAATGAACGCCAAGCTCAAATCGTTGAGGGTTCAATCCCGCTACCTAATGAAACAGGACTAGCAGTCGGAGGCATGATTGAGGTGGCTGGCGTGACCTATGTCGTCCTACCAGGTCCGCCAAGTGAACTGAAACCCATGGTTTTAAATGAACTGTTGCCAAGATTGACAACTGGAGCTAAGTTGTACTCACGTGTGCTTCGTTTCTTTGGCATTGGCGAGAGCCAGCTAGTAACGATTCTGTCGGATTTGATTGAAGAGCAGACAGATCCAACCTTGGCCCCTTATGCAAAAATAGGAGAAGTGACTCTGCGTTTGTCTACCAAGGCTACTAGTCAAGAAGAAGCAAGAAAATCTTTGGATCGTCTTGAGGTTCAAATTCTTGCACGCCAGACTTTTGAAGGTGTTGCTTTAAAGGATATTTGCTATGGTTATGGTGAGGAAGCGAGTCTAGCTAGTGTAGTTGTTGAGGAGTTGAAAAAGCAGCATAAAACCATCACAGGCTGCGGAAAGTTTGACAGCAGGGCTTTTTCCAAGCAACTTTGGCAGACTTTTCGGGAGTGTCAGCTATCTTTAAAGGTGGTTTTGTCACTTATAGTCTGGAAGAAAAGGCTAAGATGTTAGACATTCCACAAGTAGAGTTGGAAAAACATGGAGTTGTGTCAGCCTTTACAGCGGAAAAAATGGCAGAGCAAGCACGACTGAAAACCCAGTCGGACTTTGGAGTTAGCTTGACAGGTGTGGCTGGTCCGGATAGTCTAGAAGGGCATCCTGCAGGTACAGTTTTTATCGGTTTGTCTCAAGCATCAGGCACAGAAGTTGTTCAGGTCAATATAGCTGGAAGAAGTCGAGCAGATGTTCGTAAAATTGCAGTCATGCATGCTTTTAACTTAGTTCGCAAAGCTTTATTAAGTGACTGACTTTTGATATAATAGAAGAAGGTTCTGAGAATTATAAAAATATAGGAGAACATAAATGGCGAAAAAACCAACAAAAAAATTAGATGAAATTGGGAAAAAATTTGGAGCTGATCGTGAAAAAGCTTTGAATGATGCCCTTAAATTGATTGAAAAAGACTTCGGTAAGGGTTCAATCATGCGCTTGGGTGAGCGAGCAGAGCAAAAAAAGTGCAAGTGATGAGTTCAGGCTCTTTGGCACTTGATATTGCACTCGGTTCAGGTGGTTATCCAAAGGGGACGTATCATCGAAATCTACGGTCCAGAGTCATCAGGTAAGACAACAGTTGCCCTTCACGCTGTAGCGCAAGCACAAAAAGAAGGTGGAATTGCAGCCTTTATCGATGCGGAACACGCTCTTGACCCAGCCTATGCAGCAGCTCTTGGAGTGAATATTGACGAATTGCTCTTGTCACAACCAGACTCAGGCGAGCAAGGTCTTGAAATTGCTGGGAAATTGATCGATTCAGGTGCGGTTGACCTTGTGGTTATTGACTCAGTTGCAGCCCTTGTTCCTCGTGCGGAAATCGATGGAGATATCGGAGATAGCCACGTTGGCCTTCAAGCTCGTATGATGAGCCAAGCTATGCGTAAACTCGGTGCTTCTATCAACAAGACAAAGACAATTGCTATCTTTATCAACCAATTGCGTGAAAAAGTAGGGGTTATGTTTGGAAATCCAGAAACAACTCCTGGTGGACGCGCCCTTAAATTCTATGCTTCAGTCCGTTTGGATGTGCGTGGAAGTACACAAATCAAGGGAACTGGTGATCAAAAAGATACGAACGTTGGTAAAGAAACTAAGATTAAAGTTGTGAAAAACAAGGTGGCTCCACCGTTCAAAGAAGCTCTTGTTGAAATCATGTATGGTGAAGGGATTTCTAGAACTGGTGAACTCTTGAAGATTGCTAGTGATTTGGATATTATCCAAAAAGCAGGTGCTTGGTACTCATACAAGGGTGAAAAAATCGGACAAGGTTCTGAGAATGCTAAGAAATACTTGGCAGATCACCCAGAAATCTTTGATGAAATCGACCACCAAGTTCGTGTTCAATATGGTTTAATTGAAGAGGAAGAAGGTTCTAAAGCAAGTGCAGCAGCTGATGCAGATTCTAACCAAGAAGTAACACTTGATTTGGGCGACGCTCTTGAAATCGAAATTGAAGAATAAAAAGAAAAGTAGCAGTAAAACTGCTACTTTTTGTTTCATGATGACTAGTGGTCACTAAAGCGTCGGTATTCGATACGAAAGTCGAAGTAGTTCTCTTCTTGCAATTTTTGAAAGATGTTCCGATAGGCCTCTTCATCAAAGTGGTCGCCACGATAGAGAATTTCGAAACTCATTCCCTCGTATTCCAAGAAGGCGTTGGCAGTTTTAAAGGCATTTTGTAAGTAAAAGTCCATGCGGGATTTTCTTTGTTCGAGATTGTCACAGTCTTCGTCTAATCGCTCCACTTCAAGAATCATGGTACGCTGGTAAAAATCAATGAGTTTTTCAATGATTTCTCTCCCGTACCCATGACTGCGGAGATGGGGCATAATGGCAAAGAAGCTAATGTAGAAAGCTTTTTGATTAGAAATGGCAAAAGCGAAGCCGACAAATTCTTCTTCGTTATAAAAGGCGAAAAAGTGGGCGTCATCTCTATCCTGGTAACTTAAAAATTCCTCCAAAGAGACGCGTTCTTCTTCAGGGAAGGCCTCCTTGTTTAATTGTTCCACTTTCTCAAGGTCTGGGAATACATCTGTAATTAACTGACTTGTTAAGCTCATACATACCCTCCTTTTCTGTCACGATTATACCAGATTGTTTACATATAGGCAACGCTTTCTTAAGGAAACTCCCTTGTTCCTCAACTTGAAAGCTGATATAATAGCCTTATGAATAAAAAATCAACGGTGGACTTGATTCATGGTCCCATTCTTCCTTCACTGATTAGTTTTGCATTACCGATTTTACTGTCCAATATCTTTCAGCAACTCTACAATACAGCTGATATTTTGATTGTTGGGCGTTTTTTGGGACAAAATTCCTTGGCGGCAGTCGGAGCTACGACAGCTATTTTTGATTTGATTATTGGCTTTGCTCTCGGAGTCGGAAATGGGATGGGAGTTGTTATTGCTCGGCTTTATGGTGCTCGTAATTTTACAAAGATTAAAGAGGCTGTCGCAGCGACTTGGATTTTAGGTGCAATCCTGAGTGGTCTTGTCATGCTGATGGGTTTCTTCGGCCTTTATCCGCTCTTACAATATCTCGAAACACCTGCAGAAATTCTCCCCCAATCTTATGAATACATCTCAATGATTGTTAGCTGTGTGGGAGTTAGCTTTGCTTATAATCTCTTTGCAGGATTACTACGCTCGATTGGTGATAGCCTTGCGGCGCTTGCTTTTCTTATCTTTTCAGCCATTGTTAATGTCATTTCTAGATTTATATTTTATTACACAACTGCAGTTGGGGGTTCAGTCTGCAGGTCTTGCAACTATCATCTCGCAAGGTTTGTCCGCTATTCTCTGTTATTTCTATATCCGAAAAGAGTGTTCCAGAGCTTCTTCCAGAACTTAAACATTTTCAGATGGAATAAGGATCTCTATGTCGATCTCTTGGAGCAGGGGCTAGCCATGGGGCTGATGGGTTCAATCGTCTCTGTCGGAAGTGTCATCTTGCAATCCTCTGTTAATGGCTTTTGGAGCAGTTATTATCAGTGCCCAAACGGCAGCACGTAGAATCATGGCCTTTTGCCCTATTGCCAATGACGGCAATTTCAGCTTCTATGACGACTTTTATCTCTCAAAACTTTGGGGCAAAACGTCCCAGATCGTATCGTCCAAGGTCTTCGTCTAGGGAGCTATTTGAGTATGGCTTGGGCAACCTTTGCTTGTGTCTTCCTATTTTTTTGCAAGTCCTAGCCTAGTTTCTTTCTTAGCGAGTTCAACAGATGGTTACTTGATTGAAAATGGGACCTTGTACCTACGTATTAGTTCTGTTTTCTATCCGTTTTTGAGTCTTTTGTTGATTTATAGAAATAGTTTGCAGGGACTCGGTCAAAAACTCTTACCCCTCATATCTAGTTTTATCGAATTTATCGGGAAAATTGTTTTCGTCGCTTGGATTATTCCATGGGCAGGTTATACGGGTGTGATTCTATGTGAACCGCTACTTTGGCTTGTTATGACCGCCCAGCTTTATATCTCACTCTCTCAGCACCCTTGGATAAAAGAAGGCAAGAAAATCTTGGCTGTCGGCGGACAATCCTAGCTTCATTTATAAAAGAAAAATCCATTTCCTCTAGTGAAAATCGACTAGACTTGTGTTATAATAAGAAAGATTAAAATGTGAAAAAAGGAGATTCCTAATGGGACGTAAATGGGCCAATATCGTAGCCAAGAAAACGGCTAAAGATGGAGCTAACTCTAAAGTATATGCAAAATTTGGTGTAGAAATCTATGTAGCAGCTAAAAAAGGTGATCCAGATCCAGAATCAAACTCAGCTTTGAAATTCGTTATCGACCGTGCTAAACAAGCGCAAGTGCCAAAACACGTTATTGATAAGGCTATCGATAAAGCAAAAGGAAACACAGACGAAACCTTTACAGAAGGTCGTTACGAAGGGTTTGGACCAAATGGTTCTATGTTGATCGTGGATACCTTGACTTCAAACGTGAACCGTACAGCTGCCAATGTTCGTGCAGCCTTTGGTAAAAATGGTGGAAACATGGGAGCTTCAGGTTCTGTATCTTACCTCTTTGACAACAAAGGAGTCATCGTATTTGCTGGTGACGACGCTGATGCTATCTTTGAACTCTTGCTTGAAGCAGATGTCGATGTAGACGATGTAGAAGCAGAAGAAGGAACAATCACTGTTTACACAGCTCCAACTGACCTTCACAAAGCTATTGTGGCTTTGCGTGAATCTGGTATCGAAGAATTCCAAGTAACAGAACTTGAGATGATTCCTCAATCAGAAGTTGAGTTGTCAGGTGAAGATTTAGAAACATTCGAAAAACTATACAGCGTACTTGAAGACGACGAAGACGTACAAAAAATCTACACAAACGTAGATGGATTCTAAGAATAAAAATAACCCCTTTGAAAATTCAATATTTTCAAGGGGTTTGTTTATCTTGTGATGACAAAAGGGGCAAGAAAGAGACAAAAATCTCTTTTGCCCAAAACGTTATTAGTTATCTATAATCGTCCATAATCCAATGGATTGTGGAAAAATCGTGGTGTTGGGATTTAGAAATCGAGACTTGGTCTACCGATTGCTATTCCCAGCACGTTTTTTGTTATGTTAAACTTTCACTCCATCATCAGTTTGCTCTTTTCCATCTAAGCCTAGGGCAAATTTACGGATGAGAAGAAACTGACCATTTTCCTGTTTTACGAAAGTCAGTACAACTGTCTTAGTATTAGAACCGAGTGAGACATAGGAGATTTCTTTAATCTCATAGTCACCTGAGGTTGACTCAATTTCAGAATCTGGTAGTCCATGCTTGCTGATGATATCTTTGTAGTTGGAGCCGCCTTTTCCTCTGTTTGCAGTGTCTCCCTCTATCAAAGCATCGAACTGCTCCTGGGTCCAAGAGAAGGTATCGGTATCTTCGATATCCTCTTCATCATGATCCTCGTCTGGTCTATAATCTGGTAATTTTCCAAATTCCTCATCTTCTGTTATAGAGGTTAGACTTCTGTATGGGTGTTGAAAATTTTTAGCCAAGTCAGTAAAGACACCAGAAGGTAATACTTGCGTCATTAAGACAAGGAAAATGGATAGAATACCTAGGCTCGTTCCGATGATAGCTAGTGTTTTACGATTGTTGAGATTAAGGCCGATACCAAAAACTCCTAGGGTTATAGCAAGAATAGCAAAGAAAAATGCTAGTATGCTAATGATTGGTAGCCAAGACCCAAGAAGCGCCAGGGATCAAAGACAATGGCGAATATTCCTAAAACTTTTTCTTCTTTTTCTTTCATTTGTGATGTTCTCATTTCTAATCAAGGTGTATGCTTATAGGTGTGAGGATAGTGTTTATTATAGATAAAATAAGAGATGATGTCAATTTTTATCGAGATAGTTCTCTCGGAAACTTTTTTTCTTGACATCTTTTCTAAAAATGATAAAATAGTTCCCATAGAAACTTAATAGTTCTCTAGAGAACTATTTTTAATTAGAAGGGAGAAAATATGGATAAACCGATGTTGGTCTTTAAACGTTTTGGGCACCAGATACACCTCATGGTTCAAAAGGAAGCCAAGCGTTGTGGGATTGAATTTATGGGTGGCCCGCAAGGACAGGTTCTCCGTTTTTTAGATCGTCGTGAACATGAACAAGAACTGACGCTCATCAAGGATATTGAACAAGAACTCAAGATTACCAAGTCAGTTGCTAGTAATTTAGTCAAGCGCATGGTGCAAAATGGTTTGGTGGAGTTGGAGACGAGCCCAAATGATAAACGGGCGAAATTTGTTCATTTGACCGAAAAATCACGCTCTCAAATGAAGCAAATCAAATCTTTCTTTGATCGAATTGATAGGAGTTTACTTGATGGCGTATCCGAGGAAAAACTAGCTATTTTTGAGGAAGTCATGGAGCAATTACAAGCCAATATAGAAAAAATAGGAGGAGAAGATGAAGAAACTCGCTAAGCGTATCACAGGAAAAGAGTGGGGCATGATTCTCTTGACAATTCTTTTTACCTGTTTCTCGGTCTATCTCGAGTTAGAAGTGCCGACTTATATTTCAGAAATTACTGAATTAATAGGAACACCAGGAACGCAGTTGGATGCACTTTGGTCACCAGCTATTAAGATGATGGGTTTGTCGCTTTTGGCTTTTCTATCATCCGTAACAGTTGGATTTTTTGCAGCTCGTGTTGCAGCATCCTATACAACTCATCTACGTAGTGATATTTTTAATCGTGTTTTAGATTTCTCTCAGACAGAGATTAAACGTTTCTCTATTCCCAGTCTTTTGACTCGGACGACTAATGATGTTACGCAGATTCAGATGCTCTTTACCATGGGACTCCAGGTGGTCACTCGTGGACCTATCATGGCTATCTGGGCTATTGGGAAAATCCTTGGTAAGTCAGAATACTGGCTCTGGGCTGTAGTAGTAGCCGTCATTGTCAATGTTTTAATGACAACCGTTCTCATGACTCTAGCCTTTCCTAAACAATCTGTCATCCAGAAATTGACAGATAAACTCAATAGCATTACCCGTGAAAGCTTGACAGGGATTCGAGTGGTTCGTGCTTACAATGCTGAGGATTACCAAGATAAGAAATTTGAAGAAGCCAATAATGAGGTGACACGACTCAATCTCTTTGTCAACCGCTTGATGGCCATTATGAATCCTATTATGATGGCAATTTCTAGTGGCTTGAGTTTAGCGATTTACTGGATTGGTGCCTATATCATCAACGATGCTAGCCTGACAGATCGTCTACCACTCTTTAGTGATATGGTAGTCTTTATGTCCTATGCCATGCAGGTCGTGATGGGCTTCTTGCTTATGGGAGCTCTCTTTATCGTTCTTCCTCGTACTTTGGTCTCTGCAGGACGTATCAATCAAGTGCTAGATCTTCATTCCTCAATTGAGAATCCTAGTGCCCCACAGACGGCGAGCTCTTCTGTGAACGGTCAAGTGGAATACCGCGATGTAACCTTCCGCTACTCTAAAAACTCAGAAGCAGTTGTGGAACATGTCAGCTTCAAGGCAGAAGCAGGGCAGACCATTGCCTTTATTGGGTCAACTGGTTCTGGTAAATCGACGCTTGTTAACCTATTACCTCGTTTTTATGATGTATCAGATGGGGAAATTCTAGTAGACGGCGTCAATGTTCAGAATTATGACTTAGAAGATTTGCGTAATAAAGTTGGCTATATCCCTCAAAAAGCTGTGCTCTTTTCTGGAGATGTTAAGGGCAATCTCGACTTTGGTAAGAGTCAAGAAACGCCACTAAGTGAGACGGCCATGTGGCAAGCTCTGGAATTAGCCCAGTCTAAAAACTTTATCGAGGATAAGGAAGCAGGTCTTGACTCAGAAGTGGCTCAAGGTGGGACTAACTTCTCAGGAGGTCAAAGACAACGTTTGGCCATTGCACGCGCTTTGGCTCGTAAGCCTGAAATTCTCATTTTTGATGATTCGTTCTCAGCCTTGGACTACAAGACAGACCGTATCTTACGCCAAGAATTAGCTGAAAAAACACAATCCATGACCAAGTTAATCGTTGCCCAACGCATTTCAACCATTATGGATGCAGACCTAATCTTAGTCTTGGATCAAGGTAAAGTCGTGGGACAAGGCACCCACAAGGAACTTCTCGCAAGCAATGAAGTTTACCAAGAAATTGCCTATTCACAACTATCGAAGGAGGAATTGGAACATGGAAAATAAGAAAATGTCCTTATGGAAACAATGTAGACCTTTTCTAGCAGGTCTCCAACTTCCCCTACTAATCGCAGTTGTGGCGGCTATATGTTCAAGTATTATCACGGTTTATGGACCAACTAAAGATCAAAAGAAATTACCAATTTGATTTCAGATGGGTTAATGACAGAGATTGACCTAGAGGCTGTCTCAAGTATTGCTAGCTTTTTGGTTATCCTCTATGTGATTGGGATTATCCTGAACTATACGCAAGCCTATATTTTTTCAACTAGTATCCAACATTTCTCAAAACGTTTGCGGACAGCTATTGCTGAGAAAATCAATCGCTTGCCACTTGCTTATTTTGACCGTCATTCTCAAGGGGACACCCTTTCTCGTGTGACTAATGACGTTGATACAGCAGCTCAGTCTCTTAACCAAAGCCTTGGGACAGTTCTTTCAGCTAGCTTTTTACTGATTGCTGTTTTGATTACCATGTTTGGGATGAACTGGATTTGGCCCTGGTAACCGTTGTTTCAACCTTTGTTGGATTTGCGGCGGTTTCAGTGATTATGGCTAAATCTCAAGGTTACTTTAAAGCTCAACAAAACAATCTAGCAGCTGTCAATGGCTATGTGGAAGAAATGTACTCTGGCCACAATGTGGTGACCAGCTATAATGCTGTGGAACCAACAAAAGAAACATTTGCAGGCTTGAATCAGAATCTACATGATAGTATCTGGAAATCTCAGTTTATTTCTGGAATCATGATGCCAGCCATGGTCTTTGTAGGCAACTTTAGTTATGTTCTAGTCATTATCGTCGGTGCTGCTTTAGCTCTTGAAGGCCATATCAGTATCGGGATTATCGTAGCCTTCATGGTCTATGTTCGGACATTCTCACAACCCTTATCACAGATTGCTCAAGGGATTACGAGCTTGCAACAAGCTAGTGCAGCTATGACTCGTGTCTTTGAGTTTCTAGGTGAAGCTGAAATGGAAGACGAATCTCATAAGGAAAGACAATTGACCAACATGAAGGGCCAAGTAGTCTTCGACCGAGTTTCCTTTGGCTATACTCCGGAGCGGACCATCATCCACGACTTTTCTGCGACAGCACATGCAGGGCAAAAGATCGCTATTGTTGGACCAACTGGAGCTGGAAAGACAACCATTGTTAACCTCTTGATGAAATTCTATGAGATTGATAAGGGAAGTATTCGGATTGATGGTGTGGATACCAAGACTATGAAACGTTCAGAAGTACACGATGCCTTTTCGATGGTCTTGCAGGATACCTGGCTCTTTGAAGGAACCATTCGTGACAATCTCATCTACAATCAAACGGGGATCAGTGATGAGCGCGTGATTGAAGCTGCCAAAGCAGTAGGAATCCATCACTTTATCACAACCTTACCTGATGGATACGATACTGTCTTTGGATGATACAGTGACCTTGTCAGTCGGGACAGAAACAACTCTTGACCATTGCTCGTGCTCTGCTCAAGGATGCTCCGCTCTTGATTCTGGACGAAGCAACATCCTCAGTCGATACACGTACGGAGGAGTTGATTCAAAAGGCTATGGACCGTTTGATGGAGGACGCACATCCTTTGTCATCGCCCACCGCTTGTCAACGATCCGCAATGCTGACTTGATTCTGGTCATGAAAGAAGGAAACATCATCGAGCAAGGAAATCATGATGAGCTGATGGCTCAAGGTGGTTTCTATGCAGACCTCTACAATAGTCAATTTACAGAAGACCAAGCAGAAGAATAAATCAAAAGAAGGCTTGACGGCCTTCTTTTTCTGCACTATACTAGAGTAGGAGATGCTAGCAGACTCGTTCTGTCAGGCTTCTTGTGTAAAATCTAGAAACAACGAGAAAACAGATGAAAAACTATCAAGAGTGGTACGATAAGAGGAAATCAAGTCTTCTTCGACATCCACAACTATTGCAATTGATGCGAGTCTTTAATCGCATGATGACAGTTCTGATGCCCTTAGCTTACTTGACCCTGTTGGGAACAAACTTTGTAAGTAAAGGGATTGGGAAAGACCTATATGCTTATATTTTGGTGCCCAGCTTTTGGCTTTGTCCTATTGACGCTCGTTCGTAAGTGGATCAATCAACCTCGACCTTATGAGACTTGGGAAATTGTCCCGCTACTAGACAAGGACAGTTCTGGCAATTCAATGCCTAGTCGCCACGTCTTTTCGGCAACCATCATTTCCATGGCTTGCTTGCATGCAAATCTTCCTGTGGGGTTGGTTTTGTTGGTCTTATCAGCTCTTCTCGGTCTTGTGCGAGTTTTAGGTGGTGTTCATTATCCCAAGGATGTTTTAGTTGGCTACGCCTGTGGCCTCCTCTGGGGAATTCTTTTCTTTATTTTCTAAAAAGCAAAGCAAGTGGGCTTGGCCTCGTAACCACTTACGGGTCAAAAGTGACCACTTGCTTTTTTGCCCTTGTAAAGTCTTCTGGGCTTTGGTATAGTAGATGCAGAAAGGAGATAGGATGAAGTTACGAATCGAGATTGATAGTGAATTAACTGAGACAGAGATTGTCATCAAGGCTGCAGCCCTGACAGATGAGATAGCTGACTTGCAACGACTCTTGCAAGAAACCAAGGCTCCTAGGTTGATCTTTTATAAGGGGACGGGTGAGTATTACTTAGACTTGGCAGAAATTCTCTTTTTTGAGACGGAAGGTAGCAAGATTTACGCCCATACCCAGAAAGAGGCCTACGAGGTTCGACTCAAGCTTTATGAACTAGAGTCTATCCTGCCCCGCTATTTCAGTCGGGTATCCAAGTCGACCATTGCCAATCTTCGGCAGGTCTACTCGGTGGACAAGTCCTTCTCAGGGACAGGAACTATTTCCTTTTATCAGACCCACAAGGAGGTTCACGTGTCACGGCACTACCAATCCCTCCTAAAAGAAAATCTAAGAAACATGAGGTAAGAACATGAAAAAGAAAGCATTTGGTATTGTGTTGCTAGTATTGGCAGCTTTAGTATTGTTACAGGGGAATTTTGGAATCCCTTCATTTGGAGGGCAGATTTGGCCCTTTGATTGGTATTGGATTTTTTTGCCTATCAATCAGTTGAGGCTATGCTTCGTCGTCATTTCACATCAGCCTCTTTTACAGCTCTAGTAGCCTTAATGATTGCTAAATCACTTTTTATGACATTTTACCGATTCCCAAATCAGTCACTGTTCTGGGCGAGTATTTCTGATCGTGCTCGGAGTAAGTATGCTGACTCATTCTAACAGAACTTGGAATGGGAAAAAATGGTGGTATGATGGTGAAAAGACCATTCTTACAGATAAGGAAGTCGCTTTTGGGAGTGGGACTTTCTACAAGCAAGACCAAGAATTGGTAGAAGACGAGTTTGAAGTCGGTTTTGGAAATGCAAAAATCTACTATGACAATGCAGAGATGTTGGGAGATAGTGCAACCTTGAAGATAGAAGTCGGTTTTGGGAATGCAGTTATCTATGTGCCCCAACACTGGAGAGTGGATCTGAAGGTGGAAACTTTTTGTGGTGCAGCCAAGGCAGATGCTCCTCTAGCCCCAACCAGCAAAACCTTGATTATCCGTGGAGAGGTAGCTTTTGGTAAATTAGAAGTTGTCTACGTCAAATAAAAAAAGTCTTCCAATTCCCTTGCCAAAAATGAAGAAAGTGTGATAACATAGTACGGTATGTGGTGCTAGCACATCCGCTATATTAGATCTAATAGGAGGAAAACACAATGGCTAAAGTATGTTACTTTACAGGTCGTAAGACTGTATCAGGAAACAACCGTTCACACGCGATGAACCAAACTAAACGTGCCGTAAAACCAAACCTTCAAAAAGTTACTGTTCTTATCGATGGTAAACCTAAAAAAGTTTGGGCTTCAGCTCGTGCTTTGAAATCAGGAAAAGTAGAACGCGTTTAATAAACATGAAAAGACCTACAGGGTCTTTTTGTTTTGCTCGACAGCTGAAAATCATTTGAAAAATCAAGCAAAATATCCGATGATACATCATTCTGCTTTTACAGTTGGGCTGAAATATGATAAAATAGAGTATCAACTAGTTTGAGGTAAAAAAAATGACTGTAAAAATTAATACAAAAGATGGTCAAGTCGAACTAACAGATGATGTGATCGCTACTGTCGTAGGTGGTGCAGCAACTGAAATTTTTGGTGTAGTCGGTATGGCTAGTAAAAATGCCCTCAAAGATAATTTCCAAGCCCTTCTTGGTAAGGAAAAATTATTCAAAAGGTGTAGTCGTTAAAAGCGGCTGAAGATGGTAGTATTGCAGTTGATGTATATACTGTATTGAGCTACGGTACAAAAATCAGTGAAGTTTCAAAAAACATCCAAGAGCGTGTTCGCTTTAGCTTAGAGAACCAACTTGGAATCACTGCTCAAACTGTGAATGTCTACATTCAAAATATCAAAGTTGTAGGAGAATAATCGTGTCAAATATTACTACAAGCTTATTTCAAGAAATGGTACAGGCTGCTTCAACTCGTTTGAAATAAGCAAGCCGAATATGTCAATTCATTAAACGTCTTCCCAGTTCCAGACGGAGATACAGGAACAAACATGGGAATGACTATCGAAAATGGTGCCAAAGAAGTAGCAGACAAACCAGCTTCAACTGTTGGTGAGGCTGCAAGTATCTTGGCTAAAGGTCTTTTGATGGGTGCGCGTGGAAACTCAGGAGTTATCACTTCTCAGCTTTTCCGTGGATTTTCACAAGCCATCAAGACAAAAGAAGAGCTAACAGGAAAAGACCTAGCTCTTGCCTTCCAATCAGGTGTTGAGGTTGCCTACAAGGCTGTTATGAAAGCCTAGTTGAAGGGAACAATCTTGACTGTATCACGTGGAGCTGCCATCGGTGCTAAGAAAAAAGCAGAGCAGACAGATGATGCAGTTGAAGTTATGCGTGCAGCCTTGGAAGGAGCTAAAGCAGCCCTTGCTAAAACTCCAGAAATGCTTCCAGTATTGAAGGAAGTTGGAGTTGTGGACTCAGGTGGTCAAGGTTTGGTCTTCATCTATGAAGGATTTCCTTTTCAGCTCTTACTGGTGAATACAGTGCGTCTGAAGACTTTGTAGCGACTCCAGCCAATATGGGTGAGATGATCAATGCAGAACACCACAAATCTGTAGCTGGACATGTGGCAACAGAAGACATTACCTTTGGTTACTGTACTGAAATCATGGTTGCTCTTAAACAAGGTCCAACTTATGCTAAAGAGTTTTGACTACGAAGAATTCCGTAACTACTTGAACGACCTTGGAGATTCATTGCTTGTTGTTAATGATGATGAAATCGTTAAAGTTCACGTCCATACAGAAGATCCAGGACTTGTTATGCAAGAAGGTCTCAAATATGGTAGCTTGGTCAAGGTTAAAGTCGATAACATGCGTAACCAACACGAAGCACAAGTAGAAAAAGAAGCTCAAGTCAGCAAAGCCAGCTGAAGAAAAAGAATATGCTCTTATCGCAGTAGTAGCTGGACAAGGCTTGGCAGACATCTTCCGTGCTCAAGGTGTGGACTATGTCATCGAAGGTGGACAAACCATGAACCCTTCGACAGAAGACTTTATCAAGGCTGTTGAGCAAGTTAATGCTCGTAACATCATCTTCTTGCCAAACAACAAAAACATCTTCATGGCAGCTCAATCTGCAGCTGAAGTATTGGAACAACCAGCTGTTGTGGTAGAAGCTCGTACAATTCCTCAAGGATTGACTAGCCTTCTAGCATTTGACCCAAGCAAATCAATCGAAGAAAACCAAGAACGCATGACTGCAGCCCTTGGCGATGTTATCAGTGGTAGTGTAACAACAGCCGTTCGTGATACAACTATCGATGGTTTGGAAATCCATGAAAATGACAATCTTGGTATGGTTGATGGTAAGATCCTCGTATCAAATCCTGATATGCACCAAACCTTGACTGAAACATTGAAACATATGCTGGATGAAGACAGTGAAATCGTAACCTTCTATGTTGGAGAAGACGGAAGCGAAGAATTGGCAAATGAAATTGCTCAAGAAATCGCAGAAGAATTCGAAGATGTGAAGTAGAAAGTAAGTCAACCATAGGTCACATATATATCAGTATCAACAGAGCATATCATATAGAACAGATTTAGTTGAGAAATGAGAAAGCATCGTTTTAGACATAACTTGAACAATAAAAATGCATCGATCTATCAAATATGAGATTCACAAATGAAATCTAGAGAATCGCAATGATTTAAGTAGCATGAGAGTCTGCACCTTTCAGATCAATCGTAAACCACTTGCGGATAGTATAGAAGACTTTAAAAAGCCTAATACACTAATCGCTGCATTAAAATTACACGGATTTAAAGAAGAATAAAAAAGAAAGGTCGGGATTTTCCCGACCTCTTTTTGATTTTCAGAGAATTCTATTTCTCATAGCGATTAGACTTTTTGTGACATTTGTCATATTTCCTCATGACAGAAGCTTCTAGTGATTCTACCTTCAAAGAATTATACTAGATGTATCAAATGGAGGAAGAAAAAATGAAACATAAAGTAATTGTCGCAATGAGTTTAGTAGCAGCAGGAGTCATGACTTATCTCATGTTTTCAGGATTGGATGAAGGCTTCTATCATTTTCCTTGGGAGCTATTTGCAGGATTTTGGAATCATGTCTTGGTTGATCCGAGAAGGTTTGAAATTGGTCTCAGATGTGAAAAAGGAGTTTGAAAAATGAAAAAAGCGATTCTCTATCTTTTTATTGGACTATCACTAGTGGTATGGTTGGTAGAAATGTTTACAGGTTGGTTTGATCAAGCCTTCCTTCACCAATTCATCCGTGGTGCCTGGGGATTAGGATTTATGATTTTTATCGCCTTTCCGATGGGAAAGGAGTGGCTGAAAGGAGAATATCATGAACATGATTAAGGTAGAAAGCCTAAATAAAAACATCAAGGGTAAAGCTATTTTGAAGGATATTTCCTTTGAGGTAGCTGAAGGTGAATGCGTCGCCTTGATTGGCCCAAATGGTGCTGGGAAGACCACACTCTTGGACTGTTTGCTTGGAGATAAACTGGTCACCAGCGGTCAAGTATCCATCCAAGGCTTGCCAGTGACGAGCTCTAAGTTAGACTACACAAGATCCTACCTCCCTCAAGAAAATGTCATCGTTCAGAAATTAAAGGTCAAAGAGTTGATTGCTTTCTTTCAAAGCATTTACCCAAATCCCTTGAGCAACCAGGAAATCGATCAACTATTGCAGTTTGACCAGCAACAAAAAGAGCAAGTTGGCAGAAAAATTGTCAGGTGGGCAAAAGCGTCTCTTTCTCTTTTGTCTTGACCTTGATTGGGCCGACCAAAGCTTGTCTTTTTAGATGAGCCAACTGCTGCCATGGATACTTCAACCCGTCAACGCTTTTGGGAAATTGTTCAGGACCTAAAAGCTAAGGGAGTTACCATTCTCTATTCGTCCCATTATATCGAAGAGGTAGAGCATACAGCGGACCGAATCTTGGTCTTGAATAAGGGAGAGTTGATTCGCGATACAACACCTCTAGCCATGCGCAGTGAGGAGATTGAAAAGCACTTTATCCTTCCTCTAGCATACAAGGAAGTCGTTGAGCAGTCTAAACTTGGTTGAAAAACTGGTCACAAAAAAACAAGATGCTCTGCAAGTAGTCACACGTGAAGCGGATGCTTTTTGGGAACTGTTAGTTCAAGCAGGATGTAGGATTCAAGAAATTGAAGTTAATAACCGTAGTTTGCTAGATACAATCTTTGAAGAAACACAAAAAGGAGATGACTAAGATGAAACGATGGATCGCACTAAACAAGATAGAATTTCTATTGACCAAACGACAATTAGTCTATTATCTATTATCCGTAGGGATGCTGACAGCCTTCTATTTATTCTTTTTCAGGCATGTACCAGGACACACCTGATGGACCAGCTAATTTTTATGCGTGACTACCTCATCTCCATGACAGCTTTTTTTCCATGATGTCGACAGCTATGTTTTTCATTCCCAGCTGTTTTACATACCGATAAAATCAACAACTGGCAGAAAAACATTACGCCATACCCCTGTAAATATGGTAGAATATTATCTATCAAAGATAACAAGTATGATGGTTGATTATTTGGTCTCAATCCTGGTTGTTTTCTCAGTTGGGCACTTGGTCAGGGGTGTGGATATGCCTCTAGGAAGCTGGATTGGGGCTGCGCTCTTGCTGATTGCGGGAAGTATAGCCTTTGTAGCGCTTGGCTTGACCTTGACACTCTTGCCTTCTAGTCAGCTGATGTCTGTCGTGGGCAATCTTCTCTATCTAGGCTTGGCTGTTTTAGGCGGACTCTGGATGCCCATCTCTTTATTTCCAGACTGGATGCAAGCAATCGGGAAGTGCCTACCAACTTATCAGTTGATGGAGTTGCTCAAGACCTTCTTAAACGAGGGTGGCATCAATCTATCAGCTACAGTTTATCTACTTGTTTTTTCAGCAATTTTATTTGGTTTGACCATTTACCTTCAAGGTCATAAGGAGAATGCTTAATGCTTGTAAGACTGAAAAGCATAGATTATATGTATTGGGCCAGTTTGATTTTTATGGTTTTTCCCATCGTTCCTGTAGTGACTGGGGAGCTTCCTAGCTGGCATTTGTTGATTGATATTCTATTTGTCTTGGCTTACTTAGGGTGGTTTTAACCACCAAGAGTCAGCGTTTATCCTGGCTCTGTTGGGTTATCATGCTAGCCTATGTAGCTGGCTATACTGCCTTTGTTGGTGTAAATTATATCTGGTTCTTCTTTTTCCTTGCCAATCTCTTAATTTATCATTTCGGCGTACGTAGTTTTAATTCTTTACATGTCCGAACTTTTCTCCTTGCTCAAGTCCTTGTTGTGGGGCAACTTTTGATTTTTCAGGAAGTCGAAGTTGAGTTTCTAGTCTATCTACTTGGAATTCTTACTTTTGTCGATTTGATGACTTTTGGCTTGGTTCGGATTCGTATTGTGGAGGATTTGAAAGAAGCTCAGGCTAAGCAAAATGCCCAGATAAATCTATTGCTTGCTGAAAATGAACGCAGTCGTATCGGTCAGGATTTGCATGATAGTCTGGGGACATACCTTTGCTATGCTGAGTGTCAAGACAGATCTAGCCTTGCAGTTATTTCAGATGGAGGCTTATCCACAGGTGGAGAAGGAATTAAAAGAAATTCACCAGATAAGCTAAGGATTCCATGAATGAAGTGCGAACCATTGTGGAAAATCTGAAATCACGGACCCTAGCTTCAGAGCTTGAAACTGTCAAAAAGATGCTAGAGATTGCTGGGATTGAGGTTCAGGTTGAGAATCACTTGGACAAGGCTAGTTTGACCCAGGATGTGGAGTCGACAGCTGCTATGATTTTGTTAGAACTGGCGACCAATATCATCAAGCATGCCAGCGCTGAAAAAGCCTATCTAAAACTGGAACGTACAGATCAGGAATTGATCCTGACAGTCAGAGATGACGGGAAAGGTTTTGCAACTGTAAAAGGAAATGAACTCCACACAGTCCGAGACCGTGCAGCAGCCTTCTCAGGTCAAGTAGAGCTGGTCAGTTTGAAAGATCCCACAGAGGTGCGCGTGCATCTGCCTTATAAGGAGAGAAAGTAGATGAAAGTATTAGTCGCAGAAGATCAAAGTATGCTTAGAGATGCCATGTGCCAGCTCTTAAGCTTTCAACCAGATGTGGAGACTGTCTTGCAGGCGAAAAATGGAGCTGAAGCTATTGAGGTTTTGGGGAAAGAAGCAGTAGATATTGCCATCCTTGACGTCGAAATGCCAGTCAAAACAGGACTAGAAGCGCTCGAGTGGATCAAACAAGAAGTGCCTGAAACCAAGGTGGTTATCGTTACGACCTTTAAACGTCCAGGCTATTTTGAACGAGCGGTCAAAGCAGGAGTCGACGCCTATGTCTTGAAAGAGCGAAGCATCGCCGAACTCATGCAAACCCTGCATACGGTGTTAGAGGGACGCAAGGAATATTCTCCAGAGCTGATGGAAGTCATGATGACCCATCCCAATCCCTTGACCGAGCAAGAAGTCGCTGTTCTACATGGAGTTGCCCAAGGTCTCTCCAACCAAGAAATTGCGGATAAGCTCTACCTCTCAAACGGCACCGTCCGTAATTACATGACCAATATCCTCTCTAAACTAGGCGCCAGCAACCGAACCGAAGCAGCCAAAACTGCCGAAGAAGAAGGCTGGTTGTGAGGGGGAGAGAAAGAAAAAATCTCTTAGAAATGAATCTAAGAGATTTTTTTGTATTATTCAAGTCTATTTGGCTACCCAGCCGATAGCATCGTGTGGTGGGTTTTCGGTGTCAATCCAGATGAATTCGATGCCGATTTCCCCGTTTTTAAACTTGGTCAATCGAATTCCGTTGATTTCTAGTTCATTGAGTCTTTGACCTGTCAAGACTTCTCGTTCCTTCAACTGGAAAACACCACGCAAGATCCAATTTCCAAGAATTTCTTGCTTATCAGTTGACTGAATAGCCTTTCCAGCTTCTTGGTTGATATAGGCGTTGATGACATCACCTGAAGGTAAAAATCTTAGTTTAAAGGTTCTTTCCTCTTTGGATAGAGCTAGTTTTTTAGTACCAGGTTCAAAGGTCCCAAATCCTGGTCCGAAGAAGTCTGGCCTTTCATCGTGGAAGTTCTTGGAGTCAGGCAGAGGAATGTAAACCTCACTAACTGGACGATAAACCAGCTGTTCAATTTCTTTAATGAGCTTTTCATTGCCAGTATTGTGGACAAAGTTAATCAAGTCCTCACGAATCAGCTTTCATCTGAGCTTTTTTTCTTCCTTGCTAGTCCACTTTTTTCAAGAGGATTTCTTCTAAAGAGAAAAGTCACAAAAAGCTAGTTCTTCTGGAGCCAGACTGTCTTTTGAAATTTTATCCTGAATCTTTAGAAATTCGTGGGCAGACGATCTTTTTTGGCTAGTTTTTGAACCACCATTAAAAGCATTGAAAACCAGAGTTTTTCTTCTACATTTCCATGTTTGTCTGTGATCACCCAAGACACTGTTTCTAAAGATATCGGATTGTTCCTTTTTCAGCTGTCAGTAAATGAAGATTTTCAAAGAGAGAAAAAGGATCTTCGATATAATGGACGTCCCAAGTGTCTACAACAATGTCTTTATTGTTAAAAGTCATGTGGAGCTGGCTGTCAGCTGCGGTATACTTGTAGTGGTGTTGCCCATCTGTAAATCGGAAATTGGTAGGATTATTTTTAGTTGTTGATCCTTCAATGACTAGATTATCAATATCGACTGGTAAATAAGTCGTCTCCCCGACAAAAATCTTAGGATTTTCTCCCTTTGGTGTCGGCATCAGGACGTGGTAAACAGCTTCAACATTGACCGAATCTGAGCTAAATCCCTTGATTTGTGCCTTGGAAGATTCAATTCTCTGGTTTCTCAAGGTCGCAATCTTTCGTGCTAACTCTTCATAGCGTTGATAGTTTTCCTTGTCTGCGGCCTCTTTATCAGCTGAAATATCCGCATGAAATTTGATGTCACCTAATAAGTCCGTCCAAGATTGAGAATCTTTCTTGAACTGGGCAATCTTTTGGTCTCCTGAATTAATCCCAAAAGACTTGATACCCACTAGATATTTATGATTTTCATCCACAACGACGGAAGCATCATAGGAAGTATTGGCGATATCTTCTCCAACGGCATTAAAGGCTTTTTGAAAAACAGTCTCCTGAAATTTGGAGTTGACGATAGGAGCGACACACTGTTCTGTTTGTCCCTCGTCTTCGGATTCTGCCTTTTGAGAGAAAGCTTGACTCAAGCTAGCGAAGTTGGTAATTAAGGTTTTGTATTTGTCTTTTTGTTCAGACTTTAGATGTTCCCACATAAGCACCCTCTTTTCTGTTTTCAGTATATCAAAAGAAGATTAGTTTTTCACTAATCCTCTTATATATTCGTTAATTAATACTGTAAAATTCGAGTTTACCTTGTTTTTTAACAAGTCTCAAATACTCTTCATCTGACAGAACGGCTAAACCATCATCATAAGTCTTGATTTTTTCAAGAGCCTGGTCATAGCTATCCACAAAGTCCTTGACATAGGATTGCCCTTCAAACTGGCCGTTCATCTTGGTATAGATAATAGCGAATTTCCCTGAGCGGTCAAGTTGAGATTGCCCTTGGCTTTCATTCAAGGCCTTGGCAACATTCTCCGCGATGCGTTTAATCACGGGTACAACCACGCTGTTTCCAGCTTGTTTGTAGAGCTGACCGTTAGAAACCCCTTTTGGGATTTTAAAGGATTTAGGGTAACCTTGTACATTGAAGGTTTCCTTCGGTGTCAGCTTACGAATCTCACCACTGTCCGTCAAAATCAATGGAACGTTATGTCCACCTGTTCCCATATTTGCTGTTAGGGTAGGTACGACGCCGTTTTTATTTTCACGGACATATTGACGGCGCCACTGATAGACCGTATCTTGACTAGTCACTTCAAACTTCAACTGGTCATAGAAATTTTGCTTGCCTTCACGGTAATAGTAAACCTCATCTAGCTTATCGCCGAAGTTAATGACGTCTTGAAGAGTCGTAGTCAGTTTGATTTCCTCTGGAAATTCAAACAAGTCATAAGCTTCCTTGGTATCAAAACCAACAATGTAGATACGTTCACGGTTTTGTGGGATATTTCCATAGTCTTTTCCGTTGAGAACCTTCCACTTGATAAAGTAGTTATTCTCCGTCAAGGCTTCACGAATAACCTTAAAGGTATTGCCATGGTCATGACCGACCATGTTCTTGACGTTTTCTATGAAAATAGCGCGAGGTTTGCATCCCTCAATCATGCGAAGCAACTCAAAGAAAAGATCCCCACGATCATCATCAAAGCCCTTACGATAACCCGCAATACTAAAGGCTTGGCAAGGGAAGCCTCCCATAATCACATCCACACGCTCAGCTGGAATATCCTCTGGCTGAACATCGTGAATATCACGACCATCCAAATAGGTATCTGGATGGTTTAACTGATAAGTCTGACGTGCATACTTATCAAATTCATTGGCATACACCACTCTGAACTCGTTGGTCTGTTCAAAACCCAACTCAATTCCCCCAACACCTGAGAAGAAAGCTGCAATGTTGTACTTCTCAGGTTGGTTCGAACTTACAGAATTTGTCATGTAGTAACCTGCTTTCTAAAAATTCTTAACAAGAGTAGTATATCATAGATTTAACGAATGTTTATTAATTTATTAATTCCTTTTCACCTAAAGATTTCAATTTTATTGACATCTAATTTACTTTTTATTATCTTGTTGGTTCACCTTGTCATATTACAGTCCTTTTCAGTGAATCTGTGCCTCGTATAAAAATAAACTAAATAATTAACCAAACTATTTATAACGATATCTCCTCGTTTGCTTTATATCAATATTACTATTTTGGGTGTTTAAAATATCATTTAATTTAGAAACTATCTCTTTTATTAGAAGTTGAAACTATTTCAAAATCATGAATTTTCTCAGAAAATAGCATCTACATACTCTTGGGTTGTCATATTGGAATTCAATTGTCTCTCAATTTTCGATTTAAATCCATTTATAAATTCTTTTGTCTTGATATAAATTAAAAATAATAACCGATCAATAAGTTTCAAAATATAAAAAAATCTAAAATATTACTGCTATTATTAAAGAGCCATTTAATTTCTCCCATTGAATCAAATATAACTCTATTATTAAAGCTTGGCTTAGGGTTGTTTTTAAAATATGCTCTAATCTTAGTAATCCAGTTAAAGATAATTTTCCGGAAATATATTGAAGATTAATATCTCCTTCACTCAAAATATACTCAATTATATATTGCAAATCATTTTTTATATAAGTTGTAACAATCTTTTGTAAACAAACCAGGTACCTTATCAGTTAAAAATAAAATAGTCTACACAAATTTCATTATTGAGTTCTTTATTTTTTTAAATTTTTTTCAAACCTATTTCTAGGGGATAATTTCTTTCAGTTAACAACCACTGGATATACAATATTTTAAATTTTTGACATCCTGTGTCTATATCCAAATTGCTCAAAACCAAGTAATGGAAGTAATTTCATCATTGCGAGTGTTCCATAGTATGTCTAAAAACTCTTTATTAATACGATGCTTGATATCGGTTCTTAATAAAAATATTTTTAGCTTTATTAAACAAATAATCTTGATGGTTTTTATTTTCATCCATTATTTTTATATGAGTATCATAAAAATTAATGTTATTATCCCAAAGTTCGCCATCTGTGTATAATAATTGATATAGCATGAATGCTAAGTAATACTCTTCATTCATACTCAAGATGAGTTTCTGTATTTTTTTGAGCCTTTAATTTTTTGTTTTTCTGTTCCTCACTATCATCTACTTTAACTTTCAGTTGGCTAAAAATCTTCAATTCTTCCTCTATCTAAGTAATTAAAACAGATTTCTGAATATAACATACTGTTATAGGAATCATTACGTTTACTCCTATCAAACTCATAAGACAACTTTTTAAATTTGGGAAGAGAAAACTCTCTCTCCCTCCTCATATAGCTTGAATAGCTGATTTAATTTAAAACGTAAAAAATCTTCATTTATAACTTGCAATTCTTTCTCATATTTGGAATTTTTAATAGATTGTAATTCACTATTCAAGTCTTCAACTACTACATTTAGATTGATGGTTTTTGTTATTAATAAGAGTCTCAAATAGATATTCTTTGATTCTATAATCACTTGATTGTCTCAAATACGATCTCGTAGGCTTCTCCAGTTGTAAAATTTCAAATGTATCATCCTTTTTTCTCAAGACTTTGGAAAAACTCTAAGATCCTGCTCAATTAGTTCTTTCCATGTATTCGAAAGAATATTATCCTGAAATTTCTTCAAAAATTCCCACTTATATTTGCAATACTTTCTATAAAAGTTATAGAAATCAGAAATTTGCTTAGATGAAAGCTTTTTCTAAATATTCATCGATTGAGTAAGCTAAGTTATAATTTCTCCAATCTTCATTATGAAAGATAGAAAATACAAATTCATTACGCTCTTCTACATCAATTAATAAAAAAATGATTTTCTAGAAAGACGGAAACAAAATTATCGACATATTCATCTGGTTTTTTTATACTTTCCAAAAATAATTCCTTCATTTCTCTTTGAAGAGAGATAGAAATTTCCTCATCAACACTTGTTTTCCTTAATTTCTCTTATTTTTCTTCTCAGAAGATGACGAATCTTGTTTTTGAATTTTTTTATGAATCCCTTCGGCGTTTAATCTAAAAAAACATTATAAGCAACACTTATATTCAATTTAAGTAGATAGATATAAATTATGATTACTAATCCTGAACTTGCTTGCCAAATATATTCAAAAATAATATGGTTGAAGAATAAAATTGCTTAAAAATAGGCATTGCGACTGTGAGGAGTAAAAGAATATGGAATAATTTTTGTCCGAGTGAATCTTGACCAAATTGATTTATCTAGCATGAATTTAGTCTTGCTTACTCCCAGATAATAAGCCTTTATCATTTTTCCGTTAAAAATTGAAGAAAAACCAACGTATATACCCATACAGACTAAATACTCCTATTTCAAAAACTAATTAACTCAACGATATTGGTATCGGTATTTTGAAACGAAACTGTGGGAACTTTTAAACAAATCTTGAACATAGATTAATGTTATCAGCACAGAGCAAGACAATCTCACTTATATCTCGCATATGAATACTAATTTTTATACTTTAGATAATCCTTAAGATTAATGTACTTAAATATGATATTTTTGAACTAAGGGTATATTCAATCCAACAATTTAATCCCCACAAAATATCCGATAGAGAATAAAAATAGCAATATAATAACAAGAGCAATATCTAAATTTTTGCATTGATGTAAAACTTAAATTACTTGATTGTTTACATAACAAATAAAAATAACCAATTGCTATCACTATGTCCAGTTTTCTCCACCCATTAATAAACGAATTAATAGAGAATAGAAATAATAATAGCCCGATTAAAATAAACATATAGCCTCCGAGGTAAGTTTTCTCTCTTTAAATTATACCAAAAAAACACGGTTTATCACCGTGTTTCTGTGTTTATTTCACCAACTTCTTCATCTCATCAATACGTGCTACGGTCGCATCGTATTTAGCTTGGTAGTCGGCTTGTTTGTCGCGTTCTTTTTGGACGACTTCTGGCTTGGCATTGGCTACGAAGCGTTCGTTAGAGAGCTTCTTGCCGACCATATCCAGTTCTTTTTGCCATTTAGCCAGTTCCTTGTCGAGACGAGCCAGTTCTTCTTCGACATTGAGGAGGTCTGCCAGTGGCAAGTAGATTTCTGCTCCGGTGATGACGCTTGACATAGCCAGTTCAGGTGCAGGGATAGTTGAGGCAATTTCCAAGTGTTCTGGATTTGTGAAGCGTTTGATGTAGTTGACATTACTGTTAAAGAAGGCTTCCAAGTCGCTATCGCTTGTCTTCACAAGGATGGTGATCGGCTTGCTTGGTGCAACGTTTACTTCAGCACGGGCATTACGAACGGCACGAATCAAGTCTTTGAGACTTTCCACACCAGTGTGAGCAGCAAGGTCTTCAAAGGCTGGGTTGACAGTTGGGTATGCTGCTATCACGATAGAACCTTCTGAGATTTGTCCAAAGATTTCCTCTGTCACGAATGGCATGATTGGGTGAAGGAGACGAAGGATCTTGTCCAAAGTGTAAAGGAGAACAGAACGTGTGATGACCTTCTCTTCTTCGTTGTCGCTATAAAGCACTTCCTTAGTCAACTCAACGTACCAGTCTGCAAACTCATCCCAGATGAAGTTGTAGAGGATGTGACCAGCCACACCAAATTCAAACTTGTCAAAGTTTTCAGTAACTTTGCCGATCGTTTCATTGAGGTTGTGAAGAATCCAGCGGTCTGTGACGTTTCCAGCTTCCTTCTTAACCACTTTTTCCACATTGGTAGTTGCTTGCTCAAGGGTCAAACCATCATTGTTCATGAGGATGTAGCGAGAGATGTTCCAGATTTTGTTAATGAAGTTCCATGAAGCATCCATTTTCTCGTAAGAAAAGCGCACGTCTTGTCCTGGTGTAGAACCGTTTGAAAGGAACCAACGAAGGGCATCGGCACCGTATTTCTCGATGACATCCATTGGGTCGATTCCGTTTCCGAGAGATTTCGACATTTTGCGTCCTTGCTCATCACGAATAAGACCGTGGATAAGGACGTTTTGGAATGGCTGACGACCAGTGAATTCCAAGGATTGGAAGATCATACGAGACACCCAGAAGAAGATGATGTCGTACCCTGTTACCAAGGTTGAAGTTGGGAAGTAACGTTTGAAGTCTTCTGAGTCCACATCAGGCCAGCCCATGGTTGAGAAGGGCCAAAGGGCAGAACTGAACCAAGTGTCTAAGACGTCTTCGTCCTGTGTCCATCCGTCACCTTCTGGAGCTTCTTCACCGACATACATTTCACCCTCAGCATTGTACCAAGCAGGGATTTGGTGACCCCACCAGAGCTGACGAGAGATTACCCAGTCGTGGACATTCTCCATCCATTGAAGGAAGGTATCGTTGAAACGAGGTGGATAGAATTCGACCTTATCCTCTGTGTCTTGGTTGGCAATGGCATTCTTGGCTAATTGGTCCATCTTGACGAACCATTGTGTAGACAAGCGTGGTTCAACCACAACACCTGTACGCTCTGAGTGACCAACACTGTGGACTCGTTTTTCGATTTTGACGAGGGCACCGATTTCTTCTAACTTAGCAACAACTGCCTTACGAGCTTCAAAGCGATCCATGCCTGCAAATTCGAAGGCCAAGTCGTTCATAGTTCCGTCGTCGTTCATCACGTTGACTTGTGGCAAGTTATGACGTTGACCAACCAAGAAGTCGTTTGGATCGTGAGCAGGCGTGATTTTCACGACACCAGTACCAAACTCAGGGTCTGCGTGCTCATCTCCAACGATTGGAATCAATTTATTAGCGATTGGAAGGATAACGTTTTTTCCAATTAAGTCCTTGTAGCGTGGGTCTTCTGGATTTACCGCAACCGCAACGTCCCCGAACATAGTCTCAGGACGAGTGGTTGCCACTTCAAGAGCGCGTGAGCCGTCTTCTAGCATGTAATTCATGTGGTAGAAGGCACCTTCGACGTCCTTGTGGATCACCTCGATATCAGAAAGGGCTGTACGAGCTGCTGGGTCCCAGTTGATGATAAATTCACCACGGTAGATCCAGCCTTTCTTGTAAAGGTCCACAAAGACCTTGCGGACAGCTTTTGACAAACCTTCGTCAAGGGTGAAACGCTCACGAGAGTAGTCTACAGAGAGCCCCATCTTGCCCCATTGTTCCTTGATAGTAGTGGCATATTCGTCTTTCCATTCCCAGACTTTCTCGAGGAATTTTTCACGACCAAGGTCATAACGCGTAATGCCCTCACCACGCAAGCGCTCCTCAACCTTAGCCTGAGTCGCAATCCCCGCGTGGTCCATCCCCGGAAGCCAAAGGGTATCGAAACCTTGCATGCGTTTTTGACGGATGATAATATCCTGCAAAGTTGTATCCCAAGCGTGACCAAGGTGGAGTTTACCAGTTACGTTTGGTGGTGGAATCACGATTGAATAAGGCTTAGCCTTTTGATCGCCTGAAGGCTTGAAAACATCAGCATCAAGCCATTTTTGGTAACGACCAGCCTCAACCTCGGCTGGATTGTATTTTGGTGAAAGTTCTTTAGACATGTGTGTGTCCTTTCTAGTTATTTCTATTCTTTAGTGTTGAGTTTCCCACTCACTCTTCAGCAAGCCATATTTCAAATCATCACAGCGGTTGCCTTGAGCATCTTTGCGATCCCTTATGCGAGCTTCAAGGGTAAATCCTAATTTTTCCGCAACTCGTTGACTTTGAATATTGGAGCCAAAGCAAGACAATTCTATCTTGTGAAGACCCAATTCTTTAAAGCCTAAGTCAATCAAGGCACTCGCCGCTTCGGACACATAGCCTCGCCCCCAATAGTCTGGGTGCAAGGTATAGCCAATCTCCAATACATCGTCTTCGTGACGATGGTTGAAATCAACAGAGCCGATGATCTTATCCGTCCCTTTGACCACAATGCCGTAACCTGCTGGGAGATTGTCCTTTTCATTGCGCTTAGGAAGGATATGTTCTAGGTAATAGATCTCATCTTCCAAGGTCTTGACGGGTGGAAAGCCTGCTGGGTAAGAGACTTCTGGACGACTAGCATAGTCAAAGATATCCTCTACATCCGCCACTGTACGTACTCGCAAGACCAGACGCTCCGTCTCGATTCGTTCAGGTAGTTCTGCTCTGGTCATCCTTCTTCCTCGCTTTCTTGATAAAGCTTCCCATGGGGTCAACTCGGTCATCTAGATAACGGTAAACACGCTGATGACCATCCCCCATGAAGTAAGTCGGGGCAAAGCGGTCATTTTTAAAATGGCCCTTATCATCTAAGAGCTTTGGATCAACCAGACGGTCAATAATCTTTGCAAAGATATGGCAGATGCCATCTTCCTCGATAATCCTATCCACCTGGCAATCCAATACGACTGGGCAAGCCTCTAAAATCGGTGCCTGAGTCTGTACAGAAATCTCGTAGTCAAGTCCTAGGTGTTTTAACTTTTCCCGATGGCTGATAAAGCCAGCCTGCTCCATTTCGAGCATGAAGTTTTCATCAGGGATGTTTACGGTAAACTGTTGATAATGCTTAATCTGGTCGGCTGCATTTTCCTCAGCACCAACACCGATGACTAACCAATCTCCCAGGCTATAAGAGGAACTACAGGTCGTAACATTGTGTCCAAAGTTCTGATCCTGATAGCCCAAGATAAAGATAGGAAAACCATAGTAGAGCTTACTTGTTTTAAAAGATTGTTTCATGACAAACTCCTTTGGCTAGAGGAATAAAAGGAAAATCGCCCCTGTCATCTACATGACAGGGACGAATGTGTTTAATCCGCGGTACCACCCAATTTCGGGCAGAGCCCGCAACTTTAATCTTCTTGTTTCGCTTTTATGACGTCGTTAGCTCGTCTTGGCGTACTTGAGTACAGCCTGCAACTCGCTGCCTAGTCCTAAAAGGAAACAAAAAGATTTATATTTCAATTTTTAATTTCAACTCACTAGCAACCAGTTTTGACACATTTGTGGACTTCTCAGCACCGCCACTTTCTGTAAAATGTGGGATTCAAAACACCTCTAATGGCTTTATTTTAACAAGTTTTTCACGGAAATGCAAGGAACAAGAAAGATTACTTGAACTTGATGCCGTTTTCTTTTAATTTCTTGATTGTAGCTGGACCGATTCCTTTCAAGGAAAGGAGTTCTTTTTCTGTCCAGTTTTTGAAGTCAGAAGCCGACTTGATACCTTCATCATAGAAAGTCTTAGCACGATCAAGTGGAAGTCCACCTAAGTCAGCTGCGAAATCTTCAACAGAAGTTGTAAGCTTGTGGGCTTGCTCTTTAGTTGCTTCTACAGCTTTTTCTACTTGCTTAGAGACAGCTTTTCCTGCCTCACTTGCAGCTTTTTCAGCATGCTTCACAACTTTTTTTGTTTCTTCGACAACCTTGTTTACAGCATTTGAAAGTGCACCTGAACGACGAAGGCTGTTTCTTAATTGTTTTTTACGTTGTAGTTTTTTTGACATGATAAGATCCTTTCAATAAAAAACTCCCTGTGATTGAACAAGGACTAATCTTTATGTTTTTATTGTATCAACTTTCTTTGGGAAATGCAAGGCTTGTTAGTTTAGAAAGATAGGAGTCCTATAGGGAATTCCGCCTTAGAATAAGAGAATATGATAGAAGAAAAGCGAAAAATATGGTATAATGAAACGATAGATTTTTGAATAGGAATACAATCATGTTTGGATTTTTAAAAAAAGATAAAGTAACAGAAACCCCAGCGATGGTACCAGCGCATATCGGAGTTATCATGGATGGCAATGGTCGTTGGGCTAAAAAACGGATGCAGCCACGTGTCTTTGGTCATAAGGCTGGGATGGATGCTCTGAGAACGGTAGCCATTGCTGCTAGTGATATGGGTGTCAAGGCTATGACTGTTTATGCTTTCTCGACTGAAAATTGGACACGTCCAGACCAGGAAGTCAAGTTTATCATGAACTTGCCTGTTGAATTTTATGATAAGTATGTCCCCGAATTGCACCAAAAGAACATGAAGATCCAAATGATTGGGGAAACCGATCGCTTGCCAAAACAAACTTTTGAATCTTTGAAAAAAGCGGAAGAGTTGACCAAGTTAAACACAGGTTTGATTCTTAACTTTGCCCTTAATTACGGTGGACGAGCTGAGATTACACAAGCGGTCAAGTTGATTGCACAGGATGTTTTGGATGCTAAGGTGAATCCAGGCGATATTACAGAAGAGTTGATTGGGGAATACCTCTTTACAGGGCATTTGCCTAAGGTCTTGCGTGATCCGGACTTAATCATTCGAACGAGTGGGGAGCTTCGCTTGAGCAATTTCTTGCCTTGGCAAGCAGCTTATAGTGAACTTTATTTCACAGATGTTTTGTGGCCTGACTTTGATGAGGAAGCTTTGAAAGAAGCTATTGCAGAGTATAATCGCCGCAATCGTCGATTTGGAGGAGTTTAGGAAAAGTTATGAAAAAGGATTTATTAAAGAGAACCATATTTGCCGCTCTGGCATTAGCAATCTTTATCCCGCTCTTGGTGATTGGTGGGCTTTGGTTACAGATTGCTATGGGACTTCTAGCCATGTTAGGGGTTCATGAGTTGCTTCAGATGAAAGGGTTAAACACCATGACCCCTGAGGGTTTGCTGACCTTATTAGCGACTTTTGCACTGACAATCCCCCTAGAAAACTATTTGACATTTTTGCCTGTAGATGGGAATGTTGTCGCATACAGTGTCGTGATTTTTGTCATGCTGGGCGCGACTGTCTTCAGTAAAAACTACACGATTGAAGATGCTGCCTATCCAATTGCCATGAGTTTCTATGTTGGTTTTGGATTCAATGCTTTAGTGGATGCTCGAATCGCAGGCTTGGACAAAGCACTTTTGGCTCTCTTTATCGTATGGGCAACAGATAGTGGTGCCTACTTGGTAGGGATGAATTTCGGTAATAGAAGATTGGCTCCGAGAGTCTCTCTCCAAACAAATCAATCGAGGGAGCCTTTGGTGGAATTGTCGCTGCCATGCTTGTCACTCTTATCTTTATGTTAGTGGATAGTACGGTTGCCCTTCCTTATGGCATTTACAAAATGACGCTCTTTGCTATTTTCTTTAGTATTGCAGGGCAATTGGGTGACTTGATTGAGAGTGCCATAAAACGCCATTTTGGTGTCAAGGATTCGGGGAAATTTATCCCAGGGCATGGTGGGGTGCTGGATCGCTTTGATTCTATGTTGGCTGTTTTCCCTATTATGCACCTCTTTGGCTTATTTTAAGGAAAGGTGAACAGATATTAAATGTTAGGATTATTAACCTTTATCCTTGTTTTTGGAATTATCGTGGTGGTTCACGAGTTCGGCCATTTCTACTTTGCTAAGAAGTCTGGAATTCTGGTTCGTGAATTTGCCATTGGTATGGGTCCAAAGATTTTTGCCCATATCGGGAAAGACGGGACTGCTTATACGATTCGTCTCCTACCGCTTGGTGGTTATGTCCGCATGGCAGGTTGGGGCGAGGATACCACAGAGATTAAGACAGGAACTCCTGTTAGTTTGACCTTAGCCGAAGATGGTAAGGTGAAGCGCATCAATCTTTCTGGTAAGAAGGTCGACCAAACGGCTCTTCCTATGCAAGTCACTCAGTTTGACTTTGAGGATAAACTCTTTATCACAGGTCTGGTTTTGGAAGAGGAAAAAACTTTTTCTGTAGACCATGATGCAACTATCGTGGAAGCTGATGGGACAGAAGTTCGTATTGCTCCGCTAGACGTTCAATATCAGAATGCGACTGTCTGGGGCAAGTTGATTACCAACTTTGCAGGTCCTATGAACAACTTCATCTTAGGTGTGATTGTCTTTTGGGATTTTGATTTTCATGCAAGGTGGCGTTCGTGATACGCAAACGAATAACTTCAGTATTATTCCAGACAGTGCATTAACTAAGGTCGGTATTGAAAATACGGCGCAAATCACTAAAGTCGGTTCACACGAGATCAGTAACTGGCAAGATTTGATTCAGGCGGTTGAAGCAGAGACCAAGGACAAAACAGCACCTGTATTGGATGTCACAGTCTCTGAAAATGGAACTGAAAAACAAGTCAGTGTGTCACCTGTTGAGAACCAAGGACGTTATATTCTAGGGGTTCAACCGAGACTTAAATCCGATATCTGGTCTATGTTTGTAGGTGGATTTACCAGTGCAGCTGACTCAGCCTTGCGCATTCTCAATGCTTTGAAAAGTTTGATCTTCCAACCTGATTTGAATAAATTGGGTGGACCTGTTGCTATCTTTAAGGCAAGTAGTGATGCTGCTAAAAACGGGCTTGAGAATGTCTTGTTCTTCTTGGCTATGATTTCCATCAATATCGGGATTTTCAACTTGATTCCGATCCCGGCACTAGATGGTGGAAAAATCGTGCTCAACATCATCGAAGCCATTCGCCGTAAACCACTAAAACAAGAAATTGAAACCTATGTTACTCTAGTTGGAGTTGTGATTATGGTGGTCTTGATGATTGCCGTGACTTGGAACGACATCATGCGTACCTTCTTTTAAGAATTAGAGGAAAAATATGAAACAAAGTAAAATGCTTATTCCAACGCTTCGCGAAATGCCAAGCGATGCTCAAGTTATCAGCCACGCCCTTATGTTGCGTGCTGGTTATGTTCGTCAAGTATCAGCAGGTGTCTATTCTTACCTGCCACTTGCTAACCGTGTAATCGAAAAAGCCAAGAACATCATGCGTCAAGAGTTTGACAAGATGGGTGCTGTTGAAATGTTGGCTCCAGCCCTTCTTAGTGCTGACCTTTGGCGTGAATCAGGACGTTATGAGACCTACGGTGAAGACTTGTACAAATTGAAAAATCGTGAGAAGTCAGACTTTATCTTGGGTCCAACTCACGAAGAAACCTTTACAGCGATTGTCCGTGATTCTGTCAAGTCTTACAAGCAATTGCCTTTGAACTTGTACCAAATTCAGCCTAAGTATCGTGATGAAAAACGTCCACGTAATGGACTTCTTCGGACCCGTGAGTTCATCATGAAAGATGGCTATAGCTTCCACGCTAACTACGATAGCTTGGGATGTAACCTATGATGAGTACAAGGCAGCTTACGAGCGTATCTTTACTCGTAGTGGCTTGGACTTCAAAGCCATCATCGGTGACGGTGGAGCTATGGGTGGTAAGGATAGCCAAGAATTTATGGCCATCACACCTGCTCGTACAGACCTTGACCGTTGGGTTGTTTTAGACAAGTCTGTCGCATCATTTGATGAGATTCCTGTAGATGTACAGAAAGAAATCAAGGCAGAATTGCTCAAATGGATGGTTTCTGGTGAAGATACCATTGCTTACTCAAGTGAGTCAAGCTATGCAGCCAACTTGGAAATGGCAACTAACGCCTACAAACCAAGCAACCGTGTTGTGACTGAAGATCAAGTAGCTCGTGTGGAAACACCAGGTGTCAAATCGATTGATGAAGTTGCTGCTTTCTTGAATGTCTCTGAAGAGCAAACAATCAAGACCTTGGTTTATATCGCAGACGAGGAGCCAGTTGTTGCCCTACTCGTTGGCAATGACCAACTCAATGAAGTCAAATTGAAAAACTACCTTGGTGCAGACTTCTTAGAACCTGCAACCGAGGCGGAAGTGAAAGAATTGTTGGGAGCGGACTTTGGTTCACTTGGCCCAGTCAATCTTCCAGAAAATGTTAAAATCATCGCTGACCGCAAGGTCCAAGATAGTCGCAATGCTGTTGTAGGTGCTAACGAGGATGGTTACCACTTGACTGGTGTCAACCCAGGCCGTGATTTCACTGCTGAGTATGTCGATATCCGTGAAGTTCGTGAGGGTGAAATCTCTCCAGATGGACAAGGTGTGCTCAACTTTGCCCGTGGTATCGAGATTGGTCACATCTTCAAACTTGGGACTCGTTACTCAGCAAGTATGGGAGCAGATGTCTTGGACGAAAACGGTCGCGCTGTGCCAATCATCATGGGATGCTATGGTATCGGTGTGAGTCGTCTTCTTTCAGCGGTTATGGAGCAACACGCTCGCCTCTTTGTTAACAAAACTCCAAAAGGTGAATACCGTTACGCTTGGGGTATCAATTTCCCTAAAGAATTGGCGCCATTTGATGTGCACTTGATTCCAGTTAATGTCAAGGACGAAGCAAGTCTTGCATTGACAGATCGTATCGAAGAAGCCTTGGTCAACAAAGGTTACGAAGTTTTGACAGATGACCGTAACGAACGTGTCGGTGTTAAATTCAGTGATAGTGACTTGATTGGTCTTCCAATCCGTATCACTGTAGGGAAGAAAGCAGCTGATGGTATCGTAGAAGTGAAGATTAAGGCGACAGGAGATACCATCGAAGTTCACGCTGATAACTTGCTTGAAACCCTTGAAATCCTAACAAATAAATAAAATCTATAATCAGAAGAAAAACAAGACAAAAATGTAACTAGTTTTTGCCTTGTTTTTTCTTTATAATGAGATAAAATAAAGATAAAAAGCGTAAATAAAGAGGTAGAGCTATGCTAAAATTTCCAAAGGATTTTGTCTGGGGTTCCTCAACTTCTGGACCACAGACAGAAGGACGAGTACCTGGTGACGGCAAGGGAGATAATCTCTGGGATTATTGGTACCAAGTAGAGCCCAATCGCTTCTATAATGGGATTGGACCAGACAAAACATCGACCTTTTATGAAAATTGGGAAAAAGATATCGAACTATTGTTAGAAACAGGTCACACAGCCTTTCGGACTTCTATCCAGTGGTCTCGTATTTTCCCGCAGGGTCGTGGAGAAGTCAATCCTCAAGGTGTGGCTTTTTACCGTCAGGTCTTTGAAGCTATTAAGGCCAAGGGCATTCGTCTCTTAGTCAATCTCTATCATTTTGACCTGCCTTTTGCCCTTCAAGAAGATGGGGATGGTTGGGAAAATAAGGCGACCATTAAGGCCTACGAAGACTATGCTCGTTTCTGTTTTGAGACCTATGGAGACTTGGTGGATCAGTGGATTACCTTCAATGAGCCGATCGTTCCTGTAGAGTTTGGCTATTTCTATGATGCCCATTATCCTCATAAGGTGGATGCCAAAGCTGCCGTTAAGGTTGCCTACCACACACAACTAGCCAGTACTCTTGCGGTCAAAGCCTGCCATGAGATCTTACCAGGTTCTAAGATTGGAATTGTCCTCAACTTGACACCAGCCTATCCACGTAGTCAACATCCTGCGGATGTCAAGGCTGCACGCATTGCTGATCTCTTTCAGGCCCAATCTTTCCTAGATCCATCTGTCTTGGGAACTTATCCAGAAGAACTAGTGGAAATTTTAGCTGAGCATGATTTACTGCCGGATTCTACAGCTGAGGAGTTGGAACTTATTCGTGAGCACACAGTAGATTCCCTTGGAGTCAATTACTACCAACCTTTGCGTGTCATGGCGCCACGTTTTGCTAAGCACCCGGATAGTCCACTCTTGCCAGAGCATTTCTATGAGCCTTATGTCATGCCAGGTCGTAAGATCAATCCACACCGCGGTTGGGAAATCTATGAGCAAGGGATTTACCATATCGCTCAAAATATCAAGGAAAACTATGGCAATATCGAGTGGATACTGACCGAAAACGGGATGGGTGTTGAAGGTGAAGATAAATTCCGCGAAAATGGCATGATTCAGGATGATTATCGTATTGACTTTGTCAAAGGCCACCTGGCTGAACTTCATCGCGCTATCGAAGACGGTGCTAACTGTAAAGGCTACTTGATCTGGACCTTTATCGACTGCTGGTCATGGCTCAATAGCTATAAAAACCGTTATGGTTTAGTCGAGCTTGACTTAGAAACGCAAGAACGCCGCTTGAAAAAATCAGGCCACTGGTTCAAAGAACTCAGTGACAATAATGGATTTTAAGCAACTTTTTATATAGATTCAAAAAAACCATTGGAAATAAAGCTCTCTGAGAGAGTTTCCAATGGTTTTTCTTGTTCTTAGAATAGTCCGATAAAAAGTAGTAGGGCTGATAAAGCAATAAAGGTTAGGGCTGCTAGACTACGTTGGCCTGAACTGTAAATCTTTCGTTCTCCTCGAACTGGGAAGACGATAGCCAGTAATGCGCCACCAACAGCTCCGCCCACATGCCCAGCAAGGCTGATACCAGGTATTAAAATACTACCCACTAGGTTAATCACTAAGAGGGAGAGGTAGGATTGCCCAAGCTGTTGGAGATAGGGATTGCGTGAAGCATATCGGAGAACAACAATTGATGCAAACATACCATAGAGGGCAGTTGAAGCACCTGCGGTAATGGCATCAGGGCTAAAAAACAAAACAAAGAGATTCCCCATCATCCCTGATAAGAGATAGATAAAGAAAAATTGTTTGGAACCAAAGATATCCTCCATCTGACGTCCCAAAAAGTAGAGGGATAGCATGTTGACTAAAAAGTGCTGTAAGCCAATGTGGACGAAGGTTGCGGAGAACAAACGCCATACTTGCTCAGGCATGGCCTTAATGGCAGGAGGGTAAACAGCTCCGAATTGATACAAGGTGGCTGCACTGGTGTAGTTGAAACCACTGGTTAGAAACATGATGACAAAAACCAGGGTTGTCACGAGAAGAAAGAAGCTCGTGACGGGATAACGACGATCAAAAATCTCTTTCATAGATAATTACCTCCTTAACGGGAATATCGTGTAGATCAGGATGGAAGTTCTGAATCTGACAAGGATAAATCGTACTAATAGTATGGCCTGGGAAATGCTCTAAGTAGCGGTCGTAATAGCCACCTCCATAGCCAACCCGATAGCCAGAAGTGTTGAAAGCCAAACCAGGAACATGAATCAGGTCAATCTGAGAGGGCTCAAGGATTGTGAAGTCTCCTTGAGGTTCAAGAAGTCCAAAAGAATTTCTTTCGAGTTTCTCTGGTTCATATAGAACAAAGTCCATTTTCCCATGTGGATAGGTTTTGGGAATGAGGAGTGTCTTCCCATCTTTTTGAGCATGTTCAATGAGTCTAGCTGTCTGAAATTCATGGGGAAAAGACAGATAAGTGGCGATTGTCTTTGCTTCTTTGTAAAAAGGATGTTGAAGAAGCTGATTGGTGAGCCAATCGTTCATGTTTTGCTTTTCTTCTGCAGATAGAGATTTGAGTTCTTGCAAGACCTGCTTGCGTAGGACTTTTTTCATCGTTTACTCCTCAGCTTTCTTGGCTAAGAAGCTTGATACGGCATCGACACCGACAGCCAGAGCTTCTTCCTTAGGACTCATCTTTGGATGATGAAGGGCATAGGGACTATCAATACCTAGCCAGAACATGACGCCAGGAACCTTAGAGAGAAGATAACCAAAGTCCTCCCCTGTCATGGCGGGTTCGATATCGATGAGTTCAATTTCCTCTTTTTCATCAAAGAAGGTCATCAATTCACGGGCTAATTCAGGATTGTTTTCGACTGGCAAATAACCTCCCTGTTTGAGTTCGATTTCTACACCTATATCAAAAGCAGCAGCCACGCCCTCAGCGATGGCTTTGACACGTTTCTGAACCAAGAGGCTCATACTGTGTGTAAGAGCTCGGATGGTTCCATGCAAGAAGGCTGTATCAGCGATGACATTGTTGGTTGTTCCAGCTTGAAAGACACCGAAAGTAACGACAGCTCCCTCGATAGGGTCAACATTACGGCTGACGACTGACTGGACCTGAGTGACAAAATAGCTAGCTGCAACTAGAGCGTCTTTTGCTTGGTGTGGAAAAGCAGCATGGCCACCTTTACCCTTAAAGCGAATCTTAACTTCACATGTTCCAGCAAAGAGTGTATGGGTATTGGTCGCAATCTGTCCAACTTTTAAGTCCGGACGAACATGAAGTCCATAGAATTGGTCAGGCAACCAGTCGCCAAAAGCATCATCTTCATACATGAGCATACCCCCTGCTTCATTTTCTTCTGCAGGTTGAAAGAGAAAGAGGAGGTTGTTTTTTGGTTGTTTTTCTAGAGCACGTTCGAGACTTCCAAGGGCAATAGTCATGTGAAAATCGTGCCCACAAGCATGCATACGATCTGGGTGCTGAGAGGCAAAGGGAAGGCCTGTTTGTTCAAGGATTGGGAGTCCATCAATATCTGTCCGCCAACCAATGGTACGTTCTGGCTGACTTCCCTGCAAGTAAACTAAAATACCTGTTCGCCAAGTACGAATCTGAACAAAATCCTTACCAGCTGTTAATTTCTCAATGACATTTAGTAAATAAGCTTGAGTCTTGAATTCTTCTAAACCGATCTCAGGAATTTGGTGAAGATCGCGTCGAGTGTGAATCAAATCTAACATATCTAATTTCCTTCTATTGATACGATAAAGAGGCTGGAAAGGGTCCGCCTCTGTTACTAATTACAAGGTACGAAGCGCATCTTCGAGCGCTGTTTTTTGTTGGGTTTGGCTATCAATTTCTTTGATGATACGAGCCGGAACACCTGCCACCACAACATTTTCTGGGACATCTTGAGTGACGATGGCACCTGCTGCAACAACAGAACCGCTACCGATTTGAACACCTTCGATAACCACAGCGTTAGCACCAATGAGAACATTATCACCGACACGGACAGGCTCTGCACTAGCTGGTTCGATAACACCTGCAAGAACAGCTCCCGCACCCACGTGACTATTTTTACCGACAATGGCACGGCCACCTAGAATAGCACCCATGTCAATCATAGTACCAGCACCGATTTCAGCACCAATATTGATCACAGCTCCCATCATGATAACAGCGTTGTCGCCAATCTCAACCTGGTCACGGATGATAGCCCCTGGTTCGATACGAGCATTGATGTCGCGTTTATCAAGGAGAGGTACAGCTGAGTTGCGAGCATCTTGCTCAACAACATAATCTTTATTTTCTGTTAGTCCTTCGAGAAGAGGAGCAATATCCTTCCAGTCTCCAAAAAGAACATTTCCAAGTTTGGTAACAGAAGCAGGGATAGCTCCGGCAAGTTGCCCCTCAAAGGTTACTTTTACACTTGTCTTTTTCTCAGCATTTGCGATAAATTGGATAATTTCTTGTGCATTCATTTTTGTAGCAGTCATAGATGTCTCCTCACTCTTTGTAATGCTTACTATTCTACCAAAAAAGGCTTCAATTTTGAAGCCTTAAGTGTTAAAAGAAGATTCTTTCAGTTTGTCCTTTGATTCTTCGATGGATAAGAAGATCATGGGAATAATAATCAAAATCATAGCTAATAGCAGATAGCCGTCCAAGACCAGACCTAGAAATAGAAGGCTTAGAATAGCAGAGGATAGCGGTTCACTTGCACTGACCACTGACACCACCAATGGGGATACGAGCGAGACAGCCTTCATGGATAGGAAAAAGGCAAAAGCTGTTCCCAAAAAGGCAATAGTCAAACAAATCAAGATGCTCACCCAATCTAGCTGAAAGCTAATTTTATATACAGGGTATAGAAAATTACTAAAGAGTCCAGCCAGCATCATTCCCCAACCAACAGTGGGAACAAAACCATATTTTCGAGCAAATGGCTGGGGCAAGATGACATTAAACATGACGCCCAGCGCACTGAGAAGTCCAGTTAGTAAGGCGATAGGAGTGATGGATAACTTAGACAAATCGCCTTTGGTAGCCATCAAAAAGACCCCAAGCATAGCAGTTAAAACATAGAAAATCGCTTTTTTAGAAGCGTTTTTCTTGTAGATGATACGGTTGTATATGAGAATGAAGACAGGACTGATAAATTGTAGGATGGTTGCCGTTGTTGCATTAGAGTATTCTACGCAGAGATAAAAGAAATACTGAACGGAGAAGATTCCTAAGATAGCATATGCCAGAAAAGGCAGATAGTTGTTACGATTTCTCCAAAGGTCGAATAACTGTGAGCGAAACTTAAAGCTAGACAAGATGAGCACGAAACCACCTGCAAGGCTTAGTCGCATGGAAGTAATCCAGCCGGATGATACTTGATAATGCGTAAAGAAGAATTCTCCTAAAATGCCACAAATACCCCATATTAATCCAGATAGGAGGGAGTAAATGGTTCCCTTAAAAATATTCTTTTGATAGTGATTCATAGAAACTAGTTGTACCATGAATGATAAAAGACGAAGAGTCGAGATTATCATTTCTCGCTCTCCTATCGGTAAGAAACTTATCGTTGTTGGTTAGTGCTATTATTATTACCGTTATTATTGTTGTTGCTACTATTTCGATTATTGTTTCGATTATTGTTGTTATTGCTATTGTTGTTTGAGTTATTATTGTTGGAATTAGATGATTTTGGTAGACTTCCCAAAATAGTATTCCAAGCATTTTGGTAGTCAGCATCGCTTCCACCAATAGCAAATCTGTAGGTAGTAGTCGGAGCACCAGTTTGGTTTGCCCAGTAGCTTGTTACCATTTCTCCAGTCACATTAATCTCTTTACCGTTGATGGTAACCTTACCTGGTTTTTGCCCAGTTGATTTGAGGACTTGAGATGAAGTGACACTTGAGTCGAGGCTAAAGCGTTCTGAACCCCAAGCAGAAGGAGAAGCTTGTTGAATAGCGTTTACGAGGTAAGCCATATATTTAGCATTACGGTAGTGTCCTGCACCTTTACCAAGTGGTCGGTTATCATCGTGACCAAGCCAACCACCAAGGGTCAATCTTGGAGTTGAAAGCATGAGCCACATGTCACCATCTTCATTGGTCGTACCAGTTTTACCAATCCAGTCAGCACGGCTAGACTTGGGTTGATAGAAGCAAGGTCGCTCTGGAAGCTTGAAGTGACTCGTGACGAAATAACATCTCTCAACAAGCTCTGCATAATTGTTGCAGTTGCTTTAGAGTAGACTTGTACAGGTTCATCTTTGTGCTCGTAGATAACTTCGCCGTTGGTTTTTTCGATTTTCGAAATCATGTATTTTTTATGGTAAACACCGTTATTGGCTAAGGTCTGGTATCCATTTGTATGTTGAGCTACAGTAACTTCGATTCCTCCACCCATAGGAAGACTTTCAATACCGTATTCTGGAATTTCGTAACCCATTTTTTCCATATAAGAGCGAACATCAACACCCTTTTCACGGAGTGTGCGGTAAGTCCAGTAGGCTGGAATGTTCCATGAATAATTGAGGGCTTCTTTCAAGCTCATCATGCCTGTACCAGGGCTATTGACATACATGATTGGGTTTCCGTTTGAGAAGTTAGTTGGATAGTTAGATAGGACACTTGCACTTCCCATCAAACCTTGGTCAATGGCAATACTGTAGGCTAGGATTGGTTTAGTAGTTGAAGCAGGAGAACGTTTTGTATTAAAAGCGTGGTTGTTTTGGTTACTTTGGTAATCACGGCCACCAACAAAACCTAAGATAGCTCCCGTTTGATTATCCATCAAAACATTTCCGACTTCAGGTTGACCGGTATTATCATCAACTAGATAGCCATAGTTTGCAACTGCATCTTGCATGGCAGTATGGATAGCTTTGTCGATTGTAGTTGTGATACGGTAACCACCATTTTGAATTTCTTTTTCAGCTAATTCACGATAGGATTTTTGGATAGACTCGTTTTTGAGTTCTTGGGCAGAGACGTTGTCTTTTTGTACCAAGTAATCATACATGAGGTTAGTTGCTTCATCGGAGAGCAGTAAAGTAGAGATAGCCCCTAGAAGTTACGTTTACACTTTCTGCTGGCAAGAAATCTTGTTTGATGTCGTATGCTTTATAGGTTTCGTAGTCTTCTTGACTGAGGACTCCAGTTCTGTACATATTGTAAAGAACATCTTGAGAGCGTTTGATACCAAGTGCCATATCTTCTTCACTCTTCATTTCTCCCGTAGATTCATAAGGTGAGTAAGAGATAGGGCTTTGTGGCAAGCCTGCTATGAAGGCTGCTTGAGGTATCGTTAGCTGATAGGCATCAACACCGAAAATACCCTTGGCTGCTTGTTGAGCTCCTGCGATATTTTGCCCTTTATTGTTACGACCAAATGGAGCGACGTTGAGATAGGTTGTCAAGATTTCGTCCTTGCTCATTGCTCTCTCTAAGGCCAAGGCATCCACGATTTCAGTAGCTTTACGGGTTAGTGTAGGAGCATCACCAACCACTTGTTGCTTGATGAGCTGCTGTGTTAGTGTAGAGCCTCCACTAGAAGAACCAAGTCCGATAAAGTTTCCTAGACTGGCACGAATAACCGCTTTAGGAACAACTCCATTATGTTCGGTGAAATGTTCATCTTCAGTCGCAATGATAGCCTGCTTGAGATTGTCTGAAATAGCATCCGATGCTACAGATGTCCGTAGGAGGTCGCTTTCAATAGCACCAATCATGGAACCCGTCAGCATAGCGAATTTCAGAGATGGATGAAATATCGTTCACTTGTTTGACTAAATCTTCTGTTTGAGGGACGGTCACGTTGTCAAATAGAGATACAGCATAACCGAAAACAACCCCAGTACCTAAAAGTCCACCAAGAAAGGCGATGATGAATAGGGTATTAAAGGTTGCCTTGATTCCCAGTAAGATATTGGCAAAGATAGTCCAAATATTCGTTTTGGTTTGCTTTTTCTTTTTAGAATTTTTAGGACCTTTTTTTCCTAGATGTATATTTTTTAGTTTTGTTTTAAGGGACTGCAGTAAAGCCAGTCCTTTTTCTTTCATAGATAATAATTTATTCTTCATTTCTTTCCTCACTCCTTATTATTATACCATAAAAGCAATGATTGCAAGAAATTAGGCTTGGACTAGCTTTGGAGGTGTTTAGGCAACAAAAAAACCAGGTATTTTCAACCTGGTTTTAAGGGCTTATTTTTCTCCTGAGAGTTCTTTCCCAAGGTTAATCAAAGTAAGTCTTTCAAGTCATCTTTGACTTGAGGATGTCTAAGTGCGTATTCAATTGAAGTCTTTCATAAAATCCAAACTTATCTCCAACATCATAACGTGCACCCTTTAAATTCACGAGCAAATACACGTTGAGTTTTGTTGAGCGTATCGATAGCATCTGTTAGCTGGATTTCATTTCCGGCACCAGGTTTTTGATTTTCAAGAATAGCAAAAATCTCAGGTGTGAGAAGATAGCGACCGATAATCGCTAAATCACTTGGTGCGTCCTCAGGTGCTGGTTTTTCAACGAAGGTTTCAACGCTATAAAGTCCATCTTTTCCTTCACCTTGAGGTGCGATAACACCATAGGCAGAAACTTCTTCGTGTGGTACAGGCATTACGGCGATAGTAGAAGCGTGAGTCTCTTCGTAATCATTCATAAGTTGCTTAGTCAATGGGACAGCATTGTCATCAGTGATATCCATGAGGTCATCTCCCAGCATCACCACAAAGGGTTCGTTCCCGACAAATGCTTTGGCTTGTAAAACGGCATCTCCGAGTCCACGTGGGTGTGTTTGACGAATAAAGTGAAGGCGCATGCCAGTCGTTTCATCCACTAATCGCAAGAGATCAGTTTTCCCCTTTTCCTTGAGGTTGTATTCTAGTTCGAAGTTTGAGTCAAAGTGGTCTTCGATTGAACGTTTTGACTTCCCTGTTACGACAAGAATGTCCTCAATTCCAGACTTAAGCGCTTCTTCAACGATGAATTGAATGGTTGGTTTATCCACGATTGGCAACATTTCTTTGGCCAAGGCTTTGGTTGCTGGAAGGAAACGAGTTCCAAGCCCCGCAGCAGGGATAACAGCTTTTCTAACTTTTTGCTTCATGAGCATCCTTTCTAACGGTGATTATGACCACTCGTTTTCTGCCTTGAACTCGTTACTCATGAGTTCAGAAACAGCGTCTTTAATATTAACATTTTCATAAATAACTTGGTAAATAGCCTGGGTAATAGGCATATAGACTCCAAGCTCTGCGCCAATTCGTAAGCAGCTTTGGTTGTTGAAATTCCTTCAATGACCATTCCCATATTTGCTTCGATATCTGCCAAGGCTTCGCCACGCCCAAGAGCATCTCCAGCACGCCAGTTACGTGAGTGGACAGAAGTTCCTGTAACGATTAAATCCCCAACTCCAGAAAGACCACTGTAAGTCAGTGGATTTGCTCCAAGCTTGACTCCTAGACGAGTGATTTCCGCAAGCCCGCGCGTGATAATCGCCGCCTTAGCATTATCACCAAAGCCAAGTCCATGAAGGGCTCCTGCACCAACCGCGATGATATTTTTTAGAGCACCAGCCGTTTCCACTCCAATCACATCTGTATTGGTATAAAGACGGAAGTAGTGGTTGCTAAAGAGTGTCTGAACATACTGAGCTGTCTCTAAGTCCTTAGATGCGGCTGTAATCAAGGTAATATCACGGACGATTGTTTCTTCTGCATGACTAGGACCAGATACAACCACAATTTCACTGCGGAACTCTTCAGGGATTTCTTCTTCAAGAATGGTTGAAAGACGTTTGTGACTATTTGGCTCGAGACCTTTTGAAGCATGCATAATAACCACTTTATGGTCCAAAACAGCAGCTACCTGTTGAGCTACCAATCTTGTCACCTTAGTTGGAACTACGAATAAGACAGCGTCAACGCCCTTCAAGACTTCTGCCAAATCATGGTAGGCAACAATCTTTTCGTCTAATACAGTATCCTTAAAATAGCGTTTGTTGGTATGTTGTGTATTGATTTCGTCAATTTGGTCAGGAATATTTCCCCAGATACGTACTTCATGTCCATTGTCATTTAAAACTTGTGACAGAGCAGTACCCCAAGAACCAGGGCCCTAAAACAGCGATGGTTTGTTTTGTTCATATTTTCCCTCCTTCTGAGAAAGCACTTTCCTATATTCTACCATAAAAAGCCTTCATCTATAGATCATGTCTACTATATATGTATATTTGAGAAGAATTCAGAAACATGAGTGAGAGAATAAAAAAAACAGCCAATAAGTCATTTGGCTGTCTTTAGAAGAAAAACTAGAGCGTAATACTGTTGTTTTTAGAAATCTTCATAAACAATAACAAGGAAGTAACTGTTAAGACAGTGAGGATAGTAGATAAGGCTGCTGCCACACCATAATTCCCACGAAGTACTTCAGTGTAGATAGCTACGGTCATTGTTCTAGTTTTAACATTATATAAGAGAATCGAAGTAGAAAGTTCTGAAATCATTGTTACCCATGATAGGATTGCTCCTGAGATGATACCTGAAAGCATCATTGGGGTAGTGATTTTAGTAAAGGTATTGAGACGGCTACTTCCCAAGCTTTCGGCAGCTTCTTCGATACTAGGAGCAATTTGTTGCAAACTAGCAACTGAAGAGCGAATAGTATAAGGAAGTCTTCTGACAGATAGGGACATAATCAAGATGAAGGCTGTTCCTGTGATCATAAGGAAGCCACTTCCGAAGATACCTGTATTGAATGAAGAGATAAAGGCAATACCGAGAACTGTTCCTGGTACGATATAAGGTACCATACTAAGACTATCGATTAGATTCGTAAATAGGTTACGCTTACGAACTGCAAGGTATGAGATGAAGGTCGCAAAGACAACAACGAGAATCAAGGCAAGTAGAGGGATTCGAATGGTATTGAAAATAGCAGACCCCATACGGTTAAAGGCTGTCTTATAACTATTTAATGAATATCCTTTAACAAATACCATACCGGATGTCTTAAGGAATGATGTATAAATCAAGTAAACTTGAGGTAATACAGAGAATAAGATAATGCCATAAACAGTCACATAAATAGCAGCCATCTTTCCTTTTGTTGTTTTCTTAGGTTCGATTGGATGAAGCGAGTTCATACTGAAGCTATAACGATTTGAAATGTACTTTTGGATGAGGAAGATAGCAAGGGCGATTGTAATAGCCATGATTGCTAAGGCAGATGCGAATGCTGAGTTGCCTCCAACTTCACTGATAAACTGAGTATAGATCAATACTGGGAAAGTACGATATCCCTCACCAATCAGCATCGGAGTACCAAAGTCTGAGAAAGCTCTCATAAAGACTAGGAGCGCTGCTGCTAGTAAAGTTGGGACTAAGAGAGGCAAAACGACTGTTACGACCCGTTTAAAGCCGAAAGACCCCATGCTTTCAGCAGCTTCCAAGAGGGAGTTGTCGATACTCTTCATAGTTCCAGCTACGTATAGGAATACGAGAGGGAAAAGTTGGAGTGTAAAGACAAGTACAATTCCTTTGAATCCCGTAAATATCAAATAGCTGGCAAGATGAAGTGTATTTGGTCAGAAATTTTAGTGATAACCCCGTTTCTACCAAGAAGTAGAATCCAAGAATAGGCACCTACAAAGGGAGCTGACATGGATGCGATGATAATCAAGATTTGTAAAAATTTCTTTCCCTTGAAGTCATACATTGAAAAAAGATAAGCTAGCAAGGTACCAACAACGACAGAAGTGACGGTGGCAGTTACAGAAACCTTGAAAACTGTTGATGAGTGTCTCAGAATAGTAAGATTTACTAAAGAAAGTGACAAAATTTATCTAAATGAGAAATTGACCTTCATGTATCAGTGCTTGCTTTAGTACGGTAACGATAGGATAGACTAGAAAGACAAGATAGGTAAGGAAAGATGAAGAAAGGAAGATGCAGTCCAGATATTTAGTTTTTTTACGCTCCATGGCTGACTCCTTTTATGAGATTGCGAGAACCATCTTCAGAGAAGACATTGAGTTTCTGAGTATTGATACGTAAACGAACACGATCTCCTTTTTCTAAATCTTCTTCGAATGTAGATTCTTCACTCACTTGAAGTTTTGGAGCAAATCCTGTTTCAATGAAGTATTCAGTATTTAATCCAAGGTAAACGCTGTCGGTAATTGTTCCATCGATTGGGCCGTTTTCATCACGTGATAAATTCTTCAGGGACGAATGCTGACATGAATAGCTTTGTTCTTCAACATGATCAAGAGCTGGCATTCGAAGAGCATAGCCATCTGCAAAAGACGATGTAAGCGCCGTCAGCTTGCTTTTTCTAAATTGAGCAGGGATATATGTTTGTTCTACCGATAAAGGTTGCGACAAATTCATTAGCTGGTTTGTGGTAAAGTTCTTTTGGACGACCAATTTGTTGGATAACTCCATCCTTCATAACGGCAATTTGGTCAGAAATAGCCATAGCTTCTTCTTGGTCGTGAGTTACATAGACAGTTGTAATACCAACTTCGTGTTGGATTTCGCGGATAGCTTGACGCATATCTAGACGAAGTTTAGCATCTAGGTTACTGAGGGGCTCATCCATGAGGAGAACGCTAGGATTAACAGCTAAGGCACGTGCTAGGGCAACACGTTGTTGTTGACCACCACTAAGTTTATCTGGTTTACGGTCAGCATACTGAGCAATCTGCATCAACTCAAGGTATTTATCCGTTTGTTTGATGAGTTCATCTTTTGGAACTTTCTTTTGCTTGAGTCCAAATGCTACGTTATCACGCACAGACAAATGTGGGAAAATCGCATAGTTTTTGGAAAAACCATCCCGATGTTTCGTTTGCTGGGTTCCATATTATTGATTTTTAGTATCGTCGAAGTAAAATTCTCCTCCTTCGATACTGTTGAAACCTGCAATCATACGAAGAAAGTTGTTTTTCCCACATCCCTGAAGGTCCCAAGAAGAGTGAAAAGAGACTCCCTTTTGGAATTGTAATGTTCAGATTTTCGATAACAGGGTACATCGTGATAGATTTTTCTTAGCGTTAATAATTTTGATCTCACTCATAGTGAACCCTCTTTTTACTGTTTAGATTGGATATCTGTAAAGACTTTCGTTGTATTTCTTAACGATATCTGATTTATTCTTTGATGACATAATCATAATCTTCAGTGAGTGTTTTGATTTGTGTCGATTGGTTTCATATTTTCGCTTGTTTTTAGCATCTTTTACGAACAGGACGGTTAGTAGTGGTTGTACCAAGTGTATCTTGTACATCTTTGAGAGATAATGAAAATCGATAAATTTCTTGGCATTTTTCCATGTTTTTTTAGCTTTTTTTAACGATGGCAGCACTAGCTGGTAGGAAGACAGTTCCTTCTTTTTGGATAGACAACTTTGATGTTAGCTCCGTCATTTAAGAGTTTAACTGCTGGATCTTCATAAGAGAGACCAACAGCCATTTCTCCATCAGCTACTGCTTTATAGACACCAGATGAACTTGAACCGATTTTACCATCAATAAGTGTGAAAGAGATCTTTTGACATAAGACCAAGCCTTTATCATCTTTGATAACCACCTTGAGCTTGTAGCATATTTGTTAGTTGAGCAAAAGGCACTAGAAGAGTTTGCTGGGTCAGCAGTTGCGATTTTTTTCCTTTTTAGTTCTAGGGTTTTGAGAAGGTCGCTATATCCTTCGATATTCATGCCTTTAGTCAAATCAGGGTTTGACGATTAAAAACACTACCATCTAGTGTATAAGGAGTAGAGTAGCCAGTTGTGTTTTTGATATTCTTTGATAACATTATCATTTTTCTGTTTGAAGTATAGTTTTTCAAAGAGTTCTCCGTGGGTAGCATATTGTGTATAAGAACCACCAAAGATGACATCGGCTACAGGAGCTTCTTTTTCAGACTCTAGTTTTTTGAAAAGTTCTCCAGTACCAGCTTGAATCAGTTCTACTTTGATACCATATTTTTCTTCAAAGGCAGGAATAGTTGCTCCAATTAAGCCCTCTGAGTTTGGTGAATAAACGACTAGCGAACCGCCGTCTCCTTTATCAGATGAACCGCCATCGGCAGATTCATTAGAAGAACAAGCAGCAAGACCAAAAAGAGCTAGTCCGCAAGCAGCATAATACATCCATTTCTTTTTCATGATGGATACCTCCGTTGTGTTATTTAAGTTTATTTTAAAACAATGTAAGCGTTTTTAAAACTGATAATTCTATTCTATTAGAGTAAAATTCTCTACAAAAACGGAAGTAATCTTTTTGATTTTATAGTAGGGTTTGACAGTTAATCACTGGAAAGTCAAATTTTATTTTTTAGATTGGATATCTGTAAAAATATCATTGTACTTTTTAAGAATAGCGGATTTGTTTTTAATGACATAATCGGAATCTTCAGTGGCAATATTGATTTCTGTCATAGCCTTCATATTTTTATTGGTTTCTAGCATTTTTACGAATGGGTCTGATTGTTGTTTCAGTTCCTAGTTTATCTTGGATTTCTTGAGAAAGGAGGAAATCGATAAATTTCTTAGCGTTTTCCATGTGTTTGGCGTTTTTGACGATAGCAGCGTTACCAGGTAAAAAGACGGTTCCTTCTTTTGGATAAATGACTTTTACATCAACTCCATCGTTTAAGAGTTTTAAGGCAGGGTCTTCATAGGTGAGTCCAACAGCCATTTCCCCATCGGCGACAGCTTTGTAAACATTCGAAGAGCTAGATGCAATTTTTCCATCTACTAGGGTAAATAGATTTTTCACATAGGTCCAAGCTTGTTCATTTTCGTATCCACCTTGATCTACAAGCATGTTTGTTAATTGAGCAAAGGCGCTAGAAGCATTACTTGGATCAGCAGTAGCGATTTTTCCTTTTAATTTAGGATTGAGTAGATCATTGTAGCCTTCAATTTTTATATCTTTTGTAAGGGATGAATTGGCAATGATAACACTGACATCCAGTGTGTAAGGTGTGTAGAATCCTGTTTTATTTTGATATTCAGGGATTATCTGGTCGTTCTCTTGAGAAATATAAGGTTCAAAAAGATTTTCGTTAGAAGAGAAGAGGGCGTAGGAGCCTCCGAAAATGACATCAGCTACAGGGGATTCTTTTTCGGCCTCAGCTTTTTTGAACAATTCACCAGTGCTGGCTTGTACTAAATCAACCTTAATACCATATTTTTCTTCGAAGGCTGGGATTGTTTCTTCGATAAGGTCTTCAGGGTTAGGCGAGTAGACAACCAAAGTGTTATCTGAATCTTTTTCAGCGCTAGTTTCCGCTTCTATAGGTGAAGAACATCCTGATAAAGAAAGGAATATCCAGCTACAAGAGAGAAAGAATAGTATTTTTTTCATAAGTATCTCCTTTTTTACGAACATTTTCTCTACCTAGATTGTTAATGTTTTTAAATTGTAGAGTTCTACAGGATATAATAAAAACCTTAAAGAAATCTAAAACGAGAAAATAGGAAATGGGTATCTCGATCAAGGATGGGGACACTGTAACTGGGATTTCGATGGTAATCCTCTTCAAAGCGCGTCATTTTATCTGTGATCTCAAAGCTATGATTTGAGTAGCTTGTAGCGAGTTTCCTAGTTTGCTCTAGTATAAGTACAAAATAAAAAGATTGCCTGAGTTGAGCAATCCTTTTACATCAATGGTTTTTATCCATGAGTTTTAATTCTTTTGGAGAAATATGGAGATACTTTTTAAAAACTTTTTGGCAAAATATTTATAGTCTGAAAATCCAACTTGTTCAGAGATATCGCTTAAGGGAGAATTAGGGGACTCAGCCATTTTATCTATAGCTTGCTTGAGGCGGTAGCGTAAGATATATTCATTTAGCGTCATTGGGAAGTCTTCTTTGATAACCTTATATAGATAACTTTCACTATATCCCTAGATTCTCTGCAATGGTAGAAATGGTAAAGTGCATGCAGTAGTGTTGGTGCACAAATTCAAGAATTTGCTGAATGATTTGGTTTTGTGTATCAATTTGTTGGATAGAGGTGAGTAAAGTTTGATATTCTTCTAAAAAAGGAGTTTCTTGACGAGTGCTAACTCGTAATCGCAAAACAATTTTTTGAAGACATTCTGTCAACTCCTTGGTATCAATTGGTTTGGATAAGAAATCAACTGCTCCATATTGCATGGCTTTTTTGGCATTTTGAAAATCGTCATAACCAGATAGGATTACTTTTTCATAGGGAGAGACTTTGTAGCTTCAAACATCATGAAAGCATCCATAATGGGCATGGTGATATCTGTCAGCACAATATGTGGCTTTAGTTTTTGAATTAGTTCCATTCCCTTCTTGCCCATGACTAGCAGTTCCTACGACTTGAATGCCTAAAGCAGAGTAGTCAACGGCAATTTCAAGCCATTTTCGGATTAGGTGCTCATCTTCGACAATGATTAGCTTAAACATGTGTTCTTCCTTTCGTAACAAATTTTACCCAAGTTTCACCTTGCGGGTTCACTCCTAAATCCAATTCGACATTTTCAAAAAAGTTATTCAATCGTTTGTAACTATTGACAATACCGTGCTGTGTATGTGGACTGTTTAGAGATTCTAAAATATGTAGTCGTTCTTGTTTGGTTAGACCGCCAGCATTATCCTTAACGATAAAGGTCAGTGCTTCCTGATCTTGAGTGATATGGATAGAGATAGCAAGGTCGATACGATACTGTCTTCCATATTTTAGAGCATTTTCTACAAGCGGTAATAGGAAAAGTTTCGGAACGGTTTGGGAATATAGACTTTGAGAACAGTCAATTTGATAAGAAAATTGTTCAAAACGAATTTGATGAATCTTTAGATAAGCTTCAATAATCTCTAAGTCTTGTCCAAGAGTCGTTTCTTTCTCTAATTCAGTTACACTGTATCGCAAGATGCGCGTGAGATTTTGAATCAGTTCTTGGGTAATACTCGCATCAATCATACTCGTGATTTTAATGGTTTCCAAGGTATTGTAGAGGAAGTGAGGATTGAACTGAGCTTCTAGCATCTTTCTTTCAAAGATCCATTTTTCCTTCTCGATAGTTAACATCTTTTGATGAAGCTCATCCAACTCCTGTAGCATATCGTTGATGTTCTCAGCTATCAGTTCAAACTCGTCTCCTGTCTGGAGAATCAGCTTCTTATCCTTTTTCTTAGGAATTTCCTGCAGTTGATAGACTAAACTTTCGATAGGGCCGGCATTGTGAGTTGCGATTTTATGGGCGATTCTCCTAGCCTGCCAGAAATATAATAGAAAAGATACAGAGCGTTAGAATTGAGGCAAGGGTAAGTAAACTAGGAATAGGAAAGAATGATTGAAAAGTGTAAATCGAAAAAATCGAATCAACTTTTCGTTTTTCAATCAACAGAGGGTTTTCAACGAACCAATGTGTTTTTGAACGGAGCGATTTCTCATCAAACTTTTCCAGAGTTGATTGTGTAAATTGATTGGTATTGCTAGAGTATATATTACCGAAAAGTGATCTGTGATGACGTATTTTTGAATTAATTAAGGGGATGCTTGATACGAAATCATTCTCATTCACAAAGGAAATACTATATGCTCGTACTCGTTGTTTTGAACTATAGGCATAATAAAGGCAGCATAATGTTGCTTGTCCATCGATAGAGCAACTTTCTCTGAAATGGATCCTTGGGTAGTGTTTTGAATTAATAATTTTAAATAATAGGGAGCTAAAAGAGTTTCTTTATGATTGCGATTGGTGCTAAATAAAAGTTCGCCAGTCTCATCGAGAATGACAAAATCAGAACTGAGTTTTAGTTGAGCTTTTGTTTCATAAAATAGACTAAATAATTCTCTATCAGTGTGTTTACCTTCTATAAATTCTGGGACCATTTTTTTATTCATGGTTTCCAATAATTCATAATTTGCTTGTTTCATGTCTTGAACATGTTGAGTAATTTGTTGAGTATCCTTAGCTAGTTGCTGCTTTTGAAGGAAATAGGAAAAACCAAATAGAAGGATAAGGAGTAAGAGAGAAGTCGCTAGGGCAGCTAAAGAACTACGGTGAAGAATCTCTTTTTGGAGAGAATTTTTGAAAGAATGGGGCATAATTCACCTCTTTGGGAAGAGTTTGTTAAAGTAAGTATAGCAGTATTAAAAATGGAAGGCAAGGTCAAAAAGAAAAGAGTTAAGAATAAAGAGGCTAATTCTCTCTAAAAATGGTATAATAGGAGCATCACGAAAATTGGAGAGACAGCATGAGTTTTTACAATCACAAAGAAATCGAGCCTAAGTGGCAAAAATACTGGGCTGACCATCATACT
>BNJS01003548.1_pt1 | contig 63003 bp, 98 predicted proteins | sample 8540461 | NCBI WGS metagenome assembly BNJS01 (sample SAMD00202454, study PRJDB9452) | human saliva metagenome | isolation source: human saliva | place: Japan
TTAGAAGTTTTTCAATAAAAGTATTTTTATTAAATTGTAATTTTTATTTTATATTGACTTAAAACATAAAAAGTATAATTATAATATAACTTTAAATTATAAGAGGGGATTATATGAAAGTTTATGAAATAAAATTAAAAATTAGACTAAAAGATATAAAGAATCTTACAACTCCACATTACTAGATTTATAGACACAAATTTATCAAACAATCCAGAAATGTACAACTATCATAACTCTAAAATATAAAAGAATATTGCTTTGATTCTTTATTTCCATTAGAAGAAGATAAGATTATAAAAAAGATAAGGAATATTTTTAGAATTAGAGTATAAATCAAAAATTACTAATTATTTTTCTAGATACTCTTCTATCTTTTCAAACTATAGATATCGAAATGTTTATCTTTAAATGCAAAAACTATTGAGAAAAATTAATTTGAAAAATTATATACTATAACTCCTATCTTAATGAAAACAGATGAGGATACTGGCAATGTCAATGACTTTTGAAAATTTTTGAAAAAGATTGAAAATAAATTGCTAAAAGAAGTATCTATAGCTTTACTCAGAAAAGTGATAATTTAGAAATTGATAAAGATCTTTTAAAAAAGATTAGAGAAGATAAATCTGACGATATAGATTTATTTACTAATATTAAATTTATCAATAAAAACCTATTACAATTACTTTACAAGGAGAGAAAATTAGTTGGAGATAAAGTTGAATTACAAATAGCTAATAACGAAAGAGCACAAGATATAGCATATATGCTTTTTAGGAACAGGACTTTTAGAAAATTGTACGAGGGGTTGTGGTTTCTTAGGTTTCAAATTTTACTGAATAGAGGGTGTTATCTTGATCAATGAAGCATTAGATATATTAAAATTTATGATAAGGAGGGAAGAACTTGTTGTAAGCTAAACATATTCCAAAAGATGGGAACATATATTTTAGTAAATATAGAATCTGGAAAAATAATAGAAAAATTTGAATATAGCTTATGATAAGAAAAGAGCATAGATGGAGAACCTAATCAATACATAGTTATATTCGAGCTTTTGATTACTTCTAATTTAGTTGATATGAATAAAACCAATGGACTCTCAAAAGAGTATCCATTCAAATCAAATTTATTCCTTTTTATAAAAAGATAGTATAAGAGAGAATAAAATTAACTAAATCAATTATTGAGGGGTATAAAAAATTTATTAAATCCTGAGGAAAAATACAAATAGTAAGGAAGCAAAGGGCTGTATAAAAATATGTTAATAAACTTTCTGAAATTGAAAAAGATACTATCGAAAAGATATTTTCATGGATGAGAAACTAATGTAAATGAGGATTTACTAAGATAACAAAAGATTATCTAAAAGATATATTGAAAGTGATTTTAGATATTAGTTTAAAATTATTTAAAGAAATGAGCATAAAAGATATCTTATTCCTAATATTTGTTCTCTCAATGACTACAATATTATGGAAACTATCATAGAGTTGTCCAATAATAATATGGGATTAAATGCTACATTTTTAGAAAATAAAACAAGAAAAATATCAACACCATATTTAGTTGATACAGAAGAAATTCTTTTGCAGTATGCTTTCTACAATTATTTATTACCAGAGTAAAACAAAGGAAATTATTTATTTATTTTACAGAAAATGAGATTATCAAAAACATATAAAAGATGCTTATCCAAAGTGGAGCTAGATACTTATTGAATGCTACTTATTCGAAAGGATGTTGATGATAAAAACTTTAATATAATTTCAAAAAGTGATAGTCAAGAAATAAGTATTAATTTTAGAAATATTATAAACAAAGAAAAAGATTCTGATGAGATTGAATATGGTACCTTAATAGAGAAAGATAATGAATAATATAAATAAAATTCTCTTTCTACAATTTCTTTATTAGGAAATTTTTAGCTAGTGATGGGAAATTTAGATACTAAAGATATTGAGATAAAAATTATAATGAAGTATAGAAATGCTTTTATAAATGAAGTTTTGATCTAAATGATGACTGAAGTCAGTATCAAAAAATATATTTAGATGCTGTAATGGCAGCAATAGGAAAATGGTCATCTATTTAAAAGCCTAATCAACAACCTGATTTGGGATTTTTGTCTGGAAGAGTATATAGTGAATTTATGGAGAAATTATGAATCTAAAAGAAATATTTTTAAATCATACTTTATCAGAAGAAGACTGAGAACTTTTTAAATGATGAAGAGTATGCAACTGGACAAATACTTGCATATACTCGATTATATGAGAAATGAAGTAAGGCTAAAAAGTTTTGATTTTATTAAACAATTAACTTCTATTAAAAATCCTGCTATTTTAAAAGATTTATTGTAATTTCCTATTCACATATTTTTGAAAACTAAAAATATTAATAGAACGATCTCAAATATTTGTTTATATCAGCAAAAGAAATAAAAATAGATATATTATTGTAGGATTTTACAGCAGATATAGTTTTCTTTAAAAAGAGGGAGGAAAAATAATGAAAATGGAAAAGAGTTTATGGAATTTTAGAATATCATCTATTATGTCTAATTGGAATGCAGATTTTAGTGGAGAACCTAAATCTATTTCTAACGGAAGAATTTTTGGAGTGATACAGACATTTTAAGTATCCTATAGAAAATGTAGGGAGAAATAAAGAGAGAAAAAGTTCTTTATATAAAATCTTTAAAAAGTAGAAAAAGGAGCTTTAATTCCTAAAACTTTAAAGAGAAGATATGAAACAATTATTTCAGAAAAGAAACTTGATATACTGAAACTATTGATGTCATAAAAACTTGATAAAGCTATAGATGATAAAGAATTTTCGGAGCTACATTCGCTGAAGAAGGAAATAATATTTCCATTACAGGAGCAGTTCAAATAGGACGGTTTTATCTATGATGAAAGTAATACTGAAGTTCAAGATATATTACTCGATTTAGAGATCCTAAAGGTAAGACTAATAAAGAAACTAAAGAGACTGAAGAAGCTAAAATTCTACTTTAGGAACATAAAAATAGTAGTGATGAAGCCCACTATTTTTATCCTTTTAATATAAATCCCTTAGCTTTATAAAGATTTGTTGATAGAGAATAACTGAAGGTTATACAGAGAGGACTATTTAAAATTTAGAGAGCTGCTTTATCAGCAGCTTTCTGTCAAACAAATTCAAAAATAGGTTGCGATAATGAATTTGCATTATTTATTGAAACAGAAGATTTTTATCCTCCAACTGTAACTCAATATATAAAGCCTGAGAGAGAGAAGAAGATAAAAATAACTCTGTAATTTGTACTATATTAAAGAGAAGAAACGTATTAAATAGAAACTATTCTACAATCCAGTAACAATTGAAACATAACTATATTCTAAGTGCAAATTAAAAACATCTTAACTAGAAGAGGTATAATTATGGAGCCTACTAAAATTTACTTTTAAGTGGTGATAGTGCCTTTTCAAAGATAATGAATCAACACTGCATATTTAACCTATGGAAATATACATAGAGTAGCTTTATTAGGAATATTTGGAGCAATCTTAGGATATAATGGATATAGTAAACAAAATGATATGTTAAAAGAAAAAGAAAAGATATTACTGATTATCCTAATTTATGAAAAATTAGTGATATTAAGATAGCAATTGTTTCTAATGGAGGAAAATGGGTTATTTTAATATTACAAACATTTAATAACAGTGTTGGTTGGCATCAAAAAGAAGAAGGTGGAAATTTAATAGTAAAACAATTTTTGGCTAGAAAATCCATCTTGGGATATCTATTTATTATTAGACTGTGAAAAAGCAAAATAGCTGACTACAGTATAGAAGAGCTATTTATCTTCCATATTTAGGAACTAATGACCATTTAGCTAATATTACAGATGTAGAAATAGTAAATATTGAGAAAAAGATAACTTCAGAAAATGAAAATATTGAAATTTTATCAATGGTAAAAGCATATGATATATCCGATAAAAAGAAAAATGACTTCAGTTTGGATAGTAATATGAAAAAGATATATATAAATATTCTGAGTATTTACCTATTGAATTATCAAAAGAGTTAAATCAGTATATAAAGGAAAATCACAATTACCAATATGTCTGTTAAATTACTAAAAAGAATATTATTATAAAGTAGAAGATAAAAATATTGTTTTCTATTAAATCAAAAGCTATTGCAAACTTTAATTAATTATTGTTTTGCAATAGCTTTTTAAATGCTATGGAGGGCTTTATGATGAAATTTGGAGATATTTTTGATTTTCAAGATAAATATAAATACTTAGCACATATATTACTAAAAGAAGAGAAGAGGAGACAATTTTAAGTAGGAAATATTTTATAGATATAAAAGAAGAAACATTAGGAAGAACATACAGAATTAGCAAATAAATATTTTGAAAAAATTGAGAGTATAAAAATTTAAAAACCATTTTTGAAAGAATTAAAAATATTTTTAAATTTAAAAAGCATTGAAGAAGAACTTTTCTATAAAATGATAAGTGATGTCGTAAACTTCCATGATTTTGGTAAAATTAATAGCCAATTTCAAATTGATAAGATGTTAAATGAAGAAATCTTACAAATGAAAGGTAAGTATAATATATCAGGAGTTTTAAGTTCAGACCATTCTCTTTTATCAGCAAATATATTTATAGCTTATTATTTTTGGAAAAATTACTGATTTAATTGGAAACATTGGAACATTCTAATCTTTATTAGAAATATTGTTTCTTTATCCTATGCTATTTCAAAGCATCATGGAAATTTAGAAAGTTTTAAAGAATACATTGAAAAATTAGCAAGAAATAATGAAGAAAGATATCTTAAAAGATTTAAAAATATTTCTGTATCTAATAAATGGAATACTAAAAAGATGAAATAATTTATAAATTGATAGAAAATGAAGATATCAATACTTATTTTTAATTTTTATGGATATATACATATCAATAAGAAAAGAACATATTTTCTTCTCAAGATTCAATCGCTATTTTTACCTTACAAAAATGATAGTTTTCTCTTCTTATAGCTAGTGATTACTATTCTACAAGTGAATTCATGCAAGAGATTAAATATGAAAATTTTGGAAATATGAGAACATAGACATAATAAAAGAGAATACGAAAAGTAGTGAAATAATCAAATTTATTAGAAATATAGAAAAGAATGGAATATCAAACGAGAAAGATATAAATAATTTTAGGACTAAAATTTTCTTAGAAGCTGAAAATTTAGAAAAATAAAATAGTAACATATTTTTTCTTAGAAGCACCCTACAAGAAGTGGAAAAAGTAATACTGCTTTTAAATTTAAGTTTAAAAATTATTAAATGAAGATAGAGAAAAATTTTTATGTTTATCCTTTTAATACTTTAGTTGAGACAAAATATGAATACTTTTAAAAATATATTTACTAATAATGAAAAAGTTATAGAAAATATAGTGTTGTTAATTCTGTAACAGCTTTAACCACCTAAGGACAGTAGAGATATTCCAATAGAAGAATATAGTAATATTTTAATGGATAGCAATTTTTAAATTATCCTTTCATTAGTTACTACACATGTTGGAATATTTAATGACTTTTAGTGAAATACAAAAAGAAGATTGTATGCCATTTTATCAATTAGCAAATTCTGTTATGAGTCTTTGATGAGATTCAAGCGTATAAAAATACAATTTGGAGAGAAATTATAAGTATACTTAATTCTATGCAAAAATTGTTAAACATTAAAAATTATTATAATGTCAGCAACACTACCTGATCTCTTCATATTTATTAGATGAGGAAGATAATATTGCCAGATTAATAGAAAAATAGAGGATGAATATTTTTAATAACAAGATTTTTAAAAAAATAGAGTTGAAGTAAATTATGATTTATTAGTGAGCAAAGATTGAGTATACAGAGTTATTAGAACACATTATTGGAAACTCTCTCAAATAGCAAAGAAATTATTGATTGAATTTATAAGTAAGAACAGTGCAAAAGAATTTTATGAACTTGCTAAAAATTCTGAAGAATTAAGTATTAATCATGAAATATTAATTTTAACAGGAGATAGCAAAGCAAAGGAAGAAACTCTATCATATTAACAACAAAGATAAAAAGTTATATTGATATCAACTCAACTAATTGAAGCTGGGTGTTGATATAGATGTTGATGTAAGGTTATAAAAATATTTCAGGTTTAGATAATGAGGAGCAATTTTTAGGAAGAGTTAATCGTTCTTGTAAGAAAAATGGTAAAGCCTATTTTCTTCTATTTAACTGATGCTAAAAAGTCTCTATAAGAATATTGATTATTGAAAATAAATTAAATTTATTTTCTGATGAGATGAAAGATGTTTTAAAAATAAAAATTTTGATATTTTCTATTCTAAAGTATTGAAGTTTTAAAAAGAAAAACAAAAAGATGGTATGAAGACAATTTTGAGGCTATTATTTATAATAAAAATTTTTAGACTTTTGAAAGAAAAATGAAGCTAATTGAAGAGCAAGAAGATAAGAAAACATATTTTTCAATAGAACATTAACTGATGAAGAAATAGAAGAAATTGGCACAAATATAAATGGATATGAGATTTGGAAAAAATATAGATATTTTTAAAAAGAAGAAAATTATGCAGTAGAACTATCTAAAATTAGGGAAAAATGATGTACTTTTTGATATGAATTAAAGAAAGATGTAGAATTAAACTATAGTGATATCAAAAGGTTCTATCATATATATCGATGATGGAGATAAATATTTTACAGATGGAGTATATAATGGTGGAGAAGGGAGATATGTTTATCTCAGGAGGCTAAAAATGAATGGAACCATCATAAATTACTATTTTTCATTGTAAAAGGCAATGCTATTGTTTGCACACTAGACTAAATTTAGAAGATAATAGTGAAATAGTAAAAATTGGAAAGCCATACATGAAGATAGAGCAATGAATTCTGAAAAATACAGAGATTAAAATAGAGAATATTGCCTTAGATAAAATAAATAGTAAATATGTAACTGAGGTTAAAAATCTGATGCTGATGTTGAAGCTAGTAAGTGGCAACTACTCTATTATTTAAAAATATTAAAAAGATAAGGAATCGAAAGAAAAGGGAAATTAGAATTTGTTGAAAAGAATAAAACAAATAAAAGTAGTATTTATAAACTTAGATTCTGATGCTGACTAGAAACATACATAAAATGAGATTCAAAGATTATTAGAATCAGATAAATTACCTGATATAATAAACACAGCAAGTTGTAAAAAAGTGCATACTATGAATATTGTTATATTTGGGAGATGAGAACATGGGAGTACAAAAATATATTACTTCTAGTGGGAGACTTTCGAAAAGATAATTCATTATGTTTTAGAAAAATGAAAAATGTTTTATTCCTATTAGAAAATACCAAAGAGATATATTGCTTAAAATGAAATAAGTATAAATTCTAAATTACTAGATTTTCTTGGCAAAAATAATATTGTTGTACATTTCTTCAATTATTATGGAGGATATTCTGGAAGTTTTTATCCAAGAAATCAATATAATAGTGGAAAAACTTTTTGAGTTAAACAAGTTGAAAAATTTAAAGATAATAGAATAGAAATTGCCAAGGCAATAGTTAAAGGTATTGAGCAAATATTGATGAAGTCCTATATCATTACTATAAGCATGGAAAGTCTGAGGGTTAAAGAATGCATAGACTGGATTAGAGAAAATTTATATAAATTAGTTGATAAAACAGAAGATATCAAAGAATTACTGGCTTATGAAGGTGAAATATGGATGAGATTCTATTCAATGTTTCAATATTTTTATCAATGAGGATTTTATTTTAGATAAAAGGGTAAAAGACCTCCTGATAATCCAATAAATGCTTTAATATCTTTTTGGAAATACTCTTCTTTACACTAAGACTATATCAGCAATCTATAGAACTCCATTTGGATCAGAGAATTAGTTTTCCTACACGAGCCATCAGAAGGAAAGATTTTCTTTAAGTTTAGATATTTGAGAAGCATTTAAACCTGTAATTGTGTATAAAACCATATTTGATTTGGTAAAATAATAAAAGAATACAAGTGAGCCAAACATTTTGAAAAAATCTTTAAATTATTGTATTTTTAAAATGAAGAGGAGAAGACAAACTTTTATTGAAGCCTTTGAAAATAGAATTGAATCAACATTTTTACTATACCAAACTAAATAGAAAAAATAAGCTATAGAACAGCAATAAAAACTAGATTGTTATAAACTTATAAAAATATTTTGAGAAAATAAAGAATTTGTTACATTTTTCTTTATTCACATTAGTTTAGAGATGAAGAAAATTGAAAAATATAAAACTACAATTATGCTTGGGTATTTTTATGATGTTTCAGAAAAAGAGTAAAATAAGGTAGTTTTAAAATATGTAAAAATATTTATCACATTTTCAAAAATCTGTTTTTCGTGGAGAAATAACTCCTTCTAAATTAATTAGTTTAAGAAGTGAATTAAAAAGCATAATAGTTGAAAGTGAAGATTTTATTTGTATTTTAAAAATTAATAAGTTCTAGTGTTTGTGAGGAAGAAATTTTAGGAAATTCACCCTCAAAATGGAGAAAATCTATTTCTATAAAAATTAAAAATTTCCAAGTAATATTCTTAAAAATTATTAAAGTTGCTTAAAATATGGCTATTTAATGAAATTTAAATAATAAATGGAGTCACTTGGGAAAATTTTCGAAAATACTTGAAATATTAGATAAGGTATTATAATTTTATAAAGTTTGAAAAACACTACTTAACCGTAAACATAAAATGTTTTTAAATTTAGCATCTTATATATCTTATGGGCAAATAAGGAACTTAACTGTAAACATAAAATGTTTTTAAATAAGTATTTACTTTGATAAGCTAAACAAATAATTTTACTTTAACCGTAAACATAAAATGTTTTTAAATTAAAACTTTAAATTATAGCCTTTAAAATGATTTTAAACTTAACCGTAAACATAAAATGTTTTTAAATATTTTTAACAAGTGTTATTTTTATTTTTGGTATAATCTTAACCGTAAACATAAAATGTTTTTAAATAGCTAGAAAAAGAGCTTGAAAAAGGACATTGAAAATTAACTTAACCGTAAACATAAAATGTTTTTAAATAAACACAGAAACCTGTTTTTAAATAGAACAAAAACTTAACCGTAAACATAAAAATGTTTTTAAATGAGCCTTTATTAATTCATTATATTAGATTAAAAAAGCTTAACCGTAAACATAAAATGTTTTTAAATTTTTATGATACATACCTATATAATTATATACCTATACCTTAACCGTAAACATAAAATGTTTTTAAATAACTATAGAAAAATTGGAGAACTTACAGGAATTGGTCTTAACCGTAAACATAAAATGTTTTTAAATCTAGAAATTGCCATGTATATATCTTGTATAGATTCATAACTGTAAACATAAAATGTTTTTAAATCCTATCTTTTAAATTTCTTGCTATTTTCTAACAACTTAACCGTAAAACATAAAATGTTTTTAAATATTTATTTTAGCAACTGGGAAGGATGTTATATTTCAACTTAACTGTAAACATAAAATGTTTTTAAATCTATATAACCTAACATTTTAGATTATATTCTTTTTACTTAACCGTAAACATAAAATGTTTTTAAATTAGATTCACTTCCTGAATAAAACTTATTCAAGTCAACTTAACCGTAAACATAAAATGTTTTTTTAAAATTAAATATCATACATATTATATTGATGTCCTATAGTACTTAACCGTAAACATAAAATGTTTTTTTAAATTTACATTCTTTTATAGTTTTTTTCTATTGTATTTAACTTAACTGTAAACATAAAATGTTTTTAAATAAATAAAAATTTTGAATTTTTGGCTCTTTTTCTCCTTAACTGTAAACATAAAATGTTTTTAAATAATAATGTTGTTCCTAAGCATCCAAAAATTAATGGACTTTAACCGTAAACATAAAATGTTTTTAAATGCATTTGGAAGTCTAAAAACACTATTGGTTCAGTCTTAACCGTAAACATAAAATGTTTTTAAATTATCTTATTATAAATGGTGTAAAACTAGATGATCATACTTAACCGTAAACATAAAATGTTTTTAAATAAGCTTATTCGAGGGAGAGGAAGGAAACATCCAAATCTTAACCGTAAACATAAAATGTTTTTAAATAAATGTAATTGGTACAGATAAAGATTTAATATTTCCTTAACCGTAAACATAAAATGTTTTTAAATGTATACACTCTATTAACCATTTTATCTATGATTGAACTTAACCGTAAAACATAAAAATGTTTTTTTAAATAAAAGCCGTTTTTTTATGCTAATATAATTTTTAAATCTTAACTCGTAAAACATAAAATGTTTTTAAATAGCTAATTAAATTAAAATCTTTTAAATAGCTTGTACTTAACCGTAAACATAAAATGTTTTTAAATTAATATGTACTTACTCCATAAATTTTTAACATCTTTTTCTTAACCGTAAACATAAAATGTTTTTAAATTACTAATTATCCCCCATTAATACATATTGTTCTATTCTTAACCGTAAACATAAAATGTTTTTAAATAATAATAAAATTTTTATGATAAAAATAACAGCACTTAACCGTAAACATAAAATGTTTTTTTAAATGTTTTTGGCTTTTTAGGTAGAGGTTTTTCAATTGCTAACCGTAAACATAAAAATGTTTTTAAATTTTATAGCTCTTAATACTTCCATTTTATCCCTCCTTTTTCTTAACCGTAAACATAAAAATGTTTTTAAATAGAAAAATTTCTATTTTAATCGGAAATGGTTTTATACTTAACCGTAAAACATAAAATGTTTTTAAATCTTGATTTATGGTAATCATAAGTCTTTGGTGTTTTTTCTTAACCGTAAAACATAAAATGTTTTTTTAAATAATAAACTATAACGGTTCAGATGTCCTAATCTCACTTAACCGTAAACATAAAATGTTTTAAATGAGTTATTGAAGAATTAGAAAAAAAGTCAATTTATTCTTAACCGTAAACATAAAATGTTTTTAAATATTTTAACATATAAATAACCTCCCTGATACCGATAAACTTAACCGTAAAACATAAAAATGTTTTTAAATGAGTTATTGAAGAATTAGGAAAAAGTCAATTTATTCTTAACCGTAAACATAAAATGTTTTTAAATTTAAAAATTAAAGTATTATAAAGTGTTTGGAAAAGCTTAACCGTAAACATAAAATGTTTTTAAATAGCTAGAATAAAAATACTGATAAAATCAGTATTCTTAACCGTAAACATAAAATGTTTTTAAATAAGAAGCACCACATAATACAACTAAAATTAAAAGTTCTTAACCGTAAACATAAAATGTTTTTAAATATTTTTCAATTCTGAAAGTTTTTTAAAAACAGAAATTCTTAACCGTAAACATAAAATGTTTTTAAATTTTTCTTCTTCTCTACCACCTGTTACATCAGTTATCTTAACCGTAAACATAAAATGTTTTTAAATATTTCAAGACCATTTTCAGTAGCTTTGCAATTAACTTAACCGTAAACATAAAATGTTTTAAATTTTGATATAAATAAAATATTATATTGTTTTTCATCGTACTTAACCGTAAACATAAAATGTTTTTAAATATCATATAATACTGTAATAGCTATTATAAAATGTACTTAACCGTAAAACATAAAATGTTTTTAAATCCCACACAGATTTAGAAGAACTTTTGCCACAACGCTTAACCGTAAACATAAAATGTTTTTAAATTTAGTTTTTAAAGCCTTGCAAGTATTAAAAGAATATTCTTAACCGTAAACATGAAAATGTTTTTAAATTTTTAAAAACTCTTTAATTTTTCAATATCTTTAATACTTAACCGTAAACATAAAATGTTTTAAATTTCAAAAACTCTTTAATTTTTTCAATATCTTTAATACTTAACCGTAAACATAAAAATGTTTTTAAATTTTTATCACTACCTTTTAAATTTCTTACTATTTTCAACTTAACCGTAAACATAAATGTTTTTAAATTTTGATATAAATAAAAATATTATATTGTTTTTTATCGTACTTAACCGTAAACATAAAATGTTTTTAAATATCATATAATACTGTAATAGCTATTATAAAATGTACTTAACCGTAAACATAAAAATGTTTTTAAATTTCATATTTAAATAAAGGGGGATAAAATGACATTAAACTTAACCGTAAACATAAAATGTTTTTAAATAGGGGATAAAAATTTTTATTGACATAATAGCAAAACTTAACCGTAAACATAAAATGTTTTTTTAAATCTGTATTCTCTAGCAATCTGTTTTAGCTTTTTGTAACTTAACCGTAAACATAAAATGTTTTTAAATTTTTAACACTCCCTTTTATTTTTATTTTACTAATTCCTTAACCGTAAACATAAAAATGTTTTTAAATAGTATTATTTTTATTTAAAATAAACTCTTGTAAAGTCTTAACCGTAAACATAAAATGTTTTTTAAATTCTTTATTTTTTGAATAAACATTAGTCTTAGATTTTCTTAACCGTAAACATAAAATGTTTTTTTAAATATTTTTGAGTTGTAACACAAAATAAAGAAGCAGTTAGCTTAACCGTAAAACATAAAAATGTTTTTAAATTTTAAACCTTTAAAACTTTCTATTTTTATTTTATTGAACTTAACCGTAAACATAAAAATGTTTTTAAATCTGGGACAATTAAAGGGATAGAATTAGATGTATTAGCTTAACCGTAAACATAAAATGTTTTTAAATTAGATTGAGTAGTATTTTAAAAATATTTTTAGACATTCTTAACCGTAAACATAAAATGTTTTTAAATTAATAGCCTCCTAGTGCCGATAAATTTCGGCTTTCTTAACCGTAAACATAAAAATGTTTTTAAATGTTCCTATATAAATAAGCTCTCCACATCTAACAATCTTAACCGTAAACATAAAATGTTTTTAAATTCGCTCATGTGCAAGTTTAGGCTTTAATTCTTCCTTAACCGTAAACATAAAAATGTTTTTAAATACAGCATCTATTAACTTTATATCTTCAGGAAAAACTACTCTAACCGTAAACATAAAAATGTTTTTAAATAGAATACACTACAGCAATAGCTGGACTTATAGCTGAGCTTTAACCGTAAACATAAAATGTTTTTAAAATGACCTTCTTACTGATAATATAAGTGCTTTTTGGATTACTTAACCGTAAACATAAAATGTTTTTAAATTAGTTGCTTAAAGTCCTTTGTTTACATCTTTATCTTCTTAACCGTAAACATAAAATGTTTTAAATAGTGAATGTTAATATAGGGTGGAGTTGTAATAAAAACTTAACCGTAAACATAAAATGTTTTTTAAATGTACAACCGAATCCTATTATCATACATATCCTAACTTAACCGTAAACATAAAATGTTTTTAAATTAATGTAAAGAATGTTTTAAAACATTCTAAAAATACTAACCGTAAACATAAAAATGTTTTTTTAAATATCACTCTATTTATCTATGATTGAATCGCTTTTAAACTTAACTGTAAACATAAAAATGTTTTTAAATAGCTAGAAAAAGAGCTTGACAGTACATTAACAATTAACTTAACCGTAAACATCAAAATGTTTTTAAATTAGCAGCATACGGCATTGCTATAGCCGTCTTAACCAAACATAAAAATGTTTTTAAATTAATTCTAGTCTCCCTATAGCCGATTTTATCGGCTCTTAACCATCAAACATAAAAATGTTTTTAAATAAAAACTATGTCTTAAATAATTGTAATAGTTATAACTTAACCGTAAACATAAAATGTTTTTAAATCAATTAGAGTTAGAAAAAAACTTAGAATGGCTTTGAAAACTAACCGTAAACATAAAATGTTTTTAAATAGATATCTATGATACTGCTAAAAAAAGCAGGTCTATTCTCAACCGTAAACATAAAATGTTTTTAAATCCGATAGAACAGATGCATCTAAGAGACCAAATGCGAAGCTTTAACTGTAAACATAAAATGTTTTTAAATTTACTTTCATATCTAGAAATAGAGACTTTTCAGATACTCTTAACCGTAAACATAAAAATGTTTTTAAATTTTGGTATATATATTTTTCAGGGATGTTAAAAATAGGCAACCGTAAACATAAAATGTTTTTTAAAATTTTCTATTCTTTTTTTATAAATTGTTCTTTTATAACACTTAACCGTAAACATAAAATGTTTTTAAATATCATATTTACCTTAAATAGTTGACTAGCTACTTCTGCAACCGTAAACATAAAATGTTTTTAAATTGATAGATGAGGTTATAAAGGTTTACTCATTCTTAACCGTAAACATAAAAATGTTTTTAAATAGAAAAGATATTTTAAAAGTTGCTTTAAATAATGCACTAACATAAACATAAAATGTTTTTAAATATGTTAAAAACTGTACTTTCTGATCTAAATCTCAAAAGCTAACCGTAAACATAAAATGTTTTTAAATAAATTTGGTTTGTTGTCTGTTGTTGATGTGGTAGTCCTAACCGTAAACATAAAATGTTTTTAAATCACAATAATGAAAGTATTTGCTCAAAACGCATAAAAGAACTTAACCGTAAACATAAAATGTTTTAAAATTTTATATAATCTACATTTAATTCAAATGCTTTTTGCTTAACCGTAAACATAAAATGTTTTTAAATAAGAGTTATAAGCATATACAAAAATACTTCTCCGTCTTAACCGTAAACATGAAATGTTTTTAAATAAAGTATCAATACAGTTGACTATACTGCTACTGTACACTAACCGTGAAAACATGAATGTTTTTAAATGAAAAATAACTTCCCTATTATAAAACCTCTTTCAGTATCTTAACCGTAAACATGAAATGTTTTTAAATTTTTCAAGTAGTTTCAAGTCATTTTTAATTTTAACTTAACCGTAAACATGAAATGTCAAATCACAGATGATGGCTTATACCATTGGTACTGTAGGTCTCAAACCGTAAACATGAAATGTTTTTAAATTCTCTGTTTCTTTCATCTACCATTGAATTAATTGACTTAACCGTAAACGCTGAAATGTTTTTAAATTATTAGATCCTTGTTTCAGCAATTTAAATACTGAACTTAACCGTAAACATGAAATGTTTTTAAATATATCATAGCAGTGATTACTTTTTTCTCTTTCAAACAGCTTAACCGTAAACATGAAATGTAAATGCACTATCACATAACTAATTCATCATAGCCTTTTGCCTTAACCGTAAACATGAAATGTTTTTAAATCTGTTAATGAATATGTATTTTCTTCTTAATATTTTCCTTAACCGTAAACATGAAATGTTTTTAAATACCATTCTTAGTAATTCCTTGCATTTTTGGAAAACTTAACCGTAAACATGAAATGTTTTTAAATAGATCCTAGAGGTTCATTTCTCTTAGTTCCAATAACTCTTAACCGTAAACATGAAATGTTTTTAAATAGAAATTGAAGAATATTCAGAACTTGCTACAATAACTAACCGTAAACATGAAATGTTTTTAAATTGATACAAGGCATACTTTGCTAGCGATGCTAAAATCCTTAACCGTAAACATGAAATGTTTTTAAATTATATATCATGATACATTTTATTCATGGGCTTAACCGTAAACATGAAATATTTTTAAATTTAATTATGTTTGGTGCAATTACTTAAATTTTAACAACCGTAAACATGAAATGTTTTAAATTGTGTAAAACAGCGCTTTAATATATCGACCAAATGGGCTAACCGTAAACATGAAATGTTTTTAAATACATATTTAGAAAAATCCACATATATCAGAAGAGTTTATTAACTGAAAACATATAATGTTTCTATACTTTTTACTATTTTTCTTATTTATAGGACACTAAAAGTATTTTTATTAGTGTTTTTTCATCTCAAATTTAAAAATTTTTATTGACATTTTTCATTTTAGGCTATAACCTATGGATATAATATTTGAAAGGGAAAGAGCATGAAGAAGATAAAATTTTTATTAGTCTTTTTACCTCTACTTACAGGAGCTTTTAATTTATCTTTTGTATAGAAGTAAAAACCTCTATTATTACAATTTTTATACATTTTTGGATATCAATGGCTTTTCGTTCTTTCTAGCAAGAGAGACAGCCACTCTATACAGAAAAACTATTTCCAACATGGGCTATCTATTCACTACCATGACGGCTTATGGCTTTTTCTGCTGGAGCAGTATTTTTAGTTGCTAGAAAAAGATTCTTTCTTCATGTCATCTGGTTTTTCTTTATATATTTACTTGTTATCTTAGGAGAATTTGTACAAAAGTTTTTGGTGGGCATGGAACTCCCTGTAGGAACTTTTGATAAATCAGATATAGTTGCTTTCACCTATGCCTATATAAGTATCAATGTTGTTGCCATAATTTTTAAGATTATTTTCAAAATAAAGATAAATATATATTCAAAAATTCAAAAGAAATTCTTGAAAAATATATGTTATACTATAGTAATATCAATCGTAGGATTGTTAGCAACTATGTTTTTAATTCGTAAAAAGTCAGGAGGTAGAGAATGAAAAAGAATGTTACAGTATATTGTGGGGCATCATTTGGAGTTGATGCATCATATCAAGATATAACTAGAAAACTTGGAGAATGGATAGGAAAAATAATTATAATCTTGTTTACGGTGGAGGTAGATCTGGTTTAATGGGACTGATTGCTGATTCAGTTCTTGAAAATGGTGGAAAAGTTACAGGAATAATAACTCATTTTCTATCAGAAAGAGAAATTGCTCATGATGGTATAACTAAACTTATAAAAGTAGATACTATGTCAGAAAGAAAAAGAAAATGGCAGATTTAGCTGATATCTTTATAGCACTTCCTGGAGGACCTGGAACTTTAGAAGAAATAACTGAGGTTGTTTCTTGGGCAGTTTTAGCTTACATCCTTGTCCTTGTATATTTTTAATTTTGATAATTACTACAATCATATCAGAGATTTTTATGATTTAATGGTTGAAAAAGGATATATGAAAAAAGAAGCTAGAGAAAAACTTTGCTTCACTGATTCTTTTGAAGAAATGGAAAAATTTATAGCTACTTATGTACCACCAAAAGCAAGAGAATATCACGGAGAATAAAAAGATTGTTGTAAAGTTAAAGTATTCAATCTAAAGTAAAAATAAGTGAGTTACGAATGGAAATTTTTAGACAAAAATCAAATAGAATGAGCCGAGTAATTGTCGGAGTGTCTGAGCGAAAGCGAGTTTTCCGAAAATTACAGCGAATTCTTGATTTTTATCGTTAAGAAATTTACTCAGTAACGAACTATTTTTTCTTTTTATTTTACAACAACCTTTTTATAATCTCTCAGTGCCAATGGCATTAATATATAAATATAATTTTTCATTATCTTTTTCATATACTTTTTCACTGCTGAATTAGCATACATAAATTCTAAAACTAATTCTTTTTCCTTAGGAATATTTTTGTATAAATTCTAATAAATATTTAGAATTTAAAGAAATTTTTAAATCTTCACCTTCAAAGCTAATATTTAACTCTTCATTTATTCTTGCAATATCATTTAAAGCTGATATTATTAACTTACTTTCTCCATTGTCACCATGTTTAAATTGATAAGTTGATGAATATTTAGATTCCATATTACTTCTTGAGAAAATTAAAACTCTTTTTAATAAATTAGTAAATGTTTTCATTATTTATAGATAATTTTTATCATAAGTTATATTTGATAATATATCTGCATAATTAGGGAATCTTAACTCAATTAATTTTTGTAATTATAGTAGTTTCCTTATATTTAAAATATAGATGAGCATCTTCTTTATATATTTTTTATAAGCTCATTATCTAAACCTTTAACAATTTTAACAATAGAAGAAATAGTATCAGCTGGAACACTTACTGCAAAAGTCATTAATTTCTTTTTCTACATCTTTCTTTAAATAAGTTAAACGATAAGTATTAGTTGAAACAAAATTTAAAGTCTTATTATTACTTTCTATTCTAATACAGTTCATAGCTATGTTATCTGGAGTATCAGCTGAGAATAAAACTTTCTCAAAGATTTCAACTAGCTCTTGACTAGGCATTTCAAATTTAAAGTTATTTTCATTTAAGTTTATATTCTCAAAATGTATTTGGATAATCTTCCGTAGTAAACACATCATATTCTGTTGTAGAATCTTCAGTTTCAATAAATAGAATATTTCCATTTTCAACTCTTAAAACTACAAACTCATCTTTTATTTCTTTTAAATATTCATCTATGATAGAAGGACTAAAAGCAACTTCTCCTTCTCTTATAACTTCATTTACATCTATAGAAGTCTTTATAGTTGTATCTAAATTTGTTCCAGTAAAATATACTTTATTATCCTTAACCTTTGCATAAACACAAGAAAGAATTGGTTTAATCTTATTATCTTTTATTGATTTTTTTCAACTATTCTAACAGCTGTTAAAAATTCTGTCTATTTACTTTAATATGCATATTTTCCTCCCCAAAATATTAAAAATTTAAATTTACTTTCAGTTCCACTAAGTAGTCTTGAGATATTTGATCTATGTCTATATATTACAAAAGATTCCGATTATCAAAAGATAGTACAAATAAATACGACCCTTTATCTGATGTAAAAAAATAGGTAATAAAAAGGCTGCTGATATAGAACCCAATGATATATATCTTGTAAAATATACTATCACCATAAATATAGCTAACAATATTAAAGTTATTACTGGTATTAGGAATAAAAATACTCCTAAACTTGTTGCAACTCCTTTTCCACCTCTAAAAGATATAAAAACAAGAATAAGTATGAGCTAAGATTGCAACTAAACCTATTAAAAACTAAATCATTATATTCTAAATCAAACTTGCTTTGCAATGTATAAAGGAAGAAAACCTTTAAGAACATCCATTATTAAGACTGTTGTTCCTAGCTTTGCTCCTAAAACTCTATATGAATTTGTAGCTCCACTATTTTTACTTCCATAATCTCTTACATCTATATTTTTAAAAATTTTACCTAGCCATACTCCACTTGGAATCGCTCCCATAAAATATGCAAAAACCATTAAAAAGAAATAAAAGTCATAATCCCTCCTCTATAACAAATAAATTTATCTTTATTATATAATTTTTGACATATAAAGCAAGTTAGAAATTAAAAAGAGAACTTTTTAAATTTTTACTTTCAAAAAGTTCTCTCTATTTTTCTTATTTGTCTGACATTTTCTTTAAAGCATCTCTTATTTCAGTAAGTAATACTTCTTCTTTTTGTTGGTTCAGGTGCTGGAGCAGGTTCTTCTTCTTTTTTTCTTTTGTACTTTTTAGCAATTAGTTTTTATAAACCATGAAAAATACAAAGTGCAATTATAAGGAAATTTACTAATTTCTTGAATGAACATACCATATTTAATAGCTGCTTGTTCAGCTCCTTCAACAGGTTTTCCTAATTTGATTTCTAAAACTAGTAAAATCTACATTTCCTAATATCATTCCTATAATTGGCATAAAGATATCATTAACTAAGCTTGTTACTATTTTTCCAAAAAGCTCCTCCAATGATAACCCCTAACTGCATATCAACTACATTACCACGCATTACAAATGCTTTAAATTCATCAACTAATTTTCATTAATCCTCCTAAAATCAAAACTTTTTAAAAACTTATATTATAAATTTTGTTACCAACTAACTTTCAATAAAACCACCTGCTATTACATTGCCATCATTATTGTAAAAACAATTCCCTTGTCCTGGTGTAATAGCTCTAACTTTATTGTCTATAAATTTCACTTGAAATTATCTCCATTTTTTCTTTAAAGACACATTTATGTAAAGATATCTCTTGAACGTGTTTTTGCAAAACATTCTAAATTATCTAAACTTCTCAAAGCTTGGAACTGAAAATAAATTTAATCTTGTAGCAGTAAGCTCATCTTTAAATAAATCTTCATTTTCTCCAACTATGATATTGTTGTTATCTTTATCAAAAGGCTAAAAACATATAGTGGCTCTTCACTAGATATTCCTAAACCTTTTCTTTTGTCCTATAGTATAGAATGAAAACCTTTATGTTTTCCCTAAAATCTTTCCATTTTTATCCACAATATTTCCTGGCTTTTTCAGCCTTTCCTTTAGTATTTTTCAATTAAAAATTCTTTTAATTTTTCCATCATCTACGAAGCAAATTTCTTGAGAGTCTTTTTAGAATATACTCTTACTCCAATTTGTTTAGCAAGTTCTCTTAATTTAGGTTTTTCTAAATCTCCAACTGGAAAAATAATCTTACTTAATCTATCTTTTTGAATTTGAGATAGAAAATAAACTTGATCCTTGTTAGAGTCATCTCCAACACTCAATAGTCCATTTTTTTAGTTTAGTATAATGCCCAGTTGCCATAAAAACTAGCTCCCTTAGATAAGATAAAATCTAACATTTTTACCAAACTTTATATGTCTATTGCAGACCATACAAGGGATTAGGAGTTCTTCCATTCATGTATTCATTTACAAAATAATCCATAACCTTTTCTTTAAATTCATCTCTAACATCTAAAACATAGTGTTCTATCCTAAGTCATCACATACTTTTTTTAGCATCTGAATCCTCATCTTTAAATGTTTTTCATAGTTACTCCAAAAATATCGTAACCTTGTTGTTTTTAATAGGTAAGCAACTGTAGAGCTATCCACACCTCCACTCATAGCTACACCAACTTTAATACCCTTTTTTTATTACTATCAAATTCAATATACTTTACTGAAATTCACTAGCAACATTTTTTTACATCTATCATTTTGTTCCTTTCCTAATTTATTATCTTCTTAATTGCATAAAAATATTATAGCTAATGCTAAAAATAAATATAGTTACATTTGCTATTTTGATTATTTTTAATTAGTTTTTCTTTACCAAAAAGTCTTCTAAAATGTGACATTACATATGTTGTAAGAAACCATAAACCTGTTCCACCAAGTCCCAACTCCCTAATATAGCTTCCATATAGGTTGTTGTGGAAAGTATTTCCATCATCTAAAAACTTTTAAAGACAGTAAATACAGTTGCAATAACTAAAATACTTGAAATATTTACTATTGCAAAACCTGCTCCTGTTAAATAATTTTGTAACATACTTTTTAAAATCCACATTTATATCTTTTTAACTCTATCTTAGTAAGAAGTTTTTCTTAATGAAATAACTAATAAAAAAATAATCCTATGATTAAAGATAGATAGTTTTCATATTTTACTATATATTCTTTAACCCCTGAGAGAAATAACAAGGCAACTGTTGAATAAACCATATCAATAGTTACCATACCCAATGCTGTAATATACCCTTCCATCTTCCCTCAATAATGGTGAGTTCCATACAGTAAATCCCAACAGGATCAAAGGGTAAAGATAAAAATAAATCCCATTATCATCCCTTTAAAAATTGTAGTATCCAAAATAAGCTCCTTAATATTTAGTTTTTTTAGAAAGTCCTTTACAATTCTAACATATTTTTCTTTTTCTATCATTTAATGTTATAATTTTTTTAGTAGGATAATAAGGAGGTAATATTTTGACAGAATTAGAAGTAAAAATTATAAAAATTTTTATTGTCCTCTGCTGTATATAGTGAAAATGCCATTATGAAAAATCTTTGGCATAGACAAAAGAAACTTTAGATAAAAAGTTTTAAAAATTTTTAGAAGATAATGGCTATCTTGAAAGTTATGAAGAATTTATGAAAAGAGAAAGCTTAAATGAGGAAGGAGATTGTTGCAAAAACAAAAAAAGATAGTTCTTGTTCAAGCTGTTCTATCTTGCTCTAGTCATTCTTGTTCTTCAGGTTCAAGTTGCTGTGATAATAATATTTTTTTAGTGATTTAGAAGATTTTTTTCTAAAAATAAAAGTTATTACAATGAAAGCAGTGGATAATTTTTTTCTTAGAAATAAAAAGGGGTGCAACTAGCACCCCCATTATTTTTTTATTTAGACATTGCTTGAATAAACCATAATTGTTTTTACGAAGTATGCAATATGATCTTCCATCATATTAGCTACTGAAAAAAATCATCTTCTTCATTAGCAACTTCTCTTATTTTTTTAGCATCTGCTAACATTAATTCCATATCTTCTTTTATGCTAGCAACTACTTCTGGGATAGTGAAATCTTTAGCATCTAATTCTTTAACAGTTGCATGTTTTAAATAGTCAGCAACTTTTTACTAAAGGGTATTCACCTTTCATTTTAAATGTTTCTGCAACATCATCAAATTTTTTTCAAAAGTAATAATCATATAATGATTCTGTATATTCATGTATAGCTTTAAATCTTGCACCAACTACATTCCAGTGCAAATTATGAGTTTTTGTTACAAGTACCGCTAAATTTGATAAATATCTGTTTAAATTTTTCTTTGTTTTTTTCATTTTTCTACCTCCGTAATATAATTTAAAAAAATTTATTTCCTTTTTCTTTATGAATTAATAATATCATAGTATACAATTGTTGTCAAGTTATTTTTGTAATAATTTTTAAATTATATTTAATTTTATATTGAAAATAAAAAAAGAAAATATTTTTATAAAGGCTTTTTTAAAAGGTATTCCTATTTTTTTCTTGGATACTTTTTTTATCAGTAGCCTTTAGTTTTTTTAAGATTTCTATTATAAGTCTATCTTCATTTGAAAAATGGTAACTTAAAATTGTATTCTTTAATTATTTTTAGAATTTAGAACTTTTTTAAAGCATTAGATGAATTTTTCAATTTCATCTGTTCCAGTCATCTTTTTGTGGTAAAAATCTTCCATTGACTTTTTTAAAAAAAGGTATTTCATATTCTAAAAATAACAGATAAATTAGAAACTCCTCTGCAAAGTCCCACATCATATTTTTTTCTCTTCTATCTTTTTATAATTTCTTCAGCTCTACCATTTATAATTTCAACATTATTTAAAAGCTAATTCATTTTTTTACAAGCTCTAAAAAAATCTGTTTTCTTTCTAACAGAATCAAGTAAAGTAAAAATTTTTTTATCTTCATTGAATATAGCTAACATCATTCCTGGGAAACCTGCACCTGTTCCTATATCTATTAAAGTCTTATCCTCTTCTTTTAATAGATTTTGAAGTAATAAAGAATCTAAAAAAATGCTTTTCTATTATAGCTTTTTTTCTTCTCTTATCGCTGTCAGGTTTGTATGGCTATTATAATCTAATAAAATTTCTAAATATTTTAATGCTTTTTTTCTATTTTTATTTTTCATCATATGAAACTTTTTATTTTTTTCTAAACCTTCTTTAAAAATATTCTTTCAATCTAATTTCCTCTCATTTTTAAATAAATTAATATAGCTTGAATATCAGCAGGAGATACTCCTGATATTCTGCTTGCCTGTCCAATATTTATTGGTTTTTATTCTCTTTAACTTATCTTTAGCTTCCTTAGGTATAGTCTTTAGAGCATCATAATCTATATCAGCTGGAATCTTTTTATTTTTCCATAGACTTATGTTTTTTTCTATCATTTTTTTAAAGCTCTATTTATATAACCTTGATATTTAACAGTTATTTCTACTTGATAACTTGTATCATGATCGTAACCTTTTAAATCTACTCCTTTTATTTCCTCTGAGATATACACTATATCTTCAAAAGTAACTTCTGGTCTTCTCAATAACTCTAAAAGTGTACTTCCATCTTTTTATAGGATTTTTCTCCTCTTTTTAAAAAGAGTTTCATTAACTCTTAAATTACTTGGTCCAACATTTGTTTTTTTGTTAAAATTTCTGTTATAAGTTCAACATCTCTTCTTTTTCTTTTTCAACTCTTTGATATTCTTCTTCAGGAATCAATCCTAATTCATATCCTAACTTGCTAAGTCTTAAGTCTGCATTGTCCTCTCTTAAATATAGTCTGTATTCACTTCTAGCTGTGAACATTCTATATGGTTCATTAGTTCCCTTTGAAACTAAATCATCTATTAAAGTCCCTATGTATGAATCAGCTCTATCAAGTATTATAGCTTCTTCATTTCTTAATTTTCTTACAGCATTAATTCCTGCCATAAGACCTTGTGCTCCTGCTTCCTCATAACCAGATGTTCCATTTATTTGTCCTGCTAAAAAAATAGATTCTCAACTGTTCTACTTTCTAAAGTATATTTTATTTCTTCAGGTGGAACATAGTCATATTCTATTGCATAAGCATATCTCATTACTTTTGCATTTTTCAAAACCTTTAACATTTCTTATCATCTCTTCTTGTACATCAACTGGTAAAGATGAAGACATTCCTCCTAGATAAATTTCATTTGTTTCATATCCTTCTCTTTCTAAGAATAAATGATGTTGAATTTTTATCTGGATATCTGAAAACCTTATCTTCTATTGAAGGACAGTATCTTGGTCCTAGTCCCTTGTATTTCTACCATTAAACATTGGTGATCTTTTCCTTGCATTTTTTTAATAATTTCATGTACTTTTATCATTTGTATGTGCAATATAGCAAGAGATTTGTCTTCTACTTAATAGCTTCTTCATCTGTTGTTCTATTTGAAAATTTTTAAAACTTGGCTCTGTATCTCCCAGGTTGTTCTTCTAAAACAGAAAAATCTATTGTTCTTCCATCTATTCTTGCTAGGTGTTCCTGTCTTGAAATCTACCCTAATTTTAAACCAACTTTTTCAAGTGATAAAGTAGTTCTTCGAAGATAAGTCTCCCCATTCTTCCAGCTGAAAATTTACTTTCTCCTATATGGATAAGTCCCTCTTAAAGAAATGTTCCTGTTGCTATGAATAACTATCTTTAGCTCTATATTCTAAAGCCTTCTCTTATTTTTATACCTTTTTATTACTTTTCTTTCCATCTTTCTTCTTCAACTACAAGTTCACTGACCATACCTTGAATTACAGATAAAGTTATCAGTATGCTCTAAAGTTTTTTTCATTTCATTGGCATAGGTCATTTTATCTGCCTGTGCTCTTAAAGAACGGACTGCTGGTCCTTTTTTTAGTATTTAAAACTCTTATTTGTATGAAAAGTCTTGTCAATATTTCTTCCCATTTCTCCACCAAGTGCATCAATTTCTCTTGCTAAATGAGATTTTTGCTGGTCCTCCTAGTGAAGGATTACAAGACATCACTCCAATATTATCAAGTGATATTGTAAAATACTGCTGTCTTTCATTCCCATTCTTGCTGAGGCAAGTGCAGCTTCACAACCTGCATGTCCTGCTCCCAACAACTATAATATCAAATTCTTGCATTTTTCCCCTAAATCAATTTATTAAATGCTTCTACTGATTTTTTTATCAGTTATAATCACTAATATATCTCCTTCTTCTATTATAATATTTGCAGTTGGATTAGGTATAAAATTCTTTATTAGCTTTTTTATTCCCAACTATATTTATATTATATTTATTTCTGACATCTAAATTTTATAAGGCTGTTATTCCAAAATATACTTGGTGCTTTTACTTCAACTAAAAACAAAATCGTCTGAAAATTTTTAAATGTTCTTTTTATATCTGTATCTATTATAAGCTCAGCTATTCTTTTTTCCCATATGTTCTTCTGGATAAACTATTTCAGTTGCTCCAACTTTTCGTAAGAATTTTTTTCCATGCTTTCTTTATTTATTGCTTTTGCTATAATAGTTTTTTTACTCCCAATTCCTTTAGGTTAAGTGCTATCATTACACTTGCCTCTATATCTGCAATACAAATGAAAAGCTACATCAAAAATTTTTCTGCTCCTATATCTTTTCAGGACTTTTTCATCACTTGGATCACCAATCACAGCATTTTTTTAGTATATTTGCTATCAATTTTTATCTTGTACATAATCCTTCATCTACATCTATAGCTAAAACATTTTTTTCTGCCTCATATAAAGTTTTTTTGCAACACCTGTTCCAAATCTTCCTAAACCTATTACTAAATATTGTTTCATACTCTTCTCCTATCCTATCAATATCTCTTCTTTTGGGATATTTTTATTGAACTTCTCTTATTACTTGTAAAAGCTAATGCAACTGTCATAGGTCCTAATCTCCCTATAAACATTGTTACTACCAGTATAAGTTTTGATATTATTCCCTAAACCTGCCGTTATTCCCCATACTTAAACCTGTTGTAGAAAATGCTGATAGCACTTCGTATATTATTTTATCTGTTGTAAAACTTTCTATTGATAATATAATTGTTGTAATAACAATTATATAAAATAATGATATAACAACTATGGCTAATGCTTTATTAATCAATTCCCAATCTATCCTTCTTTTTAAAAAAACTTCAACATATTCTTTTTCTTTTTAAAACTCCAAATGCATAGAGTATTAAAACTCCAAAAGTTGTTGTTTTTATTCCTCCACCTGTTGAACCAGGTGATGCTCCAATAAACATAAATATATATGAAATAAAAACTGTTGCTGGTTTTATATTCCCCAAGTGGTACAGTATTAAAAGCCTGCTGTTCTTAATGTTACACTTTGAAAAAAAATGAATTTATAAGTTTTATCTAAAAAATTCATATTTTTTAAGGTACTTGAAATTATTATATTCAAATATCAAAAAAATAATATTGTTCCAAAGGTTAAAAAGAAAAAAATGTAATAAGTAAAGCAAAATTTTGAAGTTATACTTAAATTTTGTAATTTTTTTCTTTTTTTATAATGACAAATGAATTTATTGTTACAAAAACCTATTCCACCTAAAATAATCAAAAAAATGAAATAGTCAAATTGATTAATCTATCATATTTAAAAGATTTCTAAATTATTGGTAAATAGTGAAAAATCCAGCATTACAAAAATGCTGACACTGAATGAAATAAGCCATAAAAAAATTGATCTTTTTAATGGATAATATTTAGAAAAACCATAAGTTAAAATTGAAGCTCCTGATATTTCAATTATAAATACTGTCAATAATAATTGTTTAATAAAAGTTTGTAATTCCACCATTACTATTAGAGTTTCTTTCTTCTTTTTAAAAGTTCTCTTGTTTCAAAGCTCATCTTTTTGCCCAACTAATAAAAAAATACTATTATTGAAACTGTCATAACCCCAAGTCCACCTAATTGAATGAAAAAAATAGAATTATTAATTGCCCTGTTGAAGTGAAAAACTTGACTTACATCAACAACAGATAAACCTGTTACACAAATAGCTGAAACTATTGTAAATAGTGAGTCTAAAACTGATATATTTTTGATTTTTCTCTTAATGAAAAAGGCATTTTTTTAAAAAGTATTACTCCAATAAAAATTGCTACTAAAAAAAGCCAAATATTAATTTTCTATAAGGGGATAAGTTATCCCACTTCTTTAATAGACTTAATTTTTTTGCATTTTTCTCCCTCTCTTTTAGACATCTCTCTTTTCTAACATTTCCTCTAATTTATCCAATTTTTTTATCTCTCTTCTAACTAAAATAAAAAGTAATTAATGTTGCTATACTGTCTGCTGTTGGAGCAGCATACCAAATTCCATTTAAACCAAAAAAACTTTGGTAAGATTATTAAACAAGGTATCATAACGATAATTTGTCTGGAAAGACTTATAAAAAAAGCTCATTTTAGGTTTTCCCACCGCTTGAAAGTAAATTGACGAAACAATTTGAAAGTCCAACTATTGGGAAAAACTAGAGTATAAAGCTTTTAAACCATATTTGGCAATTTCTTTCAATTCAGGTTTATTTGTAAAAGATATGAATTAAAGAATCTGAGAATAATCTTACACTTGTATAGCCAATTAAACAGATTATTGTCGCAGCAAAAATCCCTTTATATAATGCTTCTTTTTACTCTTTTTATATTTCTTTTGCTCCATAGTTATAACCTAAGATTGGCTGTATCCCTTGATTTATTCCAAAAAAATAGGCATAGCCATAAAAAGTCATAAACGATTGTACTATTGCCATAGCACCGATAGATGTGTCTCCACCATATTTTTTTAACACTGTATTTAAAAATATATGTTACTAAGCTAAATCCTATCTGTATTGCAAAGGCTGAACTTCCTAAAAGACAAATTTCTTTTTGATTTATAGAAATCATATCTTATATCTTTTTTTATTAATTTTTATTTTTACTTCTCTTGGACATAAAATAATGAATAGTCCAAATCATTGATACATACTGTGAAATTATAGTAGCTATTGCAGCTCCTTTAACTCCCATTCCAAACATAAAGATGAAAATAGGATCTAGAACTATATTTGTTATAGCTCCTATAAGTAAAGTTCCCATTGCTATTTTTAGGGACTACCATCTGATCTTATTACAGAATTTAGAACCAGTCCTAAAATTGCTGCTGGTACCCCAAGATTTATATAGAAATAGATAATTTTTTTGCATAGCTAAAAAGTTTCTTTACTTCCTCCTATAAAATAAATTATTCTATCCATATTAAAATAAATTATTATCATAAGTATGGCAGAGATAACAAGAGATAAGAATACTGCTACTCCTAAAAAAATCTTTCAGCTTCTTCTCTGTCTTTCATTCCCTAATTTTCAAAGATACTGAGGCTGCTGAACCTATACCAATTAATAATGAAAATGCAAATATTAAAAATAACTACTGGAAACACAAGACCTACACCTGTTATTCCTAGATGTCCTGTACCTTTTATATTTCCAATATATATTCTATCTACAACATTGTATAAAGCATTTACAAACATTCCTACAATAGCAGGAATAGAGAACTTTATAAGTAATTTTTGTTATGCTCTCCGTTTCCATAAAATTATGTTTATTTTTCCATTTCCATCCTTTATCTATGAGTTAAAAAAAATTAATGAAATATACTTAAGTTTTTTTACTAAGATTACTGCGACGTCCATTATTGTTGAGTGAGCCTTTGTGGAGCTCACGAAACACTAATGGCTGGCAAGTAATCGCCATATATAACTATTTTTTTATTCTACTGATGTATGTTTCATTAAACTTTCTTTAACTTCCCCAACTATCTTTTTCTGGTAATAATAGTACCAATATATCTCCTGCCATCATAACAGTTCTACCCTTAGGAATTTTTTTCAACTCCATTTCTTATTATTGCAATTATTAATACTTCTTCTGGCCAGATAATTTCTGATATTGCCTTTTCCATCCAATAAAGATTCTGCCATAACAGGCAATTCTATTGTAACTTTTTCTTGATTTTTCCTCATCAACAAGATTGTCATCTTTTTTTCATTCTATCATATAAAATATCATATACAGGTTGTTGACCTAAAAAGTTCTGTCACATAAAAAAAGAAACAACTGAAACTGTTGTTAAAGCTAATAGTAGATGAAAACTTCCTGTCATCTCTAGTATTAAGATAACTCCTGTTATAGGTGCTCTTACAACTGCAACAAAATAAGCTGCCATTCCTAAAACTATCCAGTGTACAGTAAAAGTCTGCTCCTGTAGCTGCAAAATAAATCTAGACATTCTCCAAAAAAATCTTTCCCTATAATTGCTCCTAGAACCAACATAGGCAAGAATATTCCACCTGCAAAACCTGTTGCATAAGAAATTGAAGTAAAAAAATAGCTTTACTATAAAAAAATTATAATAAGTGTGTAAATAATAGCTTTTTTTGATGAATTAAACTTTCAACTAAATCATGTCCTCCACCTGTTACTTCAGGTAAAACAAAACATAAAAATAAATGAAATAGTCATTACAAAACATACTTTTTATTTCTCTTGGAATTTTTTTATTCCATTGAATATATCTTGAGATTTTTACTAAAGATACTGTAAATAATTTTTCCAAAGAATGCTATTATTACTCCAAAAAAATTATATATAAGAAAAAAATTGAAAATATGGATTTATATCTAATGGATACTTTATCACAATATCAAAAAGATGTTTGAACTCCAAAAACTCTTCTTCCTACAAAGTCTGCTGCTATACTTGAAACAAAAAGCACATATTAATAATTTTTCCACTTAAGTATTTATGAATTTCTTCTATACTGAACATTACTCCTGCAAGCGGTGCTCCAAAAGCTCCTGAAAGACCTGCACTAGAACCACTTGTCAACAAATAATTTCTTTCTACTGTATCTTTTTTTAAATAATTTTTGAAACTCCATAACCTACATAAGATCCTAGTTGAACAGATGGCCCTTCTCTTCCTAGAGATAGTCCTGCTCCTATACCTAAAACTCCAGCAACAAATTTTGATATCAATTCAAAAAAACCAATTTTTTTATAATCTATTCTTCCTAAGATAAGTCCTTTAACTTGAGGTATTCCACTTCCTGAAGTCTTAGGAAACTTTTTAAATAAATAGTTTACAATAAGTCCTATCACAATAAATAGTGCCCAAACTTTTAATAATGCCATTGGATTATTTAAGTTTACTTCTGAAAAAAATACTCTCTTCTAATAAGGCCTATTTTTCCCTAAGCCCCATCTATAACAAGAAACTATAGCTCCTGTTATAAGTCCAACACACAAACAAGCTAAATAAAGTTTTTCCATTTCCTTTATAGAGTTTCTCGACCATACTTTTTGCATCATTCATAATTATCCCCTTAGTTTAATTTTTTTATTAGCAGATAGTTCCACCAGATTTTTTTATATCAGTTTCTACATTAAAAAAATTGTCTCAATAATAATTATTATTCCCTTTTAAGATATTATCTAAGCTCATACTTGGAGTATTAGCTTTTCCTATAACTTGCTCTGGTATATAAGGTATATGCACAAAAACCAGATTTTTATTCCTTTATATTTTTTTCAATTAAATATCTAACACCATAGAAAACATGATTACATACAAAAGTTCCTGCTGTGTTTGAAATTGAAGAAGGAATATTATTTTTTTGAAAGTTCATCTTGAATTGACTTTATTGGTAATGTTGAAAAAAATAAGCATTTTTCTCCATCTTCAAAAAAATATTTTCATCTATGGGTTGATTTCCTTCATTATCTTTTTATTCTAAAATCATCTATATTTATAGCAACTCTTTCTATTGAAATACTTGCTCTACCTCCAGCTTGTCCTATAGAAAGAACATAATCAGGTTTATAACTTTCAATTTCCTTTTTCTATTTTTTTCTACTGATTTTTTTATATACTGTTGGAATTTCTAAAATTCTAACTTCATTTTCTCAATTTTTTTAGGTAATAACTTTATAACTTCCAATGCAGGATTTACTTTTTCTCCTCCAAAAAGGATCAAAACCTGTAACAAGAATTTTTTTCATCTCTCCTCCTATCTAAACAAAAATAGCACCTATCATTTAAGTGCTTTTTTTATTAATTATATTCTTTTTATTTTTTTATATGTCAACTATAGTATTAACTTGTGTTATATGTATTAATAGAGTATAATATTAAAGAAATTTTTTTAGAAAGGGCTGATTAAATGAAAAAAAGTATTTTAAATTATTTATATTAATGTTACTAGTTTTTTTCTTACTCTTATTCAGGAGTAATGCCAGAGACTGATTGGAAAAATTAAAAAAATTTAAAAGGTAAAAGTTAAATCTATGGTTAAGACTGAATATGAATATGATAGTTCAGGAAAGCTAGAAAAAAACTCGGCTAACAGAAACTTATTTTTAATGAACAAGGCTATATAACAGATGAAGTTCAATATGTAGATAATAGATTAAATCAAAGTATAATATAAAAAAATAATAGTGATGGATTACCTATAAAAAAAGATGAAGTTAGTAGGGTATATAGTTATAAATATGAAGAAACAAAAAGATGGAAATTTACTTGTAACTATCAAAGAAGAATATGTAGACAAAAAAACATTTTCCCAAGCTTAGAAAAAAAATAACTTATAATAAAAACGGGAAAAAAAGTTCATCATTTAGTTTATTCAGGTGAAGAATTAATAACAAATGATACATATATCTACAATAAAAAAAGGTAATTTAATTGAGATTAAAAAAATAATACCTTTCCCAGAAAAATAGTATTAAAATAACTTATAATTACAAAGCAAATGGAGATTATGAAAAAAACAACTGAGGTAGCTACTGCAAAGTGGACATATCTCTATGATAAAAATGGAAACGAAAAAGAGTATATCTCTATGATTAAACAAGGCTCACAAGGAAAAACCTAAAATTTCTATATATTTAAAATTTAAAGATATAACAAGAGATGAACATGGAAATCTAACAAGAAGTACTTCAGTTAGATATGATTATTCAAAAAAAGAAAGAAAAGCAGTATATAAAAAAACTTGAAAATAAGTATGAATATTATAAATAGAAGGGATTGATTAAGTGAAAAAAATATTTTAAATTATTTATGTTAATGTTGTTAGTTTTTTCTTACTCTTATGCAGGGAGTAATGCCTGAAACTGAGTGGGCAAAAAAAGAGGATTAAAAGGTAAAAGTTAAAATCTATGGTTAAGACTGAGTATGGATATGAAAATTCAGGAAAAAAATAAAATTTACTAGTTTAGTTAAAACAGAATTTAATGAAAGAGGATATATAACAAGAGAATCTTTTTACAAGAGATGGAGTGGAATATAAAATTGTTCAATATCAATTTGATAAAAAAATGGCTTTATAGCTAGAAGGATTGAAGAAGTTCCTCAAGCAAGTATTAACAACTATAAATATTCGTATAAATATTCGAAAAGATGGAAATTTAATTGAGAAAAGCTGAATTGGTGGAAAGAGTTAGAGGATACTATCCAATGTATGATATAATAACTTATAATAAACTTGGAAAAGAAATTAATGAGTTAAAAATATGTAGAAGGTAAACTAGAGGGGATGTCTCAACTTTCTATAATGAAAGAGGAGATGCGACAGAGGTAAAAAAATAATCTAAATCCTGATTATCCATATATCTTAATTTATTATGACTACCATAAAGATGGTGGATATGAAAAAAACGGTAGATGGAAGTGGTAGAAGAAGTTTTCATTGTTGTTGATAAAAATGGCTTTTCAAAAGAGAATTGGCATATGTTCTTTTTCTTTGGTTCAAGAAATCCAGTAGTTCAACTTGATATATATGAAAAAAATATCAATGAAAAAAAGAGATAAATATGGTAATATAACTGAATTCACTTCTGTTAGATATGATGTTTTTAGAGAATAATAAAGCTAAAGCAGAAGATATCTATAAACAACTTAGAGAACAAAAAAATTAAAAAAATTGGTGTTAGTGGAAAAGTAGAAATAACTTATGAATACTATAATTAAAAAAATTTGGAAGGAGAGACAAAAATAAAATGAATGAATTAGACAAAAATTACTCGCCTAATGAGATAGAGGAAAAAGTGGTATAAGACTTGGGAGGAATCAAAATTCTTTGCAGCAAGTCTTTCATCTGAAAAGGAAAACTATTCTATAGTTATTCCACCTCCAAATGTAACAGGAATTTTACATATGGGGCACGTTTTAAATAACTCTATTCAAGATACTTTAATAAGATACAATAGAATGAGAGGTAAAAAAATACTCTTTGGATGCCAGGTTGTGACCATGCTGGAATAGCAACTCAAAAATAAAAGTTGAAAGAAAATTAGCAGAAGAAGGATTAAAAAAAGAAGATATAGGTAGAGAAAAAAATTCCTTGAAATGACTTGGGAATGGAAAGAAAAATATGGAGGTATCATAACTCAACAATTAAGAAAGTTAGGAGCTTCACTTGACTGGGATAGAGAAAGATTTACTATGGACGAAGGACTTTCTTATGCTGTTAAAAAAATCTTTAATGACTTATATCATGATGGTTTAATTTATCAAGGTGAATATATGGTAAACTGGTGTCCTTCTTGTGGAACTGCACTTGCAGATGATGAAGTTGACCACGAAGAAAAAAAGATGGACATCTATGGCAAATAAAATATCCTGTAAAAGATTCTGATGAATATATAATAATCGCTACTTCAAGACCTGAAACTATGCTTGCTGACGTGGCAGTTGCAGTTCACCCTGAAGATGAAAGATACAAAGCATTTAATAGGAAAAAAACTTTAATTTTACCATTAGTTAATAGAGAAATTCCTGTTATTGCAGATGAATATGTTGATAAAGAATTTGGAACAGGAGCTTTAAAAAAATTACTCCTGCACATGACCCTAATGACTATAATTTAGGAAAAGAAAATATAATCTACCTGTAATAAATATGTTAACTCCTGATGGAAAAAAATAGTTAATGATTATCCCTAAATATGCAGGACTTGATAGATTTGAAGCTAGAAAGAAAAATAGTTGAGGACTTAAAAGAACAAGGTTTCTTTATAAAGACTGAACATTTACACCATGCAGTAGGACAATGTTATAGATGTCAAACTGTTATTGAACCAAGAGTATCTCCTCAATGGTTTGTTAAAATGAAACCTCTTGCTGAGAAAAAGCACTTGAAGTTGTAAGAAATGGTGAAATAAAAATTCTTCCTAAGAGAATGGAAAAAATTTACTATAACTGGCTAGAAAATATAAGAGATTGGTGTATATCAAGACAAATTTGGTGGGGACATAGAATACCTGCTTGGTATGGACCAGATAGACATGTTTTTGTTGCTATGGATGAAGCTGAAGCAAAGGAACAAGCTAAGAAAACATTATGGGCATGATGTTGAATTATCTCAAGAAGAAGATGTTTTAGATACTTGGTTCTCATCTGCACTTTGGCCATTCTCAACAATGGGTTGGCCTGAAAAAACTAAGGAATTAGATTTATTCTATCCTACAAATACATTAGTAACTGGAGCAGATATCATATTCTTCTGGGTTGCAAGAATGATAATGTTTGGTATGTATGAACTTAAAAAGATACCATTTAAAAATGTATTCTTCCATGGAATAGTAAGAGATGAAATTGGTAGAAAGATGTCAAAATCTCTTGGAAACTCTCCTGATCCACTTGACTTAATAAAAGAGTTTGGAGTAGATGCTATAAGATTTTCTATGATATATAACACTTCTCAAGGGCAAGATGTACACTTCTCAACTGACTTATTAGGAATGGGAAGAAACTTTTGCAAATAAAAATTTGGAATGCTGCAAGATTTGTTATTATGAACTTAGAAGGTTTTGATGTAAAAATCTGTAGATAAAACTAAATTAGATTATGAACTTGTTGATAAATGGATAATTTCAAGATTAAATGAAACTGCAAAAAGAGGTAGAAGATTGTTTAGAAAAAAATTTGAACTTGATAATGCTGCTAAAAGCAGTTTATGAATTCTTAAGAGGAGATTTCTGTGATTGGTATGTTGAAATTGCAAAAAAATCAGACTTTATAATGATGATGAAGATAAGAAAAATTTCTAAATTAACAGCACAATATATGCTTTGGACTATCTTAGAACAAGGATTGAGATTACTTCATCCATTTATGCCATTCATCACAGAAGAAATTTGGCAAAAAAATTAAAGTAGATGGTGAAACTATCATGCTACAACAATATCCTGTAGCTGATAATAATCTAATAGATGTTAAAATTGAAAAAAATCTTTTCGAATATATAAAAAGAAGTTGTTTCTTCACTTAGAAATATAAGAGCAGAAAAAGGAATTTCTCCTGCTAAACCTGCAAAAAGTAGTTGTATCAACTTCTAATTCAGAAGAATTAGAAACTCTTGAAAAAGAATGAATTATTCATCAAGAAATTAGCTAATTTAGAAGAATTAACTTGTGGAGCAAACTTAGAAGCTCCTGCACAAAGTTCTTTAAGAGTAGCTGGAAACTCATCAGTATATATGATATTAACAGGACTTTTTAAATAATGAAGCAGAAATTAAAAAGATTAATGAACAACTTGCTAAAGTTAGAAAAAGAATTAGAGCCTGTAAACAGAAAAATTATCAGATGAAAAGTTCACTTCAAAAAGCTCCTCAACATATAATTGATAGAGAGCTAAGAATACAAAAAGAATATCTTGATAAGATAGAAAAATTAAAAAGAAAGTTTAAAAAGTTTTTGAAGAATAAATAAAATTAAGAGAGAGGGAAGAGATGGTTGCTAAAAAGAAAAATCAATTGAACCTAATATAACTGATTTAGTAAATGGTTGGTTAAAAAGCTATAATTTAGATTATAAACTTGAACAAGAAAGCTTAAATTTGAAATAGACAAAAGCACTTGATGAATATAAATCAAAAAGTGGTGGAGATGGAGGAAATAGACCAGATGCTAAACTTTTTATTACAAGATGAGAAACTAAATTATTATCCTATTTTGATAGAATACAAAGGGTATAAAGATAAATTAGTGAAATTTGATGGTAATGGTAGAGTAGATAATAGAACAAGTAAGAATGAACCTAATTATAAAAATATAAATAGCTATGCTGTTAATGGAGCTATTCATTATGCAAATGCAATACTTCATTATACAAGCTACACAGATGTAATAGCTATTGGTGTTACAGGATATAAAAAGCCAGATGAAACAATAGAACATTCAATTGGGGTATATTATGTTTCTATCTTGGAATAGGACAAGAAGTTGATAAATATACAGATTTATCATTTCTAAAAAGAAAAACTTTAATAATTTCATAAAAAGTAAATCAACTTTCTCTAACAAACGAAGAATTAGAACTACTTAAAGAAAAAAAGAAAAAAGAGATTAATACAAGTTTGACAAAAACTTAATAATGATATATATGCAAATGAAAAAGGATTAAGTGAAACTGATAGAGTGTATCTTGTATCAGCCTCTATTATAGCAACACTTGGAATATCTGGGCAAGTTACTCCTCTTGAAAAAAATCAGATTTAAAATCATCATTAGAAGAAGGAGTACAGATGGAGAAATAATTATTAGAAAAATAGAAGCTTTTTAAAGAGAAAAATCTTCCTATAAAAACAAGAACTTATTGTAAGAACTCTTAAGAATACTCTTTGCTTTCAGACAATATAAATAAACCTGTAAATGGAGAAAGTCAATTAAAAAAGAATATTTTCAAAGATAGTTGATGACTTAGGAATTTATTATAAAATTGGTTTAACAACAGATTTTACAGGTAAATTATTTAATGAAATGTATTCTTGGTTGGGCTTTACTCAGGATAAATTGAATGATGTTGTACTTACCCCTTCATATGTGGCTAACTTTCTTGTAAAACTTGCTAGAGTTAATAAAGATAGTTATGTCTGGGATTTTGCAACTGGAAGTGCAGGTTTATTAGTTGTTGCTATGAATGAAATGCTAATAGATGCAAAGGATAAAATCAAATCTCCACAAGAATTAGAACAAAAACTTTAAAAATTAAGGCAGAACAACTTTTTAGGTTTTAGAAGTACTTTCTAATATCTATATGCTGCAATTTTAAATATGATACTTATGGGAGATGGAAGTTCCAATATATTAAATAAAGATTCCTTTTGAGAGATTTTTAATGGTAATTATGCTTTTTGGAGAAGAAAAATAAAAATTTCCAGCAACAGCATTTGTATTAAATCCTCCTTATTCAGCTGAAGGAAATGGAATGATATTTGTGGAAAAAGCATTGTCTTTGATGGAGAAAGGATATGCTGCAATAATTATTCAACATTCAGCAGGTTCTGAAAAAGCTAAAGAATATAATAAAAATATTAGAAAAAAGAATACTTGCTTGCTAGTATAAAAATGCCTTTGGATTTATTTATTGGAAAGTCAAGTGTACAGACATATATTTATGTTTTTAGAATAGGAGAGGTACATCAAAAAGATGAAATGTAAAATTTATGACTTTTCTAATGATGGATATACAAGAAGTGATCGTAAAAAAGCAAGTAATAACTTAAAGGATACGGATAGGGCTAAAGAAAGATATCAAGAAATGGTAGATTTAGTTCGTTTTTGGAAAAAGTAAATTAAATATTTTTTTACAGAGAAAGAATATTATGAAGGCTATATGATCACTGAAAATGGTTCAGACTGGAATCAATCAACACCAGTAGATACAAAACCAACTATTGAAGATTTTAAAAGACAGTTGCAGATTATTTAGCTTGGGAAGTATCAAATTTATTAAAAATACAGAAAGAGAATGAAAGCCTGTAATAGATGCCTCACTGAACAAAAAAAGCTTCAAAAATGTTCAGTGGGGCGAATATAGAATGGGAGATTTATTTGATGTTATAACTTCAAAAAGGATATGATGCAGGAAATTAAAATTTATAAATAAAAATAGAAATGTATTTGATTTTTATAGGAAGAACTAAATTGAATTATGGGGGTTCAAGGATTAGTAGAAAGATTAAATACTGATCCTAATGAAGAAAAATACTATTTCAGTTAGTCAAATAGGTTCAGTATATGCACAGATAAGAAAAAAATAAATGGTATTCTAGTCAAAAATATATTTGTTTTAGTTCCTAAAGATAAAAAAATTATAAACTTATTAGTGGTAACATCAATAAATAAAACTTTAGAAAAAAATATAAAGGTGGACACACTTCTTATCCTACTTTAGATAGTTTAAAAATGATATTATTCAATTACCTACTACAAAAGATGGAAAAAAATAGATTTTGATTTTTATGGACGTTTATATAAGCGAACTCAAAGAGGAGCGTATAAGTGAACTGGTCGCTTATCTAAAGATAAGTGGTCTTGATAACTACGAATTATTAAAAAGATGAAAAACAAATAATAGAAGATTTTTTTCTAATATAAGATGGAAAGATTATCAAATAGGAAATTTGTTTGAAAGAGTTAAAACTAAAAATTATCTTATAAAGCAAAATTTACCAAAAGAACCTGTAAAAGATTATATTTTACCTGTTCTTACTTCAAGTTTTATGAATCAAGGTTTGAATTATTATGTACCAAAAAGCTGAGACTACAATTTTTAAAAAAATGTTATTTCTATTCCATCTAATAGTGATGTATATAGGGCATATTATCAGTCAAGAGAATTTACAGTATTATCAGATGCATATGCTGTTGAATGGAAAAATAAAGAAGAAAAATTTGAATCTAATGAGTATTTATTTACAGTTTCTTGTATTAATAAAGTTACAGATTTAGCCATATATTCTTATAAAAATAAATTAGGTGGCTGGAATGTTAGTAAAAATAAATATATTAAATTACCAGTTAATTCATCTGGGGAAATAGATTTTGAATATATGAAAACTTTTATTCAAGCAGTAAAAATTAATTATAAAAGATGTTGTTCTTTATGCAGATATTGAAGTGACAAAAGAAGCAATAGAAAATAGTTAATTATTTGAAAAAGTTAATTAAAATTAATATTAAAATAAACTGTACCAATAGTTTAAATGTAAAATTAGAGGTACAGTTTTTATGTGGGTGATTTGTTCCAACAGATCACCTGCTTTTTTTCATTTTACAAATTATAACAAACTATGGTATACTTTAAATTAGTTCTAAATAGAACTATTTTAAAAATAAATAAAAAGGAATGATATATATGCAAAGATTAGGTGGCTTTTTTTAATAACAAAAATTAAAACAATTACAGAGTAGAGCACTAGCACAATGTATAAGTGAACAAGGGTATAGATGCTTTTAGTGGAGAACAAGGAAAGATTTTTATTTGTACTTTGGCAAAAAGATAAAAATCACTCAAAAAAAGAATTAGCAACTGAAACAGGTTTAGCTAAGAATACAATTACAGTTATGCTTGAAAAAAATGGAAAAAAATAATTTAATTAAAAAAGAATAACAGATGAAAATGATAAAAGAAAAATCATTGGTAATTTTAACAGACTATGCAAAAGTCTTTAAAAAAATCTTTTGATGAAAATTTCAGATGAGATGTTAAAGAAGATGTATAAAAGGTTTTAGTGAAGAAGAAATAGATAAATTTTGAAGAATATTTACATAGAATTATTAGAATTTTAGAAGAAAAAGAGGAAAGGTGATAGATAATGGTAAATCAATTAATGAAATTATTGACAGAAGACTTTTAAATTTTTTTCTTAATCTAACAGTGGAACATATTTTAATTTCATTGTTAGCTATAAGTATTGCTAGTGTACTAGGGAATTATTCTAGGAATAATAATAAGTGAATATAGAAGATTTTTCAGGTTTAATATTGGGAACTGTCAATATACTTTATACTATACCTTCAATAGCACTATTGGGATTTTTTATTACTATCACAGGAGTTGGGAATACAACAGCACTTATTGCTTTAATAATATATGCACTTTTACCGATAATAAGAAGCACATACACAGGAATTGTAAATATAAATCCTTTGATTATTGAGGCATCAGAGGGAATGGGAAGTACAAAATTACAACAACTATTCAAGGTTAAATTACCTTTAGCATTGCCAGTTTTAATGTCAGGTATCAGAAATATGGTTACAATGACAATAGCACTTGCAGGTATAGCTTCATTTGTTGGAGCAGGAGGCTTAGGGGTTGCAATTTATAGAGGTATAACAACTAACAATTCAGCTATGACTTTTTCTTGGAAGCTTTACTTATAGCACTCTTTAGCCTTTGATTTTTTTGATTTTTATATTAGGAATTATGGAGAAAAAGATTGACTAATCATAAAAAGAACAAAGTATAAAAGTGAATTTTTAAACTTTATAATTTTAGGACTTTTTCATAATTATATTTGGAGCATATTTTTTTCTTTTAAATTCAAAAGAAAGATAAAAGCTATAAATATTGCAACAAAACCTATGACAGAGGGCTATATCTTTAGGACAAATGCTAACTGAACTTATTGAACAAGATACAGATTTAAAAGTAAATATGACAACTGGGGTTGGTGGAGGAACTTCCAATATACAGCCCTGCAATGGTTAAGGAGAATTTGACCTATACCCTGAATATACAGGAACTTCCTGGGAAGCTGTATTAAAAAAAGAAGGTAGCTATGATGAAAGTAAATTTGATGAATTACAAAAAGAATATAAAGAAAAAAATACAATTTAGAATATGTAAATTTATATGGTTTTTAATAATACTTATGGTTTAGCAGTAAATAAAGGATATTGCAGAAAAAAATATAATTTAAAAAAACATATAGTGATTTAGCAAAAGTATCAAATAATTTAATTTTTTTGGTGCAGAATATGATTTCTTTGAAAGAGAAGATGGCTATAAAGAATTACAAAAAGTATATAATATGGATTTTTAAAAAGCAAAATAGATATGGATATCGGGACTTAAAATATCAAGCTATGAAAGATAAGAAAATTGATGTTATGGTAATTTTTACAACAGATGGACAACTGGCAATATCTGATGTAGTTGTTTTTAGAAGATGATAAAAAAGATGTACCCATCATATAGAGCAGGAACAGTTGTAAGAAGTGAGATTTTTATCTGAAATATCCAGAGTTAAAAAGCAGTTTTAGAAAAAAATTGAAATAATATTTTTAGATGATAAAACAATGGCAGATTTGAATTATCAAGTTGAAAGTGAAGGTAAAAAAAGCCAGAAGATGTTGCAAGAGAATACTTGCAAGAAAAAAAGGTTTATTGGAGGCTAAATAATGATAGAATTTAAAAATATTAGTAAGAGTTATGGAAATCAAGAAAGTAATAAAAAGATTTTTAATTTGACTATTGAATGTGGAACATTTTTTAACTATCATAGGTTCATCAGGTTCTGGGAAAACAACAATTTTAAAAATGATAAATGGTCTTATAAAGGCAGATAAAGGTGAAGTACTGATAAATAATAAAAAAATATTCAAGATGAAGATTTAATTGAACTTAGAAGAAAAAAATAGGTTATGTAATTCAAGGAAATATTTTATTTCCACATTTAACAGTTTTTTTCGATAAATATTGCTTATGTATTAAATTTAAAAAAATATGATAAAAAAAGAAATTGAAAAAGATAGTAAATGAAAAAAATGGATATGTTAAATCTTTCAAGAGATTTAAAAGATAGACTACCAGATGAACTATCAGGTGGGACAACAACAGAGAGTTGGAATAGCAAGAGCCTTAGCAGCAAATCCCTGATATAATATTGATGGATGAGCCATTTGGAGCAGTTGATGCTATCACAAGATATCAGTTACAAAAAAAGATTTAAAAGGAATTACATAAAAAGACAGAAGCAACTATTGTCTTTTATAACTCATGATATAACTGAAGCTTTAAAAATTAGGAACAAAGGTTTTAGTATTGGATAAAGGAGAAATTCAACAATATGATGTACCTAAAAAAATATTTGTTCTAATCCTAAAAATGACTTTGTGAAAACAATTATTAAAAAAATGGCAGAGATGTAGAACAAATTTTTAAAAATGATATAATAAAATATAGAAAATATAGAGGAGGCTAATTATGAAAATTTATGATTTTACTGTGAAAAAAATAGAAAAGGTGAAGATGTTTCTTTAGAAAAATTTTTAAAGGAAAAGTCTTTATTGATTGTTAATACTGCAACTAGATGTGGATTCACTCCTCAATATGATGAGTTAGAAGCTTTATACTCAAAAATATAATAAAGATGGTTTTGAAGTTTTTAGACTTCCCTTGTAATCAATTTGGAAATCAAGCTCCTGAAAGTGATGATGAAATTCATACTTTCTGTCAATTGAAACTACAAAGTTAAATTTGACCAATTTGCAAAAGTTGAAGTTAATGGTGAAAATGCTATACCACTTTTTCAAATACTTTAAAAAGAACAAAAAAAGGATTTACTGGCTTTTGATCCTAAGCATAAACTAACTTCTATACTTAATGAAATGCTTTCAAAAAAATGATCCTGACTTTGCTAAAAAAAGCCAGATATAAAATGGAATTTTACTAAGTTTTTAGTAGACAAGTCTGGGAAATGTTGTAGCAAGATTTGAACCTACAACAAGTGCAGAAGAAATCGAAAAAAAGAAATTAAAAAAATATCTATAAAATGAAATTAGCTCTTCTTAATAAGAGAGCTTTTTTTATGCTATAATATTTACATATAAATATTAAAATAAGGAGGTTGGACTTTGTTTAAAAAAATTTATTTCATATTATAAGCCCTCATAAGAAAAATGTTTTTTTAGATTTACTAGCAGCTTTTTCTTATTTCTATTTGTGATTTATTCTATCCTATATTAACTCGTTCAATATTATATGATTTTTATCCCAAATAGAAAAATTAAAAAAACAATTTTTTTCTATTTTCTATTTATCTTAGCATTAATCTATATTTTTTTAAAAATGCTATCTAATTATTTTTGTTGGCTATTATGGGACATATTGTTGGAGTAAAAATACAAGCAGATATGAGAAGAGATTTATTTAAGCATATTCAAAAATATGCCCATATCTTATTTTTGACAAAGAAATCAGACTGGGGATATTATGTCAAGGATAGTAAATGACCTGATAGATATTTCAGAACTTGCTCACCATGGACCTGAAGATGTTTTTCATATCAGGTGTTCTAGTTTTAGGTTCTTTTTTTCTATCTAATTAATTTAAATCCTCTATTAACTTGTATAGTTTTTCTTCTTTATTCCAATTTTAGCTCTACTTACTATTTTTCTTAAGAAAGAGAATGATGAGAGCCTTTTGCTGAAACAAGAACTACTGTTGGTGCTATAAATGCAAATTTATCAAATTCTATTTCAGGAATTAGAGTGTCTAAATCTTTTAATAATAGCAAGTTTGAATTTAAAAAAATTTGAAGAAGGAAACTCTAAATATATCATTGCAAGAAAGGCAGCATACTTTTTGGTTAGCTGTTTTTTTCAAGGTGGAGTTTACTATATCATAGATACTCTTTATCTTGTTATGCTTTTTAAGTGGAACTTTATTTACTTATTACAATAAGATTACTGTAGTAGATTTTTGTTACATATATGTTATTTCATTAATTTATTAATAACTCCTATAAAAAAAGGCTTATTAACTCAGTAGAACAATTTCAAAAATGGAATGAGTGGCTTTTAGAAGATTCTATGAAGTAATAACTGTTCCTCAAGAAGAAGAAGGTAAAAATTGAAGTTGGAAAGTTAAATGGTAACATAGTCTTTGATGAAAGTTACTTTTAGATATGAAGAAAAATGAAAATGTTTTTTTGAGAAATTTCTCTTTAAATATTAAAGCTGGAACAAATGTAGCTTTTAGTTGGTGAATCAGGAGTTGGTAAAAAGTACTATCTGCCATTTAATTCCAAGATTCTATGAAATTTTTATCTGGTAAAATTACTATAGATGACATAGATATTAAAGATATGACTTTATCTTCACTTAGAAAGAATATAGGAATTGTAAGTCAAGATGTTTTTCTATTTACAGGAACTATAAAAGAAAATATTGCCTATGGAAAATTAGATGCAACTGATGAAGAAATTTACAGAGCAGCTAAATATGCAAATATCCATGACTACATTATGACTTTAGAAAAAGGATATGATACTCAAGTTGGTGAAAAGAGGTATTCGTTTATCAGGAGGACAAAAAGCAAAGAATATCTATTGCTAGAGTTTTTCCTAGCTAACCCTCCTATTCTAATTTTAGATGAGGCAACAAGTGCTCTAGACAGTATAACTGAAAGAAACATACAAAAATCTCTAGATGAACTTAGTGAAGGTAGAACAACTTTAGTGGTTGCCCATAGACTTACAACTGTAAGAAAAGCTGATGTCATAATTGTTATCACAAAAGATGGAATAGCTGAAATGGGAAATCATGATGAATTAATGAAGTTACAAAGGAATTTATTATAAGTTAAATCAAGTTTTAAAAAGACAGAAGCTGTTGCAAAAATAAATTTTTAATCTAAAGTAAAAAAATAAGTGAGTTACGAATGGAAATTTTAGATAAAAAAATTAAAAGCAAGTGAGCCGAGTAAATGTCGGTATGTCTGAAGCAACTTGTTGCAATCTTAGAAAGTCTTAATGAACTTGTTCATTTAGAGTTTCTTAGATCTAATTTCTGAAGCTAGCAATTTATTGCGAGCTTATGATGCAGAACATTAATTTTTTTATCGTTAAGAAATTTACTCAGTAACGAACTATTTTTTTACTTTTTATTAATTTACAACAGTTTTTTTAATATTTTGTTTTATTTTTTTATTTTTTTCAATGAACGTTTATACTCTCTAAAAACTATTCCATCTATCATGGAACCACATCCATTGTTCTGGATGTTTTTCTAATAACATCTTCCATAATATTTATTAGATATTGCACATTATTTTTGTACATCTTCCTTGAAAATTACCTGTTTTTTTCAATTCTATTTCATCTGTAACATAGATGGTAATTGTGTTATCATCATTAAAAAGTGTTATAGACAAGTAAGAAAGGTAAAGTCAAACTTCAATGCCATTGATACTGCTCCACTAGGTGCTTTTTGTTTGCTTTACCAAAGAAATTAACTATAGCTCCCTTTATCTCTATGATCAGAAAATAGTGCAATAACTTTTTTTCTCTCAATTTAGAAATTAAAACTCTACTTGTTCTTTCATTTTTTTCTATTACTTCCATATAATTTGCTTTTCCTCTAAGCTTTTGTAATATAATCATTTATATATGGATTTCTTTGCTTTTTTTAGCAACAGTAATAATTTTATTCTCACCTGTACAAACTGTACTTGCTTCCATATTTCCCATGTGCATAGTAGCAGCCATAACCCCTTTATCTTTTTTACAAGCATTCAACATACTTTCTTGATTTATAATCTTTTATATTTTTAGGATTCTTTAGATATTTATCAAACCATAGTGAGCATAAAAAAATGCCTTTTATCATTATTCTAAAAGATTTTTCTTGCAATCTTTTCAATTTCCTCGTCACTCTTTTTCAGGAAAAAGCCATTTTCAAATTCATAAGAGCTGTCATTCTTCTACTTTTAATTAATTTATATGTAAGATTTCCTAAAAAAATCTCCAAACTTAAATCTCAATTTTTTTCAGGTAATAAAGAGTAATAAAAAAATAAAAAAATCTAGCAACAATATATTGAATAAAATACATAGTAAAATCTCCTTTAAATTTTTTTCTAATTTATTATAACATATTTTACAGACTTGCTATTCTATTTTTAAATATGTTATAATATTCGATGAATAAAAAAATACTTTGGAGGTAAAAATGAAAATTGGAATAATTGGTGCTATGCACGAAGAAATAGTTGAATTAAAAAAAGTTCAATGACTGATATAAATGAAATAGAAATTAGTAATTTAAAAATTCTATGAAGGAAAATTATGCTCAAAAAGATGTTGTCTTAGTAGAAAGTGGTATAGGAAAAAGTTAATGCTGCAATATCTACAACTCTTTTAATTTCTAATTTTTAAAGTTGACAAAAATAATATTTACAGGAGTTGCTGGAGCAGTTAATCCTGATATTAAAAGTTACTGATATTGTTATTGCTACTGATTTAGTTGAATCTGATATGGATGTAACAGCAGGTGGAAACTATAAATTAGGGAGAAATTCCCAAGAATGAAGAGTTCTAACTTTTAAAGCTGATCCTTATCTTTTTACTTTAGCTGACTCAGTTGCTACAAAACTTTTTTTGGAACTGAGAGAGTTCATAAAGGAAGAATAATAAGTAGAGATGAATTTGTAGCTTCATCTGAAAAAGTAAAAAAACTTAGAGAAATTTTTTTGAAGCTGAATGTGTTGAGATGGAAGGAGCAGCAGTAGCTCATGTCTGTGAAGTTTTAAACATACCATTTATAGTTTTTAAGATCAATTTCTGATAAGGCTGATGATGAAGCTGGAATGACTTTTTGATGAGTTTGTAAAAATTGCTGCAAAAAAATTCAAAAATCAATAGTAGAAGGAATTTTTATCAATTATAAAATAGATGGAGGGAAAAATGAATATCGATGCTTTACTAGAAGAATTATATGCTTATTCTATGTTTAGTATAAGACTTGGTTTAGATAATATTAAAGAAATCTGTAAACACCTAGGAAATCCACAAAAATTCATATAAGGTTATACATATAACTGGAACTAATGGTAAAAGGTTCTGTTTCAACAACAGTTGAAAGAATCCTAATAGATGCTGGATATAAGGTTGGAAAATACACTTCACCTCATATACTTGAATTCAATGAAAGAATATCTTTTTGATGACAAGTATATCAGCAATGAAGATGTTGCTAAATATTATGAAAAAGTTAAGAAGATTATTGAAGAACATAAAGATACAAGCAACATTCTTTGAAGTTACAACTGCTATGATGTTTGATTATTTCAAAGATATGAAAGCTGAATATGTAATTTTAGAAGCTGGTATGGGTGGAAGATATGATGCAACAAATATTTGTAATAATACTGTATCAGTGATAACTAATGTTAGCTTAGAGCATACAGAGTACTTAGGAGATACTATTTATAAAATAGCAACTGAAAAAGCTGGAATAATTAAAAAAACTGTCCTTATACTATCTTTGCTGACAATAATCCTGATGTAAAAAAAGCAATTGAAGAAGTTACAGATAAATATGTAAATGTCCTAGATAAATATAAAGGATAGCACATATAAACTTGATTTTAATACTTTTTACAACAAATATAAATATAAATGGAAATATCTATGAATATTCACTTTTTGGTGATTATCAATATAAAAAAACTTTTTTATGTGCCTATGAAGTTGTAAAATACTTAGGGTATAGATGAAAATATAATAAAAGAAGCAATTAAAAAAAGGTTGTATGGCAATGTAGATTTGAAGTATTCTCTAAAAATCCTCTTGTGATTTTTTTGATGGAGCTCATAATGCTGCTGGTGTTGAAGAACTTATAAAAATTGTAAAACAACACTTTTCTAAAAGATGAAGTTACTGTGTTAGTGTCTATTTTAAAAAGATAAAGATAGGGTTTCAATGTTTAGAAAAACTAAATGAAATATCTTCTAGTATAATCTTTAACATCTATCCCAGACAATCCAAGAGCTTCAACAGCAAAGAGAATTATATGATTATGTTGAAAAATAAAAAAGATTTTTGAATATGAAGAAGATCCAATAAAAGCATATAATTTAGCTTTTAAGCAAAAAGAGAAAAGCTTACTATATGTTGTGGTTCTTTCTACATCTTTAATTAAGTTAAAAGAGGGGTTAAATGGATAAAAAGAATACAAAATCATCAAATAGGGAGAAGCCTGTAAACAAAAAGCAAGAAGCTTCTAAAAAGAAAGGAACTCTAATACTAATAATACTAAAAAAATAAGGTGAATACAAATACTAATCCAAAAGGTTAAACCTAAGGTTAAGAAAAAAACTAGTATAAATTTTCCAAAAATTTCTTAACTTTATAGTTTTTTTCTTGTATTTATTATTTTTACTTTCTTTATGTATAAAAAGTTTCTAACCAAGAAAAAGTTAGAGCAGGCTATAGTAGAAAATACAACTAAACAAGTACTTGCAGCTATGGATCTTAGAAATAATGAATTTCTATGGTGGAACTAAAAACAGAAATTAAAAAAAGAGGAAAAAGTTCAAGAAATAAAAAGAAGAAAAAGAAACTTGAAGAAGATGTAGTTGAAACTCCTAAAGAGCTACCAAAAGAAACAACTATTGAGAAGAAAACTGAAGCTCCTAAAGAAGAGAAGGCTCCTGTTGTAAATGATAAAAAGAGCTTAAAGCAGAAGCTAAAACTGAGAAAAAGAAGACTGTAGCTAAGGTTGAAGAAACTAAAAAGAGGAAAAGAAAGTTGAAAAAAACCTAAGCCAGAAGAAACAACTACTGAAAAGAAAACTGAAGTTCCTAAAGAAGAAAAGCTCCTGTTGTAAAATGATAAAAAGAAGTCAAAAGCAGAAAGCTAAAAACTGAGGAAAAAGAAAGCTGAAGCTAAGGTTGAAGAAACTAAAAAGATGAAAAAGAAAGCTGAAAAACCTAAAAGAAGCTACTTCTGAAAAGAAAAGCTGAGATTTCTAAAGAAGAAAAAAAGCTACTAAAAAGGTTGAAGAAGCTAAAAAAATAGAAGAAGGTAGAGAAACAGTCAAAAAAAGTTATGTTAGAAAAAGAAGCAAAAAAAGAAGTTAAAAAAAGAAGAAAAGAAAACTGAAGAAAAAGGCTAAAACTGAAGAGAAAAAAATCTACTGTAAAAAAGCTGAGGAAGCTAAAAAAAGAAGTGAAAGAAAGAAGAAAAAGCTACTCCTAAAAAAAGTTGAAGAAACTAAAAAAAAAGTAAAGAAAGAAGAAAAGAAAAACTGAAAAAGAAAGAAGTAAAAAAAGAAGAAATAAAAGACTATTAAAACTAAAAAAAGAACCTGCTGAACATTTAAGTAATGAACAAGTTAAGGTAAAAATTAAATAAAGAGATTAAAGAGGTTGAGGGGACTTACACTCCTTAAAAACTATATGGAGGAGATATGTACACATATACCACTGTTAGAGAAATTGCAGATTCATTAAATTTAGAAATATTAAATGAAGGAAATTTAGACTTAAAAAAATTGATATTCCCTAATATCTATCAAATTGGTTATGAACTTGTTGGTTTTTTTAGATAAAGATAGTGATGAATTAAATAGATATATCAATATCTGTAGTTTAAAAAGAATCAAGATTTATGGCTACTTTTTTTCTAAGGAAAGAAAAGAAAAAGTTATTTCAGAATATATGGCACTTGGTTTCCCAGCTCTAATCTTTTTCAAAAGATGCTATTATAGCTGAAGAATTCTATTATTATGCTAAAAAAATACAACAAAAAAATATTCTTTTTAAGTAATGAAAAAGGCTTCTGTTACTGTAAGAAAATTAAAATTTTTTTCTTTCTAGAGCACTATCTGTTGAGGAAGAGTATGAAGATTATTCTCTTATGGAAATTCATGGTGTTGGAGTATTGATGACAGGTTATTCCAAATGCTAGAAAAGGAGTTATGATAGAGCTACTTGAGAGAGGTCACCGTATGATAACAGATAAAGAAATCTTAGTCATACGTCGTGTTGGTGAAAAATGATTTGCTTGGTTACAATGGAAAAAGAAAGTAAAAGCTGGGGCATTTTTATCTAGAAGATATACAAAATGGTTCTGTCGATGTTACAGATCATTTTGGAGTAAAATCAACAAGAATAGAAAAAAAGATAAATATTCTTATAGTTTTAGAAGAATGGAAAGAAAAAAAGAATTCTATGATAGACTTGGACTTGATACACAATATGAAACTTTTTGTTGGTGAAAAAAATACAAAAAGTTTGTTATACCTGTTAGAAAAGGAAGAAATCTAGCTGTTATCATTGAAACAGCAGCTCTATCATTTAGATTAAAAGAGAATGGGACATAATACTCCTTTAGAATTTCTTAATAAAGTCTCAAGAAATAATACAAAAAGAAAGAAAAAAAGAGGGAAGAAAAATATGAATACAAATAGTTTAGCAGTTACAAAACTAATAAATGAATTTGACTTTAGAAGTCAAAATATGGTAGAGATAAAGTGACAAGTACATATATAAAATCTTCTAATGTATACCGTCCCTCTTTGTCACTTATAGGATTTTTTTGATTTGATAGAAGAAGTTTCTAATATAGGTATACAAATATTTTCAAAAATAGAATTTAATTTCTTAGAAAAACTTTGTCCCTACAGAAAGAATTAATAATTTAAAGAAAGTTTTCTTTATCATTTTGATATACCTATGATAGTACTGACAGAAGATGCTAATGCTCCTGATTACTTCTTTGAATTAGTACAAAAAGTGGTCATATTTTTAGCTATTGCTCCATATAAAAAAATCTTCTCAAATAATTGCAAACTTTAATAACTACTTGGACTCTTTCTTCTCAGAAACAATAAGTGTCCATGGAGTTTTAGTTGAACTTTTTTTGGTTTTGGAGTCTTTACTTACAGGTAAAAAGTGGAATAGGAAAAAAAGTGAAACAGCGTTAGAGCTTATACATAGAGGTCACAGACTTATAGCGGATGACATGGTTAAATTCTATAGAGATACTCAAGGAGACATTGTAGGTAAATCAGCTGAACTTCCATTCTTTATGGAAATAAGAGGTTTAGGAATTATTGATATAAAAAAACTTTATATGGAATGAGTTCTGTAAGATTATCTAAAAGATTGGATATGATAATAGAGCTAAAAGCACTTGATAACTCTGATTATATGTCAGCTCCAACAACTCATCTATATGAAGATGTACTAGGAAAACCTATTAAGAAAAAGAATACTTGAAATTTCTTCAGGTAGAAATGCTGCTGCCATGGTTGAAGTTATGGTTATGGACTATATGTCTGGTTTACTTGGTCAAAAAAATAAAAAGAAAGGAAAAATATAAATTGAAAGAATTTATTGAAAAAAATTTAAAGAAATAAAAAGCTATTATTGAAGAAAAATCAAAAATATTATACTAACAGCTCATGTCAATCCTGATGGTGATGCTGTAGGTTCAGGACTAGGGTTTATTTCTTACATTAAAAAGAAAATTACAAAGATAAAAATATTAGATTTGTTTTACAAGATAGTATTCCTTATACTACCAAATTTTTTTAAAAAGGTTCTGAAGAAATAGAAACATATAACAGTGAAGAAAAAAATATTCAACTGATTTATTGATATTTTTTTAGATTCAGCTACAAGAGAAAGAACTGGAGAAACTGGAAAGAAAATATAGAAGCAAAACTTAGTATTAATATCGATCATCATATGAGTAATCCAAGTTATGGAGATGTGAATTGTGTTATAACATATTCATCTTCAACTTCTGAAATCGTTTATCACTTTATCAAATATATGGGCTTATCCGATAAGTTTAGCTACAGCTGAGGCTTTGTATTTAGGTCTGGTAAATGACACAGGAAATTTCTCTCATAGTAATGTAAAAAGTTGAAACTATGATGATGGCTACAGATTTAATTTCACTTGGTGTAAATAATAACTATATAGTAACTAATTTTTTTAAATTCAAATTCTTATCAAACTTTAAAAATGTTAGGAGATGCCTTAACAAAGTTTGAATTTTTATCCTGAAAAGAAATTATCATATTATTATTTAGATCAGACAACTATGCAAAAAAATATGGAGCTAAAAAAAGAAGATACTGAAGGGATAGTTGAAAAAAATTCTATCATACTATGAAGCTTCTGTTTCATTATTTTTTTGAGGGAAGAAGCTGATGGAAAAAAATCAAAGGAAGTATGAGATCCAAGTATGAGACAAATGTCAATAAAATTGCTGCTCTTTTTTTGGTGGTGGTGGTCACTATAAAGCCGCAGGTTTTTTTCAAGTGATTTAAGCCCCTAAAGAAATCTTAGATATTGTTTTTAAAAAAACTTAGACTGAGGTAATAAAAAAATGAAAAAAATAAAAAAATATTGGTCATTTTAATTTTTAAGTCTTTTATTAATTTCTTGTGGTGAGAAAAGAAGAAACTGTTGAAAAAGGTTGAACAAATATTTTATACTGCTATGCCTAAGCAAGAGTATAATTTAAATCCTCAATCTTATACTGGAAATGAAAGAGCTTTTAATAACTCAAATATTTGAAGGCTTAACTGAATTAAAAGATGAAGGTGCAAGATATGTTGGAGTACTTAATATCGAGCATTCAGATGATTTTTAAAGAATGGATTTTTTTACTTTAAGAGATGATTTAAAATGGTCTGATAATCAAAAAAATAACTGCTGAAACTTATCTTGAAAGTTGGTTAAATACCCTAGAAAAACTCAAATTCAGATGAGATACATAGAATGTTTGTTATCAAGGGAGCAGAAGATTTTTGCTAAGAAAAAAAGTAGATAGAAGTTCTGTTGGTATAAAAAGCTCAAGAAAACAAATTGATTGTAACTTTAAATTCTTCAATTAAGAACTTTGATGAATGGGTAAGTAATCCTATATTTCTATCCCAATCAGAGAAGAAAATGCTAGTTTAACTCTTGATAAAAAGATTGTAAATGGTGCTTTTTAAGGTTTCTACTTACAATGAAGATTCAATTGTTTTAGTGAGAAATGAAAATTACTGGGATAATGTCAATACAAAATTGAAAAGAAGTCAATATTGCTCTTGTAGAGAATGATATTATGGCTTATGAGATGTTTTCCCTCGTAATGAAATAGACTATTTTTGGAGAACCATTTTACTCTATACCTTTTTGATAGATTAGGACAAGTGAATACTTTACCAGAAAAAAATTAGTTTTTTTCCTAGCACTAGATATTGGTATATCTCTATACCTAATGAAACTAATGAAAAGATATTTGAAAAAGGCTGAATTAAGAAAAGCTTATGTATGCTGTGAGTGATCCTGAATTTATGGGAAAAGTTATAATAGAAAATAACTCTCCTAGTATTTTTTTGAGCATCCTCATCCTTCTTCAGAAGTTTTTAAATAAAGCTAAGGAAGACTTTGAAAAAAATTAAATATTAAATTCTCAGAGACTCCTTATATAGCTTATTTTTTTCGGCTGATAATTTATTAGAAAAAAATTACTATTATCAACTGTTAAAGAATGGGTAGGTAATTTTAAAATCCCAATAAGAGTTAGTTCTAGTACTGATTCTCCTATAACTTTCAAAAATTGAAAAATTATTTAGTTGGAACAAATAATAAAAAAATGATTTATATCACTATATAAATTATAAATATAAAACTAAGATAAAAAAACAGATGAAGAATTCTTAGATTCTTTAGTTGTTATTCCACTCTTACAGGAATATAACACTGTTTTTATCTCGTTCAAGTGTAAGAGGTTTAAATCTTACTCCTAGTGGAGATTTATACTTAAAAATATCAATATCCAATAAAAAAAATGTAGCTGTTGCAAAATTAAAATTTTCAAACCTAAAGTAAAAATAAGTGAGTTACGAATGGAAATTTTTAGATAAAAAAATCAAATAGAATGAGCCGAGCAAATGCAGGGTGTCTGAGTGCAACAGTTTCCTGATTTGCAGCTATTCTGATTTTTTATCGTTAAAAAATCTACTCAGTAACTCACTTACTTTTTTTACTTTTTTATTGCAACAGCCCACTTATTAATTTTATTTTTTTCTCTATGGATATGTATTGCATTAGCTTGATGTAAAAGGTGTTACAGTTAAATCTGTAATTTGTATTTTTATCAGGAAGATTTACAACATAAGCTATAGTATCTGCAATATCTTCTGCATATAGAGGTTCTATTCCTCCATAAACTCCATCTGCTCTTTCCTTATCTCCCTTTAAATCTAACCAAACTAAATTCTGTATCAACAAGTCCAGGTTTTTATGTTTGTAACCTTTATTTTTTTATCTATAAGTTCAGATCTCATTGAATCACTGATAGCTTTTACAGCAAATTTTGTTGCACAGTATATGCTACCATGAGGATATGCAATTTCTCCTGCAACAGAACCTATATTTATAACTGTACAAACTTTATCAGTTGCTATCATAAGAGGTAGTATTGTATTAGCAATATATGTAAATCCTTTTATATTAGTATCAACCATTCTATCAACATCTTCCATGTTGTATTCATATAGTTTTTTTCTAATCCAACTGCTAATCCTGCATTATTTACTAATATTTCTATTTTTTTCCATTCATCATCTAAATGAATTTATATTTTTCAAAACATCTGAATAACTTCTTACATCAAATACTAAAGTTTTTTTACTTTAATTCCATATTGCTTTTTCAAGTTTTCTCTTTTAATTCATTTAAAATATTTTTCTCTTCTAGCACAAATAATAAGGTTAGCTCCCATTTCAGCTAATTTTTTTCAGCTGTAGCTTTTTCCTATTCCAGAGCTTGCACCAGAGATAAATGCAATTTTTCCCTTTAATATTACTTTTCCATAACAACCTCCTATAAAAATTATTTATTTTTAGAGAGTTTATCATCTCTTTAATTTCTGTGAATCTTTTTCTTCAAGTATTCTTCACTTTCAGCATAAGCCCCTAGTGCTTCAATAGATGAATCCATATGATATTTTGCTTTTATTTTTTTATCTCCTAAAAGCTGCATAACAATAAGCTAGTTCTAAGTCTTCTGAATATGGTGCTTTTCCTTCTACCATATATAGCCTTCTTGCTTCTAAAAAGTTTTTTTCAATAGCTTCTTCATATTTTCCTAATCTAGTCAGACATTCACCCTAATTCCATATTTATCCATCTGTCTCTCTCACCTAGATCATATGATTTTTCTTTAAAAATTCTTCACCATTTTTCATATTTTCCTAATAAATCATACATTTTTCCAATACTTGATAATAAATAAGTATCTGTCTTATATCTTTCTTCTTTTTCATAAGCTTCTAAAAAATACTTAAGAGCTTTTTCATACTCATTTAGGTCTCTGTAACATAATCCAAATTCAAGACTAATCCAAGCATCGTTTCTTCCAAGTGATCTAGCTTTTTGAAAGTATTCTAACGCCTTTTTCATATTCTCCTAAATTACGATAACAAAAAGCTATTTGAGAAATGCAGTAGGTATCTTTACCTGCTCCTAAAGATTTTTTTCAAATTTTTGAAATAGCTTCTCTATAGTATTCTAAAAACATTAAACAATAACCATACTCAATATAAAATTGAGGATCGTCTATTCCTATTTTTTTCAATTTTTTTCAAGATATTTTTAATTGTTCTTTATATTCTTGTCTTTCTTCATAAAGATGTGCAATATTAGATAATACAAAAAAATATCATTTTTTTAAACTCTTCAAAATTTTTCCAACATTAAAGAATATTTCAATGCTTCTTCATTGTTTTTTTAAAAGCTTTTTAAACAATTAAACATATTAGCATATAGCCAACTATCTTTTTCTTCCTAAGCTTTCTACTTTTTTTAAAAATATTCTATAGCTTCTTCATATTTATCAATATTTTTGATATATATAAGCTATTTCTGATAATACCCATGTTTTTCTTATATATATCATTATCTAATTCACCTGAATTAATTATTATTAGATAATATTTCAAAAGCTTCTTCATATTTTTCCTAATTCTTTTATAGCACATCCCTATCTCAGCATTTGTCCAAGCCACTTTATTACCTAATTGTTGTGCTTTTTAAATATGCTTCTAAAGCTTCTTTATATTTTTTTCTACATTGCGATATGCCCAACCTAGTTGTGAGTATATCCAAGCATCTTCTCTACCTTGATTTTTTTAGCTTTTTAAAAAAATATTTTTGCTGCTTCATCAAATTGCTTTTAACTCTACCAAACAATATCCAAACTCAGAATTAATTGATGGATTATTCTTTTCTCTCTCTTCTACCACTCTTAATACTTCTAATGCCTTTTTCATAATTTTTTTATCAGCAATATATGCTCTAATTAATTTTTTTCTACACGCTCAATATCTAGTTGCTCTACTGGAAGTATCTTAACTTCATGTATTATCTCTTGATATTCTTTTTGATATTTTATCCATTTTTTTACCTCTTATGATGGTTTTTGATAAAACACTTATCATTTCCTTTTATTTCGTCAAATTGTTCTTTTTAAATGTTCTTCATTTTCAGCACGAGAACCTAAAGAATCTATAGATAATTTCATATGTTTTTTTCAGCTTTCTTTTTTATCACCTAAAAGCTGCATAGCAATAAGCAAGTTCTAAATCTTCTAAATCAACTACATCTCCTTCTTTAAGAGAAAGTTTTTCTTGACTCTACAAGTTTTTTTAACAGCTTCTTCATATTTACCAAGCCTTCTTAAACATCTTCCTATATTACAGATATACCAACTATTTTTTTGCTAATTTATAAGCTTTTTGAATAGGCATCTAAAGCATCTTTATATCTTTCTAAATCAAAGTATATATTAGCAACTCTTGACCAAATCCATTCATCTTTTTCTACCTAATTTTTATAGCTTTTTTTCAAAATATTTAATAGATTCTTTTTGCTTTTATCATCATTATAAGCAAGTTCCCAAGCAATTTCTGAGTTAATCCACATATCATCTCTTCCTAATGCTTTTGCTGCATTCAAATAATATAAAGCTTCTTCAGCATTGGAATCATCTTTTTCTTCCAATAAGCCATCCAATTTCTGAATTGATAAATATCTTTTCTCCAGTATTATTACGTCTTTTATCTTTTTCAAGAAGCTCTAAAGCCTTCTTTTAATCTTTCAATACCTTCATCATATTTTTTTCTAATCTACCCTAAGCATTGACCGATTTCTGCATTAATCCAAGAATCATCTCTTCCTAATTTTTTTCAGCTTCTAATAAAAAAATTCTAAAAGCTTCTTCATATCTATCCAGTTCATTATAAAGCCAACCTATATCAGATAATAACCAAATTTCTTCTTTATCTTCTTCATAGGCTAATAAATAGTATTCAAGAGCTTCTTCATACTTATCAAGATCTTTATAACATATACCGATTTCTGAATTAATCCAAGCATCATTTCTTCCAAGTTCTTTTTGCTTTTTAAATGATATTTTTAAAGCAGTTTTTTTCACTACCTAAAAGACGATAGCAGAATCCTATTTGAGAATTTAAATAAATTTCTTCATTAAGTTCTTCTTTTAACTTGAAGTCCTTTTTTTAAATTTTGTTATAGCTTCCTTATATTTTTTTCTAATCTCATTAAACAGAAACCATATTCTGTATAGAACCAACAATCTTTTTCTTCCAAGTTTATCTATTTTTCTTAAGATATTTTAGTCCATCTTTATATTTTTCCTAGTCCATCATAAGTCCATGCTATTTCTGATAATAACCAAATATCTTTTTTTATAGTCCTTGAAATTTTTTTCAGCTAATAAATAATGTTCTAGAGCTTTTTTTAAGGTTTTTTCTAATCTCTTAAAACATATAGCCATTTGAATATTAATCCAAGCATCATCTTGTCCTAATTTTTTTAGCTTTTTTTAAAATATTTTTAGAGCTTCTTCATACTTTTTCTGTTCTTGCATATACTTTCCCATACTCTGCATTTATCCACTCATCTTTTTCTACCTAATTTTTTTACTTTAGCTAAGTAATTTAATTCATCATCAAACTTATCTAAAACACCATAAATCCAAGCTATTTCTGATAATATCCAGATACTTTTTTCTCCATTTCTCTCATTTGCTAGCAAATAAGATTCCAAAAGCTTCTTCGAATTTATCTATTTCTTTATAACAAATTCCAAGTTCAGCATTTATCCAATCATCATCTCTTCCTAATTCTTTTTGCCTTAAAAAAAGATGTTCTAATGCCTCTTCATATCTACCTAAAATACGGAATGTCCAACCTATTTGAGAATTGATCCAAATATCATCTCTTCCCATTTCACTCGCTTTTATAAGTGCTTCTAGAGATTCTTCATATCTATGTTGTTCACCTAGACAATATCCAAGTTCAGAGTAAATCCATATTTCATTTCTTGGATCAGTTTTAGAATTGATAATAGATTTTTAATAAATCCTCTGCTATATCATAAGCTTCTATTCTGTCATACATCCAAGCTAAATAAGAATATACTTGTACTTTATTATCTTCTGTTTTTTTATATAATTTTTTTAGCTTTTAAAGCATATTCAATAGCTTCTTCTTGATTTTCTTCAAGTAATTTATTCTTTGATAACTCTATATATATATTTAATAAATAATTTTTAATTTCATCATCATCTGGTCCAATTTCATCAGCTCTTAAAAAAATATTTTTCTGCATTTTTCATAATCATCTAGAAAGTAATAAGAATAACCTATTCTATAATTCCAACGTCTAGTGTCTTTTTTTCTTCTGTTTCTATAGTTTTTTTAAAGATTTCAATAGCTTTATTATATTCACCTATGTTTGTTATATGCTCTACCTTGTTCACTTATAATTTGACTATTTAGTTGTTCAACTGGTAGTTCTTCTATCATATCAATTATTTCTTGATATTTTTTTCTAAATTATCTAAAGAATCAATTTTTTTGTTAGTATTTCTTCTACTGTTTTTCATTGCCTCACCCCTTAAATGATTTCATATCAATAGTATATCTTATTTTTCTTTTTTTCAAAAAAATTTATTGCAAAAAAATAAGAAAAAAATAAAAAAAAATCAATTGTAAATTATTTCAATCTACAATTGATTTTTCATATTTAATTAAACTTTTTATTTATTTTACAGAAGCTTCATAGATTCCTTCAATAGTAGCTGCTAAAGTTTTTATTGAATTCATCATCAGTTTGTTGAGCTGATAATCCTTCAGTTAATGCTCTTGAGAAACTTGCAATAACTCCTTTATTTTTTTAGAAAGAATATCGTTAGCTTTTTTTCTCTTGAGTATCCTCCAGATAAAGCAACAACTCTAACTACTCTTGGGTGTTTTGTGAATTCTTCATAGAAGTTTTCAACTGTTGGTAAAGTAAGTTTTAACATAACATTTGAAGTTTCAGGTAAAAGCATTAAGATGTTTTTCTAATTTCATCTCTTAATATTTCTTCACATTCAACTTTATCAACATTGTTAATATCTACTTCAGGTTCTATTATAGGTACAAGTCCTGCTGCAACTATTTGAGCTGCAACTTCAAATTGTTGGTCAACAACTCTTGCTATACCAGCTGGAGATGCTTTTTTTAATAACTGAACGCATTTTTTTGTTCCAAAAATATGTCTTTCATTAGCTTTCTTTAAAAGATCTGCTAATCCTGGGTTTGGTTTCATTGTTTGAACACCATCAGCATCTAAATCATTAAGTCCTTTATCTATTTTTTTAAGAAAGGTAAAATTCTCTTTTCTTCCCATAAGAAATCTGCTGTATATTTTTCCATCTATTTTTGCTATCCATAGTTTGTTCAAATAAGATAGCTCCTAAAATTTTTTTGTTCATTGAAAGCAGGGCTTTTAATAATTCTAGTTCTCATTTTATGAATTAAGTCAAACATTTCTGCATCGTTTGAATATTGATCTTCATTAACACCATATAATTTTAATGCTTTTTGGAGTACTTCCTCCACTTTGGTCAAGTGCAGCAATAAATCCTTTTACCATTTCTCATTTTTTTCTAATTTTTTTCGTTCATTATCTCACTCCTTATTATTTAGAAATATTTAACAAGTAAATTTTGTCACATATAATTTGCTACCTATACTTTACCATATTTTTTTATTATTTTTTTCAAATGAATATTTTTTTAATTTTTCTTAAAATGCTTTTAATTTGTTTCAAAAAAACGATTACTAAAAGTATCAATAAAAAAATAGTATTGTTAGGTACATTTTTTTATTGTACTTAAACTAATAAGTCATTAAGATTTTTTTAATAAATTCAACAGGATTTTTCTATACTAAATCCTTCTAAAAAGGAGTGCTTGATTATACAGTATATCAACTAATTTATTGAAATTGTCAGTTCCTTCAGCAGCTTTTTAGCTTATCAAACAACACATGTTCTGGATTGATAGCAAGTATTTTTTTCAGCCTTAGGAGCATCGTTATTATTAGTCATTTCAGATAAAGTTTTTTTCCATTTCTAAACTAAGTCCACCTTTTGCAAGAAGAGATGAAGCAGAATTACCTATATTGTTACTCAATTCAACTTCATTTACTTTATCTTTTTAAAAAAATTCTTTTAGCTTTTTTTCAATTAAAGTCTTATTTTCATCAGCTATCTTTTTAACTTCTTCTTCTTTTTCTTTATCGTCAGACAATTTAAAATCAGAGCTATTTATAGATTTAAATTCTTTTCCTGAGTAATCTCTCATTGCCATTAAAGTGAAATTCATCTATCTTATCTGTTAAGATTAAAACTTCTCTTCCTTGTTCTTTTTAGTTTTTTTCCATTTTTTTGGTAGAGCTTTTTACTGCATCTATGCTTTCAGCAGGAACATAAAGAATTTCTTTAGTTTTCTCCCATTCTATCCACATATTCTTTTCAATGTAGTATATTTGTCATCATGAGAAGATATGAATATCAATAAGTCTTGTAATTTTTCCTTATTCATACCAAACATATCTTGAACTCCACCTTTTGATACATCTTCCAAATTCTTTCCAAAATTCTATATTTTTTTCTCTATCATTTTTTTCAATACTTTTTTTCTAACTCAGAAATTATCTTCTTTTTCTAGATTTTTTTAGAGATTGCTTGTAATTCACTATTTTGTTGTAATATTTCTCTTGAAATATTAAGTGATAAGCTATCACAATCAACAAGTCCAGAGATAAAATTAAAGTATTCAGGAATTAAATCTTCACATTTTTTTCCATAATGAATACATTTTTTTAGTATATAGTTGTAAACCTCTTTTAAAGTTCTTTGTGTAGTAATCAAAAGGTAATTTTTTTAGGTATGAATAGTAAGGCATTATATTCAATATTACCTTGTACTTTTAAATTAATATGAAATAAGGGGTCATTCCAATCATGGAAAGTTGCCTTTGTAGAACTCATTATAGTCCTCATCTTTTAATTCTTTTTTTATCTCTTTTTCCAAATAGGTTTAGTTGAGTTTATAACTTCATCTTTAAAGTAAATTTCATATCTTATATAGTTAGAATATTTCTTTACTAAGTCTTTTTATTTTTCCATTCTTCTAAAAATTCACTATATTCTTCTCCATCTTTTTTAAATGTAAAGTGATTTCTGTTCCTCTATTTTTCTTTAGATATTTCTTCTATCTCATAGTTTCCATCACCTGAAGATACCCATCTTACTCCATTTTTCTGAATAAGGTGATCTTGTTTCTAAAGTAACTTTATCTGCAACAATAAAAGCTGAATAGAAATCCTACTCCAAATTGTCCTATTATATCTATATCAGCTTTCTTAGCTGCTTCTAATTGTTCTTTAAATACTTTTTGAACCTGATTTTGCAATAGTACCTATATTTTCATCTACTTCATCATAAGTCATACCAATACCATTGTCTTTTATAGTTAAAGTTCTATTATCTTTGTCAACACTGATTTCTATTTTTAAATTTATCATCACCTTTTTAAAAAGCTCATTATTTGTCAATGACTGAAACTTTTAACTTATCAATAGCATCATTGGCATTAGATATTAACTCTCTTAAAAAAATATTTCCTTATTTGTGTAAATTGAATGTATCATTAGGTTAAGCAGTTCTTTAGTCTCTGCTTTAAAAGATTTTTTTCTTCTTTTTCTCATTTTCTTCCTCCTTTTTAGCACTCCTATAGAGTGATGGCTAATAATTCATATAATATATACCATAATTTTTTTACTTGTCAACATCTAAAATATAATATTGACATTATCTGTATATATGGCTATAATGAAAAATTACAACTAATACAATCTTTTTATTAAGGAGAAAAAAATGATTATTGGTATTGATATAGGTAACACACATATAGTTACAGGAGTTTATGATGATAAAGGTGAAATTAATTTCAACTTTTTAGACTAGCTACAAATGATAAGATGACAGAAGATGAATATTTCTCATATTTCAATAATATTACAAAAATTTAATAATATTTCTATTGAAAAGGTTGATGCAATTCTAGTTTCATCTGTTGTTCCAAATATAATAATAACTTTCCAATTTTTTTGCAAGAAAATATTTTCAAAGTTGAAGCAATAATAGTTGATTTAGAAAAGAAAAATTCCTTTTACTTTTGCAGAGGGAATAAATTACACTGGTTTTGGTGCTGATAGAATAATAGACATCACAGAAGCTATGCAAAAAAATATCCTGACAAAAAAACTTAGTTATTTTTTTGACTTTGGTACTGCAACAACTTATGATGTATTGAAAAAAAGGAGTTTATATTGGTGGAGGAATACTTCCTGGTATAGATATGTCTATCAATGCTCTATATGGAAATACAGCTAAATTACCTAGAGTAAAATTTACTACTCCTAGTAGTGTTTTTAGGTACTGATACTATGAAACAAATACAAGCTGCAATATTCTTTTGGTTATGCAGGACAAATAAAACATATCATTAAGAAAATTAATGAAGAATTAGGGGAAGAAATCTTTTGTTCTAGCAACTGGTGGTTTGGGAAGAATTTTATCAGCTGAAATTGATGAAATTGATGAATATGATGCTAACTTAAGTCTAAAAAGGATTGTACACACTATATATGTTAAATAAATAAGCTATTCATGAAGAAAGGGGAGTTTTTATGAGTTTTTTGATGAAAAATAGCAGAAAATTTAAAAAGTTCACAAATATGAACCACCAAGACATATAGTTGATTTTCATG